>ERZ794949.44-NODE-44-length-46890-cov-19.830789_pt1 | contig 46890 bp, 43 predicted proteins | sample MGYA00511363_ERZ794949 | MGnify/ENA primary metagenome ERZ794949 (study PRJEB30137, sample SAMN04331402) | food metagenome | isolation source: T1 must sample point D1 replicate B | place: Australia: South Australia ...
CAATGGCATTAATGCTTAAGAACACTAAGAAATAAAACAAAAATAAAAAGGCCTGACGTTTGTCAGGTCTTTTTTTATTACCAAATATTTACTCGTTTATCTTCATCCAAGTACATTCCATCACCGGGTTGAACGTCGAAGGTCTTGTAGAAGTCTTCTAGGTTCTTCACTTGAACTTGTGCTCTTAGTTCGGTTGGAGCGTGCACATCGATTGATAGTAGTAATTGTTTGTATTGTTCAGTTGATTTTGTACGCCAGATAGTTGCCCAGTTGATGAAGAAGTCACGTAGGTTCACGTCTGATTCGCCCTTGGCAGCTTCTAGGGCACAGCTTAAACCACCGGCATCGGCGATGTTTTCTGAAACGGTCAACTTACCGTTAACCTTTTGACCGGCGAAATCTAAGCCATCGAATTCCTTAATCATGTTTTCGGCTAAGGCATCGAAGTGCTTGTGATCATCTTCGGTCCACCAGTTGTTTAGGTTACCGTATTGGTCGAATTGACAACCGTTGTTATCAAACGCATGAGAGATTTCATGGGCGATAACGGCACCGATACCACCGAAGTTTTGACTTGATGATTGTTCTAGGCTGTAGAATGGTGCTTGTAAAATAGCAGCAGGGAAAACAATCACGTTTTCAAGAGGTGAGTAGTAGGCGTTAACAGTGTTAGCGCTCATGTCCCAGATGCTCTTGTCTACTGGTTGGTTCCACTTACTGAACTTATCCTTAGTGATAATCTTGTCGATGTTTTCAACGTTGGTGTATAAATCACCGCCATCTTCCTTACCAACTACCTTGAATTGGTGGTAAAGTGGGTTGATTTCGTCAGGGTAACCAACGTGAATAGCTAGGGCGTTTAGCTTTGTGATAGCCATCTTCTTGGTGTCTTCACTCAACCAGTCGTTTTGTGATAGACGCTTTTCGTAAACGTTAATCATCTTAACGACCATGTCGTGGACATCTTGTTTGGCTTTTTCACCGAAGTACTTACGACCGTAGTAGTCACCAACGACTTGGTCGAATAAACCGGATGCTAGGTAGTAAGCAGCTTTCTTAGGTTTAGTAGCTTCCTTCTTACCTGAAAGGGTACGTGAGAAGGTACCACCGATTTGACGGAATTTTTCTGATAGTAGACCAGCAGAACCCTTAACAACCTTCACAATCATCCAGTTCTTCATCTTGGCGAAGGTATCGTCATTGACGATTTCATTGAATGCCTTGAAGTAGTCTGGTTCAGTCACGATGACTTGATCAGGGACTTGGCCAATTAGACCAGTTACGTAGTTATCCATATCGAACTTGTCGATTTGGCTAGCTAGGTCACTGTAGCTCATTGGGTTGTACATCTTGGTGAAATCAGCATTTTCTTCTGCTGATTTGATGTGTGGTGCAATTGTTCTATCAAAGTCTTCAGCGGCATCGACGATGTTTTTTGCTTGTTGTTCGTCGTAGCCAACCATGGTTAATAGTTTTTTCATCATGTCACGGAAAACAGGCATTAGTTTGGCACCAGCCGGGTTTTGTTTGTCATAGTAAGTCTTATCCGGTAGGAAGGTTGAAGCACCACTTGCATATAATGCGTTGTACTTGGCGTTCTTCATGTCTGCTTCAATGCCGAAACCAAAAGGTAGGGGTAAACCAGATAGAGTCCAATCAGCTAGTTGCTGGTTTAAATCTTCGAATGATTTAACGTCTTCGATTCTTTGAAGGGTGGCTTTAAGTGGTTTGGCACCATCTTGTTCACGCTTATCAAAGTCCATTGCTAAATCGTATAACTTCTTGAATTCTTGCATATCGTCATTTGATGGTTGCATTGATCCATCAAGTAGGGCGTCAAAGTCATTCATTAAAGTTTTATCGATATTATCGACTAGGTCCATGAAACCACCGGTTGAAGAGTGATCTGATGGAATGGTTGCATTCTTAACCCATTCACCGTTAACGGCTTGATAGAAGTCGTCTTTGATTAGTGATTCGTTAATCTTGTCATTACTCATTTTGACACCTCATTTACGTTTATTTTTTTGCTATATCCCTAGTATATAAAAAAGCTATTCTAAAGTTAATAGAATAGCTTTTCTTTATTATTATTTGTTGATTAAATCTTCGATTGAATTGATGTTCTTCATGTACTTAGGAACAGCCAATCCAACTTTAGCACCATTCAAGTTTGGACCAACATCGTCGATTTTATCCTTGTATTGTTTCAAGTATAAACCGGCAGTGTTAGGTAACCAAGCTGATAGTGAAGCATCGGCAGCGTTAGTTGCGATTGATGCCCACATTGGTTGCATTTCTAGTGCTTGGATAGTTGTCTTGTAACCCATCTTGTTTAGAACTTCAGCCATCACATTAGTTGATGCGATTTCTGAATCCCAAGCAACGTAAGTTAACTTAACTGCTTTACCATTACCTTTAGCAGCACCCTTAGTCCATTCTTGGTATAACTTAGGGTTCTTCTTGATAAAGTTGTCAGCAGCGACCTTAGGGTCAACACCAGCATTAGTTTGTAGCATTACGTCTGACATTTGAGATGGAGTCCAGTGGAATTGCTTTAGAATCTTGTAAGCACCAGGATTATCCTTGGCGAGACCCTTTCTAGCAATTGTGTGGATTTGTTCTGAAGAACCATAAACATTCTTAGGATCCTTTAGGAACTTAAGAGGGAACTTCTTGAACATCCAGTGTGGTTGCCATCCGGTAACTACGATTGGTTGTTTGTACTTAATTGCTTTAGCTAATGTAGAAGTCATTGCAGCAGTTGAACTAGTTTGTAGTTGCCACTTGTTTTGTGCTAAAGGATATTCCTTTAACGCATTTTGTGTAGAAGCCATAATACCAGCCCCGGCATCAATACCAGTGATGGTGTAATTGATTTGAGGACCTAACTTCTTATGAGGATTGTATGGAGAAGTTAAACTACTACAAGCAGTTAGAACTGTTGCCATAAGAAACATGGTTAATGTTGCTAAAACATATCTAGTTTTCTTTCTCATTTAAATCCTCCTAATTAGTGTTTTTTGTTCTTGTTAAAAGCTTGAGTAACACGGTCTAGGATGATTGCTAGGATTACGATTGCAAAACCAGCAGTGAAACCAGAACCAGCGTTGTTTCTACCTACGGCGAAGTAAACTTCTGAACCAAGACCAACGGCACCAATCATTGAAGCGATAACTACCATTGATAGAGCAAGCATCATACCTTGGTTAACACCAGACATTAATGTGTTCTTAGCAATTGGTAATTCAACCTTGATTAGCTTTTGCCAACCAGTTGAACCGAATGAATCGGCAGCTTCAATTAAATCAGTTGGAACTTGTTCAATTCCTAGGTTAGTCATTCTAACTACTGGAGGTAGTGAGAAGATAACAGAAGCAATAACCCCGGGAACCATTCCGATACCGAATAAAGCAACGGCAGGAATTAGGTAAACGAATGCAGGCATTGTTTGCATGAAATCTAGAATTGGTTTAACGATTACCTTAACAGTGTGACTCTTTGCCATCCAGATACCCAAAGGAATACCGATAACAACGATAATTAAACTAGAAGTAAGAACTAGTGTTAATGTTTGAGTCATATCTCTCCAGTAACCTTGGTTGTAAATTAATACAAGACCAATAAGTTCAAAGACCATTAGTCCCCAGTGCTTGCTGTCATGTAATGCCCAGTAAGTAATACCTAGAACTAAGATGATGAATAGCCAAACGGGTAGTAAATCAAATACCCATTGGAATGAGTTAACGATTGCACCGATGAAATCAGTGATACCGTTGAAGAAACCAACGAATTGAGTTAACCAGTTAACGAAACTGTTAATCCAATCCGCAAATGGAATTGGTTGCATAGTTAAAGAAAATAAATTAGCCATTATTTTGCACCTCGTTTCCAGAAATTGCGCCTAATACGGAACTTCTAATGATAATTCCTAGTAGTCGATCATTGTCATCCAATACCGCGAATGGTACTGAAGTTTTGGAAATGTCGTTTAATAGTGACTTGATAGGTGTATCAGGTGTAGTTGTTGGAACGTCGGTTCTAAGGATTGATTCTAAGTCACGCTTGTCATCTTCGATTTGCTTGATAACATCCTTAGCATCAATTAATCCCTTGAAGTGGTGTTCTGAATCAACAACGTAAACACTTGAGTTGTGGTTGTCCTTCATTAATCTTAGCGCGGTTCTTGGACCGTCTTTTTCGATGTTGATAACATCTGGTCTAATCATAACGCGGCTAGCAGTAAGAATCTTAGTTCTGTCCACACCTTCGATGAATTTTTCAACATAATCATTCTTAGGGTGTTGTAAGATGTCTTCTGGTGAACCGATTTGAACAATTTCACCATCACGCATAATCATAATACGGTCACCAATACGTAGTGATTCGTTTAAGTCATGTGAGATGAAGATGATAGTCTTCTTTAGGTGTGATTGTAAATCTAGCAATTCGTCTTGCATTTCTTTTCTGTTAAGTGGATCTAATGCTGAGAATGCTTCATCCATCAATAGAATTTCTGGGTCATTAGCTAAACCACGAGCTAATCCAACACGTTGTTGTTGTCCACCAGATAATTCGTTAGGGTATCTATCATCGTATCCGTGTAAGCCAACTAGTTCTAGACATTCATGTGCTTTTTGATGTCTAGTTTCTTTATCGACTCCTTGGATTTCCAAACCGTAAGCGGTGTTTTCGATAATGGTTCTGTTAGGGAATAGAGCAAAGTTTTGGAATACCATACTCATTTTCTTACGTCTAAAATCACGTAATTCTTTCTTATCGAATTTAGTAATGCTTTCTCCGTCTAGTAGAATTTCACCATCAGTTGGTTCATATAAACGGTTTAACATTCTAATTAAAGTAGACTTACCACTTCCGGAAAGTCCCATGATAACAAAGATTTCATTTTCGTTAACGTCGAAGTTGGCATCGTGAACACCAACAACGCTGTTAGTTTTAGCTAAAATTTCATCTTTGGATTTTCCTTCGTTGATCATTTCTTTAGCACGACCAACATGACGACCGAAAATCTTGGTTAGATGTTTAACTTCAACTTTTTTGGTCATGATCTTCCTCCTTGAAATTGTAGTTTATTTAAAGCATAGGTACTATTATTACAAAGAAAAATGTTATGTGTCAAATAAGTTACATACTCAAAATGCCGATTTGCCGGTTTTAAACGGCATAAGCTAGCGTGATGGAGCCATTTAAGATTTATTTAATTAAAGTGTGTTAAAATGACTAAAAATGGAGATTTTAGGTTCAAAATTTGATAATTAAGAAGGAATTATTTTGGGTAATTTATTGAAAAAATTTCCCATCAAAATGGTGGGGATTTTTGCATTAATTGGAGTGGCTTTAATGTTTTTTGTTAGTCATGATGACTTTCTATATACTCAACCAATTATGCAGATTCAAAAAGTAGAAGAACTTAGTAAGAATAAGGAGATTGATACTTTTCAAAATGTTGATCACAGTTATGTACAAAAACTTAGTGGAGTAATCACCAATGGAAAGCATAAAGGTGAACACATTACTTTAAACAATACATATACAGACTCAAAGGCGATGGATAAGAAGTATAAAGTCGGCCAAAAAGCCTTTGTGGTCTTACACGGACAAGGTGAAAGCACGATTAGAGATGCCAAGAGAGACACACCCGTGGTCTTTTTAATCTATTTAGCAATTGCCTTGATGTTTATCTTCCTTAAAATGGCTGGAATCACGGCCATCGGAAGTATTATTATTAATACCATCTTGTTCATGGTGGCATTATACTTTGACGGATTTAATAACGGATCTAACGTTTTATGGATTTTTTCGATTCTGGCAGTACTTTTTTCCGCGATTACGCTTTGGTTAGTAATTGGTTGGAATCGTCAAATGTTTGTGACACTTGCTTCGACTGTGGCATGTACGTTTCTTTCGATTATTATTAGCTTAATCGTTTTTAAATTTACACATGAAAAGGGAATTTTTTATGAATCGATGCAATATGTTACTCAGCCTCCACGACCATTGTTTTTAGCAGAAACCATCATCGGATCATTAGGTGCAGTTATGGATGAATCGACCGATATCATTTCTTCATTATTCGCGTTGAAAATGGAACGACCTGACGTTTCAAGAAAACAACTTTTCTTGTCAGGTCGAAACATTGGTAAATCAATCATGGGACCATTAATTAACGTCTTATTCTTCATTTTTATGGGAGAAACTTTGTCGATGACACTTCTATTCTTAAAAAACGGAAACAGTTGGGGATACTCATTTTCAATGAACATGTCGTTGGGGATGGTGCAAAGTCTAATCAGTGGGATTGGAATTGTGCTTGCAGTTCCAGTTGCCAGTGGATTAACCAGTTTTTTTGCAGAAAAGAGGCGTAAATAATGAGTGCAATTATCGTTTTAGGCCTTGTCCTATTAGTATTAATGGTACTGGTAGGGGGTAAACAAGGTTTTCAATCATTTTTAAGTTTGGTGCTTAACTTTGGCTTTTTATTCTTTGCGATTGTCTTGATGGCATTTCATTTCCCACCAATCGTAGTAACCTTGATTTCCGGAGTGATCCTATTGGCCTTGACCATCTTCTTGAGTGGGACCAATGATGAGACCAGTCGTTTAGCGTTTATCGCTTCCGTATTGGTACTTTTAGCACTTGTTTTATTGATTGTGCCAGTAGAACATTGGGCACAGGTTCAAGGATTTGGCTTAGAAGATAGCGATGACCTAGAAGGTTTATCTTTACCTATCGGAATTAGTTTCATTGATATCGCCATTTCGACAGCCATACTAAGTACGCTGGGTGCGATTGCCGAAGCAACCATGGCTATTGCGTCTGGGTTGGATGAAATCAAGGAACAACATCCGGATATCAAACCAAACCGTTTGTTCTTCGATGGGGTCTATGTCGGAAAACAAATTATCGGAACAACATTGAATACCTTGTTCTTTGGACTATTCGGTGGATCGTTATCCTTATTTGTCTGGTTCCACGGATTATCCTACTCATTGGGTGACATTTTAAACGACAAGGTCTTTGATGCCGAATTCATCATCATCTTGTTCTCGCTAATCGGTGTCATCATAACGATTCCAATTACATCGTTTGTCATTACCGAGCAATTTAAAAATCAAAAACAAACTAAGTCCTAACATTGTTAGGACTTTTTTATTGCATTTATGACGATAAAACTTAATACTAGACTTAAATTGAAAAGAGGCGTTGTTAATGAATAAAAAAATAGAATCAAATGACTTATTTGAATTGAAATCCATTACACAATTAACTGCTATCAATGGAAATATTTTTGCGGTTTTAAATCGTGTCGATAAGCAAGAAAATACCTATTTTGCTGACATTGTCAGCATTAACAACAAGAACGAAGTAAAGAAATGGACCAATGGTGGCAAGAACGTAAACCCCGTGCAAGTGGGCGATTACCTAGTCTATCTACATAATGGTGACCTAATGCGAATGCCACTATCAGGTGGTATTGCTGAACAACTTACCAAGGATGCCAAGATATCCAAGTTAGTTAGTGGAAAAGACGGCCAAACCGTTTTCTATCAATCATCAGACAGTAAGGTGCCAACGAAATTTGAAACCACCAAGTTCCCTGAAACTAGAAGGGTTCACCGTTTTGACAACCGTCATGACGGCATCGGTTGGGTCGATGATCAAGCTATCGACACCATCTACCGCTACAACATTAAGATGAACCAAAGGAACGCTGTATACAGTTCCAAGTACGATTTGAGTTTGCAAGATGCGAACTCCAAGCAAAATCGCTTATTGGTAATCAAGCCAACTAATCCAACTTTGGAAACGGAATCAGACGAAACTAGAGCGGTCTATGATGTTGATTTGACCAAAGATACCGAAAAACAAGTTACAGCAAGTATTGCCAAGGGTGAGTTTAGCTACGCTAGTTATTCTCCTGATGGTCAAAAGGTTGCCGTAGTCGGTAACGACGCGAAGTATCCAAACGCAACCGTTAACGAGTTATATATTTACGATGAAGAAAACGACAAATTAATTGATGTGACAACAGACTTCGAGGGGGAAGTGTTCGGATCAATTACCGCGGACTTCATTCAAAATGAGGGTAGTCATTTAGTTTGGATGTCAGACACTAACTTTGTCTTTAGTGGTGTGACTCACGGCCATAGTGTTGTCTTTGAATACAACGGTCACGACATCACAAAACTATTCGAAGGCCACTGTCATGTTGTTGATTTAACAGCCATTGATGGTGAGGTCTACTTCAGTCTTTCAACTCCAACCACGCCAAGTCAATTAGTCCAACTAGTTGACCAACAATTAGATGTGAAGTTGGACCCTAACGCCAACTTCTCAGCGCAACACGACTACGCTGACGTAACACCTTTTGAAACACCATCCAAAGACAGTAAGACTACCATTGAGGGATGGGTATTGAAATACACCGGTATTTCTAATCATCTTCCAGTGATTCTATACGTCCATGGTGGGCCACAAGCTAACTACGGTGAAAGTTTCTTCCATGAATTCCAAGTTCTAGCTAGTCGCGGTTATGCCGTCGTCTACGTTAACCCACGTGGTTCTACCAGTTACGGTCAAGAATTCGAAACTGGCGTCATTGGTAGATATGGTAAAGAAGACTTCGCAGATGTCCAATCTGGTTTAGACGCAGCCTTAAGTCAATTTGCTGATTTAGATGAACAAAATACATTCATCGCAGGTGGATCATACGGTGGCTTTATGTCCAGTTGGGCAATCGGTCACACCGACCGTTTCAACGCAGCGATTGTGCAACGTCCGGTATCTGATTGGCACTCATTATATGGAACATCCGATATTGGGGTTCGTTTCATTAGAAAAGAACTTGGCAAGGATTTATACGATGAGGGCGGATTGGAATACTACTGGGACTGCTCGCCGTTGAAGTACGCGCATAATGTTAAGACACCTACTAGAATTCAACACGGTGAATTCGATATGCGCTGTCCAGTTAACCAAAGTGAAGCATTATTCACAGCAATTAAGCAAAGCGGCACTCCCGTGGATTACATTCGTTATCCACAATCATTTCACGGATTCTCAAGAAACGGTTTACCCAACCTTCGAATCAAACGATTATCAGACATCTATGAATGGTTTGATAAATATTTAAGATAGTATTAAGAAAAGCTGTTATGGAAACATTCAGCTTTTTTTATTAAATGAAAAATGACATAATAAAGTCATTACATAAGGAAAGCAGGACTGATAATGGATACTGTTATTTATTTAATTTTATTTTTTGTTGTAATCGCACTATTACTATTCGGTGCCTATGAAACTCTACCAAAGATTCACAAGTTGAATAAGACGATTAACCAAAAGACACTTGATTCATTTGGCGGAGATAAGAAACAAATCGAAGCATTTAAGTCAGGTGAAAAGAAGTTAAACGTAGTTACCGGTCAATATGTAATCTTAGCAATCGTTGCTACTGCGTTTGTTCTAAGCATTATTTTTCCAGAAATGGCTAACAACTACTTAATCATCGTGTTATTTGTACTAGAAGCAATTTATATCTTCCTAGGATTAAAACTACCTAGCCTAGAAAAGAAACATGGTGAATTCACCGGGGATGTTCTAAAGAATCGTCTACAAGCAATTCGTCTTACATTTTTCGCATTCATCGGTTTCTTCGTAGCCGTAGATGTGTTGATTTTAATTATTGAATTACTATTTTCTCAGAATGTAAGATTGTTATAAAATACTGAAGGAGCCTTGATTAGGCTCCTTTTTTATTTATTAAGAAAATATTAAATTAGAAAATAATGATAAAAATATGTTGCAATATTAGAAAGTGGGTGTAGTATATAAAACAACTTAACCGATACGAATAAAACAAGATGATCAGGAGAGTAGTTATCCAATGATTGCGCAGAGAGTTCACGTTTGCTGAAAGTGAATGAATCAGAAGGTAATGAATATGGCCTGTAATTTGGCGTCGCTGATAATTAAGCGATGATGGGGTGGCAACCATTATTAATTGCACGCGTTTATATAGACGTTATTGAGGGTGGGAGTGCAAGCTTCCGCTGAATTAGAATGGTACCACGGAACTCCGTTTCTAGATTTAATCTAGGAGCGGAGTTTTTTTTGTTGGTTAAGTTAAAAATTCCGTTACATACATTTATATTTTTAGGAGGTTATTCTTATGAAGAAGAATTACAAGAAATTATTATTGGCTTTTACATTTTTATTGGTATTACCACTAACCCTTTTAGCAAGTTGTGGTAAAGATTCAGGACACACAGTAAAGATTGGTATCATGGGTGGAGACACACGTGTTTGGAAAGCTGTTCAACAACGTGTTAAAAAAGAAGGCGTTGATCTACAACTAGTTCAATTCACTGATTACTCACAACCAAACAATGCTTTAACTAACAAAGAAGTAGACATTAACGCATTCCAAAACTACGCATTCCAAGATAATTGGAACACAGCTCACCACACTAAGATTGTATCTATTGGTAAGACAATCTTCTCACCACTAACTCTATATTCAAAGAAAGTTTCAAGCCTAAAGGATCTAAAAGATGGTGCATCAGTTGCGATTGCTAACGACGTTACTAATGAAGCTCGTGGATTAAAGCTACTTGCTAGTGCCGGTCTAATCAAGCTAAAAAACACTGCATTACCAACTCCAAGTGACATTACTGAAAACAAGAAACACTTAAAGATTGTTCCTCTAGATGCTGCCCAAACTCCAAGAGCTTTATCTGACGAAGACGCTGCAGTTGTTAATGGTAACTTTGCATTAGATTCAAACTTAAGTTCAAAAGATATCTTGTTTAAAGAACCAACTAACAAATCAGCAATCCCATATATCAACATCATCTCAGCAAACAAGAGTGAAGCAAACAACAAGTACTACAAGAAGGTTGTAAAGGCTTACCAAACTCAAGCTACTAAGGATCTTCTAAAGAAACTTTACAAGGGTGAAAATATCCCTGCATGGGACATCAACTTCAACAAGTAAGTTTTAGAAACAAAATAGATGTAGAGGTGAAATTATGGCACAAATTAGTCTAGAGCACATAGATGTCACCTTTAAGCAAAAACACCAAGTTTCAAAGGCGGTACAAGACGTAACGCTACAAATTGAAAAGGGTGATGCTTACGGTATCGTTGGTTATTCAGGGGCTGGTAAAAGTACTTTAGTACGAGTAATTAACCACCTGCAAAAACCAAGTGCCGGTAAGGTGATTATCGACAACAAAGATATTGATAAATTCAGCCATGCGCAAATTCGTCAATTAAGAAAGAACATTGGATTTATTTTCCAACACTTTAACTTAATGAACGCTAGAACAATTGAAGACAACATTCTATATCCAATGGTTGGAACTAAGACTTCAAATGATGAAAGAAAAAAACGTGTTCAACGTTTGATCAATCTAGTTGGTTTAAACGGGAAGGAAAAGTTCTATCCAGCCCAATTATCTGGTGGTCAAAAACAAAGAGTGGCCATTGCCAGAGCTTTGGCAAATAATCCACAAATCCTGATTAGTGATGAAGCAACCAGTGCGTTGGACCCAAAGACCACGCAAGCCATTTTGCACTTACTAAAGAAGATTAACAAAGAACTAGGCGTTACGATTGTCTTAATTACCCATGAAATGGACGTAGTTAAGTCACTATGCAACAAGGTAGCTGTCATGGACACTGGTAAAGTGGTCGAAAAAGGAAGTATCTTAGAGGTCTTCAGTAACCCTAAGACACAATTAACCAAAGACTTTATCGATACCACTAACAACGTGAAAGAAGCAGTAGACACACTAAGTGCTCAAGAACATTTTGTTGAATTATCACGTAATCAACAACTATTCAGATTGCATTACATTGGTGCCTCTGCAGAAACACCAATCATTGTTGATTTGTACCAAAAATTCGGTGCTGTCTCTAACATCGTTTATGGAAATATTGAATTCATTTCAAACGTGCCATTAGGTAACTTGATTATCGAAATCGATGCTGAAGAATCAACTATCAAAGAAATCAAAGAATACCTTGCTTCAAAGGATGTTCATTTAACCAACATCAATTTGGATCAAGAAAAAATTAGAAATAGTAAGGAGGGATAGCAGATGAGTTCATTTTTGACACATTACTTACCAAACGTGATGACAATGATTCCGGACTTTGAACAAGCCACAATCGAAACATTGTACATGACATTCGTAACAGCACTAATTGGTGGAATAATCGGTTTGTTTATCGGTGTTTTACTAGTCTTAACTGGACCAGAAGGAATCAGTGAGAACATTTCCTTCTATACAGTTCTAGATAAGATTGTGAACTTCTTCCGTGCCATTCCTTTCATTATTCTATTAGCTGTGATTGCGCCATTTACCAGAATTATTGTTGGAACTGCCATTGGGACTACTGCTTGTATTGTTCCATTGGTAATCGCCGTAATTCCTTTCTACGCTAGACAAGTGCAAAACGCACTACTAGACGTTGATAGTGGAATTGTGGAATCAGCCCAAGCTATGGGTTCATCAACATGGGGAATTGTATTTAGAGTATATCTAAAGGAAGGATTACCTAAAATTATCCGTTCATCCGTGGTAACATTAATTAGTCTAATCAGTTTAACTGCAATGGCTGGTACCGTTGCCGGTGGTGGACTTGGTAACTTAGCTGTCATGGTTGGTTACCAAAGATATGAAAACGACGTTACCTTTGTATCATTAATTCTAATTTTGATTTTGGTATTCGTCATTCAAATTATCGGTGATATCTTAGCCAGATTAACTGATCACGAAAACGCAAAATAAGAAGGTAGATAATAATGGAAAAAGAAGAACAATTACAGGTATTAAAGGACCTAGTCGCCTTTAATACGGTAGATGCCAACGAAAGAGACATCGCAGATTATTTAAGCCAGCTATTTAAGAAGCATGGCATAGAAAATGAAATTGTGGATCAATTTGATAATAGAAGTAATCTTGTTGCTCATATTGGTAGTTCTTCGAAAAAGGTTCTGGCCTTTGCTGGTCATGAAGATACAGTCCACGAAAATAATTTGGTTGATTGGACCCACGACCCATTTATTCCATACGTTGAAGACGGCAAAATTTATGGTCGTGGTGTGACTGACATGAAGTCTGGTTTAGCAGCCCAAGTAATTGCTTTAATTGAGCTAAAAGAAGAACACGTTGAATTATCAGGACAACTGAGATTCTTAGCAACCATCTCTGAAGAATTAACTCAAGGTGGTGCCAACTTTCTTTCAAAAAGAGGGGATGTTGATGACGTCGATGCAATCGTGATTGGTGAACCAACCGGTCAAAGACAAAATAATCAGAACCATCATTCCATTGTTTATGCTCACAAGGGAGCCCTTATTTACACTGTAAAGAGCATTGGAAAGGCAGCGCACAGTTCTACTCCAGAATTGGGAATCGATGCGATTGATAACCTAATCAATTATCGCCAGGAAGAAAAGCAATACTTTGCTAAACAAACCAGCTTGGATGATATTTTGGGTAAAACCATCTACACACCCGATATCTTCGAAGGTGGTAAACAGGTTAACTCAATTCCTGACTTTGCCTATCAAAAGGTCATGGTTAGAACCATTCCACAATTAAATAACGATCAAATCATTGCTGATTTGCAAGGATTGGTTGATTCTTTTAACCAAAAGGATGGCTATAACCTAGAACTAGAGGTAAACTTCAGTGGTTATCCGGTCAAAAACGATGCCGATTCATCACTTGTGAAAGCAACTCAGGATGCCAGTGACGAAATTCTGGGGGCCAGGTTGGATTTAAAGTCCTTATCAATGGGGACGGATGCGTATCAGTTTAAGGCCAGAAATGAAGATGCAGATGTTATCATCCTAGGCCCTGGTAATGACACTGCGCATCAAACGGATGAATACGTTGATTTAGAATCATTTTATTCATTCATACGTCTATATAAACAAATTGCAATTAATTATTTAAAGTAAATAAAAAAGCCTAAGCAAAAGTGCTTAGGCTTTTTTGTTTTAGAATTCGTTCATCAATTTCCCCATGGCGTAGTGAATGATCATGGTTAGAATTCCAATGATAATGTTTCTGATGACTGCTACTTTGACCTTACCATCCCCCAGTTTGGCACTCAAAAAACCAGTTAAACCAACCGAGGCGATAACAGCTAGAATTGTGGCTGGCCAACGGTAGATGCCACTGGTTAGACTCATTGCAAGAAGTGGGAATAATCCACCTAGTGCGGCTGAGAATAGGGATGAGAACGCTGCTGACCACGGATTCATGTAGTGGTTTAATTCGATGTTGTACTTGATGCTAACCATTGTTTCCAATGGCTTCTTAGCAATCAATTCATCGGCAATTTCTTTGGATGTTTCTTCGGTAATTCCACGACTCATGTAAAATTCTTGAACAATCTTCTTTTCACCTGCTAGGTCGTTTTTTAATAGGTAACGTTCTTTTTCTACAGATGAGCTTTCGGCGTCACGTTGTGAACTAACGGATGCGTATTCACCGGATGCCATTGAGAAGGCACAGGCTAATAGATCAGATAGTCCGGCGATAAAGATTGTGAAGATGTTTGGTGTTGCCACGGCAACTGAGAACAAGACACCAACGACGGTAAGAATCCCATCGTTAGATCCCAATACCCCAGCTCTTAGGGTGTTTAGTCGTTCGTCCATTGTGGCGGTTTGTTTTTTCTTTTCCATTGTTATTCCTCCCTAGGCTAGACTTCCGACTAGTAAACCAATTAGATAGGTTACTAGCATGGTTAACATTCCGGATGCGACGTTTCTTAATGTCGATTTCAAACGGTTGGCGTTACTCAACATTGCTGCAGCATATCCGGTCAGCGATAGGGCGATTAGAACCGCAATAAATGTTGCTACTACCTTGATGTTAGCAGGGAAAAGAGAGATAGCGACTAGCGGTAGAATTGATCCGGTGGGAAATGAAATCATTGACGCGATGGCAGCCGCGTATGGACTGGTGAATTGGTTGACATTGAAACCGTATTTTTCACGAACGGTTGTCACCAATGCGTCTTTATTCATCATTTCGGTAGTGGCTTTGGTAGCTAGTTCGTCGGAGATACCACTATTCATGTACTTTTTTTTGACGATGTTGAATTCATTATCATAGTTATCTTTTAGTGCTACTTTTTGCTTTTCTACGGCATTTTTTTGGGAGTCACTTTCAGAGTTAACCGATACATATTCACCCATAGCCATTGAAACAGTTCCGGCAATCATACCGGCAATTCCTGAAATGAAAATTGAAAATGTATTGCTAGTGGCACCGGCAACACCGATAACGATACCGGCAACCGATAAGATTCCATCGTTAGAACCCATTACACCGGCACGAATAATATTAATACGTTGTGCTAAAGTTTGTTTTTTCATATCGAAGGCCCTTTCTAGTTTATAATAGTTATTAACTAGTAATGATTATAATTCACTTCTTTTATAAAGTAAACCCTTCATTTTTAAGGTACTACCGAACATTTATTTTTTCAATGACTAAGAAAATTTTTATTCAAAATCCTGATATATCAATATCTTATGCGATCTATAAAATTAGAAAATGATTAAAAATCATATTGTAATTTTAATGAAGATATATTATAGTATTTAACAATATGATGCTCATTGAAAATTGGACTGATTGATTAAAATAATCGATTGGTCCTTTTTTGCATATTTAGGAGGAATTGTAATGCCCAACTTATCATCATCACTTGTTGGTAAACATAACCAACGATTGAATGCATTAGCTCCATCAGGAATTAGAAGTTTTGATAAAAAAATTTCTTCTATTGATGGATTGATTAAATTGACAATTGGAGAACCAGATTTGGATACTCCTGAACACGTTAAACAAGCAGGAATCGATAGCATTAAGAATAATGATTCCCACTATGCTGATCAAACAGGTAAAAAAGAATTACGAGATGCTATCTCCAATCATTTATCAAATAAATACGATTTAAAATACGATGCTGACAGTGAAGTGATTGTGACAGTTGGTGCCACAGAAGCCCTATACTCAACATTTCAAACAATTATTAACAAGGGAGATAAGGTAATTGTTCCAACACCTACATTTGCTTTATACTTCCCAATTATCGAAATTCTAGGTGGGGAAGTCATTAAGGTCGATGTATCTGAAGACGACTTCATCTTAAAACCAGAAAAACTAAAGGCCATTCTAGACAAACATGGTGACTCAGTGAAAGCCTTACTATTGAACTATCCAAGTAATCCGACCGGAGTTGAATATTCAAAAGAAGACTTAGACGGACTAGCAGAAGTAATTAAACAACATCCGATGTATGTTTTATCAGATGAAATCTATAGCGACTTAACATATGGAGTGAAACACTACTCAATTGCCAATATGTTACCTGAACAAACAATTTATCTAAGTGGTTTATCAAAATCACATGCGATGACAGGTTATCGAGTTGGATACATTTGTGGACCAGCCGAATTTATTAAGAAGGTTGGAATGGTTCATGCGTTCGTAGTTACATCAGTTACAAATTCTGCCCAAGTTGCGGCGGCTGAAGCATTAATCAACGGTGAAAATGATCCTGTTGAAATGGCTAAAATTTACCAAGAAAGACGAGATATCCTATACAAGGGTTTGACCAAATTAGGTTTCTCAATGCCGGAACCAAAGGGAGCATTCTACATGTTCGCCAAAATTCCAGCACAATACGGTAAAGACGATGAAAACTTTGCACTAGAATTAGCTAAGAAGGCTAAGATTGGTGTTATTCCAGGGAGTGCTTTTGGACCTGGAGGAGAAGGGTACATCAGATTTTCATATGCTTCATCTAAAGAAGTTATTTTAGAAGCGCTAAAACGATTACAAATTTTTATGAAATAAAGGGGTAATTAACATGGACAGAAGAATTCCAAACATCATGGGGACTCAACACCCGGACAACGCTAACGTTCCGTTTTTTAAGAACGATAACGACAAGTTCGTGTCCGCATTCAATGAAATTAACGAAGCGTATCAAAATTATTCCACATTAGATGCAGATGAATATATGTGGGATTGGGAAGGAAAACATGCTGACTCTTCCGTAATTGATCGTTTGTATTCTGAACATTACGATTACTTCAGTAAACATCCACTTGGAAACGACAAGTTCTTAACTTTCCGTTTACCAAACATCTGGGAAGAAACTGGTTATAGCTTAATGCAAGCTATGACTACTATCTTATTAGCTGAAGATTTTGCTCAAGACTTAGGTTTCAAAGATCGTCCATTGTTCGAAGCAATCTTGCCAATGGCTAGAACCGCAGAACAATTGGTTAACATGGAAGAAAAATTCTCAAGTCTAGCTCACTTCAAATCAAAGGAATTTGAAAATGGTCACGAAAACAACGACCGTTTAAGAATGATTCCGTTATTTGAAAGTTTTGAAGCTCAATTCAACGCTCCGGAGATTCTGAAGAAGTATGTTGAAATCTATAAAGACAAATTTGGCGAAGACTTAAGATACCTACGTGTCTTTTTGGCTGGATCAGATTCAGCTCTATCAAATGGTTTCTTAAACAGTATCATTGGTAACAAGTTAGCCTTAACTAAGTTGGGCGAATTTGAAAACGAAACAGGTATCGATGTTTACCCAATTGCCGGTACTGGTAGTGCCATATTTAGAGGAGGATTATCTCCATTAATGGTTGATAGATATTTAGAAGAATTCCCTGGTTTAAAGACTGCTACTATTCAATCAGCATTTAGATATGATTTTGATTTAGAAACTGTTGTTAAACCAGCCGTAGCAAAATTACGTGATGGACTACAACATAATGCCTTTAGAATCATTAATGATGATGACCAAAAGACATTACTATCAGTTGCTGATAAGGCTGCTAAACAATACCATGAAACGCTAGATCCGCTAATTACTGACTTACAATCTGTTTTTGATTCATTCCCTAAGCGTCGTGATAGACACCAACACGTTGGTATTATTGGATACTCTAGAGATGTGGATGGATACAAGATGCCAAGAGCCATCACATTCACAGGTTCACTATATTCAGTTGGGGTTCCACCTGAAGTATTAGGAACTGGTCGTGTGTTAAACCAATTAACTGATGATGAAATCAGAGCGTTGAAGCAATATTATCCAAATATGAAGCATGACTTTGCACATGTCTTGAAGTACTACAGTGGTGATGCCCTTGATTCATTAATTGAAAAGAATGCTGCATGGAAGGGCGTTAAAGAAGATATCCAAGCCATCGAAGACGCATTCGACATTAAGGCGGGCCCTACTAACGAAGAAGAAAAAGAACACGCTAAGTTAGCAAACGATTTAGTTCGTATTGATGACCAAGAGGTTCGTGAAATCTTAATTGAAAAGATGGGACGTCTAAGACATTTCTTAGGTTAATTCCAAATAAAAAAGCTAGTGAGAACTTACTCACTAGCTTTTTTATTATGCGTATTTATTTTATTATGCGTATTTATTTTGATTGTGTTTTAATAGCCAGATTAACATGACAGTAACGATTAACATGATTACTGCTGCAACCCAGTAGGTGAAATGCATCCCATAAACAAATAGCGAATCGTTACCAAATGGGTAGGTGGTAATTTTTTGGCCATTCTTAAAGCTCATTGCTCCGTATAGGATGGATGTTGAGATTGATAGACCAAGGGTAAAACCGATGTTTCGACTTAATGCAAGGATTGAACCAGCGATGCCTTGTTGATCCTTGGCGGCGTTTTCCATTACCATTGGATTGTTTTGGAATAAACCGTTGGCAGTAGAAAAGACCACGAATCCTAATAACATCACCATTAGTGTCCAGCTTGGTTGCATGATGGCAAAGATAACTTCGGCAGCCACGAAAATAAGTGAGGCACGTAGTGACATAATCACAGCACCGTACTTATCACATAGCACACCACCCAAGTAGGCTGTAAAGACGTTTACCACCGGTAGGACACTCATTAATAGTCCGGTGTTAGATGGTGAGAACTTCAAGGTGTCTTGGATGTAGAAAGGAAGCAAGACGTTATTGAAGTAGATAATGATGTACATGAACATCAAGGCGATAATACTGATTGAAAAACCAGGGTTCTTAAATAGGCTCAATGCTAAAATTGGGTCGTCGACGCGACGTTCAACGACGATAAATGCGACTAGTAAAACTAGACTAGCGATAAAAGCCCAAATAACGCTGGTATTAGCGAAACCAATTTGTTGACCAGTAAATATACCTATAAAGAATAAACCGATTAAGACGGCCAAAATAATGAAACCTGGCCAATCGATATGAATGGTTTGGCGTTCTCTAGTTGATTTCTTTTGATAGACAAATCCACCAAAGACATAGGCGAAGACGCCGATTGGCACGTTGAATAGAAAAATCCAGTTCCAATTAGCAATGGAAAGAATAATTCCAGCAACGGCAGGACCGGCGATGTAACCGAGTTGACCGATGGTGGTGTTGATGCCTAGCGCACGACCACGAAGGTTAAACGGTACCGATTCGGTGATGATTCCAAGGTTGGTTGCCATGGTCATGGAAGCACCTAGCCCTTGAAGACAGCGGGCAATCAATAAGACGATTAAGTTTTCAGAAAGTCCACATATTAGTGAACTGATGGTAAAGATTAAAGTTCCAAGTTGAAATATTTTCGCCTTGCTGATTTGATCCCCTAGTTTACCGAATAGAATTAGGGACATACAGATTAGAATTAAGTAGGCCGAAGATATCCATTCTGCTTGGTTCATTGGAATATGTAAGTCTTGTGATATCTGCGGTAAAGCGGTATTTACGATGCTCATGTCAACGGTTCCTAGAAAGGAAACTAATGCCACTGACAGGATGATGAAAAACTGTTTGCGATTCATTTGTACACTTCCTTTAATTGATAGTATTAATTGTATCAGATGAGCGACAAAAGAAAAATTATGGAGTATAGTATCGTAAATGATAAAAAAGAAGGTGTCGCCATGGACATAGTCACAAACAATGAATATATCGGAGATAGCCGCTTAGCTGAATGGTACTTCAAATCCAGGGATGGATATGAGTTAGACAGCTTTTCATTAGGTTATTTTTTAAAAGACTTAGGTGATTTTGTTGTTGTGAAGACCATCGATTTAAACGGTGCGTTGGACACAGTGACAGCATTTTTGAAAAGTGACATTTTAGAGATAAGGTATGAAACGGCATATACTGACATGCTGAATTCCTATATTGAACAGAATATGGAAAGTGATTTATACGATCCTTATCATTTAATGAACCAGTGGGATACATTTAACGCCAATACAATCCAGCAGGTCTTATTGAACTGCTTTGAAGCCGAGAAGGTGATTAGTGTTTGTGTGTTAGAGGGCGAATACGTCGAGCATGGCAAGATTGTCCTATTAACCGACAATGTCATGACACTCAATGAATCCGAGTACCTCGCTGATTTAAACGAACACGAAAACAGCAACACGACAATTAGGATTAATAAGACCACCGAGATTAATTTCTTGAGTAAGAACAATCATTTATACGAGCAGTATTTGTTGAAAAAAACCAGAATCAAATAATAAATAAAAAGAAATCGAGATGATTCGATGATTTACGGAATTCAATTAGATAGTGATAGTCGCTGTATTCACTACCATCAACCCCATGACATTGCAGCCATGGAGTGTGGACAGTGTCACCAATACTTTGCGTGTTATCAATGTCATAATTTAGTGGTTGATCACGACTTTGTACCAATTAGTACCAAGGACACTAAGCCGGTCATGTGTGGACGTTGTAAACACAAACTAAGTTTTCAACAATACCAGGATAAGGTATGCCCATATTGTTTCGCGCAATTCAATCCGAAGTGCGAACTTCATGAACATTTATATTTTAAAGATTAAAAAAGACTAGCATCAGCTAGTCTTTTTTTATTGCTTAATGGTATCGATAAATGCTAGGTAATCAGCTTCTTCACCGGATTCTACTAAGTTGTTTTGAATTGGTTGAGATAATAAATCGACTTCGTCTGCTTCAATGTAACCAGCGAATGTCGCATTTCCCATTAGTTGAATCCAACGATTGTCGGGTTCTGTGTAGACTCTAGTTTGGACCTTACCTCCGGGATTGAAGACGTCGATTGGTTCGTTGACGTCGACTGATTCAGGGTAGTTCATCGCAAACGCCATTGAAGTTGCAGACATTCCGGTTCCACAGGCGTTGGTGAAACCAACACCACGTTCGAAAGTTCTCACAAAGATCTTGTTCTTACCTAAAATCTTGGCGAAGTTTACGTTGACTCCGTCTGGATAGTAGTCGTTTGTTTGATTTAAATAAGTTCCTAAATTGAATAGGGGCTCTTCTAAATCGTTATCATCTTCGACAAAACTAATTAGGTGTGGATTAGGGACAGCCATTGAAGTGAACTTTAGATGGTCACTAAATTCTGGAATTTCTTCGTTAATAATTTGGTCAAAATCTAAATTGGTATAGGGTAAATCTGCGGGTGCAAATTTAACTGGGGCGATTTGAACTCCAACCCATGAAACGCCCTTTGCAATGTCGTCAAAGACGTGGACGTTTAAATCTGCTTGCATGGTTTGCACCTTGAAATCAGTTTGGTTGAACTTTTCGGCTAGGTAACGACCGACACAACGAAGTCCGTTACCGCACATTGAAGCAACGCTTCCGTCTGAATTAAAGACCTTCATTTGACCGATGCATTCGGCGTGGTCTGAGTGATCGACGACTAACAAACCATCTGAGTATGGTAACACGTCGCTTTGTGCTAGCTTTTGGGCTAGATGACTTAATTGAGTGTCATCCAATGAATCCTTTAGTTCATCGACATCCAATAAGAAGAAATGGTTCTCTGAACCGTGTACATAATGTAACTTTGACATAATATTAATCCTCCTTGAAGAATTGATTGTAGATGCTTACAACAGCCTCATCTGTGTATTCTTGGTCGATTCCAATCATAATCGCAATCTTGGAAGCACCTTGGTTAATCATGTTAATTGGAATTTTCTTTTCGGCTAATGGCCTGATGATTTGGCTGATTGAACCAACTGATACGGCCATGTTTTCACCAACGACCATGATTAATGCATAGTTGTGAATCCATTCTAGTTTGTCGGGATGGATTGCTTTGGAAATTTCCTTGCATAGGGCATGAATTGTGTCATCGGAAGCTTGGTTTCTATCAAAGATGATGGTTAAGTCATCAATACCTGATGGCATGTGTTCATATGAAATGCCGTACTTCTTGAAAATTGAAAGGATGGTTAAAGTACCACCAATTTGCTTGTTCAATAAGTATGAGTGAAGGTATAAAGCTGAGAAACGATCATCGGCAGAAATCCCGGTGATGACGTGTGAATGATTTACCTCGTCTTCTGGAACAATCAGAGTTCCTTTGTCATTTGGACGGTTAGTGTTCTTAACGTTAATGGTTACGTGACCCTTGATGGCTGGGATGATTGCTTCATCGTTAAAGACTGAAAAACCGGCGTATGCCAATTCACGCATTTCACGATAACTCATCTTAGTAATTGGGTATGGGTTATCCACTAGGTGGGGGTTAATCGCATAGATGGAACTAACGTCGGTGAAGTTTTCGTATACATCAATATGTAAACCGGTAGCGACAATTGAACCAGTGATGTCTGAACCACCACGAGCGAATGTAGCGATGTTTCCTTCCTTTGTGTATCCAAAGAAACCAGGGAAAACTAATTTTTCATCGTCAGAATATTCGAAGTTTCCTAAATTGGTATAGGTCTCATCAAGGAGGTTAGCTGCGTTTGGATTAACGTCGTCTAAAACGATTCCAGCTTCTTTAGGATCGACGAAACGAGCCTTTATTCCACGACTGTTTAATACCGCTGCCATCAACTTGGCGTTCATTCTTTCACCGTTGGCCTTGAATGAAGCCATTAGGTATTCGTCGTTTTTGTAATTGTTCTTTGCTAGTTTTGTGAATGTGTCCTTGATGCCGGAAAATTCACCTTCATCAACTTCGTAAGCGTTCGCAATTTCAGCGTAACGGCTAATGATCTCATCTAGGGTAGCTTGATAGTCATCATTGTTGATTACTTGGGTTGCGTATTGAATTAATAGATCTGTGATTTTGACATCATCATCAAAGCGTTTTCCAGGAGCTGAAACGACAACGACTTTACGTTGCTCATCTTCTGAAATGATATTTATAACCTTGGCGTATTGTTCACTATTGGCTAGTGAACTTCCACCAAATTTTACTAACTTGGACATGTAAATCAACTCGCAATCTTAAATTATTGATTTGTATTTTAACATTAAAAAACAATTAGACAAGTTATCATTTTTGAAAGATAAACGAATTTTAAGTCGCTTATATGGTAATAAAAAACTTTAAAAAAATTATTTAAAAAAACTCCTTGACGTAATCTAACTATTAGAATATAGTTAAAAGTAATCGAAGAGGTCGCAAGCGAGATTAGTAGATAAAGTCAGTCACTGCAATGACTATGAGCTTTATTGAAAGGTGAACTTGCCGAAGTTAATGGTTTTTTGCAGAAATCATTTTCTGGGACGTGTGTGAAGAATGCACGGACTGTCACAAGAAAATATGTCTTGTGGAGCGCTTTCGACAATTGAATCCTAAAATTAGAAATTGATTAATAAAAATTTTAAAGGTTCTTTTGGATAGTGTGCCCACTCATCCAAAAGAACCTTTTTTGTTTTCAATCTGTCGAGTTTAAAACGACCTAAAGATCATTCGATTAGAAAGGCTGTTTATTATGACAAATCAAATTACAGATAATGACATTAATGCAGATGGACATTTGCAGATAGATGGTTGCGATGCAGTTGAACTTGCTCATCAATTTGGAACACCATTGATGGTTTATAACGTTTCAGCTATTCGCAATCAATTTCATCAGTTCAATAAGATTTTTGAACAAAATGATATTGAATACGAAATTTCGTACGCCAGCAAGGCGTTTGCCAATACAGCGATGTACCAATTGGTGAACCAAGAGGGCGGACATATCGATGTTGTTTCCGGAGGTGAAATTGCAGTTGCTTTGCATGCCGGTTTCCCAGCCGCAAAGATGAGTTTCCACGGGAACAACAAGTCTTTAGAAGAATTAAGTTTAGCGATTCAAAATCACGTTGGCGTCATCATGGTTGATAACTTCCATGAAATTGAACTAATCAACCAAGTGGTTGAAGAATTGGATGAAACTACCAACGTCATCATGAGAATTACTCCAGGCATTACAGCTCATACTCATGAATTTATCCAAACCGGTCAGGTTGATAGCAAGTTCGGTTTTGATCTTTCATCTGGCCAAGTTGAAGAAGGGTTTGAACTACTACATAAGAACCCACGACTTCACGTATTAGGTTTTCATGCTCACATCGGTTCACAAATTTCATCACCAGATGGTTTCAATGCGTTAGCCGTTAAGATGATGCAACTAGCTAACAAGTTTAACACCGAATACGATTTCACTACCGAAGTCTTGGACTTGGGTGGCGGATTTGGAATTCAATATGTTTCAACCGACGGCTACCTAGCTCCTGAAAAGTTTGTTGAAAGTATCATCAACACCATCAAGGAACAAGCCAGTCAATACAACCTACAAATTCCAGCTATCTGGATTGAACCAGGTCGAAGCATTGTCGGGTCAGCCGGTCTAACACTTTACACCGTTGGATCACAAAAGAGAGTCGACGGCATCAAGCCATACGTTGCAGTCGACGGTGGAATGGGGGATAACATCAGACCAATGTTATATGACGCTGAATACGAAGTTGTTTCAGCAAATAATCCCCGCGCACAACCCGTTGAAGAGGTTCGCTTAGTTGGTAAGTACTGTGAATCAGGAGACGTCTTAATCAAGAACGCATCCGTTCCTAGTCTAAACGCAGGAGACGTTGTCGCCGTCTTAGATACCGGTGCTTACGGATACTCCATGGCTTCCAACTACAACTTGAACCTAAAGCCAGCAATTGTCTTTGTTGAAAAGGGCAAGTCACAATTAGTCACAAAGCGTCAATCATTTGAAAACTTATACGAACTAGATAATAACTTAGAATTAGGAGATTAATTATTATGGCAGAACTAAACGCACAAGAAATCATTAGCTACATTCAAAACGCAGAAAAGAAGACACCAGTTAAGGCATATATTAATGGAAGAATTGTACAAATTGATTTTCCACAATCAGTAAAGGTATTCGGAAATGATCAAAGCGCCACCGTCTTTGGTGATTGGAAAGACATCGAACCAATCTTGAAGTCAGACTTAGTAACTGAATATGAATTGGAAAACGATGCAAGAAACTCAGCTGTACCATTATTAGACATCAAAAACGTTAATGCTCGTATTGAACCGGGTGCCACTATCAGAGATCAAGTCAAAATTGGTGACCGTGCCGTTATCATGATGGGTGCCGTTATCAACATTGGTTGTGAAATCGGTGAAGACACCATGATTGATATGGGAGTTGTCATGGGTGGACGTGCCATCGTTGGAAAGCACAGTCACATTGGTGCCGGTGCAGTCCTAGCTGGAGTAATCGAACCAGCTTCAGCTACTCCAGTTCGCATTGACGACAACGTATTAATCGGTGCTAACGCCGTTGTAATCGAAGGAGTTCACGTTGGTGAAGGTGCCGTTGTTGCAGCCGGATCAATTGTTTTACATGATGTTGAACCGAACACATTAGTTGCCGGAAACCCAGCACGAAAAATTAAAGATATTGACGATCAAACAAAGGGAAAGACTCAATTAGAAGACGCACTAAGAAAGTTGTGATGATATGACCTTAGATTTAATTGCGGTGAGACGCCACTTGCATCAGATTCCGGAATTAGCGATGCACGAAAGTCAAACCCATCAATACCTATTAGAATTAATCAACGGATTTGCTACAGATAATATGGAAGTTTTTACTCCTGAACAATTACCAACTGCGATTTTAGTAAAGATTAAAGGAAGTAACTCGACTAAAACCATTGGTTACCGTTGTGATATGGATGCTTTACCAGTTAGTGAAAAGACTGGGTTAGAGTTTTCATCAAAGCACGAATCGGTGATGCACGCCTGTGGACACGATATCCACATGACAGTTGCAATCGGATTGTTGGAACACTTTGCTCAACACCAACCAGTCGACGACTTAATTTTCTTCTTCCAACCAGCCGAAGAAAGTGAAAGTGGCGCCAAGGTAGCAGTCGACAGTAACCTATTTTCAGGTGAATGGCATGTCGATGAATTCTACGGACTACACGACACGCCAGAACTACCAGCCGGAACCATTGGCTGCTGTTATCCAACCTTGTTTGCCGGAACCAGTGAAGTCGACATTACCCTAATTGGTAAGAGCGGCCACGCTGCATATCCACACCAAGCAAAAGATATGGTGGTAGCTTCAGCAATGCTAATTACCCAATTACAAACCATCGTTTCAAGAAACGTTGATCCAATCCAAGGGGCAGTATTAACCTTTGGTCAAATCAACGGTGGAACAATCAGAAACGTAATTGCCGGTAGGGTAGATATTAAAGGAACCATTCGTGGTTTGAACCAAGAAATGATTCAAACCGTTAAGACCAGAATTATTGAAATATGCAAGGGAATTGAGGTTGGGTTCAACTGCCAAGTTAAGGTTGATATCAACCAAGGTGGTTACTACCCAGTCAACAATAACCAAAAGTTGACCGACCGTTTTATGAACTTTATGCAAGCAAATCCAGATGTGGATTTCACAGTCACAATGCCAGCAATGACCGGAGAAGACTTCGGTTACATTCTTCATCACTTCGATGGAACCATGTTTTGGCTAGGTGTTGGTAACACTTCAGCACTTCACACTGACACATTCAATCCTGACGAAAGCTGCATTGAAAAGGGAATTAACGCAATTAGTTCATTTTTAGAATTCGAAATGAGAGAAGACGATTAAAATGATACAAAATATTGATATTATGACCGCAATCATCACACCGTTTGATGACAATGGCAACATTGATTACGCTGCATTAGAAAGAGTCACTCAACACTGTCTAGAAAATGGCAGTCGTGGATTTGTAATTGGTGGAACCACAGGCGAAACACCAACACTTACCACTGAAGAAAAGATTGAACTATACACCCGCTTTGCTGACATGGTTGGCGACAGCGCTTATGTGATCGCCGGAACTGGTAGTAACAACACAAAAGCGACCATCGAATTTAATCGCCAAGTGCAAACCATCGCTGGTATCGATGCCTTGTTAGTAGTTGTTCCCTACTACAACAAGCCCGACCAACGTTCAATGATTGCTCACTTTACTTCGGTTGCTAATCAAGCAACACTACCAATTTACATCTACAATATTCCAGGCAGAACCGGCGTAACCATGGCTAACGACACCGTGGTTGAACTATCACACCATCAAAACATCATTGGTGTAAAGCAATGTACATCAATGGAAGACCTAGAATACTTGGTTGACCATACAGAAGATGGTTTCCACGTTTACAGTGGTGAAGATGCTCAAGCACTATTCGCCAAGGCCATCGGCGCTGACGGAATCATTTCAGTAGCTTCTCATATCTATGGTTCTCAAATACGTGAAATGTATGAAGCACTAGAAAACGGTGACTACCGTCATGCCGGTGAACTACAAAGATGGTTAACCCCACGTATGAATGCATTATTCATGTATCCATCACCATCACCAGTTAAGGCCGTGTTAAATGCACAAGGATTTGCGGTTGGGGGATGCCGTCTACCAATCTTGCCATTGGATGACGAAGAACGCAGAAACTTAGCGCGTCACTTGGAACTACCAGAAGACGCATTACTACATGACTTAAGTTTGGAGATGAGAAACTAATGAATATTTTTCTAGCAGGAGCAACCGGATCAATGGGCCAAAAGGTGGTCCATTTACTAGCGGATAAACCAGGATACGACATCACAGGAATTTTAACAACTAAAACTGATGTGAACCCAAGTGAATACAACCTTTCAGACGACGTTCATGTCTTTAACCGTTTAGATGCGATTGAAGGTGACTACGACGTCTGGATTGATTTCACTCAACCAAACGTAGTCTTTGATAATGTGAAATACGCAATTGAACACCACATCTCACCAATCGTTGGTACCAGTGGATTATCAGAAGAACAAAAACACGAACTAATCAGCCTAGCTGATGGTGAAAACGTCAACGGTCTAATCGCCGCTAACTTCGGTTTATCAGCAGTGCTATTAATGCAATTTGCTCAACAAGCTGCTAAGTACTTCTCTGACGTAGAAGTAATCGAAATGCACCATGAAGACAAGACTGACTCACCATCAGGAACTGCCATTCACACAGTCGACATGATGAGTGAAACCAAACAAGGCGACAACATCAATCAAGAAGATGAACCAGCTAGAGGAATGTATTACAAGGGTGTTCCAATTCATGCTGTTCGCTTGCCAGGTTACGTGGCCCACGAACAAGTATTATTCGGTGGCCCCGGTGAAGCATTAACCATTCGACAAGATTCCTTTGATCGTGAATCATTCATGCAAGGAGTATGGGTAGCATTAGAAAAACTTCCTGAACTACATGGCTTAGTCGATGGTCTAGAAAATATTTTGTAGGAAGTGATTGTATGCCAAGAACCAATCCACAGCTTTTGAGAACGTATAACCACCGTTTGAACGGAATCGCACCATCCGGAATTCGTCATTTCGATGAAACGATTTCTAATAACGCAGACCTAATCAAGTTAACTCTAGGGGAACCTGATTTAGATACCCCTGAACATATCAAGAAAGCTGCGATTCAAGGAATTAACGACAATGACTCACATTACTCAGCCCAAGCTGGGAAGGTCGAATTAAGACAAGCGATTACTAATTACTTATCTACCCGCTGGAACCTAGAGTATGATGCCGAAGAAGTGGTGGTTACCAACGGTGCGACTCAATCAATTTATTCAGCACTACAAGCAATCGTGAATCCAGGGGATGAGGTTATCATTCCAACCCCAATCTTTTCTTTGTACGAACCAATCATTGAAATCTTGGGTGGTCACGTGATTGATGTTGATACTAGTGATACTGGTTTTAAATTGACACCATCATTGCTAGAAGATGCCCTAAAACAACATCCAGGCGTCGTTGCGCTAGTAATTAACGACCCTAGCAATCCAACCGGTGTTTCTTACACCGCAGACGAAGTTAAACAGTTAGGACGAGTTATCGCAAAATCACCAATCTGGGTACTTTCAGATGAAATTTACGGTGAATTAACCTTTGATCACGACCATTACTCATTGGCACGCGAAATTCCAGACCAAGTACTATACATCAATGGTTTATCAAAATCACATGCGATGACCGGATGGCGTTTTGGATACATATGTGGTCCAAGCGAAATTATGCAACGAGTAAAAATGATTAATGCCTACATGGTGACCTGTGTCGCGGACAATGTGCAAGACGCAGCACTAGAAGCAATGACAAATGGTCAAGAAGACGCTTATGAATCCAAGACAATATATCAAAAACGTCGTGACCTAGTCTTAGATAAGTTAGATGAAATGGGTGTTGAATATGTGATGCCAACATCAACATTCTATTGTTTCATCAAAATCGATGATAGTTACGGTAGAGATGATTATCAATTTGGTTTAGACCTAGCCGAAAAGGTTGGCCTGGGGGTAATTCCTGGTCGCATGTTTGGTAAGAGTGGGGAAGGTTACATCAGAATTTCCTTCGCCGCTAGTGAAGAGAAAATAACAGGCGGTCTCGATCGACTAAATAAATTTATTCAATTATTAGGAAAATGAATTGACAAATCTGGAAAATAAAGTATATTAATAATAAAGTGTATGCAAATGAAAGACAGTTGTCTATTCAAAATAGATAAAAAAGTGAGGTTTGTAAAAATGAGAGAGTATAACGTAGCAATTTTAGGAGCAACAGGTGCAGTAGGTATGAGAATGGTAAGACAACTAGAGGACTCCACCGTCCCCGTTAAGAACTTGAAGTTACTTGCTTCAAGCCGTTCAGCTGGAACTAAGATTGAATTTAAGGGTGAAGAAATCGAAGTTGAAGAAACTACTCCAGATTCATTCGAAGGAGTCGACATTGTGCTAGCTTCAGCTGGTGGTGGTACTTCCAAGAAGTTCCTACCAGAAGCTGTAAAGCGCGGTGCAGTATGTATCGATAACACCAGTGCATACCGTATGGACCCAGACGTCCCACTAGTTGTTCCAGAAGTAAACGTTGATCAATTAGCTAACCATCGTGGAATTATCGCCAACCCTAACTGTTCAACCATTCAAATGGTGGTTGCCTTACAACCTGTCTTTGAAAAGTTTGGTTTAAACCAAATCGTTGTATCCACTTACCAAGCCGCTTCAGGTGCTGGACAATCAGCATTAAATGAATTTTACGGCCAAGCTCAAGACTACCTAGATGGTAAGGAAATGAGCGCAGATATTTTACCTACTAAGGGTGATAAGAAGCACTATCCTTTAGCATTTAACCTATTACCACAAATTGACGTCTTTGAAGAAGACGGTTCTACTCATGAAGAATGGAAGATGGTTCACGAAACTAAGAAGATCATGTTAAACGACATGGATGCTACTGATATTAAGGTCAATGCTACCTGTGTTCGTGTACCGGTTGCCATTTCTCACGGTGAATCCGTATACTTCGAAGTAGAAGACAAGTCAGCTACTAAGGAAGATATTCAACGCGTTATCGATCAGTTCGATGGTGCAGTTCTACAAGACGATCCAGATCATCAAGTATATCCACAACCAATTACCGCAGAAGGCAAGCGTTCAACTTTCGTTGGTCGCATTCGTGCAGACCAAGAAAATCCTGGATGCTTTAACATGTGGGTGGTAGCGGATAACTTGTTAAAGGGTGCCGCTTGGAACACTGTTCAAAACGCTGAAGAATTAGTAAAGCGTGATTTAGTGCGTGTCCCCGAAAATTACTACCATGGTTAAAGGGTAAATAAAAAGAGTCACATTCAATCGAATGTGACTCTTTTTTTGTTGTTATTGATTATCTTTTTTTAGCTAATTCTTCTCGGCAATTTTTGCAAAGGCCAAAGACTTCAATATGAATCTTGTTGGTTTGAAAACCAGCTTGATCCATCGCTTCCTTGGCTAATTCTTGTTTTAATTGCTTATAGTTAGGGAAGTCGATATCTTCGATTTCACCACAATTATCACAAATAGCGTGGAAGTGAGGAGAACCAAAGAAATCGTATCTAATTCCACCATCTTCAGCAGGTAGTGCAATGATAATATCTAACTTTTCAAATAATTGTAACGTGTTGTAAATGGTTGCAATACTTAGGTTAGAAAATTCTTGCTTCAAAGCTTCGTAGATAGTGTCTACGGAAGGGTGATTATCATGATTAATTAAATACTTTAGGATAATCTGTCTTTGAGGTGTAATTCTTACATTATTGTTTCGTAAGGTTTCTAAGGCTTTTTCGTACATTTCGTTAGACAAACACTCTACCTCCTTTGATTATTACTTTATAACTATTCTATCTTAATAATAAAATTAAAAAGTTCAGAAAGCAAATAAAATCAACTATAAAGCGTCAATTGCGGCTTTAATTTCATCATTTAATGGTGAAATATTGAATTGAGAATTCTTATCTGGCCAGTATTGATGTTTGAATTGAATAATTCGTCTAATTAATTCCAATTCTGCATCGGTAGAAATGTTTAAAACATTTACGTTGACAATTGGGTCATCGCTTTGTAGGTTTGAGATACCGGCGACACCGACGAAATGTTTGGTCTCCTTATCCATGACACCCCATAGTAATCCCTTTTGACTCATGATGTCATTCATGATGGCATTGATGAAGTTGGAAGTGCTCATGATGTCGGCTTTTTCATCTTGTTGCTTTTGAAAATCGATTACTGATTGAAGTTTAAATTCTGTTAACCAATCCATGTAAAAGTGTTCAGTGATGATTGGTCTTAATCCTTCAAAACTACGCATAATTAGTCTCCTTAAATTTACTAGACTTTATTATAGTAGAGAAAAACTAAATTTGAAAGAAATCAGCCGCTCAAACTACTTGAAAAACTTGTCGTAGATGTGTTGTTCTTGGGCTTCTGTCATGCAACAACAGCCACCGACAAACTTAAGATCTAAGTCGAACCATTGAGCTATTAGTTTGTCGAATTCTTCAAATGATAAATCATCATGATTCCATTCCTTAATTTCTGGATTGTAGGTCGCACCGGAGTTAGGAAAGGAAATGAATGGTTTGTGCGCAGGGTGACTTTGTTTCAACACCTTTAATGCAGGAGTCACTAGCTGTGGTTTGGTGCAGTTCAAGCCATAAGCAATTACGTGTTCTTGTGATTCTAAAAATGATGCCACTTCGATTAGTGAGCTGCCATCGGCTAGGTGGGATTCATCTCTCAATGACGCCGATACAATCACCGGAATATCGAATTGATTAGTATATTCGGTAATTGCCTCTAATTCATTGATGTTAGGGAAGGTTTCCAAGATTAATACATCGATGCCAGCTTCAATCATGGCCTGGATACGCCCCTCGTGAAAAGTGATGTATTCTTCATCGGTCAATGAATAGTCGCCTGTGTATTCGGAACCGTTGGCTAAAAAGGCACCGTAAGGTCCGACACCACCCAATAACCACTTGGAGTTTACGTTAGTTGATTCATTACGGCCTTGGTCAGCTAATTCGACGGCCTTTTTAATTAATGTGATGGCTTGATCTTCACTGTAGCCGGCTTTGACTAAACCAGGCACACTGGCCTGGTAGGTGTTAGTCGTAGTCATTGATGAACCGGCGTCAAAGTACTTCTTGTGAACGTCGACAATTAAGTCTTCGTGTGATTCTAAGGCAGCGGCGGTCCATAGGTTTGAGTTTAATTTTAAGCCACGTTCTTCCAAACCAGTCGACATTGAGCTGTCGATTAATATGTGGTCTTGTTGATTAATCCAATTAGTTACTTTATTCATGATGATCCTTCTTTCTATATACTAATGCGTGCCAGACGTAGCAAATGATGGCAAAAGGCACTCCAATGATGATAGCGATACGTTGGTTAGGGTCAAACGCAATTCCGACCAATGAAAGTAAACAGATAACAATTACTAAAATTGGTAACAGTGGGAATAATGGCGCCTTGTATTTTAATTCATTAGTGGAGTGTCCATTTTTGATAAATTGACGTCTAAAGTTAAAGTGAGCCCAACCAATTACTAACCAAACAAACACTACGGCAAAAGCTGAAATAGCGGTTAATGCAAGATAAACAGTGTTTGGGGCATAGATACTTGAAAATAAGGCTAATAATCCACCAGCGATGGTTAAAATTAGTCCATAAACGGGAATCCCGTTCTTGGATAACTTTGCCAATCCCTTTGGTAGGGTATTCTTGTCTGCAAGTGACCAAAGCATCCTAGAAGCAGCGTAGACACCCGAGTTAGCACCAGAGAAAATAGTTATAAATAGGATTAAATTCATTATGTCTGATGCATATGGAATGTTGATATTGGATAAGATGGTAACGAATGGGCTTTGAGCTAGTGATGAATCACTTTGTGGCAAGATTGATCCCAATGCCACGATGGTACCGATGAATAAGATTACCAAGATTATCAGAGTGTGTTTGATAGATTGCGGTACGGTCTTCTCTGGATTTCGGCTTTCTCCAGCACCGACGGCTATCATTTCTGCACCTGAAAAGGCAAAGTTGGCAGATAACACAATTGAGATGACTGGAATTAAACCATTTGGAAAGATACCGTTGGCGGTTAATTGACCAAAAAATGGTCTGAAATGAGTGTGATGAATTGGAATGACTTTAAATATGATTAGAACCCCTAGACCAAGAAAAACTGCAAGGGCTAGTACCTTAATCAATGACATCCAGAATTCACTGGAAGAAAATAGATTCATGTTGATAATATTTAACAACAAAATAATCACGGTGAAGATAAGGCTGAATCCCCAAACAGGAATACTTGGGAAATATTGTTGACCAATGGTCGAAAGAGCGATAAATTCCGAACCAAGTGCAATTGTCCACGTCAACCAATACATCCAGGCAGTGATAAAACCGACACCGGGATTTATGTATTTACTTGCGTATGTATGAAATGCTCCCGTGTTAGGATCATGAACTGATAATTCACCCAGACACGCCATGACCATACATACTAAAATTGAACCAATCACATAGGCTAGAATTGTCCCAATTGGACCAGCCGTTTGGATTGAGTATCCGGTACTCATGAATATACCAGTCCCAATCACACCACCAAGTGACATGGTGATAAGGTTCCTGGCTTTTAAATTTTTTGAAAACTGATGAGAACTCATAAATAAACCTCCTTAGAAATAAAAAAAGCATCCGTCCCTATAAAAAGGGCGAATGCTTCGCGGTACCACCTTAGTTTATAGCTAAAATGATACATTAATATCATTAACTATCTTATCCGGAACCTGTTGATTCCTTCGTGTTGTAACATACACAAATGTCGGGAGCTAAATCATTCACACCCGAAGGTTCAAAGACCATTTTCGATAACTTTGAAACGTTCATTTCCACCAACCAAGAACTCTCTTTGCAATCATCCGTTATGTACTTATCTCATCAAAACCTAATATATTATAATTTATTTTTAATTATATATACATTATAAAATTTTTCAAGGATAAATTTTTTGAATTAACTATTTAGCATTAATGTCAAAATATGCAATAATAGAGAGGAGATATTAAATTTTAAGCGAAAGTGAGATTTAATTATGACTGAAAAATTCTTAATCGGTACTTACACTAGGGATACAAGTGAAGGTATTTATGAAATCGAATTAGATGAAAACAAAAAGCAATTACAAAATTTACAATTGGTTGCCAAAGCTGGTAACCCAACATATGTAGCTGTTTCAAAAGCAAACCGTTTATATGCCATCGATAAGGGTGACAATGGTAAAGGTGGTGCATTAGCACTAGATAATTCAACTCGTCCCGCTAATGAAATCAATGTTTGTTTAAACGAAGATACCAACCCAGCATACATTACTGTTGATGAAGGTCGTCAATTTGTTTACACTGCCAACTACCACACCGGTGAAGTAATGGTATATAAAATTGAAGAAGACGGTTCACTATCCTACTTAAACAAGGTTGTTCACGAAGGTAATGTTGGTCCACGTCCAGAACAACAAAGTGGTGCACATCCTCACTATGCTGACTTAACTCCAGATGGTCGTCTAGCCGTTGTTGACTTAGGCCAAGACATGGTTTACGTATACGACATCGCAGACAATGGTGAACTAACCGAAGTTTCTACATTAAAGATGGAAGCTGGATTTGGTCCACGTCATGTTGTCTTCGATGAACAAAAACACGTTGCATTCATCGTCGGTGAATTAAGCAGTAAGTTAGCCGTCGTTAATTACGATAAGACAGATGGTAGCTTCCACCTAGATCACATCGTTGCTACTATTCCAGATGACTGGACAGAACACAACGGTGCCGCTGCTATCCGTTTATCCAGTGATGGTAAGTTTGTCTATGTTTCTAACCGAGGTAACAACAGTATTGCGGTCTTTGAAGTTAAAGACAACGGTAAGGTTGAACTAATTCAATTAGCAAGCACTGAAGGTGACTTTCCACGAGACTTTAACTTCAGTAGCGATGAAAAGTTCATGGTTGTCGTTAACCAAAACACTAACGACGCTACCTTATACGAACGTGATGTTAACAGCGGTAAGTTAACCGTTGTTCAAAAGGATGTTCATGTTCCAGAAGGTGTCTGTGTCGCACGCGAAAAATAAATAATTAAAAAAGACTTACGGATTTTCCGTAAGTCTTTTTTAGTGTTGTTGCCAAAAGTGATTCAATTTTTGTTTAGTCTGATTAATGTTAAAAGCAGTCGATAATTGACCCTGGTGCCAATTTCTTGGGAATAGCTTTTGGTAACGATTTTGTTTGAATCGTTGATCCATTAAGACGACGTTTCCGACATCCTGGTTGGTTCGAATGAGTCGACCGGCGGCCTGAAAGACATTGTTTAATCCCGGTAGTTGGTAGGCAAAGTCAAAGCCATGACCGTTTTCGGCGTCAAAGAAGTACCTAATGAGGTCGTTTTCCGGATTTAATCCGGGTAGGCCAACCGAGATAATTCCGACCCCGATGAGGTGACTACCCTTAAGGTCGATTCCCTCACAGAAGATGCCACCTAGTAGGGCAAATCCGACCAAAGTGTCATCGTCATCACGTTTAAACGTATCGATGAATGATTGACGTTCCTCGGGACTCATTTCATTTTCCTGGACTAGGACGTCGACGGTTGGATTTTGCTTTTCAAATGCTTCGACGACATCGTTTAGATACTTACCAGATGGCAAGAAGATTAGATAATGACCGTTCTTGCTGTTAATCATCGCATTGATAGTATCAACAATTGGTTGAATGCTACTCTTTCGCTTGGAGTAGGTGGTTTGAATGTAGTTGGTAATAATCACCTGTTGGTTTTGCGGATTGAAAGGCGAATCGATTTCATAGACCAGACTGTCCTCTTCATCCCCCAAGACGCGTTGATAGTATTCCATTGGTGAAAGGGTGGCCGAGAACAAGACGGCACTACCACCGAGCTTGAGTGATTCACCGATAAACGGACTGGGGTCCATGCAGAATAACTTGATGATGACGTTTTGGTCACGGTCATAAAACATTCTGGTCTTAAATGTATCATCGTATAGTTCGGCGATGCGTTGAAAACTAAGAAGGGTGAAGTAGTAATCGACAATCGCATCGTTTAACTCTTCATCCTTTTCTTCCTTACCGAGCCAATCGGAGATGACATCGCAAAGCTTGTTGAGTTGTTTGACAAAAGCGCTTGGTGGATTATCCAAGTGGACATATTCCTCGTGGCTTTCGGTCAGTGGCTTGACGTTTAGGGTGTATGAACGGCGAAATGATTTCAACGCCTTATGCAGTCTTTCATTATCCTCTTGGTCCTTGGTGACCTTGATTAAGTCGGGTAACACTTTGTTGGAGATTGCCGACGAGTACATTTCACGGGAACGGTTGACCAGGTTGTGAGCTTCGTCGATTAAAAAGATGTTGTCGGGATCCTCGACCGTGAAGAAACGTTGGAGGTGCACCTGTGGATCGAATAGATAGTTGTAGTCACAGATGATGACGTCACAGAATTGACTGAGGTCCAGTGAGAATTCAAATGGGTCAATCTTGTATTGTTCAGCGTATTGTTGAATGACGTCGAAGTCGATTTGATCGACATGTTCTAACACATCTTTAATGGCTGGTTTCAAACGGTCGTAGTAACCAATCATGTAGGGGTTATCTTCGGGTTTCAAATCCTTTTCGGCCTCAAAGGTAATCTTTTCCTTGGCGGTTAGAGTGATTGTCTTTGCCTTTAGTCCTTTATCCATCATCAAGTCCATTGCTTCCTTGGCGACAATACGCGTACTTTGTTTTGCTGTAAGATAGAAAATTCGATTGGATAGTTCTTGTCCCATCGACTTAACAGCGGGGAAAAGTGTCGAAATGGTTTTCCCGGTTCCAGTAGGGGCTTGGGCAAACAAGTGCTTGTGATTGGCGATTGTCTTGTAGACAACCGCGGAGAAGTTACGTTGACCGTGTCGGAATTCTTTAAACGGAAAGGCCATTTGATTGGCGGTCTTGTTTCTTTCCTTAATGATGTCGGTTCTTAACTTCAACCATTCTTCATATTCACTGATAAGGTTGTCGAAGAACTGCTTGGCCTCTTCTCGACTGATGGTGATCTCGTTATCTGAGATGACTTCATCTGGCGTTTGAACGTAGGTGAGGGTTAGTTTGACCTCATTTAGCTCATCGAACTTTTGCATCAAGAAATAGGCGTAGACCTTCACTTGACCCCAGTAAAGTGTCATGATGCTTTCCGGTAAGTCCTTAAATTCAACGTCGGACGTCTTAATCTCGATGATTTCGGCATTCTTACCGTCGATTAAGACACCATCAGCACGGCCTTCAATGTGAAAGTCGATGTCGTTGATCTTTAGTTTCGTATCCAAATAGTATTCACTTTCAAAGTGCATGTACTTGCTCTTTTGGAGTTTGCGATGAATTTGGGCACCTTTTCTGGCGGTATTGGAACTGTTTAAACGGGCGTTTAAGTCACCGCTTCTCAGTGTGAATTCGACTAAGTCTCTGATTCCGATTCGATTCAAGATGGTTCCTCCTTTCGTTTAGCATTGATATGTAATTTGTAACAGAATTGTAACTTATGAAAAAATTTTTGATGTGCTAGGCTAAATAATAGAGATAAAAGAAAGGGGTATATTATGCCTAGAGGATTTAAAGAGGAATTAATGTTTACAGGGATGATGGCCGGACTTATGGTTATCGTTATGGAAGCATATAACATCGCGATGGCTAGCGGAATTCACGCCGGTTTTATCATCGAAGTATTAGTGGGATACCCACTTGCATTAGTAGTTGCCGCCATCTTAGATTTAGTGTTAGTTGGCCCACTCGTTAAAGCTATCTTTTTCAATTATATATTCAAACCTGAATGGGAACAAACACCAATTAAGATTGCGCTATGCATTTCAACTATGATGGTACTTGGCATGGTGACCTTAATGTCACTATTTGGTATCATCGTTACCTTTGGTTTTGAAAATATCACATGGGCAATGTATGGCCGTGCATGGATCTTAAACCTATGCTTAGCATTACCACTACAATTAGTGATTGTTGGCCCAATCTGTCGCTTACTATTAGGTAAGATTCAAGCCACAATTGATGAAAAATAATTATGAAAAGCTACCGAATATACGGTGGCTTTTTTATTTCCTTGAATAAATCCAAATTTAGATAAATAATTACTGAAAAATATTCTAAATACCGTTATTATATAGGTAGAATAAGAATTCGAGGAGATATAACATGATTAAAATTGTGACGGATTCAACAGCATTAATTCCAGAAGAAACTGTTAATAAATACGACATCAAAGTAATACCATTGAACGTCAACATTGGTAACGACGCTTACCAAGATGGCATTGATATGAATGGTCAAAAACTAATTCAATACATCAAAGATAATCCAAAGGGTGATTTCCCTACTACTAGTCAACCTTCAATCGGTCAATTCGTTGAAGTATACAACGAACTAACTAAGGACGGAGACACTGTCTTATCACTACACATGACCGATTTATTAAGCGGAACTGTTCACGCAGCTAGCCAAGCTAGTGAAATCGCTGACGGGGACGTTAAAGTGGTTAACACTCACTACATCGACCAAAGTCTAGGTTTCCTAGTAGTTGAAGCAGCTAAGATGGCTCAATCAGGTGATTACACTCGTGATCAAATCATCGACCACGTTAATCAAGATATTGAAAACTCCGAACTATACATCGGTGTAAGCACATTGGAAAACCTAGTAAAGGGTGGTCGTATCAGCAAGGCAACTGGTATCATCTCAAAGATGATGAACTTACACGTTGTCTTCCAACTACTACCAGATGACCTAAAGCTACAACTAAAGGGTCGCGGTAAGAAGACCATTACTAAGTGGTTAGACCAATTCTTTGAAACTAACGCCAACACCAACTACAAGTTCATCGGTATCAGTTACACTGGTAGTGACGAATTTGCGATGGCATTAAAAAAACGTCTGGAAGAACAATTCCCAAACGTTAACGTATTAGTTCAATATACTTCATCAATTGTTTCAGTTCATACCGGTGAAAATGCATTTGCCATCATGACTTGTAAACAAAATGACTAAAGATAACTGAAAAGATAATTCCTAAAATGGCACCAATGATAGGTCCTAAGAAAGGGACCACCGCATATCTCCATTGTGATAATCGTTTATCGTAAGTTCTGGAAAAGAAGAAACGAGGAACTAAATCACGAGTAGGATTAAATGCGGCTCCAGTGATTGGAGCAACGATACTTATGATAATCATCATTAGTAATGATGAGAATAAGGTCTTGATCCACCATTGAGCATTGATGTCATTTTGCATTTCTGTATTAACGATAATCAAGAAGGTCCCGATGATTTCCCACTTGAAGTTACGCTTCCAATTATTGACGTCACGAGGGACGGTCGCATAGAAGTTCAAGTTCAAGGGAAGACTAGCCAACCATTTTGACCAAACGGCCTTAACGGTTAGGGATGCTAGCCAGGCACCGAGAATTTGGGTAATCACTTCACCAATCATTAGCCACCAGTGAATTTGATGATTAACGGCTAGGGTTAGCGAAACAACCGGATTATATTCGGCGGTGCCGAAAAAGAAAGTCGTTAGCAGGGATGGAATCAGGATACTAATACCCCAGTAAAATCCGGTAATAAAACGGTTCTGACCTTTTGGAAATAAGAAATAGTTAATGATAACACTGGTTACTAATCCCAAAGATAACATTATGTAGGTTCCGATAAATTCACCTAATAATAGTCTCATTTCCATCCCTCCTTTAGCTGTCTACAATTGATAGATTATCACTTATTGAAATAAAATTAAAACTATATCAGATAAAAAGTGAAATCATTTTTTGGTTTCACTTTTTGTTTGCGTTTAGTTGTTTAATGATGTTGGTAACGTCTTGTTTGTTCACTAGACGGTGTTCAAAGGTGTTATAAAACATAGGCTGATGTTGTTCGATGATTTTTCGATCGGATTCGTTTCCTGATAGGTATGCGACGTCACAAGCATCCTCGATGTTTTCGATTTTAGGGAAACCAGCCGCACTCATGACACTACCTAGGACAGTATCGGCATCCTCGTATTTTAAATCATCTAAATATTTATCGTAATTCATCAATCCACCACCTATTCTTTAATAGAAGATTATTATACAAATAGGTGTGTTAACTTGCTAGTAAATAGCTTTTACTAGTCGAAAATATAATATTAATGTAATATATTATATTAGTGAAAAAGGTATAGTTTCCTCGGTGGGAACAATCGATAGGCATATCGACAGGTGGGCTCGCGTTAGATAGGCGCGAAGGAAATATTATACGAAGGAGACTTGTTATGCAAAGTCGAAATAAATGGTTTGCACTGGTCGCAGTCTGCCTTGGATTCTTCATGGGTCTTTTGGATGTGACCGTTGTAAACGTTGCTTTACCAACCATTCAGACTAGCTTCAACAGTAGTTTTAGCCAGTTACAATGGGTCATTAATGCTTATACATTAATGTTTGCGGCCGTGTTGTTCCTAATTTCTAAGTTAGGGGACTTAATAGGGAGAAAACGCATTTTTATCATTAGTTTGGTATTATTCTCTGCTTTCTCACTAGCATGTAGTGTCGCACCAAGTATTACTTGGTTAATCATCTTCCGTGGAATTCAAGGAATCGGTGGTGCTGGAATGCTTAGCCTTTCCATGAGTATCATTGCCGACATCTTTGAAGGACCATCAAGAGGACTAGCTCTTGGAATCTGGGGAAGCGTGGCGGGTCTATCCACTGCGCTTGGCCCACTATTCGGGGGAATTCTGCTTAGCTTCTTTAGTTGGGAATCCATCTTTTGGATGAATATCCCAATCGGTGTAATCGCACTATTCATGAGTGTAAGATATATTCCAACTTCTAAGACATTCAATAGTGGCAAAATCGACTTTATCGGAATGCTATTATCATTTGCCTTTATGTTCTGTATTATTTTAGGTTTAATTCAAAAAGAAACCCACTATAGATACTCTTGGTTTGATATGCACGTATTTGCCTTATTGGCTGCTGGTGTCATTCTAATCGCCATTTTTGCCGTCTGGGAAAAGCACTTCTCAAGTCCAATGCTAGATCTTGGTTTGCTTAAAAACAGACAGGTAGTGGGAAGTGCCATTTCCAACCTAACATTGGGAATTGCCATCTATGCAGCATTTAGCTACATCATCGTGTTATCACAAAATTACATGGGCTATTCAGCACTACAAAGTGGATCTCAACTAATGCTAATTAGTGCGTTTTCACTTGTGATTGGCCCTATTTCAGGTAAGATTGCCACTAAGATTGATCCGAGACTAATCATCAGTTTCGTATTAGTCTTAGCAGGTGTCGGGATGTTTGTCCTACCAGTCTTCTTGGGTAACCAAAACCACTGGTACGGTTTGATTCCTACCTTTGTTACCTTAGGTTTGGCCAATGCATTCGTTAATCCGCTATCATCTAACATTGCCGTTAGTTCCGTTGAACCAAAGGAAATTGGGATGACATCTGGATTACTAAACGTTGGTAAACAATTCGGAACAAGTCTAGGACTAGTCGTATTAGGATTAGCCTTGACCGATACCTACAACAATCACTTAGTTACATCTAAGATGGGTGATTCATTGATGCACGTGTTCCAAAACGCTGGACCATTTGCGGGTAGTGAAATTGCCGAAAAGATGCATAACCCATCATTATTATCCATCGTTCACAATGCCTTTTATCGAGGGATTGATAGTGTTGCGATTACTGATGGTTTCATCTTTATAGTTGCCGGAATTCTTTGCTACATCTTGTTATGTATGAGAAGCAAAAAGAGTAAATAAAAAAGTCGCTTGTAAAAGCGGCTTTTTTTAGTGGCGACTTGATTGGTGGCCGCCGTTATTTGAAAGTTTGATGTTGTTTCGTTTGAACTTTTGTTGAGCTGAATCAGGCTGGAAATCAAAGTGGTGCATACGACCATTGTAAGGTTTGCCGGCCATCTTGATTTGTACCCAGTCAGACATGATGCGTTGCATGTTTTGCGCTGCTTTAACACGACTTTCAATTCCTTCGGTTTTAGCAGCGGGTTCGATATTGTCTCTCAATTGATTAATCAACTTTTGATGGTAAACCAATAGTGATTGAGTCAAGGGAGAGTCCTTGTATGAGTTGAATAAACGTTCGATAAAACGCATTGCATCTTTTGAGTTTTTGGGTTCGTAAAATCTTTCGTTATTATCCATAATTTCCTCCAAAAAAATAACCATCATGCATATTATACATGATGGTTATCATTTTACATTGATTAATCTTCCAATTCAATTTGACCAGTTAAGCTAAATAAGAAACTTAATAGGACGGCTAAGAAACCACCAACAACGATACCATTGTCTAAGATGATTTGAGCAGCTTGTGGAAGTGATCTGAAGATTTGTGGGTAAACTGTTACACCAATACCAGTACCAACTGATAGGGCAACAATTAATAGGTTCGCATTCTTGTTAAAGTCAACGTTTTGTAAAATACGGATACCTTGAACCCCAACCATACCAAACATTACAACCATGGCACCACCAAGCACTGAACTTGGAATTACCGTTGCCACAGCACCAGCCTTAGGAAGTAGACCTAAGATTAATAGGAATAATCCGGCGTAGTAGATTGGACGTTTAGTTTTAATACCTGATAGTTGAACCACACCAACATTTTCTGAGAAAGTTGAGTATGGGAAGGTGTTGAAGACACCACCAAGCATAGCGGCAATTCCTTCAGCACGGTAACCGTTAGCTAGGTCTTTTTCACTTAGTTTACGACCAGTTAAATCACCAAGTGCCAAGAAGACACCGGTTGATTCCACCATGGTAGTTAGTGATACTAAAATCATGGTTAGAATAGCTGACCAACTGAAGTGAGGTGTGCCGAAGTAGAAAGGTTGTGGGAAGTGGAACCAGCTAGCCTGAGCGACTGAAGCAAATGAAATCATGCCAAGTGCATAAGCAATCACTGTTCCGACTACCATTCCAACCAATACAGAGATTGATCTGAAGAAACCTTTTCCAAAGATGTTAATCAAGATAATAACGGCCATAGTAATTAGACCGACGATTAAATCGTGAGGGTCGGCGAAGTTCTTAGCTGAAGCATTTCCACCACCCAAGTTTTGAACGGCAACTGGTACTAATGAGAAACCAATGATGGTAATTAGTGAACCAGTAACTACTGGTGGGAAGAACTTACGTAGTTTCGCGAAAAGTCCTGAGATTAAAAATACGAATAAACCTGAACAAATAATAGCTCCATAAATATATGCGACACCTAAAGTACCACCAATAGTTTCAAGTGGTGTGATAACTTGTACCGCACATCCCAATACAACAGGAAGACCAATCCCAGTAAGTGGGGTCTTCTTAAGTTGTAATAGTGTGGCAATCCCACACATAAAAATATCTGCAGAAACCAGGTAAGTCATTTGAGCTGCATTGAAGTGTAAGAAAGCACCAATTAGCAATGGGACGATAACGTCACCTGAATACATTGCTAACAAGTGTTGGAAACCTAAAATGGCAGCCTTAAATTGGGATACCTGTTGCAAATTGCTTTCATGATTATCCAAACAAAATTCCTCCTAATATTTAATTATTACCCTGAAAAATAAAAAAGCCTCAATGCTAGAAAAAGCAAAGAGACCTTCATCTTTTTGCTTATAGTCCGAACTTTACGGTTCCGGGTAGAAACTTACCAACCTTATTATGGTAAATATATAGGCAATAACTGATTTAATTTTGTAATTCAATATTAGACGAATTTCTAAAAAAAAGCAATCCTTATAATGAATATAATTGTTCACTTTCACAAATATAATGTACAATGGAAAGTACTATTTGATAGAAACGAGGGGGGATAATCTTGAAGCATATTTTAGCAATTCACACCGGTGGAACTATTTCAATGTCTCAAGACGAAAGCGGGGAAGTTGTTCAAAACGAACAAAATCCAATCGCCAATCAACAAGATAATTTATTAAACCAAGGAATCGATATTACTAATGAGGAGATTTTTAACTTACCATCTCCACATATGACCCCTGATAGAATGCTTGAAATCGCTAATCGAATTAAGAAAGCAAGAAAGCAGGGGTACGATGGTGTCGTAGTTACCCACGGTACCGATACCTTAGAAGAAACTGCGTACTTCTTGGACTTAACTTTGGCCAACGATTTTCCAGTCGTCGTAACTGGGGCCATGCGTTCATCAAACGAAATTGGTTCAGATGGTCTATACAATCTATTGAACGCTGCAGCAACCGCTGCTAGCCCACAAGCTAAGAACAAGGGTGTCTTGGTGGCAATGAACGATGAAATTCACACTGCCAGATACGTTACTAAGACCCACACTACAAATGTGGCGACTTTTAGAACACCAACCTTTGGTCCAATCGGAATTATTTCCAAACATGAACCAACATTTTACCAAGAACTAATCCAAAGTGAAGTCGTCAACATCGATTCACTAGTGGACCACGTTTATCTAATCAAGGCTTTTGCCGGTATGGACGGCACCTTGTTTGACGCTTTAGATAATGATCAAACTAACGGTCTAGTAATCGAAGGACTAGGTGCTGGTAACCTACCTCCTGAAACATTAGATTCAGTAAAACGTTTAGTCGACAGAAACATACCAGTCATTTTAGTTTCCAGATGTCTAAGTGGGGTTGCCCAAGATATCTACGCCTACGAAGGTGGAGGGATTCAACTGGAAGAAATGGGCTTAGAATTCTGTCACGGCCTAAACGGACAAAAAGCACGTATTAAATTAATCATTGCGTTAAGTGCGCACAAATCTGGCGAAGAGTTAGCTAGATTTATGAGTAACGCGATATCATAGAGTGAGGGATGTTTATGAACTCTATCATTGCAGATTTAAATGCAGCAATGAGCAAGAAACAACTGGTGAATATCTATCTAAATACTGGTGATATTTTCTATACCGGCTATATTGAAACTTACAACGATGACGAAGTTATCATTGCCACATACGAATCAAGCGGTCTAGCCGATGGATACGTCGCAATGAAGACTGCCATTATCGAGAGCGTGGAACGTCAAAGTGAAGACTTAGACAGCATCAAAGAAAAGATGCTAATCGCCAAAGATGAAGGATTAATGGAATCCAAACCCAGCGAACTTCATTTTGATACTAACAATAACTTGTTCCCACAAATTTTAATTCAAGCATACTTAAACCAAGAGGTTATCCTAATTCACGACAATGAAGCGGAACGTTTTTACACGGGGATGGTTAAGAAAATCAACAATGATTCCTTTAAGTTCCTTCGCGTTAACAAGTTTGACTTCATGCAAAATGAATTAGTAACCATGGGCTTTAATCAAAGCATGATTATTGAATTTCAGGGTCGTGAACTTAGCGTCATGAGTAAGGTGATGGATAAGGTTAAAGAAAATAACATTGCTAAGACAGCTGAATCAATCAACAACATTATTGATTTGTTGAACGACTCATTTCATCATCACAACCTAGTCGAAGTCCGTTGTAGATACAATGACCACTTCTTCTATGTTGGTGAGGTCATCATGTTAAACGACAGTGGAGCCATCCTAAAGGTGGTCGACATGTCTGGTCAATTTGGTGGCTATGTCTTCATTCGAATGAATGGCATCCAACGAGTCACCGTTGGCAACGACTACCTTGAATTGGTTCAACTAATGAAGGACCAAAACATCGCAGATCATAATGCATCACAACCGGTATTAAACGATTCAAGAGAATTCGACAGTACTGAGGATAATTTAAATGCTATCTTGACTCAATCGATGAATAAGCACCAATTGATCAGATTACAATTGAAGTCTGGCAGTAACTTCTTGGGTTATCCGGAAAAGATTGGACCTGAATCAATGAAGTTCAGCCTATTGGATGAAACAGTTAACTTCTTCATTTACGGACAAAAGATTCCGCTAAATGACATCGTTGAAGTTGGTTTTGAATACATCTATGCTTATCTAGATGAACAACGCCTAAGAAGAAAAGGTGATATGTAATAAAAAAGGAACCCGATATTTCGGGTTCCTTTTTGCTTAGCCTAATTTTTGTTTGATTATATTTACTTCATCC
>ERZ794949.45-NODE-45-length-46802-cov-23.456885_pt1 | contig 46802 bp, 40 predicted proteins | sample MGYA00511363_ERZ794949 | MGnify/ENA primary metagenome ERZ794949 (study PRJEB30137, sample SAMN04331402) | food metagenome | isolation source: T1 must sample point D1 replicate B | place: Australia: South Australia ...
AACTCAAAATGAGTTCTTTTTTTATTTAATTAATTTGATATAAGGCCTTTTGACCGCTAGCAATCTTGATAGCATCTCTCACCGAGAATAAAGCCATATTGTGAACCGCAACATCGGTAAAGAAAGCAATATGTGGAGTAACAATTACATTATCCATCGCAATTAAAGCTTTTAAGTTGTCATTGTCGTATCCCTTTTCGCCAAGATCAACACTGGTAATTCCAGCTTCACCATCAAACACATCAATTCCTGCTGCACCGATTTCACCTGCTTCTAAAGCAGCAACTAGCGCATCAGTATCAACGACTCCACCACGGGAAGCATTAATGAAGATAGCGTCTTTTTTCATTTTCTTGAATCGATCAAAATTCATAAAATGGTCCATTTCAGGAGTCAAAGGTGTGTGCATAGTTACGACATCAGATTCGGATAATAGGTAGTTTACATCAACATATTCGACCGTATCAGCCAAATCAGTTCTTTGCACGGGATCATATGCTAGTACGCGTGCTCCTAGCGCTTTAAAAATGCGTGCAGATGCACTTCCGATGGTTCCAGCACCGATTACTCCAACAGTTAAGTTATGAATCTCACGGGCTTGTCCGCCAGTCCAACTAAAGTCGTTTCTCTCCTCACGTTTACTGTAGTCCTTTAATCGTCGTAATAATGCCATCGTATCAGCTAATACTAATTCACTAACCGAACGAGGTGAGTATCCAGGCACGTTGGTTACTTTTAAATTGTATTTGTTGGCTAAATTTAAATCGATAATTTCGTATCCAGTACTACGTAATGATATTTGTTTGATTCCATTTTCAGCCAAACGTTTGTATAAACTATCACCAGAAAGAGCACCATGTTGTTGAATGGTAATAGCATCATAGTCCTTGGTTTTATCAACGTTATCCAATGTTAATGCTTCATCTATGTGATCAATTTGCACATTCAACTCATCAGCAATGGCTTCAAAATCTTCTATCTCGTATGGTTGGGTATTAAACATTAATATTTTCATCTAGTTATCCTCCACGAATTTAGCAATGTGTTTCAATGCTTCATTTAAGTTATCTTCACTAGTTGCATAACTCAAACGGAAATAACCTTTTCCAGCTTTTCCAAAAGCACTTCCAGGCATTGTACCAACTTTAGCTTCTTTCGCTAGTTTCGTACAAAAGGCAAAATCATCTTCACCAAATTGTTCTGGAATTTTAGCAAAAATATAAAATGCACCGCTTGGATTGGCGCTTTCAATACCAATATCAGATAAGCCTTGGCGTAATAACGCACGTCGTTTTTCATAAATCTTCTTCATTTCCGGTCCATCATCTCTACCATGATTCAACGCCTCGGCAGCAGCAAATTGAGCATTGTCAGTTATAGAACTAACATTGTATTCGTGTATAGATTTAATAACATTAATAATATCGGCAGGGCCATATACCAAACCGACTCTCCATCCAGTCATCGCATGAGATTTTGATAAACCATTATATACAATCGTTTGATCTCTAATAAATTCTGCAATAGATGCATGTTCATGCTCGTAGTTTAATTCACTGTAGATTTCATCACTAATACAGAAAATATCGTATTTCTTAATGACATCTGCCAGTTCTTTCAATTGTTCTCTAGTGTATGAAACACCTGTCGGATTATTAGGAGTATTAATAATAACCGCTTTAACTTCTGGATGCTGTCTAATCGCTTCTTCTAATTTATAAGGAGTTAGTACGAAATCATCTTTGGATGTATCAACTTCAATCGGATGTGCACCAAAAAATGCTACATTATTAAAATATGGAGAAAATGCTGGAGATGGAATAATCACGCCATCTCCTGTATCTAGGATTGCTGCAAATGTTAAAAATACAGCTTCTGTTACTCCAACTGTAGCGATAAATTCAGTATCAGCATCGTAATTTAACCCATATTTATCTGCTAAAAAGTTAACGGCAGCTTCACGCAATTCAATAATCCCGCGAGAATCACTGTAATGACTCTGATTATCATTAATCGCTTTGATAGCTGCCTCCTTAATATGATCAGGGGTATTGAAGTCGGGTTCTCCGATGGTTAATGGAATTAATCCATCAACCTCGGAAATCGAAGTTCCAAATGACAAAATCGCATCTGGTTTAACGTTTCCCATTCGTTTACTAATTTTGTTAATTAATTTTGACATATTAATCAACCTCCTTATTTTATATTAGAAAAAGATTAGAAATATTTTATCCATAATATGCTAATAAGAGTGAATATGTCAAACCAATTATTAATTTAGTATTAGAAAAATGAAAATATTTCATCAAATAAAACATGGAGAACTAAAAAAGAACCCTCCAATGGGTTCTTTTTATTATTATTTTTCAACATATGCTTTACTGAAGTTCCATGCTAGACCAGTAGCTGAATGAGTAACATTTTTAATATTAGTCTTAACAACTTGTGGTTCTGAACTTTGGTAGAATGGCACAGCTCCTTGTTCATTCATAAGAATCTTTTCGGCCTTAACCATGTCATCCCAACGCTTTGTTGAATTATTAGCATCAGTAGTTGATGCAGCATTTACATACTTGTCGTATTCAGAATTCTTCCATCTTGCGAAGTTGTATGGGTAGGTACTTGTTAGCAATTGCAAAAATGAGATTGGGTCTGGGTATGTTGTGCTCCAACCAGTAACTGTGGCGTCGTAATCGTAAGCAATTTGTCTGCTCAAACGTGTCTTAGTTGGAATATTAGTAGCAGTTACCTTCAAACCAGGTAGTTGGCTAAATGCTGAACTTTGTAGGAATTCAGTGATTGATTTACCTTCAGAAGTATCATCAAATAAGATGTTGAATGTAAGTGACTTCTTGCCAATTTCTTTCATCCCTTTGTTCCAGTAGTATAGAGCCTTCTTCTTGTTGTAGGTAGCAGCATCCTTAACGTAAGCAGCATCCGCAAAATCAACACCATTTCTACTCATCATTCCGGTTGAAACTAATCCCTTAGCTGGGAATGATCCATCACCCATTACGTCGTTTACGAATTGATTTCTGTTAACAACCATTGATAGTGCTTTTCTGATGTTGACGTTCTTAAATGCAGAAATTCTGTCTTCATTAAATTCTAGGTAGTTGTTACGAGCACTGGATAATTGATGGAATTCAGGAGTGCCCTTGTAATGTTTAACTTGTTCCTTATCAGCTAACATCATTTCATCCAATTGACCTGATTGATATTCATTGTAGGCAGTGTTGGCGTCTTTTTCAACGTTAATCTTAATCTTTTCTAGCTTAGTACTTTTGGCATCCCAGTAGTTGTCGTTCTTTTCTAGCATCCAAGTATCATTGGTTCCGGTCCAGCCGGTAACCTTAAATGGTCCATCGTAAATTTGATTTTCTGAGTTAGTTCCATACTTGCTACCCTTTGATTCAACAAATGATTGTTTTTGAGGTAGGAAATCTGTACCAGCTACTAGGTACTTAAAGTATGGTTGTGGGTTAGATAGTTTAAATACTACTGTCTTGTCGTTTGGTGCTGAAACACCTAACTTCTTGTATGACATTTGGCCCTTACTTACAGCTTCATAATTTACGATATGATCGAAATCATATGTATTTTGTGCGGCAGTTTTAGGGTTAACTGTTCGTTGAATTCCGTAAACGAAATCATTGGCGGTTACCTTGCTACCATCACTCCATTTAGCGTTATCTCTTAAATGGAATGTGTATGTCTTACCATCTTTTGAAACATCGTAACTCTTGGCAATTCCATATTCTAATTTACCCTTGTCACCATATGTTAATAACCCCTGTTCAGAGTTTAATGATGTGTTTGAAGTTTCAGCATCAACAATCTTTGATGGGTCTAAAGTTGTAATTTCTGCTGATGCCATCCAATTAATTGGCTTAGTTGTTCCATTATTAGATGTTTGACTTGCTGAGTTTGACTTACCACAGGCAGCTAAGCCAATGGCCATCATAATCATGGTTGATCCAACAATTATTTTGTTTTTCTTCATAAAATTCATCCCCTAATCTAAAATTCTTTTTTTCCGCTTACATACACTTCTTTATCTTTTTGTTGAACTGCTTTGATATCTTCCATTGGATTGTCATCAATGATTATGAAATCCGCATATTTATCTTTCTCGATTGAGCCGTATTCATCATCAATTTTCATTAACTCGGCGGCCTTATAAGAAGTTCTGTATGCTTCAAATTCACTCATTCCGATGCGTTCAACCATCATTTCTAATTCTTTAGGTGTGGTCATATCAAAGTAGTTATAAGGAGTTCCAGCATCAGTTCCTAATGCAATGTTGACACCATTTTCATACGCCTTTTTAACGTTGGTATATGCATCATCCATTGCGTTAGCCATCTTTTGATGCTCCCACTCAGGCAAAGTATCTTTTCCTTTTTCAGTTACAGATGCTGCAGCGATAATGGTAGGAACAATATATGTACCTCGTTCTTTCATCATTGCTATTTCCTCATCATCAACGTAAAAGCCGTGTTCGATAGAGTCTACACCGGCTTCAATAGCGTTTCTGATTCCTGGATTGCCTTCAGCATGTGCTGCGACAATCTTATGTTTGTTATGTGCTTCGTAAACAGCAACCTTCATTTCATCAATCGTTAATTGAGCTTCATCCATAAAGTCGCCAGGTGACATGACACCTCCAGATGCCATGATTTTAATGCAATCAGCACCAGCTTTTAATCCTTCACGAATCTTCTTTCTCATTTCATCTGGAGAATCAACAACGTTTCCGCCGTTGGCATAATCCCCATGTCCACCAGTCATTGTATAAGCTTTACCTGAAGCCATCACGTGTGGAACATTGTTGATTTTGCCTTCGGTAATTAAACGTTTAATTGGTATATCGATTCCGTATCTAGCACCACATTGTCTGACGTATGTACAGCCAGATTTTAAGAATGCACGTAATGCCTTGATGGCATCGACTGTGGTTTCTACAACGTCCTTATCACCTCCAGTGCTAACGTTAGGATCACTGGTGATGTGAGTATGGGCATTGATTAAACCCGGAGCGACAAACTTATGATTTACATCAATTACTTCATCATCTGCTGCTGGCGAAATTTCTTGAGCAATTTCAATAATCTTTCCCGTTTCTACATCGACTGCAAAACTAAAATCTTTAAAGACATCTTCGTGGACTCCATCAAAGATGTTGGCGTTCTTAAAAATTTTTCTATGCATATAAATCTCTCCCAACTTTTTAACAAATAACTAAAAAACGCCCCTCAGCCAATTGGCCAAGGGACGTTTGTAACGTGGTACCACCCAGATTCAAAATATTTTCACAAATACTTTCTCGCTCGTACTACACAACTTAATGTTTCATACGCGGTACGATAATGGGTACAACCATTTCACCTAGAAAAGTGAACTTATACAATCAAGTCTTTCAATCAGTAGTCATAATGCCCTTTCAGCAACGACACTCGCTTAGTACGGCTAAAGATCTAATTACCTTCATCAAAAATATTTTATTAGTTATTTGTTTTTTATTTATTGAACATTTCAAATACTAGACTCTCCATTCAAAAAGGTCAATGATTTTCTAACCATTTTATCATTTACGTTTTCGATGCTAACATAAGATAAAATAATAATACCTACACACCAACGTGTAACGTTCTCATTTAATTCTAATTATAGTTATTGTGTTTTAAATATCTTTAGTAAAGAAGAAATCAATTTGGGAACGAAAAAATCTATCTTTTTTAGTACTGTGTAGCTTTAAGAAATAGAATCTTCTATCATTAGAATCGTTAACACAATAACAATTAGAAAACTAGTTAAAACAAAATAATAATCTCAACAACATAAAGAGTTTAATTATTTATCAGATACCTATAAATAATTAATAAAATAATCAATATCATAAACATAATTGACATATATAATGGTTTTATATTGCCAAACAAAGACTTATAAATTTTAATATTATTTTTTATAAGTATTACAATTGCTGGAATCCACAATAAAAAGTACTCATAATCATCATTGGAAAATAGTATTGAAATGAATATAAAAAACAGTAATAAAGCAATATTTTCTTTATTAAAACGTTTAATAATAAACAGCCTCTTTCTAATATAAAAATTATTTTAATCATCTATTAGTATAGAACAGACATTTTAATATGTGGAGCTTTTCCTATATTTTATAAGTTTAATAGAAACATATCTGATAATTGTACTGAAACAGTTAATAAGAAATTTAATCATTTAATTTTTACGTGTATTTTTATTCCAATTACTTTGAATTTATTTGTTTATTTAACATAATAAAAGAAACTTTAGAGTGATTATTGTAGTCATCTGCCATAACATGATTTTTAACTGGGAAATTATTACAATTTTGACTGTTATCGTTAGGATGATTGCGATAATTTTAAAAACAAAAAAGAACCCTTAAATGGGTTCTTTTTTTATTCTGAATATTTAGTTACTTTTTTGCGTGAGTATCTAGATATTAATTCTGACCCTAAAATAATTACCACACACGTGATTGTACAAATGATGAACAATAATCCATACGAAGTGGCATCAATGATGATTCCACCAACCAATGGTCCAATCGCCTTACCAATTGCGGCCCAGGCATTGGTTAATCCTTGATACTTACCCTTTACTTCAACCGGTGTTAATTCATTGACCAACGCTGGAATTGAAGGAATTACGGATGCTTCTCCCAATGTTAGAACAATCATTGAGATAACGAATCCTGTATAGGTATGCGTAAAGATTAGCGTGAAGAATGACAAACCAATAAATAGAATTCCAAAATAAATTTGGAAGTATAGACTGTCGTGTTTTTGTGCAATCCAGTTGATTAATAGTTGGAACACTACTAACAGGAATGCATTTAAAGTCCACAACAAACTATACATTGATAATGGAATACCTGATCCGGTAATGTATACCGACATGTTGGATACCCATTGTTCATAGACAATCCAAATGATGGCTAGTGTCACAAAGAAGGTGGTGACAATAATCCAATTTGGACGTGGTAACTTCACCTTTGTCTTCTTAATGGAATCATGTTTAATTGGATAAATCGAACCCTCTTTGTGATAGGTCAAAATGGCACTAATTCCGTAAACCATCAATATAGCAGTGGTCAACATAAAGACGTAGCCAATTCCGATTGGATAGATAAAACCAACCGCAATCGTTCCAAACACCACCCCGACGTTTTGCGCTAGGTATAACATATTGAAAATAAAACGCCCTGACTTCATTTTAACGGTAGTCCCTAAGGAATTAATCATTGTTAGGTTCCAACCAGTCGTGAAGCCAAATAATACCAATCCAATTGGATAGTATGGCCAGCCATTGAAGAAAATTAATCCAAACGATATCAACACGGAAGTAATAATCCCCATTATCGTCAAAATATAGCGATTATGGCGGTCAAATAGTTTCCCCGATATATAATTACCCAAAACGTTAGAACTTGAGTATAGGAACAAAATTATACCGACTTCAGTCAATGACTTGCCCAATGCATCATGCATGTAGACGGTCGTAAGCGGCCAGACCGTACTTACCGCAATGTTATTGATTAATGATCCTAAGAATAACCAGTGCAGTTTAATTTCATTCATTCTCTCACCCCCGAATTTTGACAAAAAAATCCTTAGCAAAAGCTAAGGATTTAGTTTTAATTAACCCTCATCATCTGGATTGTATGCGATAGATGAGAACTTATTATGTGATTTGATAAATAGTAACTTAACAGTTCCACGAGGACCTGAACGGTTCTTTTCGATAATTACTTCAACTTCACCTACGTCGTTGTTTTCTTCTACTTCTGATTCTTCTTCATCATCGTCGCCGTCTTCTCTTTCGTAATAATCATCACGGTATAAGAAGGCAACGATATCGGCATCTTGTTCGATGGATCCAGATTCACGAATATCAGATAGAACCGGACGCTTATCTTGTCGTTGTTCAACTCCACGAGACAATTGGGATAGCGCAATAACTGGAACACCTAGTTCCTTGGCAATCTTCTTCAATTGACGTGAAATGTATGAAACTTCTTGTTGACGGTTTTCTTGGCTACCACCATCAACCAGTTGCAAGTAATCGACCACGATTAGACCAAGATTATTTGTATCTTTGGCCAAACGTCTTGATTTGGCACGAATTTCGGAAATCTTAGTTCCGGCAGTGTCATCGATATAGATGCTGGCATTGGATAAACTACCCATTGCCATGTAGACGCTTTGCCATTCTTCCCCAGTCAATTGACCAGTTCTTAAATGATTGGCATCAATACTACCTTCGGCACAAATCATACGACTAACTAGTGATTCAGCACTCATTTCCAAACTGAAAATAGCGACAGCCTTTCCAGACTTGGTACCCACGTTTTGCGCTAAGTTTAGAGCAAACGCAGTCTTACCAACGGCTGGACGAGCGGCTAGAATTACTAATTCATCATCATGCAAACCGGTTGTCATTTTGTCTAGTGCTGGAAAACCAGTCGACAAACCGGTAACTGTTGATTTTTGTTGAGCTAATTCTTGAATACTGTCTAGAGATTGTCCTAAAACATCCCCAATGAACTTGAAACCATTGCTGTTTCTATCTTCTGAAACGTTTAAGATTGAACGTTCAGCGTTATCCAATAGTTCATCAATGTTTCCGTTGTTGTTGTAACTTTCGGTCACGATGTCAGTTGCGGTCTTAATCAGACGTCTAGCAACTGCCTTTTGATGAACGTTTTTGGCGTAATAAACGGCGTTGGCAGCGGTTGGTGTTGTGGTTGCTAATTCAGCTAAGTAGGCCACACCACCAGCATCTTCTAGATTATGGCCACCTTCAAGTTCAGTTCTTAAAGTCGACGCATCAATTGGTTCATCCTTGTCACCCAAGGTCTCCATAGCAGCGAAAATCAACTGATGAGCATGTCGATAAAAATCATCAGAGGTAATAAATTCTTGGGTTTCTGCTAATTTTTCATTGTCTAATAGGACAGCACCCAAGACGGCTTTTTCACCATCTAAATCTTGTGGTGGTGTTTGACCATTCATATACTCGTTACTCATACTACCCCTCGATTTCCTTTAAGATTATTTTTCACTTACATGAACTCTGATTGTAGCAGTAACTTGCTTGTGTAGTTTAACTGGAACGTTAGTGTAACCTAAAGTTTTAATTGGTTCACCCAATTCAATCTTACGCTTATCAATCTTTAAGCCATGTTGTTTTTGCATTTCTGCAACGATTTGTTTTGAGGATACTGATCCGAATAAACGGCCGTCAGCACCAACTTTAGCAGATAATTCAACGACTGTCTTATCATCTTCTAGTTTTGCCTTTAAATCTTTGGCTTCTTGTAGTTCAGCTGCAGCTTCTTTTGCTTCGGCGTGTTTTTCACCTTGAAGTTGGCTTAATGCTGAGTTGGTTGCTTCTTTAGCTTTACCTTGTTTAATTAAGAAGTTTTGTGCATATCCGTCGGAAACGTTCTTGATTTCTCCACGTTTACCTTTACCGCGAACATCTTCTAAAAATATAACTTTCATTCAAATCACTCCTCTTAATGTCTTTATATTATTATAAACTCTCTGGGTGTTTTTTTAAATGAATGAATTAATTGTCTTCTGATTCTTCAGGAGCTTCTTCGCTCTTTACTTCATTGATGGAATCCAAAAGCATGTGTTCCACTTCTTCAATTGTCTTGTCGGAAATTTGGGTAGCACCACTTGATAAGTGACCACCACCACCTAGTTCTTCCATTACTCTTTGCACGTTGACTTCACCGTTACTTCTTGCAGAAATACCGATTAAATCATCTGGACGATGAGAGATAACGTAAGATGCTTCTACACCTGACATGTTTAGCATTGAATCAGCAGCTTGTGCAGCAGTGACAGGATCGTAGACCTTGTCTTCTTCACCGGCTACATACATCATGTTTTCGTGTCCTTCAACGACCTTGGCCATTGAAATTAGGTGCATTCTTGCCATGTAGGCATCAGGATTTTCACGCATGAATTGTTGCATTTCTTCTGAATCAGCACCTGCTGAGCGTAGGTATGATGCAGCATCAAACGTTCTAGTTCCTGTACGTAAAGTGAATTGTTTAGTATCAACAAAGATACCTGTCAACATTGCTGTTGCTTCTAGTTTGCTTACTGGTTCGGCATCTTGTGATTGATATTCGAACATTTCGGTAATCAATTCACAGGTTGATGAAGCGTATGGTTCGATGTAGACCAAGACTGGGTTTTCAGGGAATTCTTCACCACGTCTATGGTGGTCAATAATCATAACCTTGCTTTCCAATCTGTTGTATAGGTCTTCAGACACACTCATTGATGGTTTAGAGTGGTCAACCATGATTAAAAGACTGTTGTCGTCAGCTAATTGTAGAGCTTCTTCTGGTGTGATAATGTCAGAAGCTAAGGTTTCATCTTCCTTGGTCTTGTCGATTAAACGTTGTACATCTGAATGGAAAGTTCCATCTGGAATAACAACGTAGCAGTGCTTATTGTTCATCTTAGCTAAACGATGAATACCAAGACAGGCACCAATTGAATCCATATCAGGTTGGCTGTGACCTTGCACAAAGATAGTATCTGCTTCTTTGAATAGTTCTTGTAATGCTTGAGAAATCATACGAGCACGAACTCTGGTACGTTTTTCCATTGGGTTGGTCTTACCACCATAGAAACGTGCTTCGTGATCTTTGGCCTTCACAACAACTTGGTCTCCACCACGACCCAAAGCTAAGTCCAAATCACTTTGGGCTTGTTCAGATAGGTCGTTTAGGTTGTCTTCACCATAAGCAATCCCGATACTCAAAGTAACTGGATAGTTTTGCTTAGATGTTGATTCACGGATTTCGTCTAGGATGCTGAACTTGTCATCTTCGATATCCTTTAGAACCTTTGAGTAGGCCATCATGATGTAGTGATCTTCATCCACTTGTTTGATGAAGAAACCAAATTTTTGCGCCCAAATAGTCAATTCATTGGTAACGTAGTTATTTAGGTTTGAGATTTCTTGGTCGGTCATTGATTGAGTAATTTCATCGTAGTTATCCAAGAAAACTTGACCAACAGCGATTTTTTCGTCGTTGTAGTCTTTTTCGATTTGGTAGTACTTAGTGATATCCATCATGTAGATGGTGCGATATTCCTTTTGAATCAACATTGTAAAGTAATGGTCTTCCCACTTTACAGTTGCGTAATCAGGATTATCCCAATTGTTTTCTAGGATGTCGGATAATTCTTCGTTTACTTCTTCGACGGTCTTACCAAGTAAATCTTGATCACCAAAATAAGGAGTCAAATATGGATTTACCCATTCAATCACTCCTGTTTCACTAATCATTAATACACCAACTGGCATTTCCAAGAGTGTTTCTTGTTCACCACGGTGCATACGGTATGAAAGGTCTGAGATGTAATTATCGGTGCTGACACTTAGATCGTTCATTTTCTTAAAGATGTAAGATAACAATGAACATACGAATACTAAGAAAAGGACACCGGATTTCCAATCGTATAGGAAAGATACAACCAAACCAAAGATTGATAATACGGTTAAAGCTAACGCAATCCATCTAAGAACCTGGTTCTTTAAAAATGGAGGTAGGTTAGTTAGCGAGAACAATTTTTTCATTGTAACTCCTCTTTTTTTATTTTTTTATATCTTTATTTTATCACATTAAGTGATTATTCAAAAAAAGGAGCTACAAACATTGATTGTATTCCCTTTATATCAATAATTTTAAATATAAAAAAACTGGGATTGATAAAAAATCAATCCCAGTCAAAAGTTATTTTTAGTCTTCTGAAACGAATGGCATTAAGCCCATGATACGTGCACGCTTGATAGCAAGAGTTAACTTACGTTGGTTCTTTGCGCTAGTACCAGTAACACGACGTGGTAAAATCTTACCTCTTTCAGATACGAAACGACTTAATAGGTTAGTATCTTTGTAATCGATGTATTCGATGTGGTTTGCGGCGATGAAGTCAACCTTACGGCGACGACGGCCACCTCTTCTTTGTTGAGCCATTAAATTTCCCTCCTCTTTTATTTACACATTAAAATGGTAAATCATCATCGGAAATATCAATTTGATCACCAGAGTTAGCGAATGGATCCGCTGAGTTGTTACCACCATTAGATGGGGAAGCATTGTTTGATGAAGCAAAAGGATTGTTATTTCCTGCATTTGCTTGAGGAGCATTGTTGCCGGCGTTGTTGTTACCTTGGTTACTTGAACGAGGTTCTAGTAATGCAAAGTTTTCTACAACTACTTCAGTAACATATACTCTTTGGCCTTGTTGATTTTCGTAATTTCTTGTTTGAATACGTCCATCAATACCAACCAAAGCACCCTTATGGGTGAAGTTAGCAAAGTTTTCAGCGGATTTACGCCAGATAACACAGTTGATAAAATCTGCTTCTCTTTCACCTTGTTGGTTGGTAAAACTACGATCAACAGCTAAAGTGAAGTTACCTACGGCTGAACCGCTTGGAGTGTATCGCAAATCAACATCCCGTGTTAATCTACCAGTTAAAGTTGTACGATTAATCATGCTGAAAATTACTCCTCTCTTTTTTAAAACGTTTAAATTCTAAATTATCTTCTTACAGTCATTTGACGTAGAATGTCATCACTGAATTTTGATTGACGGTCGAATTCGTCTAGTGCAGTCTTGTCTGCAGTAGTTAGGTTAACGACGTGGTATACACCTTCGTTGTAACCGGCGATTTCGTAAGCAAAACGACGCTTTGACCAGTCTTTTGAATCAATAATCTTAGCACCATTGTCAGTTAGAACCTTGTCGAACTTAGTAACTAAGTCGTTCTTAGCTCCTTCTTCCATATCTGGACGAATGATGTAAGTAATTTCATATTTGTGTTCTTCCATGAATTACACCTCCTTGTGGACTTTAGACCCAACCTGTTGGGTTGAGTAAGGAGTACGAGTTATTTATAACCAATACTCACGTTCAATAAGTTTAACATTAAAAAATAAAATATTCAATACAAAAAACGGGATTGTTTTTCTGCGATACATTTATATATACGCAAAGAAACTTTCCCGTTATTTTTAAAAGTTATTAATAGTAAATAGTTGTGATCCTCGAATTGTTAGGATGTATCCTAAACCGGCTTGGTTAAAGGCAACTCCTTCGAATTCTAGGTTAGTCTTGAACTTGGTTGTTCTAACATCCCTTGGACGTAATTTGTTTAGTTTGTTTACAGGAACTGATGAAATAACGCCATCGGAAACAAAGTATAAACGGTTACTTGCTGGGTTATATCCCATTCCTTGGGTTTGAAAGCCTTGACCATTTGCTAGACCTTGCTTGATAGCGCGGAAAGTAACGTGGTTGTTCTTAACTTGTCCCTTAAAGATAACGATTCTACCAGCAGATTTCCCTTGCATACGGTATTTTACATATGTGTAAAAGTTTCCATTTTTATCAATAGCTAACTCATTATTGATTGAGTATGAACCACTGAATTTAAACTTAATTTGCTTAATTGGTTTTAAAGTAGTTGGACTAACTTCAACCAATGAAGGTGCTCTTGAAACAACATCCATTTTTACATACCAAAGCATGTTTGTCTTTGGGTTCAATGCTAGTGATTGACCGTGACCGGCATCGAACTTAGGACCAAATTTAATTGCTGACATAATTTGTGGATCACGATTTCTAACACCCATTCTTAGTGCTGCCATGTTGTTGGTATCAACACCTAGGCTGTGAAGTTTCCATAAATCGTATCTAACAATAGTGGTTTTAGCAAATGGGTACATTACGTAAGCATATTGTCCAGACTTAGAAATAGCGACACTTTGTGGATTTCCAAGGTCCCCGCTCCAGTTATATGAGACTGGTAGGTAAATACTAGTTCTGGCGTTACGACGGAAATTACCGCCCTTAGCATTCATTGTGTATGATGATGTTTGGTAAGTTGAGTTTTCATAATAACCCTTGCTAGCACCATAGCTATACTTAGGAATGTATGCATAGTTTCCGTTGTTTACGAAGTGTGTCGCATAGCCACCCTTCAAAGCATATCCCTTTTGATGATACGTCTTAACGCTGGCATTAGCGCTAACCCCCATAGCAAGCAAAAGGAGTAATGAAAAGACAAACAACAAAGCCTTTAAATCTCTCTTAAAATTCATAAGAATATCCCCTCATCTTTTGTATGATTTAATTCTATCATCAATTTAATAAAGTTTTAATTAATAATTTATTAAATTATTAGACTGCTAGTTCAATTAGTCGCTGTGAGTATTATTATCCTTAATTAATCTGATCCGCATGTTCCTCTACATATAAATCGTCCTTTTTGATGTTTCGAACAAATTGGGAAATACTCAATACGGTATAGACGATTAGAATCAATCCACTAATCATCATAATGAAACTACCGCGTGGGAACATGTCGTATAACCATGTGTATACCAATGTTCCAAATGGCATAATGGCGTATCCAACCGTATATAGTGTGGAACTAACTCTACCCAAGATGTTATGTTCAACGGTACTTTGAAGTCGAATTTCAATCGCCAAGTCAAAGATGGCAAAGGATAATTCCATTAATAATGACAATAGCATCCCGATTACCGAAACAATCATTTGATTCTTGGTAACGGTGAATAGGAATCCTAATCCTACTAAACTGATTCCGACCAAAATCATAGTCGACATAATCTTAATCCCAAAGTGATTTTGTTGTCTTAATCGACTGGTGATTAAACTACCGGTTAGATAGCCAATTGAGTACCCGGTTTCTGTCCAAATCACGACCGAATTGGGCAAACCTAATTGGTTAACGATAATAAATGGGCTACCAGTAACAACAGCCGTGTAGAAGAAGTTAACCACGATTTCAGCCACGATACTGTCACGAATAAATGGACGTTTTTTAACGTATTGAATGGTTTGTTTAAACTGCTGTCTTTGCGATACGCGTTCTTGTTTTTCAGCTTTAACCTCGTAGAAATGAAGCGACATCATAATTAACATCGCCACCAAAGTGGCTAGAATTTCCAAAGCAATTAATCCCTCGACACTAATCAAAGCATACAGTGTAATCCCTAAGACGGGCGATAATATTCTAGAAGCGGATGCCACCGCGGTGGTGAGCGAAGTCAGTTTGGCAACATCCGACATTCTTACTAATTGACGAATTGATGCTGAGTACGCTGTGTTTCTCAGATTCACCAAAATAGAATCAATCGCAATGAAGATTGCGACTGGAATCAATAATGATCCACCATGGAAAAATGGTAGCGCTAAGGCCAAAGCGAGAAAACCAATCATTCTTAATACGTAGCCCCAAAAGATAATGCGCTTATGATCATGGGTATCGACGAAGTTTCCAATCGGAATAAATGTCAATAAACTAATCAAGGGACCGACGGCAATGTTCATCCCAAAACTCAATGGAGAATGGGTGGCATGCAATAGCATGAAACTAATTCCGTACTGAAAGATTCCATAACTAAAGGACCCCAACCCATTACTTGTCAGTGACTTAATAATTTGTTGGTTGGATTGGCTCTGCGTTAGTTGATTTTGCTTTTCCATTCGCTCACCCCCGTTTTTTAAAGTGTATTAAGGCTTAATTATAGATTTATTGATGAACAACCACAATAAAAAAGCTTTCATCATAGGATTTTTACGTCCTAAATGAAAGCTTTTTTTGAAGATTATTCTTCGTTGTTGTTGTTTGTTTCGTCAGTTGATTCTGCATTGTCAGAACTTACTTCAGCAGTTTGTTCTTCAGCATCATCTTCTGTTTCGTCTTCTTTTTGAACACGGGCAACAGTTGATACTCTAGAATCTTCATCAATCTTGATTAAGTGAACCCCTAGAGTAGCACGACCGGTTTGTGAAACATCAGAAATACTAAATCTGATCATAACACCCTTGTCAGTAACAAGCATGATATCTTCATCCCCGGCAACAGTAGTCAATCCAGCTAATGGACCATTCTTTTCAGTCACCTTAACTGTCTTGATACCCTTACCGCCACGGCCTTTAATTTGGTATTCGGAAGCAGGAGTTTGCTTACCGTAACCATTTTCGGAGATAACGAAGACGTTGTCGTTTGGATCTAATACATCCCCACCAACTACGTAATCATTTTCTCTTAGACGGATACCACGAACCCCGGTAGCAGAACGTCCCATTGAACGAACGTCTGAAACCTTGAAGCTGACACAGTACCCTAAGTGAGTACCAATAATAATGTTTTGGTCTTCAGATACTGTTGATACACGCATCAATTCGTCTTCATCCTTCAAGTGAATAGCCTTTAGACCATTACTTCTGATGTTTTGGAATTCATCGATTGGTGTACGTTTTACAGTTCCCTTTAGGGTTGTGAAGAATAAGAATCTACCGTCGTTGCTTTCGTTATCGTCAACTGGAATAACAGCTTGAATCTTTTCATCTGTATCAATTCCTAATAGGTTGATGATTGGAATACCCTTAGCGGAACGACCGTATTCAGGGATTTCGTAACCCTTCATTCTGTAAACCTTACCTAGGTTGGTAAAGAATAGTAATGAATGGTGGGTAGTAGTTGCTAGTAGGTGTTCGATAAAGTCATCATCATGGACACCCATTCCTTGCACCCCACGACCACCACGGTTTTGGCTCTTGAATTCTGAAGTAGCAGTACGCTTGATGTAACCGTTATGAGTCAATGTAATCATAATATCTTCTTCAGCGATTAGATCTTCGTCTTCGATACTTAGAACTTCTCCAACACGTAGTTCAGTCTTTCTTTCGTCACCGTATTTTTCTTGGATTTCTAGTAATTCTTGATAGATTAATTCATTAATCTTTTCACGACTACCTAGAATTTCCTTGTAACGTTCGATGTCTTTTAATAGTTCGGCATGTTCGCTAACAATCTTGTCGCGTTCCAAACCAGTCAAACGAACAAGACGCATGTCCAAGATAGCTTGGGCTTGCTTATCAGTTAGTGAGAATTCACTCATCAATTGATCCTTGGCGATTGCTGAGGTTTGTGATTCACGAATGATTGTGATAACACGGTCAATGTTATCCAAAGCAACGATTAAACCGGCTAAGATGTGCGCACGGTTTTCAGCTTTGGCTAATTCGTATTCAGTACGACGTTTGATAACGTTAACTTGGTGTTCCAAGTATTCATTTAAGATTTCTTTCAAACTTAAAATCTTTGGAGTACCTTCAACGATAGCTAGCATGTTAAAGCTGAAGCTAGTTTGCATTAATGTTAGCTTGTATAGATTGTTTAGAACAACTTGAGCAGATGCATCACGTCTAACATCAATTACGATTCTCATACCATCACGGTCAGATTCATCATTGATATCTGTAATTCCATCTAGTCGTTTGTCACGAACAAGGTTAGCGATGTGTTCGATCAACTTCGCCTTGTTAACCATGTATGGAATTTCAGTAGCGATAATGCGTTGCTTACCACTCTTTTGTTCTTCGATTTCAGTCTTGGCACGTAGCACGATGCTACCCTTACCAGATTCGTAGGCTCTTCTAATTCCAGACTTACCTAAAACGACACCACCAGTTGGGAAGTCAGGTCCAGGTAATGCTTCCATCAAGTCAGCAGTAGTAGCTTCTGGATTGTTCATTAAGATATGAATTGCTGAGATTACTTCGCTTAAATTGTGAGGAGGAATGTTTGTAGCCATCCCAACGGCAATTCCGGAAGCACCATTAACAAGTAGGTTAGGGAAACGAGAAGGTAATACTTCTGGTTCTCTTTCACTACCATCGAAGTTATCTTGGAAATCGACAGTATCCTTGTTAATGTCTCTTAGCATTTCCATCCCAATTTTGCTTAGTTTTGCTTCGGTATAACGCATGGCAGCGGCACCGTCACCATCGACAGAACCGAAGTTACCATGTCCATTAACCAATGGATATCTATAACTAAATGTTTGGGCCATTCTAACCATTGATCCATAAACTGCAGCGTCACCATGGGGGTGATACTTACCAAGAGTATCACCTACGATTCTGGCAGATTTACGGAATGGTTTATCAGGAGTCAAACCAAGTTCACGCATATCGTATAGGATTCTTCTGTGAACTGGTTTCATTCCGTCTCGAACATCAGGAAGGGCACGCGCAACGATAACACTCATTGCGTAGTCCAAGAATGATGTTTTCATTTTTTCAGATAAGTCAACGTTTTCAATACGATGGCTTGATAAATCTTCATTATTGGCCAATGTTTTTACCTCCAATTCATGGTCGTTACATTAAAATGTTTCACATGAAACATCCATGTTAAATGTCTAAGTTTTCAACGAATGTGGCGTTTTCTTCAATGAATTTACGACGTGGTTCTACCTTGTTACCCATCAACATATCAAAGATTTCGGCAGCTTGTGCAGCATCCTTGGCTTCAACTCTTTGTAAACGACGGTTATCTGGGTTCATAGTAGTATCCCAAAGTTGTTCGGCATCCATTTCACCAAGACCCTTGTAACGAGAGATGCTAGGTTTTGGAGATGCAGGCAATTGAGCCTTCCATTGTTCCAATTCATCATCATTTGCAATGTATCTAATCATCTTACCTTGTTGTAAACGATACAAAGGTGGTTGAGCGATGTAGACATATCCAGCGTCGATTAATGGACGCATGTAGTTGTAAATCAATGTCAATAGAAGTGTTTGAATGTGGGCACCATCGACATCGGCATCGGTCATGATAATTAGTTTGTGGTAATGAACCTTTTCGATATCAAAGTCATTACCGAAACCAGTACCCATTGCTGTAAACATTGATCTGATTTCTTCATTGGCTAAAATCTTGTCCATTGTCGCCTTTTGAACGTTCAAAATCTTACCTCTAATTGGCAAGATGGCTTGAGTCAAACGGGAACGACCTTGCTTAGCAGATCCACCCGCGGAGTCCCCTTCGACAATGAATAATTCAGAGATTTCAGGGTCACGACTAGTATTGTTGGCTAACTTACCAGGCAAGTTAGAAATTTCTAGTCCTGATTTCTTTCTGGTAACTTCACGAGCACGCTTAGCAGCGGCACGAACACGAGAAGCTAATGCACCCTTTTCAACAATTTGCTTACCCAATGTTGGGTTTTCAAATAAGAACTTAGCAAAGTGTTCTGAGAAGATGTGATCAGTAGCAGTTCTTGCGTCTGAGTTACCTAACTTAGTCTTAGTTTGTCCTTCGAATTGTGGGTCCGGATGTTTAACAGAAATAACAGCTGTTAAACCTTCACGAACGTCAGGACCAGTTAAGTTATCGTCTTTTTCTTTTAGTAGGTTGTTCTTACGAGCGTAATCGTTGATAACACGAGTTAATGCACGTTTGAAACCTTCTTCGTGAGTACCACCTTCGATGGTGTGAATGTTGTTGGTAAATGTTCTCATTTCACTATGGTAGTCATCGGTGTATTGAAGTGCAACTTCAACTGAAATGTCATTTTCCATTCCTTCAACATAGATTGGTTCTTCGAATAATGGTGTCTTTTCACTATCGATGTATTCAACGTAGTGCTTGATACCACCTTCATAGTGGAATTCTTCGTATGTTGGTTCTTCTGGACGGTTGTCACGAAGTGAAATCTTTAGTCCCTTGTTTAAGAAAGCAAGTTCTCTAATTCTTTCGGTTAAAGTTTTGATGTTGTAAGTGGTTGTTTCAGTAAAGATATCTGGATCTGGAAGGAAGTGAACCTTAGTACCGTGGTTATCTGGATCATCATCACCAATAAACTTCATGTTGGTATTAACGTGACCACGTTTGAAGTCCATGTAGTACTTCTTACCATCACGAGTTACGGTTACGTCTAGTTCAGTTGATAACGCATTAACAACTGATGCCCCAACCCCGTGAAGACCACCAGAAACCTTGTATCCGCCACCACCGAACTTACCTCCGGCATGCAAGATAGTAAATACTGTTTCTAGGGCTGGCTTTCCAGTTTTTTCTTGGATATCAGTAGGAATCCCACGTCCATTATCGACGATTGTAATACTGTTATCTTTTTCAACAGTTACGTGAATGGTATCAGCGAATCCAGCTAGGGCTTCATCAATCCCATTATCAATAATTTCCCATACCAAATGGTGGAGACCTTGAACACTGGTTGATCCAATGTACATACCTGGACGTTTACGTACCGCTTCTAGACCTTCTAGAACTTGAATTTGGCTGGCATTATATTCGTCAGCTTTTCTTCTTTGTTCTTCTTTTTCATTTTCAGTCAACTTTATTCCTCCCCTAATTCAGACTATTCTTCTACGACTTGCCCACTTGAAATATTGAACACCTTTGGATCAGATATTAAGTCGCGAGCAATTCCGCTTAGACTCGTAGTCGTCAAAAACGTTTGCACTTTATCTTGAATTGACTTCAATAAATGAGTCTGACGATTATCGTCTAACTCGGATAAAACATCATCCAATAATAGGATTGGATATTCATTCGTTTCTTCCTTCATCAAATCAATTTCGGCTAACTTAACCGAAAGTGCTGATGTTCTTTGTTGGCCCTGTGAGCCAAATGTCGAAACATCTTTTCCGTTGATAATAAACTGTAAATCATCACGATGTGGACCATATAACGTATTACCCTGTCTAATTTCTTTGTCCTTATTTTCTTCAAACAATTCCTTTAAACCAGTGTAAATGTCATTTTCATTGGCCTGCTGTTTTTTCTTTAATGCGCAAACATATTTAAACTTCAATTCTTCCTTACCTTGAGAAATTTCGGCATGAATATTTGCAGCCCATCCCTGTAACTTCTTCAATAATTCCAAACGTTGAAAAATTAACTTAGCACCATAAGCTGCTAATTGATCAGATAAGACATCTAGATAAAGCTTATCCGAAGCCTCTTTTAGCTGTAGCTGCTTTAGATAATTATTTCGTTGTTTTAGAATCTTTCTATATTGAGAATTATTGTATAAATAACGGCTGCTCATTTGACCAAATTCCATGTCCATGAAGCGACGGCGAACCGTTGGCGCTCCCTTAACGATGGATAAGTCCTCCGGAGCAAACAAAATCACGTTTAGTTCACCCACGTATGAGGATAGCTTGGCCTGTTCGAGTTGATTTACTTTTGCACGTTTGCCTTTCTTTCCCAAATCAATTTCCAATTTGGTGGTGCCTAGTTCTTTTTCAACCTCGCCATAGACCTGCGCATTTTCATTTTCCCAATTTATCAAGTCGCGATTGTTATTGGTACGATGACTACGCGTTAATGCCAAAACATAGATTGCTTCTAGCATGTTGGTCTTTCCCTGGGCATTATTACCCAATAAGACGTTAATTGAAGGTGAGAACTGCACCTCTACATCGCTATAATTACGAAAATTACGTAATTTGAGTTCTCTTAATTTCATAAATAAAGCCTACTTTTTGCGAATAAAAAACAAACCAACATCAATAACTTCAACGTTATCACCGTCGTATAATTTCTTACCACGACGATCTTCAGGTTCGTCGTTTAGTTTCACTGCATGGTCCTTCAAATACCACTTAGCTTGACCACCGGAAGATACGATATCTTCTTCCTTCAACAACTGACCTAATGTTATATATTCGGTATCGATGAAAACATTCTTTTTCAAAACTTCACCCACCTTTTCCTATGTATTATTATACCCTTTTGGAGGTCAAAAGTATAGTTTATAAGCTGATTTTCGCCTTTCTAAGCAATTATATAAATGTGCTTACTAGTTTGTTAAATCCATGCCAAAATCGCTCATATCCTAAAAAAATCACTTTAAACGCAAAAAGAACCCCTTAGATAACTTTCTAAGGGGTCTTATTTTATAAATATTTAATTTCTTTAGGTGTATGGGTAAATGGTTCGCATCCATCTTCGGTTACGTAAACACAATCTTCGATACGGACACCAGCGAATCCTGGAACATAAATTCCGGGTTCGATTGAGAAACACATTCCTGGTTTTAAAACCATCTTGTTTCCTTCCATAATTGATGGGAATTCGTGTTCAGACATCCCCATTCCATGACCTAAACGGTGAATGAAGTATTTACCATATCCCGCCTTTTCAATAATGTCTCTTGCGACCTTATCGACTTCTTCAGCTGTTACACCTGGTTTAACAAAATCCATCGCAGCTAATTGAGCTTCTAGACAGACATCGTAGATTTCTTTTTGTTTGTCGCTAATTTCACCTACGGCAACAGTTCTGGTGGCATCTGAGATGTATCCATCATGCACTGTCCCTAAATCAAATAGCACCATTTCATTTTCTTTTACTAAATTATCAGAGGTTGCACCATGTGGTTCAGCAGCATGAGCCCCTGCTTGAACCAAGGTATCAAAACTCATTTCCATGACACCCTTTTGTTTTAGTGCGTATTCCAATTCAGCTACGACTGATTTTTCTGACTTCCCTGCTTTTAAAGCAGCGAAACCTTTTTCAAAAGCAAAGTCGGCCTCTTTACCCGCTTCCTTTAGCTTTTCGATTTCGTCTGGAGTCTTAATCAAACGCATTGTGTTCAAATAATCAGTGACGTCAGTTTCAAAAGTTACATCTTGCAACTCTCTGTGTAAATTTTCTAGACGAGCAACTGTTAAATTTTCTTTTTCAATTCCTGCAGATTTTGGCGTTGCCACTCTTTGTTGGATATGAGCAGCAATCTTTTTCCATGGATTTTCATGATCTAAGTACCCATAAACATCATATGGAAAACCAGTATCTTTAATTGCTTCTACTTCCAATGCGGGTGCAAACATAAACGGATCCTTTTCAGGAAATACGATTAATGCTAATACCCTCTCTACCGGATCACTGTAGAATCCAGTTAAGTATTGAATTGTTTTCGGATCACTTAGATATGTGAAATCTAATCCGTTGTTGTAGGTCCAGTCCTGGATTGACTTTATCTTAGACATGCAAACCCCTCCTTTTAATATATCTTAGACTAAAATGGCAAAATTTCAAACAATTATTAATTTGTAGATTAAAAAAACGCGACCCTTTATTAGACGAGAATCGCGTTTTATTAGATGAATTATTAAAATCCCTAGAAAGTACGTACTGGGGTGATTAATTCGATGAAGTTTTCAGCATCTTCAGAAGGAACAAGGGTGAATGGACGTAGTGATGATGTGAATGCCACATTAATCATTGAGTGTCCAAAGGCACGTAGGGCGTCCTTCATGTAATCAGGGTTGAAGGAAATTTCTAAGTCATTTCCGGCAACTTCCTTGCTTTCAACTTCTTCTTCAACGTTACCAACGTCTGGAGAGTTACCAGAGATGGTTACTTGTTTAACATTTGCTTTGATAGTTAGCTTAACAACGTTGTTTCTTGATTCGTGAGATAGAAGAGAAGCTCTTTCAATCGCACCAAGTAGTTCGTAGGCATCGAATTGAACGTTAGTTTCGGAATCTTTTGGAATCAATCTAGAAGTATCAGGGTATGTTCCTTCAAGAAGTCTTGAGTAGAAGTAAGTGTTGCCAATAGTGAATAACACTTGGTTTTCGGTGATCTTCATCTTAACGTTTTCAGTATCGTCTGAGATCATCTTTGATAGTTCTGAAAGACTGCTACCAGGAATGATAACGTCGTATTCGCCTTGGTTATCTGGTAGGGCAACTTTACGTTGACTTAGACGGTGTGAATCAGTTGCGACAGCAAATAAAGTACCGTCCTTTAGCACAAAGTGAACACCAGTTAGGATAGGGCGACTTTCTTGGTTTGATACGGCGATAACAGTTTGGTTAATAATTTCCTTGAACACGTCACCTGATAGTGAAATTTCATTATCGTTTTCGATTTCAGGTAAGTGAGGGTAATCTGCAGCATCTAACCCATTGATAGTGAATGATGAAGTTCCTGAAGTGATTTCAGTTTGGAAACCATTTGCAACAGAAAGTGTCATTTTATCACTAGGTAATTTCTTAACGATTCCACTGAAGAATCTAGCAGGTAAAACGATGGAACCTTCTTCTTCGATGATTAGTTCGTTGTCTGCATCGTTTCTGTCAATAACAGTTTCGATAGAAACATCAGCATTGCTACCAGTTAATACTAAACCTTCGTTTGATGCACTTAACTTTAGACCAGTCAAAATAGGAATAGTGGTTTTTGATGAAATAGCTCTTGAAACCATATTTATTCCTTGAATGAATGCTGATCGTTTGATTGAAAATTTCATTTTGAATGTCTCCTCGCATGTAATATTTAATATTAATTAATATATATAGTTAAAACAGTAGTAGTAGGGCCTGTGTATACTGTGGAAAACTCTATTTACTCTTACGGATACAAAGTTTTACACATGTGGATAAGTTGTGGATAAGTCACCACATTTTTCCACAGACTTTATCTCTCTAATGTTTCCTTTAGTTCTTGGATTTGTTCTTTGATTGTTGAATCAGATTGAACTGCATCGGCTATTTTATCGTAAGCATGGATGACAGTTGTATGATCTTTACCGCCAAAGGCGCTGCCAATCTTTGGAAGAGAACTATTAGTTAAGGTACGGCTTAAGTACATTGCTATTTGACGAGGGATAACGATTGTTTTAACTCGTTTTTTCCCTTTTAAGTCGTCTATAGAAACGTTGTAATAATTTGAAACTGATTTGATTATGTTTTCAACCGTAATTTCTGGTTTTGAATCTCCTCGGTTTAGACCGCGGAGAGCATCAGAAACCAAATCAGTTGTGATTGGAACCTTTTTGAATTTAGCGAATGCTTGAACACGTGACAATGCTCCTTCTAGTTCACGAACGTTTGAATCAAATTGACCAGCTATGTAGTTAAGCGTATCTGGGGGAACTTGAATCCCGTCTCCTTCTGCTTTTGCACGCAAGATAGCAATTCTTGTTTCTAAGTCTGGAGGAGTAATATCTACTGGAAGTCCCCAAGCAAATCGAGAAACTAAACGATCTTGCAACTTTGCAATTTCATTAGGTAAACGATCAGAAGTTAAAACAATTTGTTTTTTATTTTCGTACAAATCATTAAATGTATGGAAGAATTCTTCTTGAGTCCCGTCCTTATCAGCAAAGAACTGAACATCATCAACTAGTAATGCATCAACATTTCTGTATTCTTGTCTGAATGCTTCTGTTTCATTATTTTGAATGGCATTAATGAAATCGTTGGTAAATGATTCACTAGTTACATACATAATGTTTGCAGTTGGATTGTCTTCTAAGATTTTATTACCAATTGCATGCATTAAGTGGGTTTTTCCTAAACCGACACCTCCGTACAAAAGAAGTGGGTTATACATTTTTCCTGGATCTTCGGAAACAACTAGCGCCGCTGCATGCGCCATTTGGTTACCTTTACCGATAACGAAGGATTCAAATGTATAGTTAGGATTTAGATGGCTGTTTTGTAAGAATTCATTGTTGTTTACGCTGCCTGAATTCTCTTTAACGGCATCATCTTTCCTATTAGAACTCCTAAGATCTCCTTCTAAAACAAATTTTGGAACGATATCTCTTTTAGTTATTTGATATGAATACTCTACTAAAGAGTCCTCTAACTTATCTTCCCAATAATCACGATGGAGAGGAGATGGAAGTTCTAGTGTTAGCTCATTTCCGACTAAGCTAATGGGCTTAACTGTAGCAATCCATGTTGAATAGGTTGTAGTGGAGTAATTTTTTTCAAAAGCTTCACTGATTGCTTCCCATAAAGAGTCTTTATCCATGAATCATTTCCTCCCGTTAAAAATCTTTAGTAATTTTACCATTAAAAAAAAAAGTTTTCCACAAGCACATTTACTTGTGTATAATTGTTTCACACCCTGTTAATTTTATTTTCCACAACCTGTTGATAACTTGATTAAAATCATCTCATTTTTTAGTTTTCCACAGAAAAATGTTAATAATCCACAGGTAAGTATAACTGATATATCAATAAAAACAAAAAGTTATGCACAACTTGTGAATAATTCTAATAACAGGTTGTTTACTTGTGGAAAACTTGTGGAAAAGACTGTTAATTGCAAAATTTTAATCAACAGGAAAAATAAAAAAATGTGTATGAAACAAATTAAAATGTGGATAAAAAATGGATCCCTTTAGGGAAAGAATTTGATTTTTATGTTTCATCATTAATTTTTTTATGGTATTATGTTTAGGAAATGTATTTGACATAGAAAAGAAACACACAAAATATATAAGGGAGGGTTAGTAATGAAGAGAACTTACCAACCAAAGAAACGTAAGCACGCACGTACTCACGGTTTCCGTAGTCGTATGAGCACTAGCAACGGTCGTAAAGTTTTAGCTCGCCGTCGTAAAAAAGGTAGAAAGTCATTGACTGTATAGACCACTGACCATTCAGTGGTCTTTTTCATTATATTGAACAAAATTTAATGGAGATGGATTATGCGTAAGTCATATCGCGTCAAAAAAGAAGCAGAATTCCAAAATGTTTTTGAAAAACATAATTCAGTTGCTAATCGGACTTTTGTCATTTATCAAATGGAAAAGCCTGATCAACCCCATTTTAGAGTTGGTATCTCAGTTGGTAAGAAGATTGGGAATGCTGTTCACAGAAACTGGGTTAAAAGACGAGTTAGACAAAGTTTGACTGAATTAAAGCCATATCTAAGACAAGACGTTGATTTCTTGGTTATTGCTCGTCCAAGAGCCGACCAACTATCAATGGAAGAAGTTAAGAAGAATATGGTGCATGTTTTAAAATTAGCAAACTTGCTTGATTCTGATTATGTTGAGGGAGAAGACTAATGAAAAAATTTAAAAAGTATCTTTCACTTACTTCAATTTTAGGATTGGTATTTTTCTTGACTGCATGTAGTAATAAACCAATTACTTCACACAGTACCGGTCTATGGGATGGAGTTATCGTACTTAATTTCTCAAGAGCCATCATTTGGTTAGCTAAATTCTTTGGTTCAAATTACGGAATGGGTATCGTTGCTTTTACCATCATCGTTCGTATCATTATCTTGCCTTTGATGATTTATCAAACCAAGAGTATGAAGAAGACGCAAGAACTACAACCTAAGTTAAAGGAACTTCAAAAGAAGTATTCATCAAAGGATACTGAAACAGTTAAGTTACTTCGTGAAGAACAACAAAAGCTATATGCTGAAGCAGGCGTTAATCCTGTTGCTGGTTGTTTACCACTACTAGTTCAATTGCCAATCTTGTGGGCCTTATACCAAGCTATCTGGCGTACAGATGTTTTGAAGTCAGGTCATTTCCTATGGTTACAATTAGGACACAAAGACCCATACTTTATTATGCCGGTTCTAGCCGCCGTATTTACTTTCATTAGTTCATGGCTAGCAATGAAGTCACAACCTGAGCAAAATGGGATGACAAAAGGAATGATGTTCGGAATGCCCGTTATCATTTTCTTCATGGCATTAAATATTCCTGCTGCGATCTCAATTTATTGGGTAGTAACAAATGCCTTCCAAGCTGTACAAACATTGTTTATTCAAAATCCTTGGAAGATTCAAAGAGAACGAGAAGAAAAGCTTCGTGCTGAAAAGCAACACAAGCGTAATGTTGAAAAAGCAATTCGCAAAGCTAAAAAATCTCGTCGTAAATAATAAAAAAGCGTCTGATTTTATAATCAGACGCTTTTTTTGTGTATCATTGGACCGCTATTTTGTGATATTATTAATAACATAGTTTATTTTTAAAAGGAGTCCCAACATGTCAACATTTACTGCTAAAACAGTCAGTGAAGCGATCGAGGAAGGACTAAAGTCACTAAACGTTGATAAGAGCAATGCTGAAATCAACATTGTTCAAACAAACCGTAAAGGCTTTTTTGGAATCGGAAAACGTGATGCAATCGTCGAAATCGACGTTAAAAACAATGAAAATGCATCAAACACTCAAGAAATCGCAGCAACACCAACAAAAAACATTAAGATTAACAACCAATCAGAAGAAACAACAGAAACTAAGAAACGTTATCATTCAAATGAACAAGCCATGGAAGATTTAGTGGCTTATTTGAAGCCAATTGTTGAAGAATTGGGCGTTTCAGCCGAATTACAACCTAAGATTATTAACCGTAAGTTCGCTCGTATTAATTTCAAGACTGAACAAGAAGGTCTACTAATTGGTAAACATGGACTAACCATCAATGCTTTACAAAACTTGGCACAAATCTACTTGAATCACATCGGATACAGCCGTTTATCAATTCAACTAGATACAGCCGATTACCGTCACCGCCGTACTGAAATTTTGAAGAAATTAGCTGAAAAAACAGCCAGAGAAGCGGTCGCAACAGGACAACCGGTATACCTAGATCCAATGCCTTCCTTCGAAAGAAAGGTTATTCATAACCAACTAGAAGACAGTCTATACGTCAACACATTCTCATCAGGTCGCGAACCTTACCGTGCTGTCGTTGTAGAACCACAAGGATAGTCATATAAATTGACAAAACCGGATAAAGTTTTTATTATATAAGGTATCATTCTTATCAGAGATAGATGAAGTAGTCAAAGTGCTTTATCCATGCTGAGTTTTTTTGGCGTGGAGTGGGCACTTTTTTTGTGCGCTAGGCCACAAAACGGATTTTGATAATTAAGAAAGGAAGAGGAACATGGCAACGACTACAGATTTTGATACAATCGCAGCGATTTCAACACCACCTGGTGAAGGGGGAATCTCCATCGTTAGAATCAGTGGGGATGACGCTTTAAAGGTGATTAGTAAAATTTATCGAGGCAAGGACTTAAACAAGGTTGCCTCACACACCATTAACTATGGTCATGTCTTTGATCCAGACACTAACGAAGACGTTGACGAAGTAATGGTATCAGTAATGAGAGCACCAAAGACTTACACATGTGAAGACGTGATTGAGGTTAACTGTCACGGTGGTATCTTGGCCACTAACACTATTCTTCAATTGATTTTAAGTTATGGTGCCCGTCTTGCTGAACCGGGTGAATTTACTAAACGTGCATTCTTGAATGGACGAATTGACCTTTCACAATCAGAAGCGGTCATGGATGTTATTGACGCCAAAACTACCCGCTCTATGAAGGCTGCTGAAAGCCAACTTGAAGGAAACCTTTCAAGACTAATTAGAACGCTTAGACAACAAATTTTGGACGTCTTAGCAAATGTCGAAGTTAACATCGATTACCCTGAATATGACGATGCCGAAGTAATGACTTCTAAGTTATTGAGGGAAAATGCGGTTGATTTAAAAGCTAAGGTTGAAAAACTACTAGAAACTGCCAAGCAAGGACAAGTTCTAAGGGATGGACTTGCTACTTCTATCGTTGGTCGCCCAAATGTTGGTAAATCAAGTATCTTAAACCACTTGTTACACCAAGATAAGGCCATCGTTACAGATGTTCCAGGAACCACACGTGACGTGTTGGAAGAATACGTGAACGTTAAGGGTGTTCCTTTGAAATTAGTTGATACTGCCGGAATCCGTGAAACCGAAGATAAGGTTGAAAAAATTGGTGTGGAACGTTCAAGAAAGGCCATTGCAAGTTCAGATTTAGTGCTATTGGTATTGAACTACTCTGAAAAACTTTCTGACGAAGATCGTCAATTAATCGAATTAACCAACGATTCCAAACGAATCGTGATTTTGAACAAGACCGACTTACCTCAACAAATCGATGTTGAAGAGGTTAAGAACTTAGTCGGTGCAGAAAACATGATCACTACTTCTGCCATTCAAGACAATGGAACTGAACCACTTGAGGAAATGATTGCTAAGCTATTCTTTACCCAAGGAATTCAAAGCTCACAAAACGACGTTATGGTTACAAACGCCAGACACGTTAGTTTGTTACACAATGCAAAAGAATCATTAAACAGCGTAATTAACGGATTGGATGAAGGTCTACCGGTTGATTTAGTTCAAATGGACATGCACGCATGTTGGGAATCACTTGGTGAAATTACCGGTGATAGCTACAACGGTGAGCTATTAGATCAACTATTCAGCCAATTCTGTCTAGGAAAATAGTCAATTGTTTCATGTGAAACATTTTTAATGGAGGAAAACAAATGAGCCAAATCGTAAGCGAAGAAAATATCCAATACGATGCCGGTGAATACGACGTTATCGTCGTTGGTGCCGGTCATGCTGGTAGTGAAGCTGCGCTTGCTTCAGCCAGAATGGGAAACAAAACAATGTTAATAACAATTAATTTGGACATGGTTGCATTCATGCCATGTAATCCATCACTTGGTGGACCAGCCAAAGGAACCGTTGTAAGAGAAATCGATGCACTAGGTGGGGAAATGGGTAGAAATATCGATAAGACTTACGTGCAAATGAGAATGCTAAACACTGGTAAAGGGCCTGCCGTTCGTGCATTACGTGCGCAAGCTGACAAACATGCTTACCACCGTGCAATGAAAGAAACTATCGAAAATCAACCTAATTTGGATTTAAAACAAGGAATTGTTGATTCATTAATCGTTGAAGATGGTGTCTGCAAGGGGATCGTGACTTTCACAGGTGCTAAGTACTACTCCAAAACAACGGTTATTTGTGCCGGAACAGCAGCTCGTGGAAGAATTATCATTGGTGAACTAAGATATTCTTCAGGTCCAAACAATTCTCAACCAGCATTGAAGCTATCAGAAAATCTAGAGGAATTAGGTTTTGAATTGAAGCGTTTCAAGACCGGTACACCTCCACGTGTTAACGGTCGTACCATTGATTTCTCTAAGACGGAAGAACAACCAGGGGATGAAGAAGTTAACCACTTCAGTTTTGAAACTCCTGATGACAAGTACATTCCAGTTAAGGATCAACTATCATGTTGGTTAACTTACACCAATGAACACACTCATCAAATCATTCGTGACAACCTAGACCGTGCACCTATGTTTACCGGTGTGATTGAAGGAGTTGGACCTCGTTACTGTCCATCAATCGAAGATAAGATTGTTCGTTTTGCTGACAAGAACAGACACCAAGTTTTCTTGGAACCTGAAGGTCGTGAAACAAACGAATACTACTGTGATAGTCTTTCAACTTCTCTTCCAGAAGAAGTACAACAAAAGATGTTACACAGTGTTGCTGGACTAGAACACGCTGAAATGATGAGACCTGGTTACGCCATCGAATATGATGTCGTAGCACCATATCAATTAAAACCAACATTTGAAACTAAGATTGTTAAGAACCTATACACTGCCGGTCAAACTAACGGTACTTCAGGATACGAAGAAGCCGCTGGACAAGGTCTATATGCCGGAATCAATGCCGCACTACGCGCTCAAGGTAAGGAACCAATGGTTCTAAAACGTAACGAAGCATACATTGGTGTGCTAGTGGATGACTTAGTAACTAAGGGAACTAACGAACCATACCGTTTACTAACTAGTCGTGCTGAATACCGTTTACTTCTTAGAAACGACAATGCTGATTTCCGTCTAACTGAAAAGGGTCATGAATTAGGTCTAATTTCTGATGAAAGATATAACAAGTTCTTAGAAAAGAAAGAGGCCGTTATTAACGAATTAGACCGCTTAGATCACACTCGTATCAAACCAAGTGATGAAGTAAACGAATTCGTTGAAGCTCATGGCGATAAGCCACTTAAGGATGGTATCTTGGCATCTGTATTCTTACGTCGTCCATATGTAACTTATAACACATTGTTGAAGTTCATCGAACCAGCTGAAAAGCCATTAGGTCGTCGTGTGGTAGAACAAGTTGAAATCAGAACTAAGTACGCCGGATACATCAAGAAGGCCGAAGAAAATGTTGCTCGTATGAAGAAAATGGAAGCTAAGAAAATTCCAGATGATATCGATTATGATGCAATCGACAGTTTAGCTACCGAAGCTCGTCAAAAACTAGAAAAGATTAGACCACGTACTGTGGCTCAAGCTTCTAGAATTTCAGGGGTTAACCCTTCAGATGTTGCTATTTTAGGTGTTTACATTCAACAAGGTAAAATTGCTAAAATTAAAAAATAGGTAAAACAAAAAGCCGTCTAAACAATGTTTAGACGGCTTCTTTATTATCGAATGCAGCTATTTAAAATGGTATATAGGAATGATGAAACGATTCCTGGAATCAAGGCATTTTTAAGTAGTGTGAATTGATATTTAAAGTATTCTGATGATTTTTGACGCTGAATTTTAACTGATCTATGTTTTAAAATCGAATGATTTGCTGATACTGTGAAGCAAATCATTGATATTGTCAGTAGAATCCACATAATCGCCCAAAAAATGGCGTAGAAGTAGTTTCCATTAATTATGTATACAATTACAGTAGACAAGTTTAAAGCGTCGATATAGACGGTATAAATGGATAAAAATGCTAAGAAGATTCTGGTCCTTAGCATAGAAATGATTGCATACAATATTGCAACTTCTATGAAAATTAGCATTTGTGGGATTGCGGTTACAAAGTTTGCTTTTAAAATCACATGTAAGGACATTGCTTCCTTATCAATGTTGAATATTCCCCATAGGACTGATAGTAAAAACCATACGAAGAAGGCCCCAAGGATATTCTTATGTATGTTGAGATTTCCGATTTTATTAATGTTTAGTCATTCCTTTTTATCATTTAATTAAATATTAACAATTAAATTATACTTATAAGCATAATTTATCACAAGGAAATTATTTAAAACAATTTATGAAATAATGATACAATGGGATTATCAAAGTTAGGAGTAACAAAAAATGGAAAATTCTACCAAAAAGAAAAAAAATAATTTTTTAAGAGAATGCCTTAGTTGGCTAATTTACTTAGTTGTACTAGGAGGTATTTACTTAACAATTGCCCACTTCTTTACGATGGCAACCGTTGATGGCCATTCGATGGATCCAAACCTATACAACGGAGAAAAGATGTTGGTATTAAAGCAAGCTGATATTAAACGTAATAGTGTCATCATTTTTGACGCGCATGGAGAAGATCCTAATGCCACTGCTAAGGACTATTATGTAAAGCGTGTTATTGGTTTGCCAGGTGATACTGTTTCATATAAAGATGGGAAATTATACGTTAATAATAAGGTCGCTGACCAAAGTTTTATTAGTAAAAAGGAACTAAATGTTGGTACTAGATACTTTGATACTAACAATCAAATTAAGAACTGGAGTATCTCAAGTTTATCCAGCACAAAATGGGTATACAACCAAAATTCAAAGGTAGTACCAAAGGGTGAATACTTTGTATTAGGTGATAACAGAAGCATTTCAAACGATAGTCGTTACTGGGGATTCGTAAAGAAATCTAAGGTATTGGGAGTAGCCAAGTTATTCCCATGGTCAGGTACTGCTAAGCACCGTCATAACGTTAATGATCTAGCTAAGTAGAGGGGAATTTAATCCATGAAATTAACTGCAAAACAAAAGAGTTTATTATCATGGGTTATCTACCTGTTATTCTTGGTACTGTCCTGGTTTACTATCAAGAGTTTTGCGACCGTAGTTAAGGTTGATGGCCATTCGATGGACCCCAACTTACATACGGGACAACGAGTCTTGGTGATGAAACGAGCAGAGATTAAACGCAATAGCGTGATTGTGTTTGACGCTTTCGGCGAGGATCCTACCAAACTCGCCACTACATACTACGTAAAGCGTGTAGTTGGGATGCCTGGCGATAAAATCGTTTATAAAAACGGGAAGATATACATCAATAACAAGCTCTACAAGCAAAACTATATTAGTAAGCAACAGGTGGGCGTGGGAACACGCTACAAATTTCAAAATGATGTCATTAAGAACTGGGATATTACCAAGTTATCCAGAGAAAAATGGGTAGATGACCAAGATGAAAAGGTTGTCCCTAAAGGGATGTACTTTGTTTTAGGTGATAATCGATCAATCTCAAATGACAGCCGTTATTGGGGATTTGTTGAACAAAGAAAAGTATTAGGAGTTGTGTATTCATTCCCATGGTCCGGAAATGCCACACAGCGTTACAACATTAATGATTTACAAAATAAAAAAGCGTTGAATTAAATTCAACGCTTTTTTGTTGGTTATTTATTTATTCTTTGATGCGGTACTAGTTGTACCGTCACTTACTGATGAAGTGGTAGTAGCAGCTGCGCTGTTGTTTAGAGCAGCACCTGAACCATCTGTGGTATTGTTTTGAGTTACCTTTTGATCGTCATCACGTGATTGATTCAAATCATCGTGGTGATCGGTGAATGGACGTTTTGATTCCTCGGGTTTAACCATTTCTTGTTTAGGTTTTACAACATCCTGATTTGCTTGTTGTTTAGTAGCAGTAACGTTTTGTTTTGGTTGAGCAACTGCTGAATCATCAAGCATACGGGTACTTAGGCTGAAACCTGAAGCGCTGGTATCAGTGATAACCATGTTCTTAACTTCTTTTTTAGCTTTATTCTTCTTTGTAGTCTTCTTATGTTTTACAAGAACTTGCTTAGCTTTTTTAACCTTTTTAACGGGTTTGACAAGCTTTAATTGGTATTCAGGAACATAACCACCTAATTTTGGTAAGAATAGGAAGTTTGATCCGTTGAAACGAACGCGGTTACCCACGTGCATGTGACCAATTCTCTTGAAGTAACGGTATCTCATCATTGTGTGACGACCATGACGTAATTTTCCATATTTGTAGACGTTAACGAATTCGCTTCGGTTAGTGTATGTTTGTTTAGCGGATGCATGGACGGTAGTACCGATTAAAAATACGGCACCGACAGCTGCAAATGCAGCGGCGACTCTCTTTTTCATAGCGTTTCCTCCTGGGAATGTAAAAAATTCTCATATATATATAATAATTTACCAGTAAATACAGAAATATCAAGCTAAATCGGCCGATTTAACTTAAATGTAACCTTTAGTTCACTTATCCACATGTTGACAACTTTAATCAGTCAGCTATAATTAATGACAATTAAATTAGAAAACGATTAGAAATTAATCGTTTTCTAATAAATATATGGAATGAGGTGTTCAATATGAAAAATCAAGAAATTTTGCATGACGAAGACGAAAGTTTCGCATCAGCTTCACGTATCAAGTACTTTGATATGGTAATTGAATCGGGTGAAGGTGCGATTTTAAAGGACGTCGAAGGAAACGAATACATTGATTTATTAGCGAGCGCATCCTCAACCAATACTGGTCATAGCCATCCGCATGTGGTTGATGCAATCACCAAACAGGCTCAAAAGTTAATCCAATATACTCCAGCGTACTTTGCCAACTTACCAGCAGCCCAACTGGCCAAACGATTGACCGATTTAGCGCCAATCGATGGTCCGGCTGAATTGTCATGGGGAAACTCTGGATCAGACGCCAATGACGCGCTAATCAAGTTTGCTCGCGGCTATACCGGTCGCCAAGACGTTGTTAGTTTTACTGGAGCATATCACGGTTCTACATACGGTTCAATGAGTGCTTCTGGCGTTAGTTTGAACATGAATCGTAAGATGGGACCATTAATGAGTGGATTCTACAAAGTGCCATTTCCAAGTCCATGGTACCGCGAATCATATGAAACAGAAGATGAGTTCGTAGATCGCATGTTTGAGGAATTTAAGCTACCATTTGATACATATTTACCTGCTGACGAAGTTGCGGTCATCTTGATTGAACCAATTCAAGGTGATGGTGGAATCGTTAAAGCACCAGAAAAGTACCTAAAGAAAGTATACGAATTTGCCCACGAACATGGCATCCTATTTGCAATTGATGAGGTCAATCAAGGGATGGGCCGTACCGGTAAATGGTGGTCAATTCAACAATTTGACGAGATCTATCCAGATTTAATGACCGTTGGGAAATCGTTAGCATCCGGATTGCCACTTAGTGCGGTGATTGGTAGGAAAGAAATTATGGAATCTTTGCAATCACCTGCCAATGCATTTACCACCGCCGGAAACCCTGTTACCACAGCGGCTGCCATGGCCACAATCGACGTCATCGAAGACGAACATCTACTAGAACGTAGTGAGCGTTTAGGTGTTAAATCAAAAGTATTCTTTGATAGAATGAAAGAGAAGTACGATTTTGTCGGCGACGTTAGAATGTACGGACTAGACGGTGGAATTGATATCGTCGATTCAAAGACCGGAAAAGCTGACGTTAAAGTAGCGACAAAACTAATCTATCGTATGTTCGAACTAGGGGTAATCATGATTACAGTTAGGGGCAACGTGCTTAGATTCCAACCACCTTTGGTAATTACCGAAGAACAACTAGAAAAGGCCTTTGACGTTATCGATCAAGCGATGGATGATGAAGCAAACGGTCGTATTCAATTCGATAAGACTATCGGTTGGAGTACTGATTAATAAGCTAATTAGGGGTGTAATTAATGGCTCATACTAAGTTAACGCAGGCCGACTTTGACGCAATGCGCGAAAAATATGACAGTGATCCAAAAAACAAGGTATTACAACGTTCCGTTATGAAAAACGGCATCAACAATACCGCCAAAGATAACAGAGTAGTGGCCAAATTAAACCACACATACTCTGTAGAAATCGATACTGGTAAGGTATCAAACCAAAAACGTTCAGGACGTTGCTGGCTATTCTCATTGTTAAACGTTTTAAAACACGACTTTGCGAAACGCTACGACGTAAAAGACTTTGAACTATCACAAAGCTACCTATTTTTCTGGGATAAGGTAGAACGTGCCAACATCTTTTACGATCGCATTATCGATACTGCTGATAAGCCTTTCGATGATCGCGAACTTCGCTGCTACTTAGCTGCACCGGGTGCAGATGGTGGTGAATGGGGGATGGCCGTTGCACTAGTTCAAAAGTACGGTGTAATGCCAACTTCAGCCTTTCCTGAAAGCAACGTAACCGAAGATACATCTGATTTAAAGGAAGTATTGAACCGTAAGTTACGTCGTGACGCAATGGTATTACGTGACATGATTCATGCCGGAAATAGTGATGCCGAGATTGCTGAAAAACGTAAGGAAATGCTAAAAGAAGTTTACAAAATCGCTGGTTTCGCATGTGGTGTTCCACGTGAAACATTTACCTTTGAATACCGTGATGACAAGCAAAACTACCATGTAGATGCAGACATCACACCTAAACAATTCTTCGATAAATACTTCGAAATTGATTTAGATGATTACGTTGTTTTAGGTAATTATCCTAACCGTAAAATGGAACAATTATTCCGTAACAAGGCCGGTCAAAACGTCGTTGGTGGTCGCCAAGTTGAATTCTTAAACATGTCAATGGACGTGTTAAAGGATGCGGCGATTGCGCAATTAAAGGATGGCGAAACTGTCTGGTTTGCCAACACCGTGACCGAACAATCAGACCGCCAAAACGGTCTTTTAGACGATGATTTATACCGCCGTGCTGAATTGTTTGATATCGACATGAACATGGACAAGGCCCAACGTTTGGATTACTACGACAACATTCCTAACCACGCGATGACACTTACTGGTGTCGACATTGTCGACGACAAACCAACTAAGTGGAAGGTCGAAAACTCATGGGGTGAAAAGGTCGGCGAAAAGGGTTACTTCGTAATGGCCGATAACTGGATGGACAATAACGTCTTCGAAGTAATCGTCAACAAGAAGTACCTAACCGATTCGCAAAGACAATTACTAGCACAAACCCCAGTCGATTTAGACCCTTGGGCAGCGGTATAAGGAGGACGTAGATAATGACTGAAACAAAAATTACCGAACAAGATCTAAAAGAATTACGTGCGGCCTACGAAAAAAATCCTACCAATGCGATTTTGGAAAGAACCGTAACACAAAATGGAATTGGCAATGTTTCATATGATGAGACAGCCACTGAAAAACTAAATCCTGTCTTTTCTGTTGAAGTGAAGACTGGTAAGGTGTCCAACCAAAAACAATCCGGTCGTTGCTGGATGTTTGCGTTATTAAACACCTTAAAGCACCAATTTGGCGCTAAGTACAACGTCAAAGACTTCGAATTATCACAAAACTATCTATTCTTCTGGGATAAGATTGAACGTGCTAACATCTTTTACGACCGCATCGTAAACACTGCGGACAAACCACTAGATGACCGAACCGTTCAATACTTCCTAGAAGTGGGACCAGGTGCCGACGGTGGTCAATGGGCAATGGCCGTAGCATTAGTTCAAAAATACGGGGTTGTGCCAACCACTGCGTTTAGTGAAACCAACGTTTCCGAAAGTACCGGTGATTTGAAAGCAATTTTGAATTACAAACTAAGAAACGATGCGTTCAAGCTACGTAACATGGTAAAAGACGGCGTGTCTGAGGAAGACATCCATGACGCTAGAGAACAAATGCTGGCCGAAGTTTACAAGATTGCTGCGTACTCACTTGGCGTGCCTCCAAAAACTTTTGACTTTGAATATAGGGATGATAACGACAACTACCACATTGATCGTGATTTAACCCCTAAGGCATTCTATGAAAAGTACCTATCGGATGCTGATTTAGACGATTACGTTGTCCTAAGTAACTCTCCTGACAAGGAATACGACAAGATGTATCGATTATCAGCCCAAGAAAACGTGGTTGATGGTAGAAAGATTGAATTCTTGAACCTACCAATGGAAGACCTAAAAAATGTCGCAATTGCACAATTAAAGGACGGTCAAGCTGTTTGGTTCGCTAACGACATTGCGCGTCAATCTGACCGAAAAAAAGGCTTCCTAGCTGAAAACCTATACCATTACGACGAACTTTTTGACGTTGATTTATCAATGAGCAAAAAAGAACGTCTACAATACCATGAAGCTAACGTTTCACACGCCACTGCATTAACCGGTGTCGATTTAGTCGATGATAAACCAACTAAATGGAAAGTGGAAAATTCATGGGGATCAAAGAATGGTGTTAACGGATATTTCATCATGGATGATGGTTGGATGAACGAATATGTATATGAAATCGTAATAAATAAAAAATATTTATCTAATGATAAAATCGCACTGTTGAGCCAATCCCCGGTAGAATTAGCACCTTGGGATTCATTAGAATAAAATTAAAGTGTTGCAATTTTTCTAAGAAGGTATTAACATAAGTGACAATCAAATAAGACGTTGAACAGGAATTTTAATTATTGAGTGTTTCACAGGGAGTCCACGGTTATGAGAGTGGGTAGCACGGTAATTGAATCGTACCTGAGAGTCATTTTTCGAAATGAGTAGAAAAAATCGTTGGCGGCGTTAACGCTGAAGTTATTATAACTTCTCGAGCTAGTATTCGTGAGAATGCTAGGAATTGAGGTGGCACCGCGATTTATTCGTCCTCTTGGATATCTTATCCAAGAGGATTTTTTTATACCCAAAATAAATATTAATTTTAAAAACAGTGATTAGGAATTTTAATTAATTCAGTTATTTACAGAGAACTTAGCAAAGCCGGGTGAGAGCTAAGGATGACATTAATTAAATCGTACCTATGAGTTTGAATTCGAAATGAGTAGAATTCACCGTTAACGCGTTATCGTTAAAGTTTGAAAAAACTTTATGAGCTGATGTTTGTGAGAGCATCAGAAACTGAGGTGGAACCACGATTAGTCGTCCTCTAGGATTTATTCCTAGGGGACTTTTTTTATATAAATATTTGCATGATGATCAAGAATTTAATCAAACCAATCATTTACAGAGAAAATAACGTTGATGAGAGTTAATAATGACATTTGATTAATCGTACTTATGAATGAGCTTCGAAATGAGTAGAAGCAAACGTTGGCGGCGTTAACGCGGAAGTCATTGACTTTATGAGCTAGCATTCGCGAGGATGTTAGGAAGTGAGGTGGTACCGCGGTTACATCGTCCTCTGTTGAAATAAAAATTTCATTGTTTATATACAAAAAAGGAGGATGTTTCACATGAAACAATCAAAGAAAATCGTTTTAGCATATTCCGGAGGATTAGATACATCAGTTTCAATTGCATGGTTAATCGAACAAGGTTTTGACGTAATTGCCTGCTGCATTAATGTTGGAGAGGACTACGGTGAACATAAAGATTTAAATCAAATTAAAGAAAAGGCGTTAAAAGTAGGTGCCGTTAAGTCATATGTTGTTGATGCATTAGACGAATTCGCTGAAGATTTCCTATTAACTGCATTGGATGCTAATGCTATGTATGAAGGCGAATATCCATTGAGCTCAGCCCTATCTCGTCCTTTAATGAGTCAAAAATTAGTTGAAATTGCTCATAAAGAAGGTGCTGAATATATTTGTCATGGATGTACTGGTAAAGGAAACGACCAAGTTCGTTTCGATGTCGCTATCCATTCTCTAGATCCAAAACTGACAGTGGTTACTCCAGTTCGTCAATGGCACTGGAACAGAGAAGAAGAAATCGAATTTGCTAAGAAACATAACATCGATATTCCAATTGATTTAGATTCTCCATACTCAATCGACGCAAATATCTGGGGACGTGCCAATGAATGTGGTGTCCTAGAAAATCCATGGAACCAAGCTCCAGAAGACGCCTTCGATATTACTAAACCAATTGAAGAAACTCCTGACCAACCAGAATTCATGGACATCACCTTTAAACAAGGTAAGCCAGTCGCAGTTAACGGCGTTGAAATGAGCTTCGTTGATGTTATCAAAAAGGTTAATATCGCAGCCGGCGAACACGGTGTCGGTCGTATCGATCACATTGAAAACCGTTTAGTAGGAATCAAATCCAGAGAAGTATACGAAGCGCCTGGTGCTACCGTATTACTAAAAGCCCACAAGGCAATGGAAAACCTAACTATGGAAAGAGATTTAGCTCACTTCAAGCCAATGATTGAACAACAAATTGCTAATCTTACTTACAACGGTTTATGGTTCTCACCATTGATGAAGTCACTAAAGGCATTTATCCAATCATCACAAGATACAGTTAGTGGAACAGTTAAAGTGAAGTTGTTCAAGGGTAACGTTTACGTAGTCGCTTCTAAGTCAGAAGAATCACTATACGACGAAGACTTAGCTACTTACACCTCTGCCGATTCATTCGATCAAAATGCTTCAGTTGGTTTCATCAAACTATGGGGACTACCTACTCAAGTAGCATCACAAGTAAAACAAAAGAACTTACAAAAGAACTTCATGAAAGACGTTATGAAGACACAAACAAAGGAAAAGGTGCTAGTTGAAAACAAGTTAGAAGGTGAATCTGATGAGTGAGAAACTATGGGGCGGTCGTTTTAACGGCGACGCCAACGATTTATTCTTGCGGCTCGGCGCCTCAATCAATGTTGATATCAAGATGGCAAACGAAGATATTGAGGGATCAATTGCTCACGCTACCATGTTAAGCCACGTTGGTATCATCACAGAAACCGAAAAAGACCAAATCGTGAATGGTTTAAAAGAGATTAAAGAAGAGTTCGATGAAGGAAAACTTCATTTTAGTTACCAAAACGAAGACATTCATATGAATGTCGAAACAGTGCTAACCGAAAAAATCGGATCGGTCGCTGGAAAGCTTCACACAGCACGTTCAAGAAACGATCAAGTGGCACTAGATTTTCATTTATACCTAAAGAAACGTCTACCACAAATCATGGCACTAATTAGGAGTTTTCAAAGTGAATTGGTTAACCTAGCCGATGAAAATTTAGAAACCATCATGCCAGGATATACCCATTTACAACACGCTCAACCAATTTCATTTGCCCATTACCTAATGGCCTACTACGAAATGTTAGACCGTGACTACGACAGGTTCGAATTCAACCAAAAGCACACCAACATGTCACCAATTGGTGCAGCTGCCTTAGCTGGAACCACGTTTCCAATCGATCCTCACTTCACCGCCAACGAATTAGGCTTAGATTCACCTTACAATAATTCTATTGATGCAGTCTCAGATAGGGACTTCGCCATTGAATTTCTAAGCAATGCTTCTATTCTAATGATGCACTTATCAAGACTATGCGAAGAAATTTGCTTATGGTCTAGCTACGAATTCAAATACGTCGAACTATCGGATGCATTCAGTACTGGAAGCTCAATCATGCCACAAAAGAAGAACCCTGATATGTGTGAACTAATTAGGGGTAAAACTGGCGTAGTATACGGTCACCTAAACGCCTTATTAGCAACAATGAAATCATTGCCACTGGCATATAATAAGGATCTACAAGAAGATAAGGCTGGGGTGTTTGACACAGTCGAAAACATCGAACCAATCCTACAATTAATGACCGAAATGATTGCGACAATGCAGGTCAATAAAGACCTGATGCTACAAGCGGTTGAAAAGGATTTTTCCAACGCAACTGAATTAGCTGATTACCTATCAGCCAAAGGATTACCATTTAGACAATCTCACCGTATCGCCGGTGAATTAGTCGCTAAATGCATAAACGAAAATTGTTACTTACAGGATCTATCATTAGAACAACTACATAACTATTCAGACTTGTTTGAAGAAGACATCTATGAAGATTTGAAACCACACGTCGCAATTCAAAGAAGAAAGAGTTATGGGTCAACCGGTTTTAATGAAGTCCATAAACAGATTGAAAAAGCGAAAGAAAAACTAAAGGGAGAAATGAATCATGAAGAATAAAATGAAACATTCCGTGTTAATTACCATGTTGCTAATGATTGCAACACTATTCGTGACAGCATTCACTGTTCCAAGTGTTCAAGCATCAGCTTCCGATAACTCACTACAACAAATTAAGCAAAAAGGATACATCGTAATGGGAACCGCTCCAGATTATCCTCCATACGAATTTATTGGAAAAGATAACGGTGGTTCAAAGGTCTACGGTGCCGATATCGAATTAGGTAAGGCTATCGCCAAAGACTTAGGAGTAAAACTAAAGGTTAAATCAATGGGATTTGACTCACTACTAGTTGCGCTTCAAACCAAAAAGGTTGATATGGTTATTGCAGGGATGAACGAAACTCCTGAAAGAGCCAAGAGTGTCGACTTCAGTAAGACTTACTACTCATCTGGATTGAGTTTGGTATTAAACACTTCCGATGACAAGAAAATTAAGTCATACAAGGACTTACAAGGAAAGACCATCGGTGCTCAAATTGGATCAGTACAATATGACGCTGTGAAGAAGGGTATCAAGAACATTAACCTAAAGGGAATGGAAAACATCAACGATTTAATTCTTGCTTTGAAGTCAGGAAAAATCGCAGCCATTCCGCTAGACACTGCTGTAGCGCAAGCTTACGCAGCCCACAACCCAGGACTAAAGATTATTGACGCTAAGATGCCTGGTCAAGAAAGCTCAAACAAGATTGCCTTCTTCAAGGGTGCTACTAGTCTAGAAAACGCTGCTAACAAGACAATTGATAAGGTTAACAAAGATAACCTATACACCAAGAAATTTGTTCCAGCAGCTGCAAAACACATCACTAACAACAAGTCACAATCACAATTTGAAACAATGTGGCAATACAAGAACTTCTTTATCTCAGGTATCGAATACACAATGATCATTTCAGTGGTATCAGTATTCTTCGGTATCATCTTAGGAATTATCTTTGCGCTAATGAGATTAAGTCACAACTGGCTACTACACTCAATCTCCGTTTGCTACATCGAATTCATTCGTGGAACACCTCAATTAGTACAAATTATGTTTATCTACTTTGGTCTAGGTACCATCGTTAACGTTCCAGCCTTAACTTCAGGAATTATCGCTATTTCCATTAATTCTGGAGCCTACGTCGCCGAAATCATTAGAGGGGGAATTAATTCTATCTCTGATGGTCAAAGCGAAGCCGCATTATCACTTGGCCTATCCAAGAAACAATCGATGCAATACATTGTGTTACCACAAGCCTTCAAGAACATCTGGCCTGCACTTGGTAACGAATTAGTAACCTTGATCAAGGATAGTTCACTAGCATCCGTAATTGGGGTTGGAGAACTAATGTATCAAATGAGAGCTGTTCAAGCTGATACTTATCTAGGTGTCGCACCAATCGCTGTCATTATGGTCATTTACTTCGTAATCACATTTACAATTTCTAGAATCATGAAACACTTAGAAGGGAAGATTAGCCATGGAACCAATGATTAAAATTGAAAAATTAACCAAAAAATTCAAAAATAATACCATCTTTTCTGACATCAACGCTGAAGTCCACAAGGGTGAAGTAATCTCACTTTTAGGTCCTTCTGGTGCCGGTAAGAGTACTTTCCTTCGTTGCATTAACATGCTGGGTGAACCAACTTCTGGAAAGATTCTATTGGATGGAAAAGACCTAGTAAGCAGCTCTGAAAAGGAACTAATTCAATTAAGAACCCACATCGGAATGGTGTTCCAAAGCTTTAACTTGTTTGAAAACAAGACAGTTATCGATAACATCACACTAGCACCCATTAAGGTTAAGGGGATGAGCAAGGAAGATGCGGAAGAAAAAGCACATGAACTGCTTAAAACAGTTGGTCTAGATGATAAGGCAAACGTATACCCAGACAGCCTATCAGGTGGGCAAGCTCAACGTATCGCAATCGTCCGTGCGCTAGCCATGGATCCTGAGGTAATTCTATTTGACGAACCAACTTCAGCACTAGATCCTGAAAAAGTTGGTGAAGTACTTAGTGTTATGCAAGATTTAGCTAAGAAAGACATGACAATGATTATTGTTACCCATGAAATGGAATTCGCTAAGAATGTTTCAGATGAAATTTGGTTTATGGATGAAGGAAAGATTCAAGAAAAACAAGCACCTAAAGACTTTTTCGAAAATCCAAAAACCCCTAACGCCCAACGTTTTTTAAGTAAAATGATTTAATCTGTTTATAGATACGTAAAAAGACCAACATTTATGTTGGTCTTTTTGATTATTCTCATTTTATTTTGTACAATAAACCTAAACATGACACATTTTGAATTAATCCGAGGAGGAAATCAATTGTCTAAACGTTTTAAACTAGTAGAAGAATCATTTACAGGAGTATCCATTTACATCGATCAAAGAACCGGTGTCGAATACGGTGGATACGGAAGTACATTAACTCCACTACGTAACCCTGACGGAACTTTGTTTGTTGATGAATCTGAAATTGATCAAGATTACGAACACAAAGAAAAATAAATGGGGGAATATGAAACCATGTTTTTATGGATTCATTTAATTTTTGCGGTATTACTAATCGTTTTAGTTATTACCGCGCTATGCAAAAAGAATAACTTTAAGCCTTACATGATGGCCACTAGAGTGTCTTATCTAGTCTTCATCGTGACGGGAATTGTACTATTTAGCAAAGCCTTTGAACGCGATGCCATGTTCACGATTTTGAAGGTTTTATCAGCCATCTTCTTAATTGGCTTGATTGAAATGGCCTATGCCCAAAAGACTAAAAAGTCGTTAACTGTTGGATTGGTGATGAGCCTAATCCTAGTATTCGCACTAGTGATTGTGATTGGATTAATCGTCGCTGGCGGTCGTCCTTTCATTCATTTTATTTAAATATTATTATCGCAGAATCTGCGTATCTAAAAAGAGAGTGAACAGTTATGTTCACTCTCTTTTAATTTTAGAGCAAGCATTCGCTAAGACAAAAAATTAAATACGGTACAATCCGCGAAATAAGATATAATAAAGCCAAAGTATAAAAAGGAGGCTTGCACTATGAAAATTGCAATCTTAGGTCACGGTACCGTCGGAAGTGGAGTTTTGAAGATTATTCAAGACAGCGCTTTGCATCCATTTGAAAAAGATTTATCAGTTAAATATGTATTTGTTCGTCCAGAAAAAGTTGATCAAAACGAATTATTTGTGGATGATTACTCAACGATTTTAAATGATGAAGAAGTCGATGTAGTCGTGGAAGTGATAGGTGGACTAGAACCCGCTAAGACAATGATCATCGATGCATTAAAACATGGCAAGAACGTTGTGACAGCTAACAAAGCGGTCGTGGCGAGAAACTTGAAGGAATTTGATGAAATCGCTGAAGAAAATGGTGTAAAGTTCTACTTTGAATCAGCCGTTGGTGGTGGAATTCCTTGGATTATTAATTTGGAGAGAGCACTTCGTATCGACCAAATTGATTCAATTCACGGAATCCTAAACGGAACTAGTAACTACATTTTGGATACTATGACTAGGACTGGTCAAAGTTTCGACAAAGTCCTAAAAGATGCTCAAGACTTAGGATACGCAGAAGCCGATCCGAGTGCAGATATCGATGGATACGACATCGAAAATAAATTATGTATTAGTGTGGACATTGCATATAACACTTTTGTTAAACCAGGGGACCACCTATTAAAATTTGGGATTAGAAACATTACTGATGAGGATATTAAGTACTTCAAAAAACACAATTTAATCGTGAAATTACTAGGTCGTAGTTTCAAGAAAAACAACAGTTTTAACTTTGTGGTGGAACCAACTTTATATACTCCCGGACAAATTGAAACCGGAATTCATGATAACTACAATTTCGTCGGTTTACGTGGAACAACCATCGGTAAACTAACCTTTAATGGTCAAGGTGCGGGTGAATTTCCAACTGCCCACGCGTTAGTGCAAGATATCTTAGATTTAAAGGCCAACAATGTGCACTTAAAACGTGATTTTAACGAAGAATTTTCTTTGGATAACACTAATAAGAAAAAGAATTACGTCGTTAGAACCAGTGCGGATTTAGAATCAAAACTACCAGATTATGACATTCAAAAAGACGGTAATTACTACCATATTTCCGAAATTGACACCCAAAAAATTCATGATGTTGTTAACGAATTATCCAGTGATGATAAGGGAATTTTCTTTGCCTGTGTCAGTGGTGGAGCATACAATCCATGGATTGAAAAATAAAAAGAGCGCCTATATTAGGCGCTCTTATTTGTTTTCTTATTCAAAATCTTGTAATGCAAGTTC
>ERZ794949.46-NODE-46-length-46554-cov-172.168477_pt1 | contig 46554 bp, 17 predicted proteins | sample MGYA00511363_ERZ794949 | MGnify/ENA primary metagenome ERZ794949 (study PRJEB30137, sample SAMN04331402) | food metagenome | isolation source: T1 must sample point D1 replicate B | place: Australia: South Australia ...
ATGTCCTAAAAGTTCATGTTGGATTTTTAAATATAGACTATAGTGAAGAAATTAATGATCTTGTGGAAATCAATACCTGGTTTGATTTGATGGAGATTTTGTGTTTTAGTTTAAACTTGGAATTTGGACAAGATGATTTAGATAATGATGAAGAAATTTTTGAAGTTGATGAAAAAAACTGTAATAGTGCTGCAAGCAGTGATTATACAGTCATGACTCCTTTAACACCTCTAGATTTTGACAAAGAAGATGACTCAAGTTTTATGAAGGAATACTTAATCAGTAATAATAAAACTAAATCTTTTTTTTCTTCAGAAGCATTATATAACTATTTTTAGGTAATCTATATATTGAAGCCATATTTTTTTTTCAGATATAGATTTACATGTAAAAGTTATTATTTTTGGATTTTTATAAACAGTGATAAAGTTTCCTTGAATGTATGAAATAAGACCTATGCAAAAATCCAATGAATCGTTAGAATAATATTGACTTGTTTCAAAACAAACATCTTTTATATTTGCAGATAAAATAAATTTGTATTTTAATAAATAATTGCTATTGAGATATGTTCTAATGTTATGTTTTTTTACTATTTTATTAATTTCTATTCTATCGTGATACAATACTACTAAGCATTCTTTATTTTTGTTCATTATTAATTTGTCAACAAAGAGAATATCTTTATCACTTTTATTGATGTTTTCATAGATCTTGAAATTAGGTGAAGAAGTTTGGTTATCAAATTTCCCCCATGAATTACATGCATTAATGAATGTTTTAATTTTGTTAAAGTTGCTCTCAAATATTGGTATTGAAAGTTTTTCCATAAATTTTAAATTAAATACAAGCTCTTTATTTGCTAAATCGTATTGGATGTTATGAAAATCAGCTGTGTGTATCAAAGTCTTACAAAAGGGTATAGATAACAAGCCGTGATTTTTGTCAAATATTATAAATGTTTTATTCATGTCTATTTGTAAGAATATTTGATTATTTGGTACCAAATATGAAGAAAAATTTATAAATGACAAATTACGGGAGATTATTTGTCTTTCAAATAAAGGTATCAACTTCCAGTTGTTGCTTAATTGATGGATGGGTATTATTGCTATATCTGTTTGTATCAGATTCGTAGGTATACTATTCATTAGCAACTGAACAGCATTTTTTTCAGTTAATAAATATCTGTAGCTAATGGTATAAGTTTTTGTATTGTGTTGAAAAATAACATTAAATTGCCAATGACGATTTTCTGATAGGCTTATAAAGCAGTGAGAGTAAAATAAAAGCAACAAAGAGTTTGAATTAATAGTGTTTTCCCCTGTAATAGTCTCGTTTTTATATAAATTTTCAAAATTATCAAAATTGGAATATAACACCATTTTTTGGTATACACACCCATTACTATAATTAATACAATCAATTGAATATTTATTTACTAAATTATTATTTTCCGTGTTATCACTGGATAAAATTATCTTCGATGAAGGTGCTGGAATTAAACTTTCTTCATTATTAATCTCGTTCAATTTTAAGTTATCAGTTAAACTAGAATTTTTAAGTAATCTTTGGTTATTGGGTTCAGGAGATAAAAAATTTAGCTTATTTTTGGATCCGTTATTCTTGCATTGAAGCTTCCTTGTCTTTAAACTGGTTAATTTTAGAGTATTAATATTATCAAGCTGATTTTGTGACAATGCCTTTAAATAAAAACTCACCATTGATTTTATAAATTCGGAAATCTCAAAGTCATTTGAATAACCTTTATCTTTTATTTTTATGGTAGGAGACATTTATAAATGGTTATTTCTTTGTTTTCTGTTGGTTCTTCAATTGATTAAACCTCCTTACAAAAAAACACAGTAGTTAGCAAGAAAGAAGAAACGAACGATTTGTTTACGGATTTACACAGCGGCCAAAGGAAACGTCAAATAAATGTAACCCTTTTGAAAACAGCAATAGACACATATGTATGTAATACCACTATAAAATGGCATATTGTCCAAAGTTTTTTTCTTAAAATTTATTCAACTAATACATAGTAATAAAAACAACAGTCATAATAAGGTGGGATATTTATTTATTTTAAAATTATAATAGATATTTAATTTAAGAAATAGAGAAGAAAACACAAAATGTGGTTTTCTTCAAACATATCATCGGTTTATGGCAATAATTTACTGTAATATACTTCATTTCTTTCAACAAAAAAAAAAAAAGGTAAAAGAAATAAAACATTTCTTCGTAAATCTTTCATCATTTCAAAATGATATTTGTTTATTATTTTTTTGTGTTTATTTTAAAAACCTGTATATTTATTCATCATCAACATCATCGGCTAAATCACTGGTCCATAAGGTTAAGTTATCTTTTAATAATTGCATGATTAAAGTAGAGTCCTTGTAACTTTCTTCAGACAAAGTATCTAATTCAGCTATAGCATCATCGAAAGCTTGTTTGGCAAGGTGACAAGCTTTATCTGGGCTATTTTGAATTTCATAATAGAAGACAGAGAAATTTAGAGCTAAACCTAATCTTATAGGGTGGGTTGGAGGTAATTGAGCAGTAGCAATTTCACTAGCTCTTTCGTAAGCCTTTAATGAATCATCAGTAGTTTTATTTTTGACATCTCCACTGGAGAATTCAGCCAAGTATCTGTGGTAATCACCCTTCATCTTGTAGTAGAAGACCTTGGATTCACCGGAGGAGGCAGAAGGAATCAAATGGCTATCTAAAACATTCAAAATATCATCACAAATCTTAGCAAGTTCAACTTCAATACCGTTTCTGTACTTAGAAATCAAGGCAATTTGTTGTTTATCTTCTTCAGTAGAAGCAGCGTTATTTGAACCGTCTAAGTCCTTTTGTTGTTGTAAGAATTGTTCTAATTTTTGTTCTTCCTTTTGTTCAATAGAAGAAACAATTCTCCAAGAAGCTCTTCTGGCACCAATGACGTTCTTGTAGGCGACTGATAATAAGTTTCTTTCCTCAACAGTTAATTCTTTGCCTTCGGTAGAAGCAGAGGCAACCTTCTTCATATTTTCAACCATTTCTTCATATCTTTCAGCTTGTTCAGCTAACTTAGCTAAGAAAACGTAATTTTCTCTATTGAATTCAGACATTGTTTGTTTATTGGGGTATGTTGTTTATTTTCAAAGATTTTTTTAAAAAAAAAAGTAAATAAAAGAGATATAAGTGGTGAATGAATTCTTTTAAAATGTGTTATTCTAACAAGAATTTATTGAATATGTAAATCTTTAAACTTTATGTTTCTTTGGAGTTTGTTACCTGTATATTATATAATTCTTATTATACACAAGAGGACGCATATAAACATGTGTCGAATCTCATGTATATGATAACATAGAATTATTAAAAAAAAAAAAATCTTAAGGTATTAAAAAAAAACACACACACACTCAAGGAAACTATCTAGAAACAACAGACAAAAAAAAATATCGTTACAAAATGACAAAACTCTCCTACCAAAAAAAAAATATTACTAGTAAAAAAAAAAAACATAAACAAAAAATTTTCATGTTTTCATTAGCGGGTGAATGTTTTATCACCACTAAGATTGAATCTATACGTTAATGAACATGTAAGTTAACGGCAGATGATTTCATGAATTTGAGGTTAATTGTCAACATGATGCGATGCTGATATCATACGAACTATACTGGATGGTATGATGCAATGAGAAGTTTTTTTTTTCTACTCATAGTCTTACTAATTGTGATCCAACAGCTTTATAGCGTATTTCTTTTTGCTATAAATAGTGGTACTTCTTTTTCCGAAGTATACGGTGGAGATAAGATATATTGGAGTTACAAGGCTTTTTTTTTTAAAGGGGGTTTGGCAAAAAAAAAGGGGGGTAACTACTGGCGGCGTACTTGGTGTACACCAATTTTCTTATTTTTTTTGATCCTCTTGAATCAACTAATAAAAATAAGTCAAGAAATATTTGTTTATATCCGACTAATAAAATACGGCATAAACGTAATACTTGTTATGTCCGCTTGCTTAGTTTTTCTTAAAAAGAAAATCTAACACATTTTACATTGGTTTTTACATTTGTTTGGTCTATTAGTGTAGTGGTTATCACCTTCGGTTCTGATCACGTGAGATATAGAATATCCGAAAGACCGGAGTTCGAATCTCCGATGGACCTCATCTTTTTTAAACTTTGTTTTTTTTTTTTACATATTAATCTAAACCTTTTTTTTTTTTTTTAAAATAAAATATCATGATAAGAACTTCCTCCCAGGCATAAAAGAGTCTGTTTCAAGTATGTTAAGAGCAATGAAACCATATACAACGTTAAAATCATATAGAATGTATTCAAAGGCAATTACTGAGTTTGCCAACAAGTCATTTTCAGGTCAACGATACGACAATGCTAGACCTAAGTATCCTCCAGAATTATATTTAAAAATTAAAAGATCTTATAATGAATATGTTCAAGATCAAGCAGATAGAGGTATTACGGAACCCAAAATACCTATTTTTATAGATTTGGGGTGTGGACCAGGAACAGTGACTTACGACTTAAGTGAGCATGTATCATCAAATGCATTGGTATTCGGCTTAGATCCGTCAATGAAGATGATTGAAGCGGCAAATGAAAAAAGTCACATGAACCATAAAACAGTGAAATTTGATATATCTGATGAGAATAGTTTTCAAAATTACTTTTCTTCAAAGTATGGTAATTCCAAAATTTTAAATAACACAAAAGTGAATTTAATAACTGCTGCTCAATGCAGTCATTGGTTTAATTTCCCAAATTTTTTAAAAAATAGTTATGAAGTTTTAAAGGAAGGAAACACAGGTGGTAAGTTATTTATATTTGGTTACATTCAACCTGTCATATGGAATATACCGGAATTAGATGACATAATTCAGAAATTAGACAATGATTTAGAGCAAGGTTTTGGAAAATATTGGGAACAACCAGGAAGAGATTATTTGAATAATTTGCTAACTGATGAATATTTTACAAAAGCATTAGAAGAATCATCTTTTGAAAATATTAAAGTTGAAAGATTCTATACCAGTAAAAACAGAGATCCATTTGTAGATGACGGATCTCATTCTTATGAGTTGAAAAAAACAACAACAATGAGACATTTTAGAGATTACGTAACATCCTGGTCTGCATATAACAAATGTAAAAGGGAAAAAGGAGAAAAGTATGCTGATGGTATCATAGATCAAAGATTCAATGAAATGTTTCAAAAGGTTAGTACTTTAAGTTATGATTCAAAAATTGACTTGGTATGGGCTACGTACATCATAGAGGCTACGTGTTCTACATGAAAGAGTTAATTTAATTAATCCTCAGTCATATCCGAAAAAAAAAAAAAAAAAGAGGTCTGTCGCTAATTTAATATTTTTATTTTTTTGGTGTAAGAAAATTTTTCCTTTAAAGCGCTGTATATCTTGCTAATGTAGTCATTATGTAATCGATAAACCAAAATTAAACCCAACCTTCCCAATATACATATATATTTGAACCATGCCTTTGATTGAAATTAAAAGTAATCAACAATTTTCTGAGCTAAGCTCAGCTAATCCAAAAACTTTAAAGACTTTATTCTTTTATGCCGATTGGGCTAATAACTGTGAACAAGCTTCTCAAGGTTTTAAGCAAATCTCAGAAGAATATCCAGATAACGAGTTTTTCAGTATAGATGCTGAAGAAAACCCAGAAATATCTGAAATATTCGATATTTCAGCCGTACCTTATTTCATATTCATTAAGGAAAGTTCAATAATTAAAGAGTTATCTTCTGCTGATCCACAAGAATTCCAAAATGAATATAAAAAAATAGTAAGCGCCTCAACAGTTGCTGATAACAAATCTGTCAGTAAATCTCCTGAAAATGAAGAAGAGGAGGAAGAAGAAACTGAAGAGCAATTGAACGAAAGATTGAAACAATTGACTGCTGCAGCCCCAGTTATGTTATTCATGAAGGGTACTCCTTCCGAACCTAAATGTGGATTTTCCAGACAAATGGTTGGAATCCTAAGAGAACATCAGGTTAGATTTGGGTTTTTTGATATTTTAAAAGATGATACTGTTAGACAAGGTTTGAAGAAATATAGTGATTGGCCAACTTTCCCTCAGCTATACATTAATGGTGAACTTGTAGGTGGTTTGGATATTATTAAGGAATCTTTAGAAGAAGATCCTGAATTTTTTACCCAATCTTTAGCTAATTAATAACAGCTTTGAAGGTTATATATATTCATGAAACTTTCTTGTTTTTATTTTCTTTTGTTAAAAACAAAAGAGTAATATCATTTTTTTTGTATTTTGTTTAAATGTTGCGATGTTAGTTGAAACAACTCTTCGTCAGAGTCATCAGAGTCTTCTGATATAGGTATAGACTTTTTTAATGGACTTGGAGTTCTGGACTGAGACATGAATTTTTTTTCTTTCTCAATTTGTTGTGATGCTAGTAAAAATAATTCTTCATCTGAGCTAGAACCAGACATTGATTCATCACTACTGCTTTCTATATCAAAGTCATCCAAATTTTCGTCATATGGAATATCAACTTCTTTTTTAACATCCATATTGGTTTTATCATTTTTAGTTTGTTTCAAAAACTCTCTATATTTGCTGTTTGAATATATGTCTATATCTGTATTAATTTCCATATCTGCTATACTATTAATAGTGCCAAATTTGCCCCCAATCATGTCCATATAGTCAATTTTGGGATCAATAAGTCTTCCTGGCTTTGCGTAACCATCAGTTAACTTTCCAACATTTATTCTATATTCTTTCCAAGCTTGATATTCTCTATAATAGTGAGTTAACAATTTTGATTCGAGTTCATTTCCGTACAACAACAAATCATTTATATCTACAAACTCATTATTTTTGGCTATCTTTAACAATTGCAAATCTTTTATTTGATATTTCACTTCTCGTTGCTTCCTTAAGATTTTGAAATTAGGTGTAAACTTGATTGAGTTTGCTTTCACTTCAGCCTTTTGAAGATCTTCTTTTAAATCACTACACAAGTACCGTATTTTTCTTATATAAGCCTCGGTTCCTAAACTACTGTTCATAATATCAGTTTCTGACATCACATCAACCATATTGGTAAAATTGTTTAAACCTTTGATTTCAGCTACTTTAAAGTTTTCAAAAATAGTATACTTAAACACTGGATCAATGTATTGCTGGTAATCTTTATTTAACAGTTTGATTATGTCATCGTTGGTATATCCTTCTTCTTTGGTTCCAAAAAATATTTTCCCAACAGCATGAAACAACGAAATACCTGTATCTCTATTATCAATTTTCAAAGATTTAAAATCTATCTTATTTTCAAATGCTTGTAAGTAAGATTCCAATTGCGACAAAGCTGATGGAACATCCTTTAAATTACTCAACTCATCAATGATACCACTGAAAGCACTAATTTTAATTTTCCGATTTAAGGTGTTTGAAGTATTCATCTGTATAATCTCCTTTTCTATTACTCTTTTCAATATTTTTTTTAAATATGTCTTGGCTACAGGATTCACTGTAATTTTTTTAACTCTATAATTTTGCAATATTTCTTTATCAAAAATAGTCTCCGTGATGTAATGACTATGAATGTCAAATCTTGTGTACAAATCATCGCTAACATCATTGGTATCATCTTTTGGTATATCACATTCACTGATTACAAAGATTAGCGGTGGAAATTCATTGTAGTAATCATTATTTAGATAATCCTTAATTGCTTTTAAAAATTGAGAATGTATCTGGTCAAAATAAATGTTGGGGAGATATTTGATTAAAACAACTTTCATCATTTTAGAGTTTTTTTTAAATAGTTTGCAATTATTCAAAAACATTTCAAAGTTGATTGATTTGTCTAATGGATCAAATTCAATGAAATGATCGTTTTTTTGCACATTTTGTATATCAAATGTTTGATAAAGGAATTTATTGTTATCATAGTATTCATTTATAAGCAACTTAATTAAAGAAGTTTTGCAAGACCCAGTAGGACCTGATACAATCAGCATATTCAGATTATGATTAGAATCAAATAATTCATTTGTAAGAATATTCCTCATATCTTTAATTTTCTTGGGATGGAGAAACAATTCATCCAGTGTATTCGGTGCATATTTCATATACAAAGGCAACCTGCTTTTCTCATGAGACATAAATAATTTGTTGGATTTTATGGCTTGTTATTAAACCTTGTTTTGGTTTGATTTAATTTTTTTTTTTTCAGAATATTGATATTTCGTAGAAGATTTACGTGTACTTAACATACTTCTATTTTTCATTCTTAGTTACAATTTGTTGTGAGTAGGTCACGTTTCTTTTTCTACTTTTTCATATTTTTTTTTTTGGTTTTTTCAGATTATGTATATTTTTCATTAAACAAAATCTCATCCTATATATTTTAAAAAAATATGTTTAAGCATGGTAATATATACGTAAACAAACCAAAGAAAACACAAGATTTTGTATATGTCTCACAAAACTTCTCTGTTATATTCACCTTCTGATGAATACAACACTCAAATATATGAACTGCTTTTACATTTTTTGACGACAAATGATGATATATTTAATACTGTCGATAACAATTCTACTCAAGAAATTTTGGACAAAATAATTAATATTATACTCAACGATAAAATTGTAGATAAACTAAAGTATCTTGATCAGGATCTCAATATTCAATTTGATCCATCTGACAAAGAAAATTTTGATAAGTACAATAGACTATACCAAATTTGTAATAATATAACTGATTTTAAAAAGAAAAAAACAATTCTATCGAGTAATTATGATGATGAGAGAGGTGATTTTTCTGATGTTGATATTATAGACGATGATTTACAAGATAGGTTTATTGATATTCCTGAAAAACATGAAGAAGATGAAAACGTTCTTGAAAATGATATCATCGATACAAGTATAATTTCTTTACCAGAAACCATAGACAAGATTAACGAAAACAATGTACGTGCATTTATATGCTCATTATTTAAACTTGATACAAACGATTTTGAAAAAAGTAAAGCATTTGGCGATAAAGTTATTGAACTGATAATGTCAGCTAACGATACAGATGATTTGGCTAAGAAGTTACACTCTTTTATAAACATAACCAAAATGAGACTTATTCCCAAGCTTCTTAATTACAAAGATATCATATATTACGGTTTAAGATATTATAGAAGCTTGAATGATGAAGACAAATTAAATGTTATTGATGAAATAAAAGAAGACAGTTTGCTGCATATTTTGCCAAACTCGTACACAGTATCAAAGAGGAAATTATCGGAATCTGAAACTTTGCATACAAATACAACTATAAAGAAACATAAAAAAAATAACAACCTATTGAACATAAACAAATTTAAACTTCCTTTAGATGATTCTGAGTTAATGGAAAAACAAGATATTAAGTTACCTGAGAATTCATACAAGATTAAAAAAGATGGTTATACTGAACTACATATTCCAGCTCCGAATAAAATTGATGAAGCTTTCAGATTGATTGAAATAAAAGATTTGCCTGAATGGTCACAAAAAGTATTTCCTAGCAAGGAAACATCATCTTTGAATAGAATTCAGTCAGAAGTATTTCCAACTGTTTTTCATACAAACAAAAACGTATTAGTTTGTGCACCTACAGGTGCAGGTAAAACAAACATTGCTATGCTATCTGTACTACAAACAATTTCTAAACACATATCAAATGAAAAAAAGGGAATCATTGATACAAATGATACTAGTTTTAAGATGGTATACATAGCACCATTGAGAGCATTAGTACAAGAGCAAGTATTGGAGTTTCAAAGAAGATTAACAGTTTTGGGTATAAAAGTTGTTGAACTTACTGGTGATTCCGATACAAGCAGAAGGGAACTGGAAACTGCTCATTTGATTATTTCCACACCTGAAAAATGGGATATCATAAGTAGAAAGTTTCACAATCGAAATTTGATTCAAAAAGTTGAGCTAATGATTTTAGATGAAGTCCACTTGCTTCATGAAGAAAGAGGACCAATTATAGAAAGCATCTCCATGAGAATGTTGAACAATAATTCTAGAATTGTGGCACTGTCTGCAACTTTACCAAATTACCAAGATGTGGCTGATTTCTTAAAAGTTGATAAAACCGGTTTATTCTTTTTTACACCAAATTTTAGACCATGTCCTTTAAAACAGGAATTCATATCAGTTAATAGCTTTTCATCAGTCAAAGAATTGATAAATATCAATAAAGCCTGTTATGATAAAGTAAAAGAAAGCTTATTAAATGAACATCAAGTTATTGTGTTTGTTCACTCCAGAAAAGATACTTTAAAAACTGCACAGTATCTATTACAACAAATGGCAAAAGATGATGAAATGAAAGCTTTTTTAAACCCTGAAGATCCATCTATTAAGAATATTTTAAGCAAAGAAGCTAAAGAAAATTGTGATGACCCACAGTTGGCTAACATGATCAAAAATGGTATTGCATTGCATCATGCAGGTTTAACAAGAAATGACAGATCTCAATCTGAAGATTTGTTTGCAGATGGTGTTATAAAATTGTTAGTATCCACAAAGACTATCTCCTGGGGTGTTAATTTACCTGCACATACAGTTATTATAAAAGGAACTGATATTTATTCACCAGCTTTAAATAAATTGGTAAAACTTTCCATTCAAGATATGCTTCAAATGTTAGGTAGAGCTGGTAGACCAAGATATGATACCTATGGAGAAGGTATTATAATAACAAATAAAGAAGGGGTCAACCATTATTTGTCTTTATTGATGGATCAACAAAATATTGAATCTAGATTTATAGATAAAATAATTGATTTGACAAATGCTGAAATATGCGCAGGAAACATAACCAATAAAGTAAATTTGATTTCATGGATAAAGTCAAGTTATTGGTTTATTAGAATGATGAAAAATAGAAAGCTTTACAAAACTGAGGGTTTAAATATTGAGGTTTTTTTAAGCTCATTATCTGATACAATTGTCGATGCTTTAATGAATACCAATATGCTTGCGTTCCATGATGAAAATATTTTTAAATCAACTGAACTGGCTAACGTTGCTTCTGATTTTTACATTCCTTATACTTCAATATATGAGTACTACAACAATTTGAATGAAAAAATGACTTTGATTGAAATTTTGAGTTTATTCAGTAAATCAAAGGAATTTGAAAACATGATTGTTAGACCAGAAGAGAAATACGAAATGAAAATTCTCTTAAATAAAGTGCCTATTCCTGTCAAAGAATCTTTAGATGACATTGGATGTAAGCCTAATGTTTTACTTCAAAGTTTTATTTCTAGGTTGCATATGGATGGGTTATCTTTAAATGCTGATATGGTTTTTATCAAACAAAATAGTACAAGATTGATACAAGCTATTTTTCAAATCAGTAAAATGAAAAAATTGAGTAGGGTATCCGATTTAATTTTAAATATTAGTTTGTACATTGAAAAAAGAGTTTGGATAACTGAAACACCGTTGAGACAATTAAATTTGAAACCTGATATTTTAAAGCAAATTGAAAGATCATACATAGAGTGGGAGCATATATTACAAAAAGAAGGTGATGATGTTTTAGATACTTTTTATGAGATGGCGCCTCATTTAAAACAATATGAGTCTCTACTGGATGAATCATTAATTAAATTTCCAAGATTAACTGATATCAAAGTATCAGTCCAAACTATTACAAAGACGTTTTATAGAATCAATGTATTGTTTACTCCGGATTTCAAGTGGGATCACAAAATCCATTACAGCTACATCAACTTCTTTTTGTTTTTGAATGACTATAATGGTGACAAGGTTTTATATGAGGACAACTTTAGAGTAAGAAAGTATCATTTACAAAATGAAGTGAGTTTATCATTTGATATAGAGCTGCTTTATCCTAATTTACCTCCTAACCTATTTGTGTCTTTTAAAGCTGAAAAATGGTTGCATTGCGAATATAATGTCCCTGTCGTGTTAATGAATAAAATCAAACAGATAGAGAGTTCATTACCACAACCTACTGAAGTTGATTCCGAATATGATACAAAAAAGAAAACTTTCTTTGTTAAAGAAGTTGAAAAATTGAACATTCCAGAATTTAGTACCATTGTCAAAAATGAGGTTCCTTTTATTGAAAATTCCAATAGAAAGTACTGTAATCTTTTTGAAATTGATGCTTTACAAATTATTCTGAAGACTGATGAAAATATTCTTTACAGTAGCACAATGATGGAGAGTAAAACCATGCTAATTAAAATGGCATTTTTAAAAGCTTATGAAAAGGGAATTTCCAGAATAGTTTATGTGAATGATGATAACTTTATTCTCAATGAATTAGCTGATTGGTTGGATAAGCACTATCCTCATAACAATAATGAATTGAAAATAAGCAAACTTGGTGATGATCTTGATAACAAATTTTTATTTAACAGATCTCACATAACTTTATCTTCATTCAAAAATTTTGAGCTAATCACTAGAGAATGGAAAAATTTACCAAACATGAAGGATATAGGATACTTTATTGTTGACAATATAGAAACAGTATTTGACGCTAATGATATGGATCGAGGATATTTATTTGAAGAATTAATTTCCAGAATGTCATTATTGCAAACTCAATTTGATGATAGAAATACGAGATTTTTATGTTTTTCCGATCCATTAAGCAATTATTATGAAGTTGGTGAATGGATTGGTATAGAAAGAGACAACTGTTTTTGTTATAATAATAATTTATTCATTAAAGAAATGGACATTAAACTTGAGTTTTTGAAGTACACAAATGGCAATGTTGTTGATTTAATGACAGATCATGCTTTAGTTAAACTGTTGACTGATAAATCATTTTCTTCAAAGTCGAAGAAAAAAGCTGATGTGATTTATACTACTTCAAGAAACGAATCTTTAAGCATTGCTGAATCAGTATTAGCAAAAAGTTCCACTTTAAAAACCAATGTTGATTTTGAAAAGATAAGTGGTGTTAGTGATGAACTTTTGGGTATGTTCACAGATACTGAAATTTCTAGATACTTTTCTTATGGTATTTTTATTTACTACGAAAGTATGGACACTGATGATCAAATGATTTTAAAAAAATTTGCTAAAGCTTGTAAATTGTACATAACAGATGGATCTTTTATTTTCAAAGCTAATTCTGCACTAATTTTGAAAACAGTAAAGGTTATTGAGTCGGAAAATAGTTTGACAAATCAAAGCACTAAACCGCACTTATTAACAAAGATTTTGTCAAGTTGTGAACGTGATGCAAAGTTAACAATAATGACCAATGAATTTTTCAAAATTCAAAAGATTTTGACTTCTTCTCAGTATTCTGTAGAAAGTAGCTTACCTTATCATTTTGCAGAGACTTTAATAAATGAGATAAAGTCTGGTGTTGTTTCTAAAAAGTCGGATGTTTTGGAATGGTTGCCTTATACTTTTTTGAATTCTAGGCTACATAAAAATCCGTCATACTATGGGGTAAGTGACAATAGTGTTTTAAAATTATCAAAGTTCATAACAACACTACTCAATCAATCATTATCTGAGTTGGAAGACATGGAAATTTTAGAATATGAAGAAAATGAAGAATTGTTCAAACTAAGTGATGCAGCAGACGGTGTTTACCAGTATGGATTAAGTTTCGATGATTTACAAATATTAAAAGACAATTTTTTTGCAATTAAAACTGATATTCAGCTTTTGCAATTAGTCACCAGTTTGCCATCATTAGAAAAAGATTTGAACATCTGTTATCAAAATAGTTTCCAACAGGCTGAAAAGCATATTGGTAGTTTTAAAGCTTTGAAACAATATAGAGATAAAATGCCACCATTGAGTTTCAAAATATTTGGTTTGCTGTACTTTTTATTATTTGATATTGATATTAGTGTATTACCATTGACTTTGCAATTGGATGCTAAAGCTGTTTACAAAAATTTGTTAACTTTATCCTTCAAAATATTCAAGTTTTTGGTTGTACTAATTCAAACTGATCAACAAAAGGTTAAATTTAAAGTACTGAAAGCTGTTTGTAACTTAGCTAAAGGATTACACTTAGAAATTGGTACTTTTAAAAAAGAGACTAACGATCTAGATTCATTAAAACAAATTCCTTACATCGACGATGATAAAATCAATAACTTAGCGGCAGAAGGAGTACTCACTGTTGAAAATATTATTAAAAATGGTTTACAAAGCAAAGTCAATGATGAGGAAGATGAAGATATTGATGATTTTTTTGCAAAATTCCCATTAGCCACCATAAAAGATATTTCTTTAAACTCAGAAAATGAATATGTCATTGAAATATCAGATTTTGTATCAGCTACTGAAGAAGATGGTATAAACTATACGGGTGATTATTACTGTGTGTTTTACACCGAGGGAGAAGAAGACATTTATCATGCCGAAATAATTAAGCAAGGTGAAGAAAGCTTAAAGGTTAATAAATCGAAGTTGCCACCAAACCAAACTGTATTGGTAGAATTAATAAATGACAGTTTCATTACCGAAAAGCAATTAAAAAAAATATATACTTAAATTTCCAATGAAATCATTGTAACAAAAATCCACCTTCCTTTGAATAATCAATAGGTTTTTCATTTTCAGCTTTAAAAGCTTTAACATCATTTTCATCCCAAACACTTAAATCTTTGGTATTAGTCTTGACGTCTTTTTGAGCCATGCTCTTCAAAAATGCTTTACATCTGTTTAACCCAACTTCCAAATCAACATCTTGTTCAGAATTACAAGCTTCCATACCTTGTCTGATCCATGCAGGCAATTGGCCAACTCTTTTAGTAAATCTACGATCACATAAAATCATGACACCGTAATCTAATTTACCTCTAATGACTCTACCCAAACATTGTGATGCATGTCTCATTGCATCGAAAGATAGCCAATCGTTTTCCCTAATCAAATGGTTATTTCTTAAATACTCTAATCTTGCTTTCAAAATTTTACTTTCTGTGTATTGGAAAGGAATACCAATAAGAATAACTGCACGTGCGTAGTGGTTACTGAAATCAATACCTTCAGATACTTTACCTCTAGCGACGGCAAATAATAATGCCCCTTTACCATTATCACATGCTTTTTTAAAGATTTCTAATGCAACAGATGATTCTTGAGCATCTGGTGTTTCAGTTAAGATAATTTTGTGTGGCCATATTTTATCCAAAACACCTTGTTGTTGCCATTTGGTGATTAAGTTTTCCATATGTAAATACGATGGGAAAAACACAATCAAACCATCTGGTATTGTTTGAGATAGTCTTACTAAAATATCTCCATAGTTTCTCACTATAGTTGGATCATTTCTTATTTCAAATCTTGTGGTTAATGGTTGTTGATCTGTAGATTTTGATATGACCAGTGGCAAAAATGTTTGTCTTGGTAAAGACATTTTGTATGACTTTGATATGATTGGATCAAATTTCAGAATCTTTGGATACATATCCAATGGAGAAATGGTACCCGAAGTGATAATAATAGTATGGAACTTTTCAAACACAGGTTTCATGGTTATACTAGGATCTAGACAAATGAAGTGCAATATAGGATTAGGAATGTTTTGCTGATTTTCCAGCTCAAAGGGTTCTATAATAAGTTGGAATTCACCAGTATCATATGTAGCCACCAATGTAGCAAATGACACTATATCCTTCAAACACTGAATATCTTCTATAGCTGAATGATTATTGTCTTGAATATTCAAAGTTCTTAACAACAATGCTAATCTATCAACACAAAATTGTAGAGGTTTTTGCTCTATGTATGTTAGTTGTCTACAATGCTTCAAAAATGATATAGGTGTTTCTGAGATAACATGCATGACTTTTAATCTGGTTCTTAAATATTCGATAAATCTCTTCAAAAAACGAACAAAATGTTCAGCTTTTCTAATGTTCCCAGGAACATTTTCTTTTAGAATATCCGTAGACAAAACAGGATTTGGCACTACATCATCTTCTTCAGTAGCTTTTTGTGGATTAGCAGCGTTCAACCCTTGAAGTAGATTATTGTATTCCGTTTCTAATCTTTCCGCGTCAACTTGTCTCATATTATCGATTTTTTTCAGCAATAAATTACATGACTTATTACCTCTTTTTAAAATATCATTGTTCAAATCTATTGACAAAGATTCAATACAAACGTTATCTATGTTATGGGCTTCATCAAAAATGACTATAGTGTTTGCAGTGTCTTCCAAATTTAACATCTTGTTGACTCTAGAGTTTATTTTTGGATCAAGTAAATAATGATATGAGTAAATGATGATATCACATTGATCGATCATTCTTCTACTTGTGAAATAAGGACAAATTTTCTTCTCTTTACAAACATTGATTAACTTGTCAAAGGAGTAAACACCCTTTGGAATATAATTATGAACATCATATTGATACATGTTTTCATGGAATTCACACAATGAGTTATTGATTTTTTTACTTTCAGCTTCATCCTGCAAAGACGTTTTTAATTCACCATTGGTTTTTAGTCTACACTTTTCATCAACCAACTTACCTGACTTTGTTGAGTTGACTTCTTCATTGATACACAAATTCTTTCTACTGGTTAACCCTAAACCAAGAATGTTCTCATCTGCTTCATCTGGTGGCAACATTTTGTTTCTATATTCAATTAAGTTTTCCAATTCTAATAGTGTTTTTTCAATTTCTGACATGGTTCTGGAACAATAAATGATCTTCTTTTTTATTCCAGTTTGTTTAAAGTGATATCTTTGATAAGCTATAGTTATAGAAAGTAAAGATACAGTTTTACCTGTACCAGAAGGCATTTCTAAAATGCATGAATTGGCAGCTGCATTTTGACCATTATTCAATTGAATATTACCATTAACATCTGAGTTGTCAAGAACTCTTTTGATATCCCTCATATACTCATATTGTTCAGGATATACCTTATCGTAAGGAAACAAAATAGGAATTTCATCAATATCAAAAAGCATGGCAAAAAAAAATGAAATGTGGTTGTTTGTATAAGGCAGGTCCTCTATGGGTGATTCGATATGTGAAGGATGATGGTAATGTGTGTTAACTCTTTCTTTTTTCTATTTTTTTTTTTTGCTCTCATTTGTCAAATATTACGAGCTAAAGCATAATGTGCTTCTAACAATATTTTTAAGTTATTGTTTAAGTCCGATAATATAAACACGTGCACAAAACTTATAATTTTTACAGAACCAAATTATCATTGTATAAGAATTGGATGATACCAATCAGGTATGCTTTTATTTAGATAAACATAGCTATGACTTATTAAGAAGCTTAAAGTAGGCAGTGAAAAAATATTTTTTTAAGAAAAAAGATGAACAACAAACGTTTAAAAAATTTGATCAATTCAAAGTTAATTTCAAAGTGATGATTTTGCGATCATGAAAAAGAATTGAAAATAAAAATTAAAAGATAAATGACCAACTTATTAGATATTTTGATTTGATTTGATTTGAAAACTCAGTAATTGTACACTATTTGTTCTTCAAAAGCGACATATTTCCTTCAAGATCAATCGAATTCTAAAATCGTAGCTTATACTAAGACGCGTAAATTCATGAACATCACAGATTGAACACGAAAAGAAGGAAAGCTACCAATTTTTTTTTTTTTTAAATATTTTTTTTTTTTTTTTTAATTCATACTGTAGAACTTCATGCATAACTTTAAAAGAAATAACTATATAACAAACCATAAATAACACAACCAAAAGAAAAATGGGACCTAAAAAACAAAGAACTTTGATGTCTTTTTTCAGCAAGAAAAAAGATCCAAGTGTTGCCACGGTTGCTAATTCAGAACAAAGTAATGCACCAAGTGAACTTCCTGAAATAGAAAAGAACATGGTTTCCAGCACTAATACTACTGTTGTTTCGTCTGAAAAAGAAGAAAGCAAGACTCCGGCTATTGACAATGAAGACGAGGATAAGGTGAATACAAAAACTAGAAAGGTGAAAAGAGCATTAATTGTTGATGACGAAGATGAAGAACATGAAATTGTTCCAGCCAAAAAACCTAAAAAAGAATTAATTGTGAACGAGACAGTAAAATCTGACAAAAGTCTTGATAAAACAAAACATGTCAAGTCTTTAGCTCCTCCAGGAATAAAGAAAATGGTAATTCCTGAAAAGTATGATTTTTTAAAGAATTACACAGCTGGAGACAAAAAAGTACACATTCCAGCAGGATCTTTTTCCAAGTTTACTGATTTTGAAAAACAATATTGGGAGATCAAAAAAGATTTGATGGATGTGATATTATTTTTTAAAAAAGGGAAGTTTTATGAAGTTTATGAAAATGATGCAATTTTGGCTAATAAGTTATTTGATTGGAAAATCGCAGGTCAATCTAACTCCAATTCATTAATCAATTCAACAGCCAACTCTAAAGGGAGAGCTGGAATGTTGATGGGTGGTGTCCCCGAAATGTCCTTAGATTACTGGATTAATCAATTTGTCAGTAATGGTTACAAAGTAGGTAAAGTTGAACAATTAGAATCTTTATTATTAAAAAATATAACAAAAGCCAATAGCAAAAAAGTTGTGCAAAGAGAGTTAGAATGTATCTTTACAAAGGCATCCATGGACAGTATTGATGACTCTTTAGACAATTATATTCTAGCATTAACTCAAACTACTGAAGGTACCTTTTCTTGTCACATGGTTGATTTGTCCGTTAACAAGTATTTTTACCAAGAAGTAAATGATTGTAAAGACTTAGAAACCTTTTTATTAAGATCAAACCCAAAAGAATTAATTTTGTATGAAACAGAAGAGTTTGACGAAAAGATTGATCGTATTTTGAAGTTCTATGCTAAGCAAGCACAATGGAGTAAAATGGAAGAAACTTCTCAAAGAGATAGTAAAACTTTATTATTGAAATACTTAGAGTATCTAAAAATTGAAGTTCCGCAAGATGTTAATTTTTTGCAATTTTTTACTAATGATAAAGATGCTCACATCACTCATATGAAACTTGAAAGTGATACTTTGAGAAACTTAGAATTATTGAAATCTAGCATACAAACAAAGACCAAAGGTGCTACATTATTTTCCTTGATTAACTACACACAAACAGGAATGGGTGAAAGATTGCTAAAGAAGTGGCTATTAAAACCATTATACCAACCAAAAGATATTAAGATGAGACAAGATTCTATAGAGTTTTTGTTGGACGAAAGCTCAAATGACTGTTTGAGTTTGATTCATGACTGCTTGAAGAAAATTCCTGATTTGGAAAGATTGTTTGGAAGGTTGTTGGTGAAAAAGAACTTACCGTTCAATGTATTCCACGAAAATGTCGTTTTGAAATTTGAAAGCATTAAACAATTGGTGATGTTATTAAAAGCTTCTATTGAGGATCACAAAGGAGATAATTTGTTTTTCCAAGTTGTCAATCAAATTGATATAGACGAACTAGATACAGTTTTGAAAGAGTGGGAATCTCAATATAGATACACAAAGGTTGCTACAGATAATCAAGTTTTTAAACTTGAGTTGGATGAAGGAATTGATGAAGAATATGATGATTTAAATCAACAAGTTCTTGACTTGGAACGCACCTTAGATGATCTTTTGAAAGAATACCAAACAAGATTTAGCAGTCGAAAAATTTGCTATAAAGACCAAGGTAAGGAGATCTTGACTTTAGAGTGTCCCATGGAAATAGTCAAAAAAATACCTAAAAACTGGACTCAAACTTCAGCAACTAAGTATGTTAAGAGATACTATTCTCCTGAATTGCAAAAGCTTGCTAATAGAATGTTGGAATTGAAAGAACTACAAAAGGAATCTCAAAAGAAGATTATCAAAACTTTATACTTAAAGTTTTTAAAACACGAATCACTTTGGAAATCTACCATTGATAGCGTATCTGTTATTGATTGTTTGTATTCATTGTCTGTATCTTCTAAAAACTTAGGGTACCCTAGCTGCAAACCAACAATTGAGTTTTCTTCTGAAAATTTCATTGAGTTTGAAGAATTGAGACATCCATACACAACAGCAACGCGAAAGTCTTTTATTCCAAATGACATATCTCTTAACATCAATAATGAAAAAAAGATGACTATTTTGACAGGATCTAATAGTTCTGGAAAATCTACAGTTTTAAGAATGGCCAGTATAGCGGTAATTATGGGACAATTAGGGATGTATGTTCCCTGCAAAACCGCAGTTTTTACCCCATTTAGCCAAATCTTGACAAGATTGGGGTCTAATGATAATCTTCTTCAAGCGAAATCAACTTACTTGATGGAAATTGAAGATGTTCACGAACTTCTTAAGAATGTTGATAAGACCACTTTTGTGATAATTGATGAATTAGGAAGAGGAGGGTCTTCAAAAGATGGATTTGCATTGTGTGAGGGTGTTATTTATGAATTATTAACCAAATCAAAATGTTTGGGTTACTTAGCAACACACTACAATGGGTTATACAAGTCTTTTGATTTGAATAATACAAATTTCAAAAAAATGGATTATATTATTGATGACAACGGAAATATGGTTTTCTTGTACAAGTGTGTAGATGGAATCAGTGAGAGTAGTATGGGGTTGAAGGTTGCCAAAATGTGTGGTATAAGCGCTGAAATTTTGCAAGAAGGTGAGAAAATGGCCAAGGATTTGGAACACACTTCAAGATTAATGAAGATAAAACAATATGACGACAATAATAATGATGGAATGATTAGTTTTCCAGGTTTGGAAAGTGATTTCTTGTACATGCTGGATAACAGAGATTTAGTAACCTTTGGAAGAGACAGAGGAGAAAGAGAAGAACTAGAAGCTTTAACAAAACTTTTATCAAATATACATTAATTATATAAACATATGTTTATATGAAAATTGAAAAAAAAATTAAAAGAGCTTAATATCAAGACTTTATTCATATTTATATCAATATTTTCACATAGTAGAAAAACTACTATTATAAACCAATCATTTAAATAAAAGGATTAATATAATACAGGGAATGGAGGAAAAAATAACAATATAATGCCAATACAAGAACAAAAACAACTTTTGTCATATTTTTTTTCTTTATTGTTACATGATAATATATATATCGTCTTTTTTTTTTCTTTCTTTATATTCAATCTGATTCAACATCCCCTTCTTCACATATCACACCCCTTAAGAGCAAGTCTTCCTCAGCATTTTCCAAAAACGGACATGATAATTTTTTGCAAACATGTTGCCATGCATGATCTTTTCTCTTGAATTGTTTACCGCATCTCAAACATTCAAATAGTTTAATCATAGAATGAACTGAGGTTTTATGTCTTGTTAAATGATGTCCAGATTGGAAAAATTTCATACAATGCATACATCTATACTTCTTGTTTCCTTTCATATCTTGAATGATTTCCTCTGGTTGTATGGTATGATCTTCCTCTAAAATTTCTTCTTCACTAGGTTGCAACTCTTTAATCAAATCACGCAATCTTACTTTGTACAAAATACCTGTTGAAGGCTGCGTCATGTACGAAAAATCATCAATGTTTTTCTTTTTCTTTCTCTTCTTGATACCTTTTTTGCTTTTGGTGTTGCTATCAACTTTTGCCTTCTTCTTTCCAACTTCTGGAGAATCTTCATGTTTACGTTTCATATTATTCATTATGTCATTTTCAAGTTCTGGTGACAACCCCATTGTTGGCGTTAGCGACTCAAACTTTATAGGACCACTATTATTGACGTTCAATTTCAAATTAACTTGACGTGGTGATCTTGGTCTTCCCATATTTGAGTTCATAAACAGCTGTGGGTTTTGATGGAGAAGACTGTTAATGCCGGTGTATGAAGCATTAGTGGCCAGCGTATTTGATCCACCAGTGCTATGGTTTGTATGAATGTTAGGCAACGGAGAATCTGAAGTCAAAAACAAGTTGTTGTCAACATTGTTGTTCGAGCCTATTAGGGAATTGAATGTCAAATTGGAGTTGCTTTGTGGACCTGAAAGACTGTACAGGTTGTTCGTTAGAACAGAAGGATTGTTGTAAAAAGAGTTATTGGGTTGTGGCCCTGGAGAATATGATATACCCGAACCAGGCAACTGTGCTATGTTATTGTTGAAATTAGAATAGTAATTGTTTTTTTTACTTTTGTTAGTACTCATTATAGGTTCATCAATGAAGTCATTTGAGTTAATTTGTTGATTTCTGTTTGAATCCTTGGCTGCCTTGCTAACTCTATCGCCCTTTTTCAATACATTTGAATACTTGATGTTGTGTAGAGTACCCAAGGGAGGAGTATCCGCAGACAAATTTTTATTGAAAAAAAGATTGGAGTTAATGGGTGTGCTTATCGTTGAACTAATTGGGTTATTCAAAGATAACATTTGAGTGCTGTTCGACACAGGGATTTTTTTGATGTCATCTTTTTTTTGTGTATTGAAACTTGTGGGAAATACATTTCCCAGTGGTCCGGGTATACTGCCATTATTTTGCGCAAAATTATCTTTGTTTGTTGGATTGAAGAATAGTAGGTTAGGAGAAGGAGGAGGGAACAACATTGAGTTATTAGAAGTCACTGATGAAGTTGTTGACATGATACTATTGTTTCTATTATTTTGAGTTAGTGAAGTGTTATTGGCATTGCTGATAATAGCAGCTGCAGACAATGTGCTTATGGAAGGCAAAGGAGAATTGAATTTATCGTTGTTAGTAGGTTTATTATTTAATAACCCAGCCAATGGACTATGAGAAGATCTTTGATTGTGTGAAACAGGAGACGATCCTCTGGACAATGAAGTGAGTGTATTGGCTAACAACAATTGTTCATCGAAGTTGTTATCATTTTGTAACTTATCCATTGAAGGAATGATATTATCCAATGAATCTTTTCTAGGCTTACTATTTTTATTATTGTCAGACATCCTTAGTCGGTATAAATCATATACTGTTTGTTATGAAAATATAGTTATTTTTTTGTTTTTTTTGTATATTTTTTAGTGTAGATTATGTTTTTTGGTTCTAATAAAAAATTCCTGAATAATAAATTTTTATGTTATATGTTTATATTTTGAGGTTTTTGTTCCGTTTCTATATGTCCTTTATTTGTAAATTTTTTTTAAAAAAAAATGTGATTGTGAATGTTTTTAATAATATTAGAAATGACTTATATCCATAGTTTTAAAAATTTATGAAAAAAAATATATGTAGACATAATTATGGACAAATCACATAAGAGGAATTAATCCCCCCCTTAATAATTACAGTGCTGAATGTAAAATTTGTAGGGGTAACGAGAATAAAAAAAAAAGCAATTGTATATTAATACTTTATTTTTGGCCGTTCTAAATAAATAAAAAATTTTTCATCATTTAAGCGTTATTTTTTTTTTTTTAAAGGGGAAGATAAAATCTCAGTGAATAAATTATTCAAAAATACGTAAATGTGCGGGTTTTTTTCCTAATACGGAAGTATGAGTAGTTGTCCGAAACAGAAATATTTTTTTTGGTGGGGTAAGTAATATATCTTTAAAAATGTAGTAGATATCTTTGGATTTCGGATATAAGCTTATGGATTTCGGAGATATCAGAAACGTAGCAAAAAGAAATAAGAAAAAAATGTTAGTACAAATAATCATGTGACTGCAGGAAAGCAACTTTTTTTTTGTAATATTTTGACAAATATGAGCATTTTTTAGTTGAAATATAAAAGGCACGTGACAATTTACAGAAAAAAAAAAAATACAGCAGATCGGCATCAAGAATTCTATTTTGTTTCTTTTTTTTCTCTTCTGCAAGTGTAAGTAAGTTTTTTTTTTTTAAATTTATTATCATCATCGGCAACTAAATTTCTCATCATTACATATGTATACCTGCTACCAAGCACTAAGTCTATGATGATGGAGAAGATAATAAACACTTCAAAGATTAGAATTATTGAAAACATCAAGATGAATACCCCAAGTACCAAAAAGACCTTGATTTTTACAAACTTTGAGTATAACTTTATCAATCTTATAAATTTTTACCTAACTCATCATAATACTGAAAATCCTAACGATATTATAGTTTGCAGGATTGCAGGTGGTTGGGTCAGAGATAAGATCTTGAACATTCCTTCTAATGACATCGACATTGCCATAGAAAACAAGAATGTTAGCGGTAAATTATTTTTAAATAATTTAGTTAACTTCTATAAGGATAATGACAACATTCATATAAAAAGCTTCAATGAGATACACAATACCAAATTCAAGTTTAAAAATATTTTTAATACTAATATTCATGCAACAAAAGTTAACCCTGAGAAGAGTAAACACTTGGAAACTGCCATGGCTACTATATTCAATCATGATATAGATTTTGTTTCTTTAAGAAAGGAAGTTTATACTAATGAAAATAATAGAATTCCTACGATAGAAGTTGGCACACCTTTGGAAGATTGTTTAAGAAGAGATTGTACGATTAATTCTATTTTCTACAACATCAATACTGGTTATTTAGAAGATTTGTCCAATAAAGGTTTGGTGGACCTACAAAATGGTATCATAAGAACTCCTTTAGAACCAATGAAGACATTTACAGACGATCCTCTAAGAATTTTTAGATTGTTAAGATTTAAGAATAAGTTGAATTTTCAATACAGTGAAGACCTGATGAGTTGTTTTAAAAACAATCATGATGTTCTTGTTGACTTTGTTTACAAAAAGGTATCTAGAGAAAGAGTTGCCATTGAAGCTAATAAGATTTTAAATACAAATAGCATTTCAATATGCAAAAACTTTTTAAAAGACCTTGAATATTTTGGTTTTGAAAGATTCTTATATTCAAACAACAAGAATTCCTACGAAGATGAGTTAGAAAAGCTATCAAATGAAAAAAATAGCAAAAAAGTCAATCAAAAAAAAGTCATGTTATTTGATAAGATTACTCTTCATGAAAGAACATTAAATTTTTTTGAAATTGATTTGAAAACACATATCAAATTTTTTATAGAAGCCATTGAAAGCCATAAAGACTTGGCAAACTACAAACTGGATATGACTACAGTTGTTCATGCAATTTTATTGTTTTCCTTGTTAGACCCTAGATTGCAGTATTCTAACAAAAATAAACAGACTGATTTAAGTATAATCAAAAAAGATATAGAGCTAGCATTATTGTCAAACGGAATTGCCAAAACTAAAGTTAGACAAATTATAGCATTGCAAGAATTGTTGGATTTGGTAAACAAGAAAGATTTTGAATTTATCGTCGGCGATGTTGATAATAATATTGAAATTAAAAATAGAGCTGAGTTGTGTTTTTTTGTAAAGGAACAGATAACAGATTTTCAAATCTACAATTCTTTTAAAAATATTTTACACATTTTTTACCCTCAACACTACACTAAGTTTATTAAAGGCTTGAAAGAAAATAAAATTATTAACGATGACAATGACGACTTGGATGCAATCTGGAACAAAGATAACTTAAAGTTAAAGTGGAATGGTAGCATGATTATGAAGCATTTAAACAAAAAGCCTGGTGTTTGGATGAGTGAAGTCATTAGATTACAATGGCTATACTACTTTGAAAAAGAGCTAGATTTAGTTAATGACGAGGATACTAATATAGAAGACTTTATAAATTGGGTTAACACTCAGTCTAATGTTTTGAAAGACAATTAAGGGAACTAATAGGGACATTCACTACCTTGTATATATATATGAATAAAGAGTGGTTTTTTTTTCCAAAAGACAAAAAAAAAAGCCTAACCCTTTATATCAACGTTTATTTTCATTTTCAAACCATCTAAACAATTTTTTATTTTTTAAATGACTGCTTTCTTGCTAATTTGAACGCTGAAGTTGCATCGTTTTCTGAAATATCCAAATCACTTAAGTTATTGACAGCCTCTTCACTATTGGTTCCGTTACTATCTTTTTTAATCAATTTTATGTGAGACATCTCTAACATCGAGTCCAAATGATCAGATTCCTTGTTTTCATCTAGTGTAAAATCAAATTCATCTTCATTGGCTGCTAACTCACTTAGTTTTTCATCCCTGATTGTTGGCTTAAAATGACTGTTGTTTCTAGATCTTGAATTACAAGTTGTTGTATCGCTCAAAAAAGAACTACTTCTCAGTCTATCGTTGAAAACATTGCTTGAATAATGTGGATACATTAATATTTCATCTTCTAATTCAGTAGTCAATGATAAAGAAGAAGATAAATTTAATTCTGCATTTCCCATATGTTTATGATCAAAAGTCATGCTTTGTTTCTTCCGTAAGCTTGAAGTAGATCTCTTTTCTTTAAGACTCTTGTTATCGTTGTTAAGATTGGAAAATGAACTTTTCTTGCTTATTTTTTTTGAGGACATTACGTTTATTAACTTCTTATCTTCTTTATATTCATTGTTTACTTGCTGATGCTTGTCCTTGGTCACATGCTTGGCTATACTTGATTTGATTTTTGACTTTATTTTAGATTTGATATCAAAGTCTTCTTTTTTTGGACTCATTCTTTTGATGTTTTCATAATCAATGATCTTTTTATAGTTAAAACATGGATATGAATTTTTCTGTGAATTGTCTTTATCTGCCATGTTAATGGTTACCAAAGGTGAAATTGATCTCTCATTTGAGAAAATGTTGTATGAAAATGCTGACATAGGTGTTTTTGAAGAAGCATTATCGTTTTCTTTGGCATTCAAGTATTGTGCTTGGATGTCTATGCTATTATCTATAACAGAATATCCGGCATTCTGTTTTATTGTGTCAATGTTTAAGGCTGCTAACTTTTTTCCTTTACTGGACGATACTGATCTCAATATAGGTCTCTGGTACAATACCTTTGATTTATATAGCTCTTCTTCTAAATTGGATATGTCTCTTGAATCAAATGTAGACGCTACTTCCTTAGTTTCAAGAGTATTTATATCATTTGTTTCTTGATACTGCTTGGGATTTGTAATAAAAACATCAACGGTTTTTGGCATGGTCCTTTCATTGACATTTGTTACCTTTGGTGTTTCTCTATGTATAGAGTTATCATCGACTTTCTGCTCTAAAGAATCAAAAAAATCGTTGCGAGGAGGTGTATCGTAGTTGATGTTATCCAAAGCTGAATTTAACTGTAAGTCTAAGTCATGGTTTAGAAGATTATATAGGTCATCAAAATCATTTATACTTGTATCACTGATGTTGAGTTCAAAGTTCATCCTATGTTGTTGTAAAAAAAAAAAAAATTTCGTATATATGTTTATAGTCGAATGATACAAAAGAAAAATCCACTCTGACAATAAACTAACCCAAATATGATCAACTATGGTACTTATTGTATATTATTTTTTTCAAATTATAGTTAAACGTTATTCCTCCGTTTTAAAAAGGGATTTAAAAATTTTTAAAACAACATGTGAACAAAAAATAATACATAAAAAAAAAAAAAAAGGAAGTTCAAAAAGATACTAACAAGAAAAACATCAATATGGTAGTAAAAACGTTATTCCAGGGTTGAATATCAATATCAGCATATATCGACTTTTTTTTCTCTCATTTTTTTTTTCACCATTTAAATGTTGTAAGAACGTCGAAATTTAATTACCCAAAAAAAAAAATCCACGTTTTTTAGACCTTCGAAGGATTTGCATCAAAAAAAAAAGCGGCTATCTGTATGATAGGAAAAGATTAAATACATAGTGGAATTATAAGTGAGAAATATGATATTTTCGGATATTGTGATATTGGAGATTATTTGATTTTTTTTGTTTACATTGCAAATACCGATTTGCTATATACTTGATAATTCTACTTCGAAGTTTGTTTAAGCAGCGTTAATATGAGATATTTTTAAAAAACGAAAAAAAAAAAAAAAAAGACACATCAATTTCCCATATTTAACCTTTATAACCTTGTTTCGACGTTATTTTTTTTTTTTTTTTGCTTAAGCAAAAAAAAAAATATGTGCCAAGTATATACATGAATCTATTGAACACATAGAGGCGTTTATAAACTTTAAATTACATTACAATTATTACTATATAAAGCGAAAATTAAAACTCATCTAATTGAATACCGTTTTTATTCAAACTTTCAAAGTTATTCCCCTTTTCCAAAACAGGAGAGGAAATAACTGAAGACTGTCTTCCATTGATTATTGGAACAGTTTCACTTAGGTGTCTGAAATGGTTTTTGATGGTATTTGTCGAAAGTTTTCTTTTATCATCAGGAACTCTCGTTGTTTTTTCAAACAAGTCAACGTTTCTTTCCAAACTTTCATTGTCTTCCAAGTCGGGCATAAACTTGACGATTTTTTTTCTGTTAGGATCAGTTGGATCATATCCTTCAGGGTACATCTTATATTCACCTTTCTTCCAGCATTCTCTGATAATATCAATGTCTTTAGGGAAAAACATCTTTCTCATGACATCAAATAAGAATCTTGGCAACAAGCAGAATAGAATACCAACAAATAATATACCCCAGAAAGCACCAGAGCCAAATACTCTGGAACCTGACTTGTAGAATTCACCGGCTTTGAGGAAACTAGACCATATACCTGTCCATCCAAAGAAGACAATATTACTTATCAATACCCAGGATGTCGTAAACCAATCCCATCTGTATTGTTGCAATAGAATATATGTGTTACAAGCACAAACGGATATAGCAGTTACAGGAACACCGACAAAGTATCTACTGGCCAAACCTAAACCATTTTTAGTCACTAATCCATTTTCCTTGTAAAGCATGTATGGGAAAAAGAAACATATAGCTGATTGATAAAGACCATCTACCATGTAGAACCAGAACTTTCTCATGTTCCATTCAACTCTTAATATACCTGATCTATAAAGTTGTGGTACCAGTAATGATACTACATCATTAACATCTTGATCTAATATACCTAGGAAAATGACAGGCAAAGATGTGAATGCCAAGTTATAGAAAGTCAAATAAGTGTATTCAAATAAGTATGAACCATCAAAATTATTGAAAATACCGTACCAGAACAAAGCAACAGAGAAAATAACATTCTTATAGAAGAAACATGGAATCATTTCAGCAAGTCTTTTGTAAGACCATCTTCCATGAACCAAAATCAATCTCGTCAAAAATCTAAACTGACCAATAGCGTAGTCAGAGCACATAACAGCTTGTCTACCTTCTTCACCAGCAATACCAACACCAACATCAGCAGATTGAATCATTGCTACATCATTGGATCCATCACCAATAGCTAAAGTAATAACATCCAAGGTTTCCTTGACCAGCTTAACAACAGCAGCCTTTTGGGCCGGAGATACTCTACAACACAAAACAGCTTTACAGTTTTTACACAAAAGCAAAAACTTTCTAGCAGTGTCTGGATCAGACAAAACCAGCTTCAAAGCAGCACCATCAATAACAACACCAAATTCTCCTTTAGGAACATCGTGGTCTTTAATAGCATAGGCCAATTCTTCTCTATCACCTAACATATCAAAGTTATCCTTCAAGTACTTGGATATAACTTTATCGACATATTCGCCAGGATCTTCAGCATCAGTTTCTTCGATTGATATAACCAACAATTCCATATCATTACCCAGCAAGTTACAACTAAAACCAATATTGATAGCTGTTTCAACTTTATCACCAGTTAAAACCCAAAGTTTAATACCAGCTTCAGCTAAAATAGCAATTGAGTCAGGTACACCATCTTGTAATCTATCTTCAATAGCTGTACCACCCAACAAAACTAATTCAGTTTCAATTTCTTCAGCAACACTTTCCATAGCACCTTCTCTGTCATTCAAAGAGTTCATGGCTTCTTCATTTTTCTTATTCCATACCAAGTAATCTTCCCAACTGATTTCTCTTTGAGCAATACATAAAGTTCTTAACCCTTCAGTGGCAAAGTCCTCTAAATCTTTGGCAGTGTTTTCCAACAAAGCTGGATCATTGTTTTTCTTGGACAATCTGGAATATATGATAGAATCAGCACCTTTACAAATCAATAAGGCCTTAGGTTGTGTGTTTTCGTCACCTGGAATTTTGATGATACAAGACATTCTCTTTCTGGTAGAATTGAATTCCAAAATGTTCAAAATTTCAAATTCCTTTTCAATACCTTGGACTTCAATGATCACACCAGTTTTAGTTCTTTGCAAGAAAGTGAATCCCATGTCTCTAGCGGTGACTACTAATGCAGCTTCATCCGGAGATTGGGCTTTGTAATCCAATTTGCCTTCAACAGTCTTACTTGGTTCACTTAATACTGTATGACATAAAGCCAAAGCCAGCATGAAGTGTTCATTACAGTCTTTTTGGTAGTCACCAGAAGCATTTAAAAGATCATTTACAAAATCTTTGGCAATAAATGTGATTTCATCCTTAAAAAATTGAGAGTTATCACCCAACTTAGGCAACAACTTGAACATTTCTTGACTATCTTTGTTAATTAAATCTAACTCAATAATGGCTTCCTTCTCGACATCAACTCCTTGTCTCTTTCTCAAACCTTGTAAAGCTTCGGTATAAGCCCTACCATACTTTTTACCATTGATAGTACACTTTTTGAACTCCATGACATTTTGAGTCAAAGTACCAGTTTTATCTGAAAAGATATATTCAATTTGACCCAAGTCATCAGAAATATTCCATGATTTTGGTGTACATCTGTAATCTAGTTTGGGGTAATACAAAAGCATGTCATTGTGGATAAAGGCGGCTTGTGCTGTTTTGATAATTTCAACAGAGACATACAAGGAAATAGGAACCAATGATTGGAAAAGAATAACAGCAACAAAAAAGGAAATAATACCATTTTTCCATGGATTTCCTCCAATAGATCCAAATTCAAAGTAATTTCTAGATGTTCCTGTTTCACCGTAATATGTACCATTACAAATAGCAGAAATTAAACACAAAACAAACAAGAAAATGAAGTTGATTATAACTGCCCAATTCAATTCTCTGGATATTCTTGACTTTTTGGTTGGAGTTATACCGGAATTCAACATGATCTTAGTATCTTCACCAGTGTATACAACAACACCCATGGCCCATTTAGTATTTCTTAAAGTACATCCTCTTAATAAAACATTGTTAACATTACAAGATTCTTGTTTCAAGTAGTAGCCATTAACTGGAGGTAACCCTGGACCACTGGAGTTGATTTCATTATTGGTAATATAATCGTCATCTTCATCTGAATAGTTATTATTGGATAAGTTTTTTCTTTGATACCATTTCAAAGTACCTTGGTAAGAATACAAGTTAGGATGAGGTCCTTCGGATTCAACCCAAAATTTACTTTTGGCAATATCCTTGGAGGTTCTAATTGTATGGGAACATTTCAAAGATTGCTTGACTTTCAAGTTGGTTTCACCATCCAAATTCTTTGTTTCTACATAACATGCACCATCTGGGTCAGAAGTGGACAGCAAGATAACATCAGCTGGGATTTCATCATCAGCATGGATTCTTATGATATCACCAACCTTAATGTCTTTCCAACAAGACTTTTTAAATCTTATAGATGGATCATCAATAGTAGGGATTGAAGGGTCAACTAAGGTACCAAATTTTTCTAGTTCAGAAGCATTCAAGTGAATAGAACGTCTGTTGTCTTCATCCATTGAAGCTCTAAATTCCATGGTATTTCTCCCATTAGTAGAGTATCTGAACCCTTCGTTCATTTGTCTCAATTGCTCTTTATGTTTTTCCCTTGACAAATCAGCTTTACCTTTTTTGGTTAATCTTTGATATAAAAATTTGTAACTTCTGGATGTTAATCTGGTACACAACTTTTTGAATCTTCTCCACGCAGATATGTTTTCATCAGAAACATTATAATTCTCAATACCCATCAGAATATAAGTTGGAGTATTGTTGACTTTAGCATCTAATAGAGTTCTTTTGGAATCTTCAAACCCATCTTTGATCATAGTAATAATAATAATGACAATCAAAGGTACAGCAGCTAATCCGGGATCAGTCACACCGAATATAGAAAATGCACCTAAAATTACCATGGTTAAGAAATATACATTAGCAATATTATTGAATTGGAACCCTAAATTTTTTGGTATAAAAGATAACGGCGTATACTTAGTGGTTCTGATTTTGTTTCTTGGGTAGATTACCATAGGTTTACCTTCCTCATTCAACAACTCTGGAGGCAATTCAGCATGGAAAAATATACTTCTTTTTTCAAAGGCTCTGTTTTTAGATTCTCCTGATAACTCATCTGTTGTATTGAAAGCTTCATCATCATGAGAAGCCACACCACTGCTTTCAAATGGGTTGTTAAAGTGGGATTTGGCCCATTTCAAAGTCTTGGCTCTGCCAACTTTCGGTTTCCCGTCTTTATGTCTTCTGGTACCAAATCTCAATCTCTTGACTCCTTGGCTTGATTCATCAGCCTTATCATTATGTTTTAAAAATTGTCTATCATCTTCAAACTCATCGACGAATCTTGCATGTTGGTGTTCTTTAGGTGTTTTCACTTGTCTGGTAAAACTGTCATCATCGTCTTCATCGTCAATATCAGAATAAAAGTCTGTTTGTATATTAGTCTTAGTGTCGGCAAACAAACCTGCTGGTCTGTTTTGTTCTGTGTTTCCACTTAAATTGTAGATATTGTTGTTATTTCTTTTAGTCGAACTATTAAAATCACTATCGTTGTCATCATCTAAAGAAATATCAAATAGTTTCTTACCTATGTCATCATCAAAAGGGGATGATGTATTGTTGTGAGTAACCATTAATCGATAGCGTTAAGGTTATTGTATTTTAAAGGAAAAAAATGCGTGGTTTTAATGAATTAAATGATAATAAAACCAAGAAAAAAAAAAAAGGCTGGCCGATAGGATTGATAAAAGAATAAGTTGTATTGGTGAAGTGATGTTGTCTCTATATATTCGAAACCAAACGAAATCCTTAAACTTAAATAATGAATCCAGCACTGTGAAAACATATATAAAGAAAATTTTTACTGTTTTTTTTTTTTTTTTTAAATTCCTTAGTTACAATTTGTTGCTTGTTTTTTCGTGCCTACCAAAATTTTTTTCAGCACTCTTTTTTTCTAAATTTATTCCCTCCCATGAGCTGTATTTGCTAATAATTCATGGCTGCCGGAACACGGAAATAAGAGAGGATTTATTTAATGAGCTCCGAACAAATAATATGCGTTGAAAATCCATGAGTATGCACTTGGCGAAATTGAAATCACAGGGCCGTTTGATCAATAAAGCGGTATTTTTACAAGCCACGATTTTTACTGATATGTCACGGTATATGAATATAGGGTGAGTAAGAATCGATAACGTGACTTTTTTTTTTGGAATCACATTATCTTGGGAAATTGTGGCTTTAAATGGTGCTTTTTTTTTCACCTTTGAATGTTTTAAAGTTATATGATGATTCTTACCGTCTTTTAATGAGAAAAAAGCCGCGGTGTTTTTTTATATGATAATATGCTCTGAATGACAACAGCTATATGCATAACCAATCAATGTGAACGATTTGATTTGTTCATAACTTCATTTTTGTTTATATATTTTTCATTCAATTTATATAGATTGTAGGTTGTTTAAGGTTTTACCAGCAACCATTTTGTTCATTATTCTGGAGTTATTTTTTTTTTTTCCGTCTTTTTAATCAACTCTTCCGAAATGGGATATCTTCAGTTAAATTCGTCTTTAATATAAGGCAAAATGAACTTTTTCTTCATATATTCACTTGTTAGAATATTGTGGGAGTATCGTATAGCACCATACTTCATAGTATCCAGGTTTTTGCTGTTCTCTTCCAAAAAAGCAACCATTTCTTTAATATTTTCATTTGTTTTATTGTTCACTTTGTACTCTATCTTTCGTTTTTTTTCTTCCATGCGCTTCAGCATTTTTGCAGATATTCTCCTTTTAGTGTTCCAGTTGAAACCTGCCGGTTCTATCGTATTATCAACAATTTTGTTCTCTGAAGTAGCATCAAATTGTAAATACGACAAATAGTTTTTCTGTATACTTGGGTTATTATGCAAATGAATTTCGTTGTGCAACATCATAAACAAAAAATTGTAGTCATTTTTTTTTGACATTGTTTGTAGCAGTTGCTTTGTTCTTTTTGGAAAGTTTCTCAATGCTAAAAGGGTAGACATTAATGATCTTTGTTGGTTTTTTTCATTCATTGCATCTGTGGAGTTAAATTTATGTGTCAAAAATGCATTTCTTTCATCCATTATTGTTTCTTTAGTCTTAGCTTGATAATCCGATGTTATATGAACATGGTCGTTGAGATCTTTTCTATATGGAATGATTGTAGGATTGTAATAATTTTTCATTCCCGCAACGAATGAATATGATGTTTTAAACAAATTTCTCCATGCAAGTGCATCACCCACTTGTTTAGTATAAAACATTGAATCAAATTTGAATATAGATCCGTAAAGTAAGTTGTTTCTTACTGTAGTGAGATCGCTGGAATTTTCTATCACTGAGACATTCTTTGTGAGAATCCAATTTAAGAATTTTCCTTCGTTTTTGTTTATGTCATTTAATAGCATATTATAAAAACTTACAAAGTCTTCAATGCTGTAGTGTAAGTAATTGTTAAGAATCAATGTATTCAAATTTTTATCAAGAAACTTTTGCTTATCTTGCTCTTTTGGAATAGATTCATACTTTTGTTTTATATTCCTCAGCTTCATGAACATATCTGTGTCTCCAACTAACTCAATATTCGTTACAAATGGATAAGTGTATACTACTTGAAATTTAGTTCTAATTATTGATGCATATAACCCTACAAATCTGCTGCTGGATATCGTAGTAGTTGACACGTTTATAAAAGAATGAAGCCTGAGAAATCTTTTATAAAGATGGGGAAGCCCTCTCTTAAATTCTTTGCTTTTTAGTTGTTTAGAAGTAAGGTTTAACATTTTTGTTTTATAATATTTACTATTCGATGTCGGCAGCAGCTTCGGCACTTCAAAGTAACTGCTTGAAAAACGCATGACTTATGTTTTTGATTACTATATTTACAAGATTTGGTCAGTTTCCCAACAGATGAATCAACGATTTTTCAGGTCATTTTCTTATATCCTTTTGAAGAATATTTCGTAATTGATTGAACAATTATTACTGAGCTTTAAATATTTTTTTTTTTTGTTCACATTTTTCAAAATAAACGAAGGTATCAAAAAAAGAAACAAAAAGTGGTTCTACAAGAACGCCAGCATAAAGAAGGATATTAAAGAAAAGCTTCTAGAAAAAAAAAAAAAATTGAAAATACATTTTAAGTCAAACTAAAGCAGCTGATTTAAAAATACTGTTTAAATGGAATGTTTCTTTGAGATTATAATGATGTGTAAGTCTCATTTACCAAGGAAGTACCTTATAACAAGCTTTAAACTTCACAAAAAAAACATGGCCTATATCCGATAACGCGGCTGATTTATAACACACAGTAAAACAACCAAGTCTACACAAAGAACTATAATTTGAATATCGATTAGCAGGTATGGGAAACTAATATATAAGCTTTACAAATATTTAAAAAAAAATATCTAATCTTTTGGACTTGGTATAGCATATTTCTTTGTCCATTCCTTAGCAACTTCGCAATATTTAGCATTATCATTTTTGCACAAGTCGGCAACATCGCTCAATAAAGGATCATCAGGGTTAGGAGTACCTAGCAATTGTTGTATAGATAGCAAAACAGTTCTTATTTGGAAAGCAGGAGACCAATGGTCCTTTAAAACATCCAAACAAATTCTACCTAGTTTATCTATATTAGGGTGGTATAATGGTGTTAGGAATCTAATCTTTGGTGGCTCCATAGGATATTCTTCAGGCAAGTACAACTCCAAGTTGAAAACACCGCCTGCAAAAGGAGAGTTGTCTGGACCCTCCATCTCTACAGTCAAGTATCTCAAATTGTCGTCATCTGGTATGCTGGTTTTTATTCCAGGTACAGGGTCTTTTATTAGATTTTTTGTTTCTTTTACTATTCTTCTTGGAATTGCGCTCATTTCTTGGATAAATTTTTAAGTACAGACAAATTCAGGTTTTACTTTTTTCTTTTTTAATTTAGTGTTTTTGTCGTTGCTGTAATCTTGTCACTCTGACTTTCTTGCTAAAGATACCTTGTGTTTTCTTTTGGTGTGGTTATCTTTAACATATTCATGTAATACAAATTCTAACTATAGGAACGTTAACACGGGGAAGGGAAAAAAAATTCAGTGAGCTTTTTAAGCTACGTTTTTTTGCACGAGATACGTTTCACATATCCGTTAATACTTTTAATTAAACTCTGTTTTGCGTACATTAGCTGTTTACATTTAAAAAAGTTCATTAAAATACCTTTAATTACAATTTTGTTAAAATTATATCATAAAAATTGTAAACTTGCATTTTTTTGAACACTATACTATTTGATTAAAACATGATATTATTAGTTTTTAATTTTTATTTTTTTTTTATTAAGTGAAGAAATAGTAAAAGTCCGAATACTGAAATAATTAAATATCCATATTCGTTCCCCTTATCTCCTAATGCATATATAACTCATATCTAAATCTTGATACACACCAAGTACTAGTTCATAGTTCTATTTCTCTTCTTTTTTTCTTTTTTTTTTTTTCCTTTTTTTTGATTGTTTTATTTATTTATTTTTTTTTTTTTTTAAACCTAAGAAAAAAATTGTTCAACTTTCATATTTTTTAAAAAATTAATAAACCTAATGCATTTAAGATCACTGAAGAACCTTCAAAGCAAGAGATATAATCAACTTTCTATTCATCTGCAAGAGCTAAACTTATTGGGCAGCACCTTCAAAAGCTCTAACAGCTTCGTTTAATTCTTGGTTGAAAGCAGTTTCGTCAGCAATCATAGCACTCAACTTGGTTTCTGGTAAAGACAATAACATGTTAGTAACTTCATTGGCCTTTTCTTCAGAACCACCAACAGCAGCTAAAACATGACCGAACCACTTAGAACCTAATTGGTGCTTGAATTGTGGTGGGAATTGAGTCATTCTTTGTTGAATTGGGAAACCTCTCATTGGAATTTGGTTGAAGCCGTTTGGAGGAATTTGACCTGGGTAGACGTTTGGATACATCATTTGTGGTGGCATACCTTGTGGGAAGTTTGGAACACCCATTGGAACACCTGGACCACCAAATCTGTTGAACTTTTGTTCAAATTCTCTGTTCAACATGTTGCTTCTGTCAGCCTTCTTTTGGAATAAACCAACATATAAATCCTTTTGTTCAATGGTAGTACCGTTTAAACCTTCAATGGCAGCAGCAGCTTCTTCCTTCTTAGAGAACAAAACAAAACCGTGACCTAAAGAATCATCACCTCTGGTAGAAATTTTACAGGAAACAATTTCACCGTATGGAGAGAATAATTCTTGTAACTTTTCTTCCTTGAAAGACTTTGGAATGTTCTTAATAAATAAGTTACAATCTTGGAACTTGGCGTTTCTTTCTTGGATGGCTTGGTTGTGAGCCTTTTGTAATTCAGCCTTTCTTTCGTGAGTCTTTTGAGCTCTACCAACGAAAATCTTGAAACCCTTGAATTCAGAGTCATTCAAAGCTTCAACAGCCTTGACAGCATCTTCATGCTTAACGAAGTTACAGAAACCGTAAACAACTGGAGACTTTTCCTTTCTGGAAATTGTGAAAGAAGAAACTTCACCCTTTTCAGAGAATAATTGCTTGATTTCTTCATCAGAACCTTCAGCAGAGACGTTCTTGAAGAAAACGTTGGTATATTCGTTTTTGATGTTTTGTAACTTGGTGTCTCTTTGTTCCTTGGTCATGTGAGCACAAACACTTAAAACGTAACCTGGTTCTAATTCAACACCGTTCATGGCACTGATGACATTTTCAGCAGATTGCTTGTCCTTATATTGAACGAAACCGAAACCTTTAGACTTACCTTCAGAGTCGTATTGAATCTTGGAAGACAAGATTTCACCGAAAGTCTTAAAAATGGCATAGAAACCAGCATCATCGACATCTGGACTCAAGTGCTTAACGTAAACGTTACTGGCACTGTTCTTTAAACCATCTAAGTCCTTGATAGCCCATGTGATTCTGCATTGCTTACCGTTGATTTCAGAGAAGTTCAATTGTTCTAAAGCGTTGACAGCAAATTCCTTTTCTGGGTAGTTAACGTAAGCATGACATAAAGATTCCTTGGTGACAGCATCTCTACATAATTTGATAGAAACGACAACACCGAATTGAGAGAATAAATCATATAGGTTAGATTCGTTGACACTCTTGTCCAAATCACTGATGTGTAAGGAATAGGTTTCAGCATTAGCTGGAGTGGTTTCCTTGACACTTAATTGGTTCATCTTTTCAGTAATATCAGCCATGATATAGGTTTGGTTTTTTTTTTTTTTTTTTTTTTTTTTTTTTTTTTTTTTTTTTTTTGAGTTTACTTTAAACTGGTATTAAATACTTGTTATATAAAGAAAACGAAGACTCAATTAATGTAATTATTTAATAATGATACTGATTAAGTTCTGGGGTTTTTTATAATGTTATTCTTCTTCATAAAAGTATTGATTTAATCAAATTTTAATTATAGTGAATTTTTTAAAATTTTTAAAAATTTAAATATATACATTTTTTTCACTGTTGAAATTAATAATACAAACACACACTAAGTAATAGAAAAAAATTGTCGAATTATCATTGATTTGTGTTGCTTTTCTGTGACGACAATTTTTTTTTTTTACCCTTTCTGGAAACTTCATCAGAAACAAGAAAAACGGGTGTCCCAAAAGAGACATTTGGGGTTTGGTGGTGCTTGTGTTAGCGGGGTTTAGGTGACGGATCAAAATGGGCATTTCTTTCTTTTTTTTTCTTTGAGGAGAAAGGGTGAAATATCAATATGTCCCTTTTTGGCAAGTGGAAAGCATCAGAGAGCGGAGATAAGGAAGGAGCCCCTGTAATGTATACCTTTGATTAATACAAGAGCAAAAAGGGAATTAAAAGGCTACATAGAATGAGAGTATTATAAGGAAGATGATCAAGTTTTTTATGAAACAAACTTTTTGTATATGTTTTTCCCCCACGAGTAAACAGCAATCGAACCACCATGAACACATATGGATATAAACACAATGTAGGTGATTAATGGCCACATCATGTAGATAAGCCTCGTATAATAATTCTTTTCTGCCTCGTCAATATCCGATAATTTATTCATTTCTTCTTTTAAAAATTGAATAGCCATCATACAGCTATAAATCGCACCTACACCAATGGCACCAAAATGGCCGACAAATAAAGATTCCTTAAAGTTTTTAATATCAGGCATCAGTTTGTATAGAAGACAAACAACAGGCAATCTTCTTATACAAAGCACGACCAAACCAAGCAGTATCAATCTCCAAATATTCAATTCAGGAACATATTTCACATTTAAGGCATTATTGAACTCATCAAATGGAATGATCGAACCCAAGTAGATGAAGTAGCAGCAATTCATCAGGTAATCCAAAGAGCTGATAAACTTGAATTCTTGAGTGTGGCCGCTGTACCAACTGGTCCATGCAAATGCAGAACCGGCAAAAAACGAAACCAAAAGGTCATCAATTCCTAATGTTGAAGCACATCCGATCAAAAACAGAATGAAACTTAAGTAAATTGTAATAAGTGCTTCTTGAGTAAACCAATCAGTCTTTTTATCGGTTAAACCTGCTTCCAACTTATCAGTAGACACATTTGAGCTTTCTTCAAATTTTTTGTCTTCCTCGTTTCTAACAACTTTTCCAAACAGCTTGCGTCCAAGATAACCCATTATTATTCCAAATACTGCACCGAATACAATCTTATACAATATCACATCAACAATCCAATTTTTGATCACATGCCTAGCTTTGGCGTTTTCGTTATATTTTGAACTGTTGGAATATTTAATCAGCTCCAAAGACAGGTATATAAAAGGAAATGCCATACCATCATTGACTCCACTTTCAACAGCTATAATATGTCTTAGGTGTTCAGGAACATATTTTAAGGCAAACTGACCAGTCATGATACTAGCTGACAAACAAGGATCTGTTGCTGTAATACATCCTGCAATTAGTAATCCATCTGTAAAGTGCATTGATGGGAAAATCAACTTAATGAATGCTCCTGTGACTATCCATCCATAAGTCATAACCGGTATTATAAGCATACAGATTGTTTTCCAGTGATACTTTAGAAATCTTTCAGGCGTATCTATAGCCGTTGTGAAAATCTGTATACACAAAATCAATCTGCTTATTTCATAAGTTAAGTTATTGATGTTATTGTCAGCTACCCAAGCATACGGGTTAATCCACTTAAGTATATTAGACCCTGTGATTATTCCAAATAAGGTTGAAAAAAAGCTTTCTGTAATAAAAAAATAGTTTTGAAGCCTGTAAGAAACTAGCGAATAAGTCACACAGAATAAACCTAAAAGTAAATATGTAACATGTGCATTAGTATTATCTATTTGATACCAAACCATATTTGGTTATTGTATCTTAATTATTGTTATTAAACACTCAAAATGACTACTTTTCATTAGTAATCTTAGCCATCTGAAAAAAAAATAATAAAAAAATATGTACATAATTTTGAAATCATTTAAGCCACATATTTCTACTTCGGAAAAACTTCAGCCAAAACAAATTCCATGAGTTTAGAAAAAAAATAGTACTATTAAAACGTTTTGTATACATAATACCTATTTGCTAGCACTTCTAGTTAGCTTGTTGTACATAGCCATTAAAGCTTCAAATTTAACAACAGATGGCCAATATGTTGCTACATATTTCCAATAATCTTCTCTAACAGGATTTCCTAAAGTTCCCTTTTGAGCCTTCAATAATCCTTCGATATGATTACCTACAGTGGATAATTCTTTCTTCAAGATATTCAGCTTTTCAGCCTTATCTTTAGCAGAAGAACTGTTTTTCAAATTTCCCAAAGATGGCAATACCTTATTCATTTGTGTTTTTATCTTCTCTTTGTTGTTAGATGAAGTTATGACAGGAGCACCAGTATTTGATTTCAGCTTTTTAGCGCTATTTGAAGAAGAGTCTTTTTGAGAAGCAGGCTTTCTTCTTTTACTACTGGCGTCAGAACTGCCTTCCTTTGAGGTCTTTTTTTGTTCAGCTTGTTCAGAAACTTTTTGATAGTTACCTTCAACTAAGTCTCTTAAATGACCTAATAAAGTATCAATTCTTCTATTCAAGTGAGATGGTTGTGGACTTTTTTTGATCGGCGCAGTTTTTGTTGTTTGTGATGATTCATCAGTTATTGACGATGGTGATGGATCTTTGACATCATCGGTCTCTTTTTTAGTTTCCCTTCTACTTATAGCTCTTCCATCAGTAAACAACTTGTCTTCCAAATCCAAGAAAGGATCATCTCTTATTTGAGACCAGGAGTTATATCCATATTTGTATAACCCAACCAGTAACTTCTCATCATCCTCATTTGTCCAAGGAACAGACCAACTGACTTTTTGATTGCATGGAACAGTGAAGTGGAAAGACAACTCAGGATCATTCAATTCTTTGTTACCATTCATTTGATTCATTGTTTTTCTAAGCAAACTCATATCGTTGTGTCTCTTCAACAAAGTTTCTGCATTAATCGCCTTCAAACAACCAAAGTCAAAGGCAATTGACTTCTTTTCTCTCCTTTTAGCTGTCAACTGTTTGATAGGATTGTTTTTATCATCAACTTCCTCAGCCTTAATTACACCTTTGCTTAACTTTTCGTTAAATTCTAAAGCTCTTTCTTCATATTGCTTCAAAACAGCCTTTCTTTCTTCTTCTTGATCAACAACTTCGGCTTCCGCTTTTCTGATCAAATCATGGTACTTGTCCATATAAGCTCCTGCAGCTTTCTTCATTGGCAATTCAGTATCACTCATCAATTTTTCAATCAATCTTATGTCTAGTGAACCATATTTTTGTTGAGCCTTATACAGAGCTTTTAGATCTTTGTCTTCAATCTTGTTATTCAAGCTCTTACCTCTCTTACCAGATCCTTCATCGTCGCTATTATCATCAAATTCATCTCCAGCATTGAAGTTTCTCATTTTCTCCAAAGTTTGTTTTCTTCTAGCTAATACTCTCATCTGTTCTTCTACAAAAATGTCATCTTTGGCCTTTTCTTCATCTAACTTGATTTGCTTCAAGTCTTCTTCGGGAATGATATCATCCCATTCAAAATTGGTATTAACATCTGTGACTTCAAATTGTTTCAAAAACTCTTCACCACCTAAATGCGACTCACCTACATCTGGAGTTGTAACATGGTCTTCGGCATGAGATAGAACATCATCTAAGTTCAATTCTTCCAACTTCTTTTGATTATCATTAGCTTTAAACATATTATCAGCACCAAACTTCAAAATATTGGCCAACTCACCATTGTTTGGTTGGCCTTTCATTTTTTTCAAGTCAGCTTCTGTTTTTTGATTATTCAAACCTAATGAAATAATGGCGTATTCCAAAACCATTTTCTTTCTAGCTCTTTCTAGAATTTCTTCTTCAACTGTGTCTTTAGAAACAAATCTATAAACCATAACATGATTCTTTTGACCTATTCTATGAGCTCTGGCCATTGCCTGCAGATCTGCTTGTGGGTTCCAATCGGAATCAAAAATAATAACTGTATCAGCAGTCATCAAGTTAATACCCAAACCACCTGCTCTGGTAGACAACAAAAAGACTTCGTCCTTAGAGTCTGGTGCATTGAAATGATCTATAGCAATTCTTCTTTTTTGGGAAGAAACTGTACCATCAAGTCTTTGGAACTTAAAGTTTTTGTACGCTAAATAATCACCAAGAATATCTAGCATTCTAACCATTTGTGAAAAGATCAATACCCTATGACCATCTTTTTTCAATTTGGTTAATAACTGATCAAGCAATACCATTTTACCACTACTCATAACCATACCTTTAAGAATGTTTTCTCTTGAGTGCTCTTGATTTTCACCCTTGTTAAACCTAGTTTTCAAAACAGCATTTTCCGCATTCTCAAATAAGTATGGATGATTTGATACTTTTCTAAGTTCATTCATGATATTTAGTAATGAAATATGTCCACCTTGAGTTGAATTTGTTAGAGCTGAATAGTTTTTTGTCAAGATACTCTTGTAGTAATCAGTTTGTATATCAGATAATTCAACTCTTAAAATTCTTTCAGTTTTACCTGGAAGGGACTTTTCAACATCTTTCTTCAATCTTCTCAATATGAAGGGTTGTAATCTCTTGTGTAAATCTTGAATATATTCTTCTTGTTCTTTGTCTTGATTTTCAAAATCAATTTCTTGGTCAATTGTGAATTTTCCAGGCATTAGGAAGTTTATCAATGCGTCTAATTCTTTAATATTATTTTGTAGAGGTGTACCTGTTATCAATAATTTATTGGCAACTTTGAAGCTGAACAAAGATTCATATAAAGAGGACTCATCATTCTTTAGTCTATGGGCTTCATCAACAGCTAGATACTGCCAGTTAATGCCACCTAGCACATCTCTGTCTTTCAAAATATATTCATATGTGGTCAATAAAACATTAAACTTTAGATTTTTACCATTGTAAAATTCATGTTCTCTTATGACTTCTCTAGATTTATTACCACCCAAGTATACAACTAAATTAACTTCAGGAGACCATTTTTCAAAGGTTTCTTGCCAAGCATGTAAAGTTGATAAGGGAACAACAACCAAATGAGGACCATATTGTCTTCTTGAGTAAACTAACCAAGATAAAAAGCAAACTGTTTGCACGGTTTTACCCAACCCCATTTCATCTGCCAAAATACCATTTTCATCTTTTGACCACAAAAAGGCCATCCAATTCAGACCAGTAAGTTGGAAATCTCTTAGCTGTAAGTTCAACACGTTATCTTTACCACCAACATATTTGGGTTGTTCCAAAAGTTTTTCAAACTTAGGTCTACGGTCTTTTTGGAATTTATCAGAGTTTTTTGGGATCACGGAAGATTTGATTCTCAACTGGTACAAAGAAACATCCTTCTTGGCTATTTTAGCTATTAATGATGCATCTTCAAAGGTACATTCATCATATGGTAGTCTTCTCCATTTGATTAAGTATTCAAGCTTACCAGTTTCTTCATTTCTTTGAGAGTTGACAATTCTTTCAACTTGTTTACATTGTTCCCATTCTTCTTTGATTCTTTCATTATTTAAATTCAAAGTTTCCAAGTCTTCAGCAACAGAGTACGGGCTCTTTATCAGATTAAATTGTTCTATCAAAACTTTTTTACAATAGTTATCAACTCTCTTTATACCCTTGGTAGTGGATGTTAGTGGAGGCAAGTTTTCTAAGTCCTCTTCAGTATCCATTGGAAAGGTACCAAAATTGTAACTTTCCCATGTATTGTGTAAGTGTGACTTTCCTTGCCACTTGATCAAAAATTCGTATTTTTCCTTACATTCATGTACAGTTAGTCCATCAACTTCTTGAGGTAAATCATTCAAAGTATACTCAGCTTTCAATCTGTTATCAACAACTATATCTATAATATTTCTAGGGTCTTCCAAAGGCTCTTCGTAATTCTCAAGATCTTCTTCACTCAATAAAAATTGTTGATCAAATTCATCTTCCTCACTATTTTCATCGTTTTCAGAAGATTCAGATTCTGAATAATATTTTGATTTTTTCTTAGTAGTTGATTTTTTTGATTTAAGCTTCAATTTTCTCACGGGTGGTGGATTCGCAGCCTTTGTAGTATTTCTATAATTGGTTTTAGAACCTCTTTTGGTCTTTGGTTGTATTTCCTCGTCTGAATAAACGTCGTTGTTATTGTTTTCAGCATAATTTACTACAGTTCTGCCTCTATTGGAAAATCTCGTTGGTAAAGCCGCATCCAGTGTTTTGCTGTTGGCTGTACCCCGTCCTCTATTTCTATTTGAACGACTTTCAGGCTCATAGTCCTCTTCATAGTCGTCATCATCTTCTTCATAATCATCAGCAATGAAATCGTCATTTTTCGGCTTTTTAGATTTACGTTTGGTGACTACATCACCATCACTATCTGATTCATAGAAGCTGTGAGAAGGTACTGGCTTTCTGGACGATCTTCTAAGACCATAAAGCTCAGGATTTTCTAAAGCAGCGTCTTTTAAGTTGGAACTCATGTTTGGTTCGTTATTATAGTAGAATTTTTTTTTTTTTATAACTAATGCTTAATTGAAATTTAATCAATCGCAAGTCTTTAAAATGAAGTAAAATTTAAGTGTATAAAACGTTGTAACTTTAAAAAATGTTCTTCGTTTGAGAATAAAACTTCAGTGGTCTTGTGCAAATGTTTCAACAAAAAAGCTATTTATTCTGTTCAATTATGAAAAGTTACTCGATAAAACTTAATTTAAAAGTTATTTGGCTTAAGATGACTTTTTAATAGTCTGAACAAAAAAAAAAAAGAAAAAAGACGTTTGAAGTGCAGATAATAACCTAATATGTGTTAAACAATCAGTTTGCTAACTTTGTATCGTATCCGTGTAATAAAATATTTAATCTCTTTATTGTGATATCAATAAAGTTCAAGATTTTATGTTGTTTTGGTCTGTTTTTATTTGGGTTGTTATTTTAAAAAAAAATTAAATTTCACCTAAGGTTAAATGAAAATGTCAACACATGCGAAGGTTTCTTTTTTTTTTCGTCTCCTAAGAGTAAACAGCCCAGCGCTATGGGAAAAATTTTCACTGCTATTTTTTCTTAGCCCTAGAAGTAGTTGAATATAGATATAGCGCTACACGATGGTTAAATTCCAGTATTTAATCAATTGCCGACGAAAGAAGGTGGTACTTAGCATAGAGGAAGGAGTGAGTTGGGATGATTGGGGTGAAAATTTTAGTTTGATGAGTGTAATATGAAGAGGGGTTTTGCTGTTTTGAGGGGAAAAACTAGTTAGTATGTGATGCTGTTGGCTATTGAATATTTTTTGTTCATATATATATATAAAGTTTTATAAGGTTACTAATTTGAATTTTTAAACACAGTGGGATTGGAATTCAAAGAGTTATTTGACGTTAAAGACAAGAAAAACATTGCTATTTAACAGTATCAGTTGGAGCTGACTCATATATTCATCACTATTTTCACACGTAGTGAAGCGGCATTTTCAACAAATTCAATCAAAGTTATAAATTAATGATTATTTTTAATCCAAAAAAAAAATTTAAGTGCCGCAGCTGAAATTACCATTATGAAGTAATACTTATACTAAATGTCCAAAAGTCTTTTCTGTAGCTTTATTATCCAGACATTCCTTCAAGGCTTAACTTGACAAATGAAGAAATTATTAATTTATCATGGTGATTTAATAATAAGTAGAAATATGTTAAAATAACTATTATTAAGATTTTTATATCCGTTATAGTGTAGGGGTTATCACTTCGCCCTCTCACGGCGACGACCCGGGTTCGATTCCCGGTAACGGAATTTTTTTTGCTCTGTATTTTGCAAGATTTTTTTTTTTTTTCGGGTTTAATTAAAACAAAATTATCATACGTCGAATATGCTTT
>ERZ794949.47-NODE-47-length-46383-cov-191.509109_pt1 | contig 46383 bp, 17 predicted proteins | sample MGYA00511363_ERZ794949 | MGnify/ENA primary metagenome ERZ794949 (study PRJEB30137, sample SAMN04331402) | food metagenome | isolation source: T1 must sample point D1 replicate B | place: Australia: South Australia ...
TATTAGAAGTAATAAATAAGCAATCAATAATTATATAAAAGTAGCTGAATAATTGTCACGTTTATCAATTAATCCCATAGTAATCCAGTCTCCAAGAACAACCTTAAATTTTTGTCTAGCATATAGCAGGAAATCAAAAGTTTCAATGTTGGCACCTTCACCTTCACCATGATCCTCATCGTTAGCATTGTCGTCATTGTAACTAATTTCCTTGTCATTCCCTAAAACACCACTTTGTAAAATACCCCATAAACCCCAGTGAAGATTAGCTAGAGGTCTTGATAATGCAATATCCTTTTTCAAAGTGTTGATATCGGCAAAATTATATCCCTTCAAGAATAGTTGTATTTCTCTTTCTGTTGGATATTTTTGTGGATTCAAAAGTTCCGGTTTGCTAGAGTGATAATCATGCATCCACTCACTGAAGTGGTTTGCAATATCAACGGCCGGTGGGTTCGGACCTGAATATTCAAAATCAATGACTACAATTTCACCGTGAACGTTTAGCAAATTACCATATTGAGTATCGCAATGAGTAAATGATAGCTTGCTGTTGACCATGTTATCTTCTAAGTATTGTTTATACTTTTCAATGTGTTTTTCAAAAGTCTTAAAATCATCAAATTGTGTAACATATTTCAAAGTTTTTTCATCAATGGTGTGCACATTATCTAACCAGTTCTTTACTCTCTTCCATGTTATAGATCCTTCTCTTTTTTCATCTTTAGTTAATGGCACAAAGAAATGCAATTCTCTCATTCTTTTTGATACTTTGACAGAAACTTCGTCTTTTCTGACTTCTTCTTTAGTTAAAGTGATACTATCTTCTAAGAATTCCTCAAATCTACCATTATTAAAACATCCGAACAACTTAGGACCAATTTTCAAGTTAGACAATCTTGCCAAAACTTGTAATTCGTAATCTCTATCAATAATAGAATCGACATTTGGACCATAAATTCTTAGTAATAAGGACGGAAGCTTATCTACACTATCATATGTCAATTGATAAATAGCATTTGTCATGGCTCCTGAAATTTTTCTTAAAACTAATTTTTCTGGAACAAGGTCAGTCTTAACCCAAGTTTTTATAAATAAAAGTTTTATAATTTGCAAAATCTCTTTTTTAAAATCAACATTAGTTTCCGAGTTTTCATATTTAACATTGTCCAAAAAATAATCTACAAATTTAACATTCAAAACATTACTCAAAACTGTAGATTTTTCGTTATTTATGCTATCAGTAGATACAGCAGGAGTTAAACCATGTTCAGACACCAATGGGGAGTTAGATCTTCTTGTATATGAATTGTGTAATCTTTCGTGAGGCTTCAATTCAACGTAATCACTATCACTGTCTTCATTGTTTAATTCAAGCTCATTACGGCTCAATAATTCATTACTAGTAATGACTCTATCATTAGAAAAAACTTCAATATCAGAATCATGATGACTCAAAGTAGGTTGAATTTGGTCATCCGATATCTCTGTATCTGATTGAAGAATTGAAAAACGTCTTAAGGAAACCTGAGAGGATGTGGTTCTTTTGTATAATTTTGGTTTGTGTATACTAGAACTAGAATTAAAGCGGGCTGAATCTGTATTTAAAGATGATAGCAAACCATTGCTGTTTGTGTCTTTGGAATCGGCCATTGGTATATGGGCTTATTTTAAACTGATAATTTGATAAGTTAATGTGTTAAAATAGGGGAGTTAGTTCTTTTTTTTTTCATTTTCAATTTTTTTTTTAAACGCGCGTATTAGAGGAGTTTTTACTTACATTTTTGAACCCGCTGTATGCCTCCCATGTGAAAACAAATACATCACCAAAATTAAAGGGTCAATATTTTCCGCTAACTGGCCAATTTAAATACATAACCAAATTTGAATTGTTATGATCACTACTGGTAAAGTAATCAATCCTGATATTGCATTAAGGTTCTTGGACTATAATGAAACATTTAATGCTAACTACTCATTTGTGAATATAATACTAAAAAAAGAACATATAGATAAGCTATTGAAACTAATACAACAACGGGCACAAAATCTAGCCTCATTGAACTTTATAAAACAAAATTATCTTTTTGATGATATTGAGAGTAATGATACAATCAAGTACCACATATCTTTAAACTATAACAAAAAAAAAGAAACTTTGAATATTAAAGAAACTTCATCTCTCACCTTAAAAACCCCACTTGAACTTAATATAAACGAATTAGATATCAAAAAAACGTTGAGTTTTAGACCAAGTAATACAAACAGCAAAATATTTTTATCGCTGAATTTAACAAACAAAGAATTGAGTGAAATCTACAAGACAAATGACCTACATATATCAATAGCCCATGTTTACACAGAAAATAACTTAGAAGAACTAAACGATAGTTTGGAAAACATTGAGTTTACAGACGAGTTAAAAAATGTTTTAGAAATTATTAATTCAGATATTCAAGCTTATTTAGATAGCAATCAAATGAATATTGGAATATCACACTATTAATTAAATACTGCATATTATGACGTTGCAACTGACTAAAAAATACTGATGGAAATCACGTGTTGGGCTGTTCAGCAAAGCTGACAACTATTCCTTTTTTTTTTTTTAAAAAAAAAAAAAAGACATTAACCCCAAACTCGCAATGTTTTGTTTACATATAGATTACCGTATTAGGAAATTAATAACAAAAAACAAATAGTATAAACAAATTTTTTTTTTTTTAAAAAAAAGAAACATAAGTAATAAGACTTTAAGCCTTCTTAACTAAATACATATGTTTTATCTCAATATTCTTAACTAAATTTTCTTCCCTTGATTTATTAAAGGTACTTTCATGTGTTTTTTTTTTCAGTTATGCATGTTTTTAAGAATATACAGTTTGATTTAAAACAGCTATAAGAATTCTTAAAACACCAACTTAACAACAGTAATTAATTGTTCAATACAGTAACATACAAACGTCAATAATTATATTAAACATTTACGTCTAGATTTTTGATTTTTACTATCACTTTTTAATAAAAGAACATACTTTTAAAGTGACCACAAACAGGAATTATCTTTTTGTTCCAATTTTAACATAAAACTTCTTTTTTTTGAAAAGAATAATTCCTCAAAGCTATCTAAAAAACAACTATTCTTTTTATCAATTATAAGCACATTGGTTTTAAAAAAGTAATAACATACTTGTTTGAAAACCCCACCAAAAAAAAAAAATAAAAAACCTTTACTTTAAAAAATGTCTTTTAACTTTGAAAACATGGGGAACTCTCCAAATGATTGGAATGACTTACAATCAAATCACCATTTGATAAACAATGCCTTAATATACGATTCAAGCAATGAACCAAATTTGAACTCCAACAATTTGCTAGACAACATTCATTTTGACACAAGCAAAATTTTCAATGGAGACGTATCTGGAATTGATTTACCAGAAATTAATGATATGATTGATGAAAATTTAGGTACCAAAAACGTGTTATTTGATGACGACAGTTTATTACAAAATTTAAATGGTGATATTGAATACCTTCCAAACGACTTCTTCTTAACTAAGGAAATATCTTCTAACTATTTGGCTGAAAAGAACAAGATAAATAATAAGGCAACCAGATTTGTTAAAACTAACTCTAATTTAACCAGCATAACACCAACAAAGTCCAATTCGTTCGATTTTTTTAACAAAAACTTGGTCGACGAATTAAAGGATACAGTTAATAACAACAATCAATTCCAATTTCAATTAAAAGAGAATTTGTTTTTCAACTCTAAAGATTTCAAATCTTCTGAAGACATGTTATCTGCTGATAAAAAGTACATGAGCGGTAATGATACTTCAGAATATACTAATAACAATATCAGCAACTATGCAACAAGAGATTCACCTTCAAAGACAAAATCTTACCAAAATAATAAGTATTCTATATTGGACAAGTATATTACGGTATCTGACAGTGACGATGAAGTTGTTCCACAATCACATACATCTAACAGAGAATATCTAGATTCTGCTGATAAATTTGAAGAGTTTGATTCTCCAACAAGACAACCTCAAAATACTAACCTTTATTACTCTCAAGGTGGTCAATCACCTGTTGCTAATACAAACTATAGTATACAAAATTCTCCAATAAGGAAGAATAAAACAAGTTCCGGTTATTCTCATTACGGTAAATACGTAAGTGGCAATCAAAGTTCCAATTTCTTTGATGCGCCTAAATTGCAATTTGATCAAAATAATAACGAAAATTTCAATATGTTAAATCAAGCAAGTTTCCGTAAGCAGTTGATTGATTCTTTAGAATACGAAGATGATCTACCAACTGTGCCATTCAATCATAATGAATCTAACTCGGAACTAGACAATTCTTATTCTAAAAAACAACGCGGATATGACTCAGATAGATCAAAACCATACATTAACCCTAACCAGGTAAATTCTGCCATGATATATCAAAATCCTGCGCAACCGTGGAATCAAAAACCCATTTCTAGTCAAAATGAAACAATGGTGTCAATTTCAAACCATAATGATCATGCTTATAACAGAACCAATCAAAGACTCAAAAGCCACTCGTCTGTCACAACTTCTGGTTCTACAATCTTACAAGAAAATTCACCTTATCAGCACGAAAATTTCAAATATAACGACTACAATGATAAAAATTATAGAAATGTGTCTCATGGTTCGTCTGTTAAAAAACAAAGCTTGGGTTTGGGTTTAAAAATGAATTCTTTGACTGAAGAAAGATCCAGAGCTTTGAACAACGCTCTTCATGAAGGTCCTGAATTCCATGGCAACGAAAACTTGAATAACCAATATCAAGATTATCCAAATGGTGTTGGATCAGGTTATAATAGATCAGCAAAAACTAATGAAACTGTTGTCAATAGCGGTACAAGAAAACTATCAAAGTATGAAACCCCACAATTGCAGCAAATTCCGTTTTTTGCCAACTCCAATAACTTTGGTCTTCCGGATATTAATAATCAAGCTAATACCAATAACACTGAAAACTCTCCTTCTTTGATACAAAACAAAATGTTCCAGATTGTTAAAATCAGTAGTCCTACACAAGAACAACCATTGATTGGTGTCATCAATAGATCTCCAAAAGGCTGTAGAAAGAAAACTACATTGCCACCAGGGTCTATTGATCAACACGTTGCAGAATTACCAGATAAAACATTTATGTGCTTGTTTAATAATTGTCAAAGAAAATTCCCTAGAAGATACAATGTAAGAGCACACGTTCAAACTCACTTGGAGGATAAACCTTATGGATGCGAATTGTGTGGTTCAAGATTTGTTAGAAAGCATGATATGATAAGACATTCAAAGACTCATTTGGAAAAGAAGTTTGAATGTGAACACTGTCACAGAAAGTTTTTGACTGAAAAGTTAGTCACTGATCACACTGAAAAAATGAAATGTTCAGTACTTTACCCAAAGTCTAAAAAATCAAGTCCAAAAAAGAAAGATTCCGATGATGAATTGATAAGTTTTGAAGAACCAATAATTAGCAAAGAGTTTATTCTAGAGAATAGACCTAAACCTAGAAAGCAATCTATAATTTCACCGGTAGAAATAAAGGCCCCTTTGGAAAACACATTTGGTAAGATTAGCAAACCAGTTTCTCCTAAAAAATTACAACAACAAAACCAAGTAAAACGTGGTAAAGTTGAGAATGCTTTAGAATTTAACAACACTATGGCTGAGAAAAGTAGTGTTAACAAAGTAGTAAAAAAGGACAATTATCATTTTAGTTCTGTAAACTTTGGAAATGAGCTGAAGTAATGAAAATACAACAAATGAAGCAATATGTAATACTTATATAAAATAAAAATAAATAAATGAAGATACCATAAAAAAAAAAAAAAAATTAAAATAATAAAAAATAACATTTATCTATAAGGTAGTTTCAAAAACTCTCTTTCTAGCTCTCAATCTTTCTTTATTTGCAACTTCATAGTCATCGTCATCCATGTATGACAAGTTGTGAACATTATTCCATTCATTAGAAACAATTCTTAGCCCCTTTAAATTAAAACCCAAATCATTGATATTACCCTTAACAGCTTGCTTTAATTTACTTTGTACTTGTTGTAGTTGTAATTTAAGCGCAGGGTCTCTTTGAGTTGTTAATTCTCTATAATTGTTTTTTATAATAAATGTTAATACACGTAATAAAATTTGTAAATGTTGTATTAATTTGACATCATTTGAAAGCAGTCTGTTGATGAATTTCAAAAATCTTAAAGTGTATGAGAAAGACATAACCAGTAGTGCATCTTCTAATTGCGAGCTTTTAATTTTTAGCAAAGTTTCTAAAATGTATTCTTCAGGAGTCTTTCTTAAAGCCATTAAGATAGCATTTTGACTTGGCTTCAATGGTTGCGGCCCAGATGTGAGTTTATTGGTCTCCCATAAAGACATTTTACTATTGTATTCATCCCATGCATCGATTTCTTTGATACCAAGGTCCAGAGCTGCCATAAGTCTTTCTCCTGCCTTCAAAGATTCCATGGTTTGTTTGGTAACAGCTGTCATTTTACCTTCATCACCTTCTTCATCTTCTTTGGCTTTATCTCCAGTATCTTCAAGTTGATCCAATAAATTATCTTCGTATTGTTCTTCAAGTTCTTTTTCTCTTTCTTCCTCAATGAAAACTTCATCTTCAATTTCTTCCCAAACTCTAATAGAGTGATCATGAGAACAAGATACCATTTTATCCCCAAAGTCACTAACAGCTAAACACCAAACTTCACCGTTATGAGCAACTAACTTTTGAATCATTTCAAATTTGTCACCATCCCAATATTTAATTTCTTTATCCTTTGAACAAGTAAAGAATCTATGAGTGTTTGGAATGAATTTAACTTGCATGATTGAATCATTATGAGCAAATATAGATCTATGACAATCACCAAAGTCTAAACCCCAGATTTTGACATTTTTATCGGCAGAACAAGTAATAATAACTTTATTATCAAAACTTATGTCCAAGTTCAATACTGGCAATTTGTGACCGTATAGAGATAAGAAGAACTTCATTGTATCAAAGAAGAAAATCTTTACAGTGTTGTCCAATAATGAAACAGCTAAGAATTTGTTATCAGAAGGTGATAATTTCAATGACAAAACATCTTCTCCAAGTTCAACAGTAGTATCATGAACCAATTGTAGTTCTGAAGTACCTTGAATAACTTCAACCTTCCAAAACTTTAAAGATTTGTCTTGAGAACCAGTAATTATAGTTCTACCATCCATACTGACATCTAAACACCAAACAGCACCATCATGTGCATTTTCAACTTCAATAATCATAGCTGATGTGATCAAGTCAAATATTTGCAAAGAACCCTCACGGGTTCCCACAACAACTAAAGTATTACCAGGTAGGATCTTTGAGCATAAAGCATAACCTGTTGTAAAAGTTCTTATACATGTATTTTTATCATTTTGCAAGTTCCAGATCTTTAACTCACCATTAGATGCGGTTGATAAAATTTTACCATCAAAGGAAATATCACATGTTCTAATATCTGTTCTATGACCTTTTAATTGTAAGTCGTATTTCTTTTCAGATCCGGTAATTTGTTTTTTATTTTCTATGTTCAAAGTATAGTATTCTATACTGTTAGCAGATGTAGTTAAAACTATACTCAATGTCTTCAAGCTTGTGTCCCATTTGGAAGCCTTAATTTTGTATGTTGATCTTAAAATATGTACAGAGTGAAAAATGGAGGAGTATCTAGATTCCTGTATAATCTTAGCAATTTCTTCTTCAGTGTGATCTTCAGATTCTTGCAATCTTTTGGCTTTCTTTTTCAAACCTTTGTCCAATTCTTCATTTGATCTGATTCTGAATATTTCAATAGTCTTGTCATTAGATAATACCTGCAGGAAATTTAAATTATTGAAGGTAACAAATTCACAAGAAACAGCTCTTTGCTTGCTTTGCTTTTCAATAGTGGTCTTTTCAATTAAAAACTCACCTTCTTTTCTGTTTATAAAATCTAAATCAAAAATTTTTATTTCTTGAGATGGACCCATTGCAACAACAATTCCTAATTCCAAATTCATGTTGAAGGCAAAAGTTTCAAAACCAACATATTTACTTTCAACACATTGACCAATGTTCATGTCCCAAATTTTAAAAATACCATCTTTACTTAAACTTAAAATTCTTGTTAAATCTTGTTGATTCTCAATGTCTTGTAAAACTTTTAAACCAACTATGACATTTTTATGGCCTGTGTATTTTCCCAAACCAACTTCAGATACAATATCCCAACTGATAATCTTTGAATCCATACCACCTGAGTATAAAATAGTACCTTCATTGTCAAATTGTAAAGCTGTTATAGAAGTTGAGTGACCTACAAAAGACATCATTTCTTCACCAGTCATTTCATCAAATAAGATAATTTTACCTGTATTATAACCAACAGCTATCAACTGGGTTTGTTCATTGTAGGTTAAATAGGTTGCCAAAGGTTCAGCTTTATTTGAAGCTTCTAAAGAACCAGCTGGAGTAATTTGTGATTGTGTTGGTTTATAAGATTGTAAAACTTCATCAGTCTTCAAGTTTTGTTTTTGGACCTCAGGTCCTGTGGATTTCAATATTATATTGGCATCCAATACATGAATTGGAGCCGAAGTTGTGGCAATAGCACCAAATTGAGATTTTTGAACAAATCTTTTATATGATCTAGCCATGAAAATTGTGTTACGATATTTGGTTTTGTTAATTATCTTTTCAAATATAAACTTTCTATACTACTAATTTTATCAAGATGAATATATTCTAATTAGCTATGTGACTTTTTTTTTTTGCTACTTTCGGAAATCCGCGTGAAAAGTTTCTTAAGAAAGAAAAAAAAGAAAGAAAAAAAAAAAAGAAATTTTCTTCAAAAACATATGGGTCACGTTTTTAGGCCCATATGCCTTCAAATTAAACTTTAACAATTATTACAATTTTTATATAAGTTCTATAAATCTAAGTCAAATCCTTTTTTCAAGGCAAACTTTATATCTTTTACTTCCAAGTTCTCACTCTTTCTTAATTTAGCTACTTTACCACCAAATTTGACAACCTGCGTAATAAAATTGTCTGATAAATCTAAAAGTAATTCTTCAACATCACCATCAATATTTGCACTTGGTCCGTTGTATTGCTTCAACAAATCTCTTAGTTTTCTCTTTGTTAAAACGTGATCTTGTGGTGTAGGAACATATACATTTTTTCTATGAGTAGTGGTTTGAGTTTGTTGGGTGCTGTTGTTTATATCATCGTTTACTCCAAGAACTCTATTCAAAGGTTGGGATAATATTGGATTAGAACCTAGGTAACCACCAAATATAGTTGGTTGTGTTGGATCTTTTTGAAAATCGGTTTTTGGAATTTCCACAGGTTTGACAGATTTTGGTGCATCTGCCAGTAGTGTGTTTTCTGATATTGTAGATTTTAATATCCCTTGAGTTGGTACATTACTAGATGTGTTGGCGGTGTTATTTGCAGCATTAGTTTTTTGTTGATTATTAGGTTTAACAGCAGATGCAGCTTTAGGTACGTTGTTTGTATTTTGAGCTTGGGTTGGTGTGGCATTGCCAGCTTTAACAACCGGCGTTGATTGGGTTTCTGTTTGGGGTTTAACTGCTGCAGCTTTATTACTTGAATCTGTGCTTGCATTTTGTTTAGCATTAGCAGCTTGAATTTGAGGAAACATCATCATTGCCTTTTTTAATGTAGGATTAGTCTCACTGGCCTTAATGTAAAACCTCTTTTTGATATCTTGTATTTGGGCTTCCAAACTTTTGTAGGCAAGTTGAATTGATTTTCCGGCTTGTTCACATTTAACCTTTTTCTTCAAAAGTTCTTCGTATTCTTCTTTTTCAGTTTCAGGAATTACATTTTTTAAACGTTCTAAGACAAGTTCCAGTTGTTTTTTATTTTGTTCAAATGCTTGTGCAAGCTGATTGCTTTTATTTTGGAATTGTGTATTGATATTTACATAATGAACCTTCTGTTCATCAGTTAGATATGTTTTCAAACTAACATTTCCCGCATTTTGATTATTTTGGTTGGAATTTGCACTGTTTTCAGTATTCGTGTTAGATTGTTGATTTGTATCTCCATTCTCATTTTGTTGTTTTTGTTGAGCGTTTTTATATTCATTAAGCTTTCTTTTGTACTCTGCCAAACATTCTTGAAGCATCGTTTCAATGTTTTGACATTTTATCATAAGTTGTTGTTTTTTTTCTGCATCTTGCTCTTGTATGATCTGAGCCTTCATTTGTTTTATTTTAGTAGTTACAGTATCTAAAAATTTATTGCTCAAAGTTATTTGCTTTGTGGCAAAGGTGACTTTAATGTCTTCATTAAAAACATACTGATTAACACTTCTATTAACAGGAGTATTAGAATTACTAGACATTATGGTATATATGTATACAAGAATGGGGTTGTGTGTGGGGTTTTCAAAGGTGGAATTTCATTCATATTATCTGAAAATTTTTTTGTTTTATAATTTCATATTTTATTTGTTTTCTTAGGGAAAAATTATCAAAACATCAAAAGAATATGAAATACGGATATAAATCCATATTAGGACATATTTATAGAATGCGGGTAACTATACAGCAAAGGTTTATAATTTATTTTCAATGATCTTATTATAAAGTAATGAAAATTAATAAAAAGAGATTAGGATTAATAATTTAATAAAGACTGTGCTAAGACCCTCGTTAGCTTTTGAAAAAAAAAAAAACAAATAGATTTAATACATATATGTTCAAAATCACATTTATAGATTCTATGAAGAAAAGCAAACAAATTTGGAACATTGAAGAAGCTGAAAGAACATATGTTTTTGGTCGTAGTTGTTTAAGCTTTTTTACCGCAAGAGGTATAGCTGAAAATGAGTGCTATGTTGATATTTTTTCTGATACTGATACAGTTATTAGCAAAGATCAACTTTATGTAACTTTGAGTGTTAAAAATATATTAGAAATTAAATTTAAGAATAAATTGAGAACATTCTTTGCGGATCAAGAATATTCTAAAATAGATAATCAAAAGTATGAGTATTACTATATCAAGGCCAATAAAGGCGAAAGATTGAAATTTAAAGCCGACACAAACAAGTATATTATTAGAATAGAGTATGATATGAACTTAAAACAAAGTGAGAAACTTAATGAAAACAATGCACGTAAAATTGATAGAAGAAACAAGAATCAAAATCATAGTTCAATTGCTAAAAGAAACTTTAGCATTGAGAGTCTTGTTAATGATGAGCTGAAATTTGAAAAACTTGAAAATGGAAAATCTTCATTAAAAGAGGAAATTTTATCAGAAGCAGAATCAGATGGAGTTATTGAAGCTTCTTTACAAAAGAAGTTTCCTGAACAACTTTCTATTCCTGATGTCATTTCTAATGATGTTAAGATTGAAATAGAATCTAATGACAATCAAATAGCCAAAGATACTCCAATTTTTAAAGAAAAGAAAAAGCCTGGAAGAAAGCCAAATCAAACAACTGTTAAAGCTTTGGCCAAGAAAGAACAGCAAAAAGCTACAGTTAATAATTTAATGCATACATTATATGAAGCTCAAAAGAAAAATCATACAATTCAAGAAACTGATAAAGAAGATAGTATTAGAGAAAATAGGAGCAATTCTTTTAAAATTAAAGAATTTATTCTGAAAACAGTAATAAAAGATCCAAAACTTACCACAAATGACAATGATGCGGAAAACAGCTCTATTAATTACAAGAGATTTAAAAAGAGGAGGTTTGGTGAAATAGAGAGCTATATGAATAACACTGATGAAGCGCCAATCAAAAAAATACCAATGAAGAAATATATTGATAACAGTATTCCAAGATTTAAAACCATGAAGGATCTTGAAGTTGATACAAGACATATGAGTAAAAAAACTGTGGAAAAGTTGAAACAGAACAATACACTCACAATATCCAGGAATAAAACTACCGAAACTAAACACTTGTTTCTAGATGACTAAAGCAATACACTTGTAGCTTTTGGTTTCAAAAAAGAGAAAAAATAAACATCAAAATTGCATTAAATAAAGATAATATATACCTTATAGATTTATTCAAAAACCTTGAATGGAGTGAAATCAGGCTTAACAAATCTCTTTTCACCATACTTTTCTTTCAAAGCACTAACGGTAGCAAAATCTTCATCAGATAACTTAGCTAAGTTATTGAAGTTTCTTTCTATTCTTTCAACTTGAGAAGATTTTGGTAAAACGACATAACCTCTTTGAACAGCCCAAGAAATACAAACTTGAGCAACATCAATCTTTAACTTTTCAGCAATAGAAACTAAAGTTTCATTAGTCAATATTGGAGAAGAAGTGGAACCTAATGGAGAGTAAGCTTCACATACAATATCATGTTCTTTACAGAAGGCAATTAATTCATCTTGAGGTAATAATGGGTGAATTTCAACTTGGTTGACAACTGGCTTTATTTTGAATAATGGATGTTTGAACAATTCCTTTAAGTTGTTAATAGAAAAGTTAGAAACACCAATGGATTTAGCTAAACCTTCCTTCTTCAAGTGTTGAAGAGCTAAGTAGGTATCAACAAAAGTCCAGTTAACATCAACATCTCTGGCAGATTCATTATCTGGGTTCATTGGAATACATAAATAGTTTTTTGGATCAGAAGGATCAATAGTTCTACTCTTTAAAGCAACAGGCCAATGGATTAAGTATAAATCAACGTATTCCAATTGTAATCTTTCTAAAGATTGTTTAATGGCTTGTTGAGATAATCTTTGTTGAGTACCCCATAACTTTGTGGTTACGAACAAATCTTCTCTTTTGACAATACCTTCATCAATAGCCTTTTTGATACCAACACCAACTTCTTCTTCGTTACCATAGATAGCGGCTGTATCAATGTGTCTGTAACCAATCTTAATGGCTTGATAAACACTGTCAATTGTAGCTTCTGAATTCTTGTTTTGCCAAGTACCTAAACCAACTTGTGGAATTTTGTTTCCATCGTTTAAAGTGATAATTTGAGAGTTGAAGGACATTTTTGAATATTTAAAGTGTTGTTTTTAATTTGTAGAGTAAGATTCTAACCAAATTTTGTGTGGTTTTTATCAATATTAAATAATTAAAAGAGGAAAACCAACTTTTTGAATAGTTGGAATCATAAAACCTAAATAAAAAATTGTATGTAACAAATGAAGCCTGAAGTGAATTCCCTGTATAGAAAACGTTTTAAGGTTTTAAGAGAGAGAGAGTGTGTTTTTTTTTGTTTACATAAATGAATGGGGAGTGATCATACGAGCGAGATTACGTAAAAAATGAGTTTAAACGCGTAGAATAAAGATATACACACAAATAATGCGTTCAAAGCATATTTTTGACAAAATATGGGCATTTTGACATTTTCAACCTAATCGGTTCACTTCTCATGGTTAACTCCAGAAAAGATCATGTGATAAATAACAGCTTCAAAACGGTATCATCACTGTTTTTAAATATAAAAAATTTAATTTATTTTTATTACTAACTCTTATATATATAAAGTAGAGGTTTATTGTTGTTGTTGGAAATATTGTCTTAAAATTTCTGATAACATGGTTGGTAGCTTGTTAATATCATTGATAATTAAGTAGAATTCGAATGGGAATGTGTCTAAATACTTAGTAATTTGTAATTTGTTATTACTGTTGTATTTAACTTGTTGCATATCCAAAATACTCTCTTTACAATCAATATCCAAAACCAAAAATACCAACATGATCTTCTTTTCATAACATCTTCTAACTAATCTTTGAATCAATTCATGATCTTCCAATATACCATCAGAAATAATAATGTGTAATTGCCAAGTATCTTCAGTTTTGTTGTTTTGTGCATTCAACAAAATCTTCATACTTTCACAAACCAAATTCAAAACATTTGTATTATTATCTAAGAAATTGAATTCCTTAACAATCTCTTCACCTAAGACTTGATTACTACTACTTTCGAAGTTCAATATTTCCTTAGTGTATTCACCGAATTTCAAAATACTCAAACTACCAGCTTCAAGTTGTTGAAGAGCCTTGTAAACTAATGCAATACTGTCAAAGGTTAAATCAACAGTCTTTGGATTTAATTTCATACTCTTACTATTATCAACAGATATCATAATTTGATATTCTCTTTTGCTTGGCTTAGTTCTTCTCAACCATATTTTATCTTTTCTGAACTGAGAAGCAATATATGGAATGATCTTCTTCATATTCAATCTCTTACCAGTCTTGTAATCACCTCTTAATTTTGTTGCCAATGTTGGTTCTAAAATCAATCTTAATTGTTCAGATAACATAGAAGCTAATTGAGTAGTGGATTGTTCAGCTTTTTGCCAGATTTTTCTACTTTCATCTAAGCTTCTCAATGGATGATCTTCTTTAACAGAATTATCACTTGTTTGAATTAATTGTTCTAAATCATCCAAGTAGTCAATGTTTTCAGCCAGATAGGATTCAATAACATCTTCATCTTCTTGTTTCTTTGTGAAAAATTGATTATCTGTCTTGGAGTCAGTAACATCATCTTCATCGGCTTTAGCATCAACATTATTACCTTCAGTTTCACCAAAGTTATCTTCGTTATCTTCAACATCCATGGCATCTAAGTTTTCTTCTTCATCATTAATCTCTAAATCTTCATCATAAGGCTTGACTTGTTCTTCTTTATCAGCTTCACCTAATGCTTGCAAATTATCACCACCTGTTTCTCCATCAACGTATTCAAATTCTTCAGCATTGTCAGCATCAGCATTTTCATCTTCAGCAGCGTCATCTGCTTCATTCTTTTCGTTGATTTCTTTTCTTCTGTTGTGATATTCCTTCAAAGCATCACCTAATTGTTTAATGGTTTCTTTTGCTTTTTCTCTGTTATGATCTAAATCATTATCATCAGCTTGATTTTGCTGTTCAGATACTTGTTCTTTAGTTTCACCTGAAGCACCAGTGTCTTGTTTTTCACTAGAAGCTTCATTGTCAGCACCTTCACCTTCATTACCTTCAGATTGTTTAGTTTCTTGTTCTTGATCTTTGTTAACCTCATTTGTGTTGGTATTAGCGTTTTCTAAACCTTCCAAATTATTGTCATCTTCATCAGCTTCTTCACCACCAGCTTTTTCTTCAGTTTCTTGTTGACGGATATCTTCTTGATCTTCTTCCATCTCAGAATCTGTTTGGTTTTCGCCACCAACATCTTCTTCATTGGATTCACCATCTTCCATATCTACATCTTCATTTTCTTCTTTAGCATCATCCAGTTCTTCTTCAAGTTCACCTTCTTCTTCAACGTTTTCTTCTATGTTATTGGTTTTGTCATCTTCAACGTCCATATCAAATTCTTCATTATCTTCAAATTGCTCGTTATCTTCTTCTTTTTCTTTGTTATCTTCAGCATCAGATTCTAAGTTGATGTTTTCTGGCAGATCCATTGTATCAATTTCAGGACCTTGGAATTCTTCCTTATTTTCATCTTCTTTATTAGTGACTTCATCTTCTTGAGCACCAACTTCTTCTTCTTCAGAACCACTTTCTTCACCGTTATCTTCAGCATTTTGCTTTTCACCTTCTTCATTTTCATTTTCTTCATTGTTTAATTCTTCATCATCAGAGTTGGCTCCCAAATCTCTTTCTTTTTTGGAAGACTGATTGTCTTTGGATTCATTTTCATCTTCATTTTCAATGTTTTCTTGTTCTCCGTTTTGTTCTTTAGATTCTTCACCGATGTCATTTTGATTATCAGCTTCAACCTCATTGTTAACGTCACCATCTTTTTCATTGTTTTCTTCATCTTCAGGTTCATCGTGATCCCACATCTTTTCATCAATGGCATCTTCGTTGTCACCATCTTCATGATCAACACCTTCATCGATGTCAGACTCATCTTCATCTTCTGAGTCAGAATTGTCAGACTTATCATCTTCAGATTTCTGTTCAACGTTATCCATATCACCACCAGCAACATCACCTAAATTGTCTTTTGCATCTTCATCATCATCGTCCATTCTTTCGTCATTCTTTTCATCTTTGTTGTCCTTATCGTTGATATTTTCAACATCCAGTTTATCTTCTGCACCGGTATCTTCATTCTTTTCTTCATTTTGTTCATTAGAAGCTTCATTCATGTCCATATCTTCTAGATCTTCTTGATTTAATCCTTCATTATTAACACCATCAGCTTCACCATCACCCAAACCTTCAGCATCACCTTTACTTTCTTGTTCACCTTGTTCTTCAATAGGAATTTCAGGTTGACATAAACCTTTAGTTGCTAAATTATTCAAAGTTTTACCTAAAATATAAGTGGCTTTGGTTTGTTCATAATAGTTTGTTTTCAAAATTGATAATAAACTTGTTTGTAAAGTATAGTGGTTGTTGATCAATGGTTGGGTGAACTTAATCAAATATTTCACAAAAGTACCATCTTCTTTAGAAACGTCAACACTCTTTAAAAAGTCATTAATCTCAGAGTATGAATCTTTAATGGACTTAGACTGTAAGCTCAATAGCATATTTTTAATCAAAGTTTTAGTTTTTTTAGACCACTTATCTTCTTCTACTGTTGGCAAAGTATCATGTTGCAACTGTTTTGTTAACTTTTGAACAGATATAACAATCGCTTGATATAGATTTCTGAATAATGTTTCTAGTCTTGATAATTGTTCTTTTGAAGCTGGGAAATATTCTATCAAAACTTGTTTATGCATTGTACAAATAACAAAGTCCCTCAAAGAAGTCATAACAAATTTGATATTTCCTGAGTAGTTGTCTAAATAAGTTAATAATTCGAAATGCAAATCATTATATTCTTTAATAAGTTTTATTTCAGGACCAGAAATAATTTCAGACTTTTCAAGATTAAAATTGTCAAATCTATTTGAAAAGTTGATTAAAGCACTGATGTCTTTTTTAACATCAAATGTGTTAGCACTTATTTCAGCAACACTAATTAAAACATTAATGAATTCTTTCAAAGATTTAATGGTAGAAATGGCATTATCATACTCAGATTTCTTGGATTTGGATTTAATGGAAAATTCTGTGTCAGGGATTGTATCTGAACCTAGTTGTTCCAATTGTAATCTGAAGTTATCAAATTTGTTGTAGAATACACCAAACTCATATAATCTTTCTCTACCTTTGATAGAATCATACAACAAGTTTTCCAAAATACTCAAACATTTGGTCATATCAGACATCGGAATATCTTGTTGCATTTCATTAGATGTAATTATACTTCTGACCTTAGGGAACAAATCTAACAATTGGAAAATGTACTTATCACAAGTAACAAACTCAGTATCATCAAATGGTTGCATTTTAGCCAAAATGTTGGTAATAGTAGACAAATAAGAGTGAATATCTTCCCTCATATTGACCTTATAACCTATTCTCTTGAATTCCTTAATGGTATCAGATAATAACAGCAATTTTGTGTTCTTCAAAGCATTGATTTCCTTCTTCTTTTCTTTGGTGAAAGTGGCTGGAGTTTCCTTTAATAAATAATCAGCTTGCTGTAATGTATCTTCAGCTAAAGTCAATATATTAGGTAACTCAGTTTTAGCTAAGTTATCAACATATCTGTTCATTCTGGAAGATATTTGCTCTACATTGGTTAAAGTAGATGGTCTTGAGTTAAAGTCGGAATTTGTCATTAAAGAATTAGTTACAACATCTAAATTAGTAACCTTCTTGAAAGTAATTTTCTTAGTAGTTTGGAATGCAATAGTCTTAACATTGGTAATATCTTGCAAACCTTGTTCAATAATAAATTGACATTCTCTGTTAATAACTTCTCTGTACTTTCTGATTAATTTAAAAAGACTATTGTGTGACTTTTTAGATGATTGCTTCAAAGCATCAATGTTTACGTCTTTCCATGAAGCTAACAAAATAATATCCTTAACTTCTTTTTCAATTTTCTTTCTAGAGATTTTAATGTTTTCTTCAATGACAAATGTGAATTGTTCATAGTACTTGATAATATTAGCTAATGATTTGATGACATATTGAGGTAATTTTTCACAAATAGATTGACAATACTTCAAAAAGGCTTTAACAATTGTTAATCTACTACCAAATTCACCTATTTTAGATTTAGTGAAGAATACATTTAATGAAGATAATAAACCATTAATTTCATCAAAGTTTTCTTCATCAGAGTTCTTGTTGATTTGTGCAACAACAATACTCTCAAATAGGTAGAACCACCATTTTCCTAAACTTCTTTCCAAGTTAATATCTTCAGAATCTAATAAACAACTCCAAGTGTGTAATTCTTTTTGTCTCCAACTTACAATCAAAGAAGTTATTGAATCATAATGAGTCTTTAAAGAAACTCCAGATGAAGCATACTTTTCCCATTCAGCAACGAATGTGAATATTTGTTCAACCTTTAAAATTAATCTAGCAATTGGAGTTTCAATTGGGAATGTTAAAAATTCTTTAGAAGTTCTTAAAATTTCGGCTAAGGTTGCATTTTCTGGCCACTCTATCAATAAATTGTTGACATTCAAACTTAATCTTGTAATGACATCAATAGCTTTCTTAGATTCAAAAATACTGTAATCATTATAGAAATTTAGTTGTTCACCTTTGTGTTTTGAAATTTCTGTAGGTTTAAATTGATTAATTTCTCTGTTCAAATTGAATAATGAAGAAACCATAGCGTCTGCAGAAACTTTTTCACACGCAAATTCAGAATTATCGGTCAAATATTGAGAAATAAAAGATGTGTCATGCAATAATTCTTTTGCATCAATATTTTGTTGATCATCCCCATAAGTTAATATGAAAACTTTAGCTAATTCATAAGAAGCCTCATCTAATGAAGTTTTTGTTTTATCCTTATTTTTTAGAAGCCTATTCTCGACAGTCAAAGATTCTTCATAATCTGGGAACATCTTCATAAACTCTTCTTCAGCAAGTTTTTCAACGTCATAATCATACTTGTATAAACCTTCATTTTGTTCTTCTATTTGTTCTTGTTTCATTCTTCTTAAAGACCATCTGTAATATAATGTTTCCAACAACTTATTTGAAATTTCCTTGGCTTCATCAGATTTGATAGATTGGAATTTAATAATTTTCAATAAAATTGTAATAATCTTTTCAACATCAAAATTCTCAACGGTTTTAGTTTTCAAAAATTCGTTGAAGATGTTAACATTTTGAATGAAGTCAGTTTGATTGAAAATATTAGATAACTTATTGGCCCAAGAAGGAGATATGTTAAACAGCTTTCTAGATTCAGAATGGTCAAAGTTTAAAATATCAACCCCCAACTTAATGGAGTAAATGTAATTAACAAAAATGTCATTCAAATCAGCAAATACCATGTATGAAGTATTCATTCTGGTTATGAATTGAGAAGTGTTGTTTTGGAAAATTTCAATTTTTCTATTCAAATTTTTATCATCTTCTTCGAAAGATTTAACCAAAGCTTCAATGGATTCCTCAGATAAACTGGTTTCAATAAATGAGTTCCATTCTTCAAATAAGTTATCAGACTCACCATTGTTATAATTTCTAAAGACAAATGGCTTAGGTGGCTCAGATACATCTTCAGCTATTGGTAAACTGTGTTCGACCTTCAACAGTTGAGTATCATTAAAGTAAGATTTTCTGATAATCTTCCATTCTTCAGAGATTTCCAAATACAATTCCTTTAACATTCTGTATTGTTCATTGTCACAATAAGATCTTATAGCTGGATCATATGGTTTATCAGGACAGAAGAGTTTAATAGAACCCAATCCAAATGATAAAAATAGTTTACCAATTACAGACCATTCAATGGAAGAAATGTCTTGTTCCTTAACTTCATGAATATGAGCAAAGTATTTGTTAACTATAGATGAAGTAATTGCATCATCTTTATTAACAACGTTCAAAATAGCATCAGTCCAAGATGATAATTTTCTTACAAGAACTGCCTTTGAATCAACCAAAATATCATCAGAGTTTTCAATAAGAGTTTTCAATAATAATTTACAATCATTTAAAGTTTGATCAATTTCAAAACCTTGAGATTGAGTCATATTTTTACCTTGATTTAAAGTGTTTAATAACAAGTCTGATTGAATAACATCTAGAGATAAGTTATCTAAAGTACCAGATTCCTTGTTGAATAACCACAAATGCTTTAAGAATGAGTAATCACTTGTTAGCATGTTTTGCAATTTAGTTGGAATCAAAGCATTAATAGCAAATTTAGAAATTTTAGATTCAATTTGAGATAAGTCTGAACCATTATGAACTGAAAACAGAATCAACTTGAAAATTTCACTAAATTCTTTTTGGAAAAAATGAGTTCTTTTAATCAAGAAATCACTGGATATTTCGTTTAATTTAGTCAATCCGTCATTGATCTTACCAAACATGGTATCATCCAAAGCAACCCCAGAATTTAAATCTTGAGCTAAAAGCTTTATCAAAGACTTTAAAGAATTAATGAATTCATATGATTCTTCAAATTGTTCTTTAGAAAGTTTATCTAAACTATCTGACATACTAATTAATTTTTCGTAGTCATTCCAACCTTCTTCAGAAGTAGGGTAATCAGCCTTGAATTCACTCCATAAACTGTTCATTTCAAAACCTCTGCTCATAGAAATTGTGGAATCAAATTCATTCTTGATTTCTGTCAATAGATCTTGATCTATTGAATTTAGATTAACGTTATTTAACCATTTATTCAATAATTCTTGATAAATTCTTAATTTGGTTTCACTTTTCTTTTCACTTGTGGAGGAAGAAATCATTGAAACAGACAATAACAAAATTTTAATTAAAAAGTTATTAATGTCTTCAGCAATCATTGACTTTGATGTCATTTTAGATACTAAAGAACCAACAAACTTTTCTAAAGATTTCAAAATTTGGAAGACAGGATAGCTTTTGTCAACTTTAGCATTTTCGGAAATATTGAAATAAGCAGCAGCTGATTTTTCTAAGAAAGAAAGTTCATGGTTAGCACCAATGCTGTTTGAAGATTCGTGTTTGTTAACAAAGTTTCCGACTTGTTTTAATTTAGACGAAATATCAACAAATATGCAGAATATCTTTATGAAGATTGCAAAGTCTGCATTAGTTTCTTCAGAGTTGATATAAGAGTTTATAAATTCATTCAAATATTGTAATGAAACTACACTTGAATCAGTGTTTTTACTGGCAAATAATTCATTACTCAAAACACCAGCAGAATCAAATACTTCAAATAAACCACTATTCAAGTCAATGGAGTTATAAGGTAAACTACAAACAGCATTTTTCCAAGTGTTGAAACTAGATAACTGATCATATCTCAAAACATTAAAAGAAAATTTCGTATCAGAAGGTTTCAAAGACATCAAATCTTGCAATTTAGAATAATTGAAGTCCTCAGTATTTGATAATGAAACATGGCTTGAAATTTTCAAAGATTCTTTGGACATTAAAATTTCTCTGTCGGCTTCAGTTGCTCTATCAGACAATAGTGGCATGAAAATTTCAATACCTCTATTTCTCATAGCTCTAGATAGTTCACCATATTTAGGATTGCATGTTAAGAATAATCTGAAATTAGGATGAGGTTTAACAACCCTTGGTCTACCATCTTCTAAAGAACATTCATTAATGACTAAAGAACCATTTGTTTCCAATAAAGAATTCAATCTATCTAAAACAGAAGGAGAACACAAATTGGCATTATCTAAAATTAACCAATGACCTTCTTCAACAGCCTTAACAAGCATCCCATCAAACCATTCAAATCTAACAGAAGAGTTTACATCTTTTTTCCATAATTCAGAAAATTTGATGATTTCAGATTTGATTTCAAGCAAATCAGATTCTTTGGTGAAAGAAAAGCTTGGCAAAGCAACATTGAAAGCTGAAATTAATTGCTCAAATTTACTGGAAGTATCAATAACATTTGATAAGACAAAATCTAACAATTTTGATAAATCAGCCTTTTCTGGATTAACAGCCAATTCCCTAATTAAAATGTCATGAATGTTATTCAAAACATATGAAAGCTTTCTGATAACATCAACTTGCTCATAACCACCCAAAATATCCATTGAATCAACATCGGAATTCATAGAAAATTCCAAAACCTTGGAACCTAGTAAACCACTCATTAACTTAATCAATTCAGTTTTACCAGAATTACTTGGACCAGTTAAGATCATTGGCCAGTTGTGTTTTACACATCTTAAAAATGATTCATAAATTTCAAAGTTACATTGTAATGGCTTGCTAGTGTTACTTTCAAATCTGTATTGGTTTTGGGTAGTTCTTTGTAAAATTTCACCATTAGCTTCAATAAAGCTTTGATTTACGGAAAAGAAGTTATCTCTTAAACCGTTTGAGCCAAAGACTGATTTGATTAATTCATCAATAAACTCTTTATCTTTGTCACTTCTAAATCTTTGTCTAACAATAACGTTTAAAAAATCTTGAACTTTTAATTCACCAACAATAGACCCCTTGTTCAATAAACTTAACCATCTCAAAGTGTCTCTTAAGTTAAATTCCCATGGAGAGCCTAAAGAACCAAATTTCTTTTGAACAGAAACATTGTTTTCTAGTTGAGACATTAAATTTATCATCTTTTCGACAATATCAGGATTAATATTTGGGTACAAGTGTTGTGCAATCTTATTTAGATCATCTGATGTCAAAGAGTCAGCATAAACAACACTAAATCTATTAACAAAAGATTTTGGTAAACCTTTTCTACCACCACCTTGGAATTGTGGATTTTGAGCAGCAAATACAAGGAAACCTTCTTTTTTAGTAAATGCCTTGTCAAGTTCTGGAATGTAAGCTTCACCTCTATGATCTAAACAAGCATTCAAACCTTCTAAAACAGACTGGGATGCTAAATTCATTTCATCTAACAAAACCCATTCACCTTGTTGCATAGCTCTTAAGAATGGAGCATCTCTCCATACAAATTCACCTGTGTTTTCACCTGGGGTATCAGAACCAAATAAATCAATCAAATCTGTTTGTTCAGAAAGGTTGATTCTTGTTAGGGTTTTTCCACTGGCATCAGCTAAAGCTTGAACCAAAGAAGTTTTACCAACACCTGGAGAACCTTCTAGTAAAATAGGTTTGTTAACTTGCATAGCTCTTATAACTCTCATTAAATTCATGGAAGTGGTAGCAGCAGACATATTGAAAGTATCTTCCTTAGAATTAACAGAATCAATAGGAATCTTGAACGAACCACATTTTAAAAATTCATCAGTTTTTTCAATTTTAGATTCGACTATGATATCTTCATTATATTCACATTCCATCAACTCAAAGATATTTGTGTAACATGTCTTTTTTTCCTCTTTTAATCTTTCTAAATTAGCTGCTAAAAATGCAGTATTATTAGTACCTAAGGCATCAATGAATACCATTGCAGCACCATGAACTAAGGTCTTAGTATCATCATTTAATGATTCAAAAGAAGAATTGAAAAATTCAACCCATGCAAGAATATCTCTTAAGGATATAATACCTGAGCTAGCATTACCATTACCGTATCTTAACGCGAACCATTCAGAAAACTTAACAATAGCATTAACAACAAGTTCATTTTTAGAGACTAATTTTTCTCTAACAATCATAGCAACGTCATTAAAGTCTTCCATCGATGGAACCCATATTTCAGTAAATCTGTTTCTTAAAGCAGGAGATAACTCTTTTTTTCCGTAATCACCACCTGGATTCATAGTAGCAAAAAACTGGAAGCCAGCAGCAGCAGTGATTTGCATGTCACCAGTACCTTTTTCAGCTAGTAATAAGGATCTTTCAGGTTCTAAAACAGAATTCAATCTTTCTAAAACAGAGTCATCAGCTAAAGAAATTTCATCCAACAAGAAGAAATTACCGTTTTTCAAAGCTTGAATTAAAGGACCATCTGTCCACTCAAATAAACTCTTAGACTGTTTCAACAAACTTCTAATTTTGGTTAAACTTTCTTCGTCAATGCTGCTTAAGTCCTTCAAAGACTCAAACTTTTCAATCATTGAAGCTAGCTCAGATTCTTTATCATTAAAAACGGAGCTTAAAAGAGTAAATAACTCTTCATTTATAGCAGATCTGTTTCTTAAAGGTCTTTGAGCACCTAAAATATCACCAGTTTCGGTATTTTGATGAGCATTCATACCAATCAGTTCAGTTTTTAAGAATTGAGCAATTAATTGAACAATGGTAGTTTTACCACAACCAGTCTCACCAACTAACAAAACAGGTTCGTTGTTTTTCAAACATTCGGATACCAAAACAGATAATCTTTTAGCAGTATTAGTCCAAACAACTTGAGACGGCATGTTTACTAGCTGAGAGTTAATTAAACTATTGTAAACACCTGACATGTCCAAGGCTACTCTCATAACCTTTTCAATAGCCTTCTTGACAACAACTTTTTCTTCAGGGGTTCTGCAACGTTCAGCTAATAACATGTAACCATTAGATGCTAATTGTTCATAGCCTACAGCTTCTCTGTTAGCCCATCTGAAAAGATCTCTCAAGGTGGCAAAACTGTTTTTTGTTTCAAAAACTCTATTAGCACTTCTTTGAACTATTAATTCTCTATAAACATCAACAATTTTTTTAGCATAAGTAGGTGCAATTTGACATCTTTCTTTGATAATAATTTCTAATTCATCTTGAGGAATGTCGTCAAAATGTAATTCCAAAAATCTGTTTCTAAAAGCCCTAGATAGAATTTTTCTACCACCATATAAACCTGGAGGATTTTGAGTGGCGAACAACATAAAGTCAGGATGAGGATGGACAATTTCTTGAGTTTCAGGAATCAACAATTCTCTATTATCATCTAACAATCTGTTTAAAGCTTCCAAAACATCTGTAGGAGCTAAATTCAATTCATCTAATACAATCCAATATCCCTTTTTCAAAGCTTCAACTAAGATACCTTCTTTGAATGTTAATTTTCCAGTATCGTCAGTAACATAAGTACCTAAATATTCTTGAAGATCGGTGTGTTCATGATTATTGATTCTTACCATTTTGTGACCAGTCAAATCAGCTAAGTACTTGATCATAGAAGTTTTACCGGAAGAAGTTGGACCTTGAACCAAGACAGGGAATCTACCACTTGATGAAGCTCTTACTAAGTTTAACATGTTCTTTTCAACAAATGGGGTAATAATATAATGTGAAACATCTCTTTGTTCAAAAGAACCAGCCTTCAACCAATAATGTTTGAACTGAATGTATTCTTCACCTCTAGAAGAATCTGGAGCTTTTGGAATTGTATTGACAACTGCAGCACTATTTTTTAACTTGTCAATAGTATACTTTTCAATGTATGGTTTTAATATAAGCTCTGACTTTAAATCTAGGTGAGTAAGATAAGACATGCAAAACCCTTCATATAAAGATCTTCTCAAACCATAAATAGATACAATATCAATAACATAAAGTAGAGTTCTAGTTAAAGTTCTAATGGAAAAATGAGGTCTTTGGCCAGAACCATCAATAATCTTGTTGGCTTCAGACAATTTTTTAGCATCCATGTATAAACTAGCTATATCATTACCAACCCATTCATCACTAATAGAGTACTTACCAATGTATTTGTCAATAATTGCTAGTAAATCTTCCATGTTAGAATCCGGGGATTCTACATATATTTCAGTGAATCTTGATCTTATTGATAAAGGTAAATCTCTTTTACCAACATCAGTAGCAGGATTCATACAACCAAATAATCTAAAATCTGGATGTACTTTAATTGCTTCAGCCTCACCTTTTTCAGATAATAAAATAGATCTATTTTCAGGATCATCGTTCAATAAATCAGCAATATTCTCTAAAGTATCGGCAGTGGCTAGATTTAATTCATCCAGTAACAACCACTCACCGTTTTTAATAGCTTTAACCAAAGATCCTTCAACAAAATCAAAAACAAAGGATTTATCCAAAGATTGAGCTTGAACTTCAAAAATCTCGTAAGATTTTTTAAATTGTTGCCATTGATTCAGTAATGTTTCTGCTTGTACGGAGTTCATCTTTCTTTTTTTAATGGTAGTATTATCATTGCTATCAGATGTGGTAGTTTCATTAATTGATTCCAAACATAAGTTTTCTGCCATTTTGAAAGCTTGGTTCAAAACCTTGATAACATTAGGCCAATGTTGCTTCTTGACACACTTGTGGAATAAACTATAGAACTTTTCATTTTTTGACATGGAAAAGGTTATTGGGAACAGTTCTTCAAATTCTTCAATTATAGGAACAATCAAGGTTCTACAATTAACAGGTTTATAACCACCTAATAAGTCACTTGATTCAGTTTGTTGAGATACGTTGATAACAGTAAGCTTCTTGTGTAATACTTTTGATATTTGTTGTACAACAGTGGTTTTACCAGTACCAGTTTCACCAACAAGCAGCAAAGGTTCGTTGTTTCTAATAGAAACACATACCTTTTCCATCAATCTCTTGGCATGATTAGTAGTGGCAAATGAAGTATCATTGATAGACTTCTTTTGTTTGTTAATAACATTTTTACTTAAGGAGCAACGACCAACTACAATTTTATCATCTGTAATGTCAAAAACAGGAATATAAGTACTAGATATCAAACTTTTTATTCTTTGTGGTTGTATTTGTAAAATTTCACCAATTTTGTCAGCTAGTAAATTAATGGCTTGAGGTTCAGATACAAAGGATGTAAAACAAGAAATAGTTTCTAAAAAGATCATATCATAGCTTTCAGAAGTCATCCACTTTAAGTCTATAGTTTTGTTTTCAATCAAAATAGATAATCTATCACACAATTTCACTAAATCCCTGACTGTTACAGGTCTAGATGTAGCACCTTTGTTCAAACTAGTAAAAGAAGGTAAACTTACAATTGATTTTACTTCTTCAAAAACAGATATTAAATTTGGCAATAAAGTGTATAGTTGTTCATCTGATTTCCACTTAAGTAATTCTAATAAATCTGGAATTTCCGGTATTTTAACTTCATTCCATAATCTATAACCTATTAAATCCTTGTAAGTTTCATTATTTTCAGTAGTGGTAATTGTAGAAATTAAATTAAAACCATTGGCACAATAAATCGTTTCATCTCTACTTGGAATTGTAATACTTCTGTTTTCAAGTAAAGATAATAAAACAGATAAAACTTCAGTAGGGGCTTTGTTTATATCTTCTACAACAACCCATTTCCCCTCCTTAATGGCAGTGGTCAAAACACCATTCTTCCATTCAAAAGTACCTGGCTTAGAACCTGAGGTGTATGTACCTAATAATAATTTGGCATCAGTTTGTTCACCTAAATGAATGGATATGATAGATGAATTATCATGAGACATTCTTTTGTGCAATGACTGTATGATATGAGTCTTACCAACTCCAGCAGAACCAGTAATCATTGTAGGCTTATTGGAGTTAAGGTTGTCTATAATGTTTTGAATTTCAGATTGTAAAAATGAAGCATTAGCAATCAAATTTTGTTGGTTAATAGAAGAGAATGTAGATGAATTCTTATGTTCCAAATAAATGACGAACTTTCCGTATACCATTTGAACGTTTTCAGTTAACAATTCTCTTGGAAATATGGCAAAAATATCATCTGGGTTTGAAATTTCATTGTCCGATTGTGGTAAGCTGAACCCCCATGAAATTCTATTACCTTCGTTAAAATCTAAGAATTCATAGTTGTAATCGCAAATGTTGTCACATAAACCAATAAATGTAGCTGAGTTATTTACATTAACGTTTTTAATTTTATTCAAATGTTCTTGTTCTTTGGTTTCAGCCATTTCAACTAAATTAGCATAAATTCTCAAAGATAGCAATTTGGATATTGATGAATATTGTTCACCATTCATGATTTGAGTCAAGATCTCAGCTTTTGAAAACTTCAAAAACTTTAATCTATCAAATTTGATCAATCTGTATAAAGCTAAAAGTAAAGCTTCGCTTTGGTCATTATTGTTTAATAAGTTGGCATTAATAAAGTCAATATTTTGAGATACAAAATGTTCAGCTAAAGAGGAAATATCAGTATTGAAAGCAATGATCATGGCAATGGCACTTAGTCTTTGTACAAAAGAATCCAAATTATGGTTTTGTTTGTTAATCCAATATGATACAATAGGTAATGTTAATTCTTGGTAAACGTAGTTATATTCCATTGGGGAAATGATGGCATTGCTGATAACTTGATTGAAATATTTCAATTCATTGTTTTCTAAAGCACTCAAATCAATGTATTTAAATTTACTAAACTTGTTCTTGTAAAAATCAGTAGCTTGTAAACTTTGAAATCTTCTTTGGAAAGAAGAGATGTTCAAGTTAACTAAGTCTTCTAAGTTATCGTGTAAACTTAGATTTGACATCAAAGGATCATTTTCCAATTTAACAGACATATTTATTAATAAAAACTAATAAATTTTGTTTGTTATTTGTTGTTGTTTTTGGTTTTCTTTTTGTTGAATCTTCAAATATAGCCTTTATTAATATGATACTATAACCAATATTATCTGATGAATCCATATCGTTAGAAAAAAGAAAAGATGAAATTTGTTAGTATTGGGGAACGGGAAACATGTTTAGAAAAAAAGAAAGAAAAAAAAAAGCAATTTTAAACCAAAAAACTAACTTTCCTAATTAGGAAGATAGTTTTTTTTAAGTCCGATGAAACTTGGTCATTCAATTAGCCGTCCCTAATTCAATGATTAGAAATGGATAGCAAATAACCAAAGACAGACGCTATGATTGGATACGACCACTCAGAAGAACCAAGTGTGAGAGAAATCTTGCAAACCACAGTTTCTAACAAGGATGAGCTGAAGCAAATGGCTGAAATAATTACACGAGTCGAAATGGAAACAGCATCAGCAGCACTAGATCCAGCTTTAAAACCACTTCCATGCTTCAACAACAAAAGTTGCACGTTTCAAAATAGATACAAATATGCTAATAAGATCTATAACATTTCAAAAGAATTTTATCCAAAAACAAAAACAAATAGCAAAGCTGCAGATAAATTAAAACAGAAGACTAGACAGGAAGAACTGAATATATGTAAAAAATCAGGTAGCAATATCACATACATACATGCAGTTACCAGTTTGATCAAAAAGATCATCATAAACAAAGGATACAAATTCCAAGTTGGAAACAATTTGGGAAAGGTTGTTAGAGAAACTGATGAATACTACTCAAACTTATTAACTCACTTGCCTTCACCAAAAAGTTTGAAAAACTATGGTTTTGAGATTGTAACAAAGACTGAACATGAAAACGTTGTTAAAGAAATTGATGAACAAGATTCAAAAAATCAAATCCTTGATTTTATCTGTGCAAGATGTGAAACAAAGTATAAGTCTGATAAGTATGAAGAAAGTGGTGAATGTAATTTTCATGCTTCAAGACCATTTTACCAGTTCGGATTTAAGAAGTATCCTTGTTGTGATAAATCAGCAGATGGTTTCGAAAATCCAGAATTCTGTTGTAACAACAAGTTCCATGTATACAGACAGCAAGATTTTAAAGAAAGAAGCCTTATTTCAGAATATATTTTGGAAGAAGATCTTGAGGACGGTGATAAAAACATACTAGCATTGGATTGTGAAATGGGATACACTACAAAGGGCTATGAAATGATAAGATTGACTATAGTTGACTTTGCAACTGAAAAATCTGTATTTGATAAAATCATCAAGCCAGTAGGTAAAGTTTTGGATCTTAACACAAAATTTTCAGGTGTTAGTGAGATACCAAAAGATAGTCTAACATTTGAAGAAGCCAGAAAAGAATATTTGAATGCAAAGATGATTAACAAAAATACAATCATAGTCGGACACGGATTGGAGAATGATTTACAAGTAATGAGAATAACACATAGTAAGATTATTGACACGTGTTTTATTGGATATGGAAAGGTAGGCAGAAGAAAACCATTAAAAAAGATGACTGCTTTTTTCTTAAATAAGTTTATTCAAACAGGAGAACACGATAGTGCTGAAGATGCCATTTGTGCACTACAAATAATTAAAAGAGAATATTTTAATGAATTTAACTTTAAAATAAATACGGATCTGTTAAAGTGGAATGAGCTATAGGCGTCATATTAGTCTTTAATATTCATCTATGTTTTTTTAATAACGGTAAACTCCGATAAATGGTATAGTGCTTTGGTCAAATAACATCCGGTAGTATGGTTTCTTTTTTAAGCTTCTTATTTTTTAGGTAATGATTCCCGCGGAAAAGTTTAACGCTAATTTATTAGGCAACTATTCAAATCAGCCAAAAAAAAAAAAAAAAGCCGTGTAACCGAAGCGGTTTTCTCAATGTTTGTTCAGCATTACCAATCATTATGTAATAGTTATTTCAAAATATATAAGAAAGTTAAAGTTTCTGCTTTGAATTTTGTCTTATCCAGAAGAATTGCATTATTGATGAGGTGGGATTATTAATATCATAACCCATTTAGAAGAATATATAATTTTTTTTTTGTCGAAAAGATTAAAAAAAAAACATTTGTAAACCCAATCAAAGAAATTCATTTACAACAATGAACAATCCAATGTTTACTAATACGCAGAGGGATGATAAGACTCAATTTTTCTCACCCGAAATACCCAATTATCTTCCAGCACATAAAATGTATAAAATTCAAATAGGTGGAGAACTGTTTCTACTGTCAGGAGCTAGTATATCTAGTGATGGGCCACACTCGTATTTTTTAGATTTCTTCCAGAACATCGAAAATGAACAAGAAAATCGACAAAAAAAATCTGATGACCAGAATGAAAACATTATGCTCAATCCCTTTGATAGCAGGATGGTGAATGTAGATGTACAAGAAAGAGTCCTGTTTATTGACAGAGATCCTGAGATTTTTAGGTTTATTTACAATCATCTGCAAGGATACTATATCACAATACCAAATGAAATCATTTATACAAAGCTATTTTCAGATGCGATGTACTACAGATTGCCTAGACTTAGAGGTCTTTTGAAAAATTCAGGCTTCTATTATGCAAAAATTGGAGGGCAGTCCTTCAAAATTGAAAAACAATTATTTAAGCATGAAGGAAATGACAAAAACTACTTCAAAATCACTGCTGAAATGATTTATCAAGATATTGAAAGTTTCTTTATGAACCAAGGTAAAAGAAGAATACTAAGACCACCTCCACAGACATGGTCGCATTGTACCAGATCACCTGAACTTTTCAAACAGATTTTAATTCTATTGAATGGCGGAAAATTCGATGGCTCAGCAGTTGAAAGACATAACTTATTGAAAGAGGTGAGATTTTATAGATTGTTAAAACTAGAACAAGAATTATTGGCACATAAATTTTTTAATAATCCATTCAATCATACTCCTGAAATTTTTTTGAATTTGTTAGACATAAAGGCTGATTCGAATCACATTTCATTAACAGACTTGGAATTGGAGTCTCCTCATAAAGCTGGCCCAACCGCAACAAATGGTTCCAAATTTAAAGAACAAAATTCAGAATTTGCAAATTCCAAATCTCATAGCAATGAAAGTAATTCAAACAGTACACAAGCAAAAAAGAGAAAATTAAATCCAGCTTGTCAATTAGAAAAAATAACTGTTGATGATATTATGAATAATTCATCCAAGGGAACGCTATGCCTCAATAAGAATTCTGATGAAATTGCTGTTGAAAACAATAAAACTAGTGAAATAGAAGAAACAGCTTCTAAGAACATTAAATCTGATTCATACGCATTGAACGAAGATTCAGAATTCCATCCACCATTTATAACATGGAAAGTATTTTCATACAAAAGGCCATTTGTTGATGCTTGGGAATATCCAATGTTATTTCAAATAGGTAATGCATCTCATCCAGACGAGAAAACCAGAGCTGTTGATCATTGTTTTGTCAATACTGCCAAAACCATAGACAATGATGGTAAAATATTGCAAACGAAACCACAACAGTCTACTTTCTTCGCGGATCCTGATTGTACTGTTGACTATGGAACTTTGCTATTTGATCCTAGCAATTATTGCTGTTTTATATCTTTTGAAGGGTTGATTGCAAGAAAGATCTTCAAGCTATTGAAGTTGGTACTGCCAGAGACATTCATAAGAAATACGTTTATCCATGGCTACACGGATAAGGAAGAAAAAATTGTTCAAAGAATAATTTTACCAAGTTGTGTCAAATTTGCTGTTTTTATCTTGGATAACAAAGTAGTTAAGAACTTTTGTGGCTTGTTAAAACAATCATCGTTTTTAAATATGTTGAGTACAGAAAGATTTCATTGTAAAATAGCAGGCAACACTAATAAATATTACAAGATACCTTTATGCGATAGATCCGTTTGGAGAATGGCTTTTAAAAAAGGCGAAAAATCGGATAATGATAAAAAGGAAATAATGATGATTGCTACCAAAATCAGATGTGGAAGCATCAAAGAATACAACAATTATTTTTAAAAATTATTTATTTAAGAAAGCTATTTTTGCTTCATCCATTTGTTTTTTCTTTCTAAATAAAATCTTTCAACTTTGTTTATTTATAAAATATCACATTTAATTAAAGTATATCCACGGAGTTTTTCGGTAGCTTTAAGAGCAATGTTCGCAAATAGAGAAATACATCTTTCGCTACCAAGTGTCATAGGATTATCCTTTTTTTTTTTTTTAGGTAAGAATTCATCATTTTTTTTTTTAAAATATAAAAACTGAGCAAAGCCATTATGTAAAGTGAACAAAGTGAATATACCACAATTAGTTGATAATATAAAAAAAGGTTTATATACCAAATTTTTAATTTTTTATAATGTTTGATCAATTGATAGATGAAGTCAACTACAAAATCTGGTTACTTCTGCCATTAAAGGATAGGCTAACGCTACTTCTTCTGAACAAAAAAATCAATGCTTGTTTTAGAAAGTATTTATATAAGAACCTATATTTGAACACACATAAAATTATAACTAAAAATGCAACAAACTTGGAATATACAGGAGAGTTCAGTAGCTACTCTTTTCTAGCTATAACTAAAAATCAGTCAAGAGATTTCATAAAAACCATGAATTCAATGAAAAGTTTAATCAGATCACTGGAGAATAATCCTATATTATTAACATATTTGGAAAAAATCATCATATCATGGCACATTCCGGTACTATATAAGAGTAAGATTGTTGATATGATTGCATATGGTATTCAAAAAAATGGGATACTATACCAACCCCGGGATTTCAAGTCATTGGATAACGAGATGAACAAAGATCTGTTCCTTAAATTTATAACAAACTCAAAACCTAGCATGTTGAACAAGCAAGTGAACTTGACTATTCCACATTATGATGACAAAAAAGGTGTAAATGAAAACGATTATTTTAACGGACCTAAGATACATGAAGATGAAGCCTATTATAAACAAATAGGGTTGTTTTTTTTAAATAACTTCATAAAGGACACAAAGTTCCAGCATTTGCAATCATTGGACATTCATTTCAACCCTATTTCCATGGGCTTTTGTAAGAACCTCCACCTAAATTTGAAAAGGCTTAACCTTAATATCAGATTACCTGATAAGCTTTACATGCCACAGAATTACGAATACGGAGACTTAACATTGAAACCTGATTTTAAATGGGAAAACTTTTTAAATGTTAATACTTTAGAGTGTTTGGACTTAGTTTCGTGGATACCTGATCCATCTACTAAATATTTGGAAGATTATAAACTCATTGATTTATTGAAAATTGCCAATAACCTAAAAAGTCTGCATACTTACAGTATACCTTATGACCCAAAACTGATGAAGTATGTATTAAGTGAAATGACATCACTTGAGGACCTAAGAATAGACATTCTGGATTTAACCTTTGACTTTACAAACCTATTTTTGCGTATACTTCAGGAAGATCCAAACAAAAAATTTAAAAACTTAGGTAAAACTTTGAAGGCCCTTCATATAGAATTGCTGCCTAGTTCATACAGAGATCCTGACTTTTTGATCCAATTATTAAGAAATGTTCCTAATTTTCAACAGATAAGGTCTGTTCTTCCTTGCATTTGTAAAGATTGTGTTCAATGTTTAAAAACAGTTATAAACAACAGAATATTCCACGATGATTACAATGAATCACATTTTGATGAAGAAGGCAATATTCCAGACTCCTACGAAAACATACACATACTCTTTAAAAAACTAAACTCTATAACTCCTTACAAATCAAATTATAAAAATTTGTTCTTTCAATACGCTGTATTTGATTATGCACAGTTGAAAAAAAACTTTGACTGGGAGTATGGCGTTAGGTTAACTGATGATGAGCTTTACAGTCTTTACCAATTTATGCTTCATTTCTACAAGCGTTCAATCAACTTTATGAAGATGAATTTCCCCAAATTGGAGTACTTAAACATAAATGATTTGTCCTTGGAAAGAAAAGCTTTAGATGAGCCTTTCGAGATGAGTTTTCCATTTAACAAAAAATAAATAAAAAAACTACATTGATATTCAATTTGTTTTAATATGAAAAATATATACAGACATTTATAAAACGATAAACACGGATAATGTTTTACTGTTTTTTAAGAATGTTTTTTTACTTTTTTTGTTTTTTTAAGTAATTACTTCAATTGAATACGTTCCGATTCTTTATCCACTATAAAGATATTAATTCTTCTTTAAACTATACAATTCTTTTTGTTGTTCTTGTTTGTCTGCTTTTAGGGTCGTATCCTGTGTCTGTTTTAGTTGTACCAGTTTGATAATTGATATCACTTGTTATGACATATGACCATCCAGGGGTTATTGTGGTCTTTGCAGTGATTTTACTGCCAGGAACAGCAGTGGTGAAATAAGTAACTGCACTTGTAGGGAATCTTCTACTCCATGAAGCTGTTGGGTTGGTAACAGAACCATGAGGTTGGGTTTGCATTGGAGCGTATCTAGAAGTACCACTTTGATCGTAGTAAGGAATGGTAAATGAAGCTGAGTTTATGGTGGCAACGGATGAAGTACCAGTGTGTATAGAGTATTGCGCTTCTGGAGGTGTTGTGACGGCACCTGCAGTGGTTGGAGTTAATGTACCTGTTAATCCAGAAATTGTAAATCTATCTGAGTAGTGAATAGTATAACCGAATGAACCAGATGCGAACACTTGAATGAAAAAAACACCACTCGCAGCTACATCAGCAGGAATATTTATTGTGTATTTATAGATGATACCATCCACGGTAAGATCGTCAGGAGAGACATTGTAGGCAAGTGTGGCGATGGATTCAATCTTAGAATTAGGACCTGACACTAAAGAAATAGTGTATGACTTAACATTTTTAGACAAATCAGGAAAACTTTGGTCATCAATCCAACCGATTGTTATAGGTACGCTTCCCCCACTGGCTTCGAAAGTTCTACCCCCAATAGGAAGAACTACAGTGACATCTGCGTTGGCTATATTGATGAAAAATGCGAACACACATAATATGACAGTGATGATAGAACTGTTTGATTTTAAATTGAATAACATTCTTGCTATTGTATCTTCTTTATAAAGTCGATGTGTCCTGCTGTTTGGTTTCTATAAGTTTATTATTTATTTATAGACTTAATGAAATGGCAAAAAAAAAATAGAAAAATTTTAGAGCTCTTCCGTCATTAACCAAATCTCGATCTAAAACGTTTATTTGAGCAAAAAAAAAAAAAGATCTAGTGCAAAAATTTCGTGAACCAAAAATGAAATATGATAATTTCCTAAAAGAGCAGTAAATTGACTTGCAGGGTAAATAATACATTGCAAGTTAATCCGAGGTGTAGTCTACTACCTCTTTTTAAATTATTACTTTATGAAAATAATCATTGATGATCATATACTATTGGCTTAAAAATAGTTTGATTTCTTAGTATATAGAATATTTGATTGAGTTTTTGTAAAAAACGGACAGTGAAAAAAATAATAGCATCACAATATTTCATTTTGTGTGTGATAATATTTGTTTCCTAATGTTTTATTAAATAATTAATTTATTATGAGAGTTTGTATATAAAACTTTACATTATTTAAATATGTTATAATAATAAAACAGCAGCACCAGCCAACAAAGCACCGGCAGCTGGTAAGGCTTGAGCGGCACCTTCGTATTCTGATGATACAGTGGCATTGGCAACTGGAGCAGCTGATGGAGGAGGAGCTGTAATTTCTGGAGTGGTTACAGGGCAATAAGTGGTGTATTGAGTAACAGTACCTTGAACAGTTACAGTAGCAACAGAAACTATAGCTTGAGAAGTGGTAGTATTGCACTCGTCACTTAAACAGGAGGTGACTGTGATTAAAGTTGTAGTATCATCAGACACAGTAGTAGCGTTTTGAGCACATACTAATGCAAAGGCAGCAGCAACAACGGCAATAACTTTGGTAAACATTTTTTTTTTTTCTTTTTTTTTTATGTAATTGATATTACTGTTGATTGGATGGATTTTACATTATTTTTCTATTTTTCCATTATCAACTTATGAGTAAATTAATAATAAAGCCAATTTGAGACTACATCACAAACCTTTATGATTTGAAAATAAAAAATAAAAAGTTTTTTACATCTGTTATGTCGTGATTTAAATACTTAGAAAAGTTGCCAAGATTTTGAAAAAAAAAAACTTGCTTTCTCTATATTAAAACACAACTTCTACTTTTGCAAATATGGTAGTGATCTTTGTCTAAGGTTATTACAATATAATAATGTGTTTGATTTTAAGGGAACTTCCTCGTAATGCTTTTTTTTTTTTTTGATACTGCTTCTATAATTTCCCTTTGAAAATTAAATAGTATATGATATATCAACTAGATTTTAACATTAACAAAAAAATGGAGGAACTCTCCCTTAATTATCGTCATAAAGTTCGATTTTTAAGGGCAAAATTCTCTTGTATTCAGAGTAACTGTGCTGATTGAAATTTTTAAGGGTCATTATTAAAGGGGACATAAAAAACGATGTTTTTACGGTGAAAAAATGAAGTTAAATCCATGTATCTGAACCTTACATGGTATTGATTAAACCTCAAGGCGAGGTTCACTCTATTCAATTTTTTTTTTTTTATAGTACAAGAAAAAACGCTAAATATAAAACATTTTCACTTGAAATAGTAACAAATAGTCATTTGAAAATATTGCAAAGATTGTGTTAAACAAGTCTCACATTAACAGCGGCATAATTAAGTGTGTCTAGGTGTATGATATATTCTGAATAATGAATATACCCATAGTTACCCGAATGTTATAAACAATTCCCTAATTAAGAAACTTTTCTATTTTTACGGCGGAAAACGAAAAAACGAATATTGTGCAGAATTTTTTTTTATCGACGAGGTCTTGTATATGTGAAAAGGGGAAAAACGAAAAATTAAAGTTAGAAATATATATGTCTATAAGAGTAATGTTTTTTTTTAAAAACCCCTATAAGGTATACCAGTAAGACCCAGAAACAGGAATATACAAGCAATGGATAGCAATACAGACGATAAAGGAAATTTTGCTAGAACACAAATTTTTGGAACAGTGTTTGAAACACCTTCAAATAGATATACAAACCTTCAACCAGTTGGTATGGGGGCGTTTGGATTAGTTTGCAGTGCAACAGACAACTATTCACTTATTGATGTCTATGATGAAGAAACAGGTAAAGAATCTCAAGAACTTACTACCAAACAAGTTGCCATCAAAAAGATTATGAAACCTTTTTCCACTTCTGTTTTGGCAAAGAGAACTTATAGAGAATTAAAGCTAATGAGTGAACTTAGACATGAAAACTTGATATCTTTGGAGGACATTTATGTTTCTCCATTAGAGGATATCTATTTTGTTACTGAATTGTTAGGTACAGATTTGCAAAGACTGTTACAGGCCAGACCACTGGAAAAACAATTTGTTCAATACTTTTTGTATCAAATATTAAGAGGTTTGAAATACGTTCACTCAGCAGGTGTTGTTCATAGAGACTTGAAACCCTCAAACATTTTAATCAATGAAAATTGTGATTTGAAAATATGTGATTTTGGTTTGGCTAGAGTTCAAGACCCTCAAATGACTGGTTATGTTGCTACAAGATATTACAGAGCACCAGAAATTATGTTGACTTGGCAAAAATACGACTCAGCAGTTGACATATGGTCTGCTGGTTGTATCTTCAGTGAAATGATGGAAGGTCAACCTCTTTTCCCTGGTAGAGACCATGTACATCAATTTTCTATTATAACTGAACTATTAGGATCACCACCACCAGAAGTTATAGAAACAATATGTTCAGAAAACACACTAAATTTTGTACAATCTTTACCATTCAAAGAACCAGTGCCATTTGAAGAAAGATTCAAAAACTGGGATCCACTAGCCATAGATCTATTGAAGAAGATGTTATATTTTGATCCTAAAAATAGAGTAAATGCTGCAGAAGCTTTAAAACATCCATATCTAGAACCATATCATGATCCTACAGATGAACCTGAAGCGGAATATACATTCAATTGGAGTGAATTTGATGATAATAAAGTCAGTGAATTGCCTGTTGAGAATTGGAGGGAAAGAATTGATACTGAAATCTTAAAAATTAACAAGAGATAGGTGGTATATTGTGAGTAATGATAATTAATTATACTTTTTTTTTTTGTTTTTTTTTTTTGTTCGACACATATTTGACATACTTTGGTCATATACCAAAGATATGTAATCCTTTTAAAAGTAACCAACTTGTTTACATTAAATTGATTAAAATTATATAATTAATTTCTAATATTGAAAATGTAAACATTTTTCTTAAAATATTTTTGTAAACCAATTTACTATATATTCTTATATCCGAATATTAGCTAAAATGCTTGTTTCATTTTTCTCTCTTAAAGCAAAAAAGGCTTTTTCTAAAATTTTAATTCACCTCCTTAACTCCATCACTTAGGTTTTTTTTTGCAACTATAAAAAAACAAGGCTCTAGCTGTAAAATTGATAGAGATTATTACATAATTCTATACATTGAAAACCAAGAAAAACATACAAATTATATCGATGCTAGAGTTTTTAGATCTTTTAATTTCTCCGAAATATGGAGATTTTACTTTAGAACTTAACAACTCTATTTTAGCTCTTTCTGCTTTGTTCATGATTGTATTTGGGTTGAATAGCATTGTTGGAATCAGAAGCAATGGTATAATCATAAATAAGTACAGAAAGAATTGGGCTTATGTAAGCAGATTGATATTGATAGCCTCTATATTTATATGCCATTTCAAGTTGTTAACACAAATCTTGGCTAATGAACCTATAGATTCATTATCTAGCTTATCAAACATCGCTGTTTCTGCTGGGTTTGTTGTCAGTTTTGTATTATCTTTTTACGACTTCCAACTTAACGAAGTAACTTCAGGTATTTTATTATTTTTTTGGTTTTGGAACTCATTTATAAACTTATTTTTGCTAATTCATTCCAGTATCAGAGCTCATTACATCAATGTATATATTTACAACATTGATAACATCTGCTCTACATATACTGCTTTATTGGTTCTTTCCATAGCCAACTTGTTAATTCATTGGCTACCGACTAAACATTTACTTCCATACTTCCAATTGGAACAAGATAACAAGTTATTACACACTTCTAAAGTCGATAATCCATACAATCATGCTGATATTTTTTCCAAAATATCTTTTTCCTGGATGTCTAAGCTTATGAAGTTGGGTTACGAAAAGTATTTAGACGAAGACGATCTATATGAACTACCAAGAGAGTTTAAGTCTGAAAATGTCAGTGAAAAAATATCCAAAGTCCTTGCAAAGTATCCAAATCGTTTGGCTTTTACAATCTTCTCCACATTCAAGAAGGAAATTATCATTTCAGGTATTTTTAAATTGATTTTTGATGTTTTAAGTTTCACTCAACCTCAAATTCTAAAAAGTCTTATCAACTTTGTTTCTAATTACAATAAATACAGTGAGATCAATCCTGAAAAGTTCCCAATCATAAAAGGGTGCATGCTGACTTTATACATGTTCTTGGTAGGTTTCATTCAAACTTGTATTCTACATCAGTACTTTTTCTTAAATTTCAATTCCGGTATGAACTGTAGAAGTGGTTTGAGTTCGATCATTTACAAAAAGGCCTTGAGATTAGGTTTAGAAAATAACGATTTGGGTTCAACTGGTGACATTGTTAACTTAATGTCTGTTGATGTCCAAAGATTACAAGATTTGTTTCAATGGGGACAAATTATATGGAGTGGTCCTACACAATTGCTATTGGCTTTGTTTGAATTGTACCAACTTTTGGGTAAATCCATGTTCGTGGGTATTGCCATTATTGTAGTCATGATTCCAATCAATGGATCTATAATCAGATACCAAAAGTCATTACAAAAAAAACAGATGGTTTATAAAGATTCCAGAACTAAGTTGATTTCAGAAATTTTGAATGCTATCAAATCTATCAAATTGTATTGCTGGGAAACCTTCTTTAAGGCTAAGCTAGATCATATCAGAAACGAACAAGAATTGAAGAATTTAAAAACCATGGGTATAGTTCAAGCTTGCACAAGTTTCCAATTCAACATTGTTCCATTTTTAGTTAGCAGTTCTACTTTCATAGTCTTTGTTATTTTTAATAAGGATACTCCATTGTCAACAGAAATTGTTTTCCCAGCTTTAGCTTTGTTTAATTTATTGCAATTCCCATTAGCAATTATTCCTATGGTTATTACCGCATTTGTTGAAGCCTCTGTTTCTGTTGAAAGATTAACCAAGTTTTTGAATAATGAAGAATTGCAAGTCGATTCAGTCAAAAAAATGGCTTACCCTGAAAACTCTGTTAAGGGAGATGTTTTAGTTGAATTAAAGAATTGTACTTTCTTATGGCAAAAAAAACCTGAATATAAAGTAGCTTTATCAAACATTGATTTTGTTGGTAAAAAAGGTAACCTACATTGTATTGTTTCTAAAATTGGTAATGGTAAATCTGCTATGATGAAATCCATTCTTGGTGATATTACAAGAATTGAAGGTGACGCTTTTGTTAAAGGTTCCATTGCTTATTGCTCTCAAAATCCTTGGATTATTAATGCCACTATCAGAGATAACATCATTTTTGGTAAGAAGTTTGATGCTGAGTTTTATGATAAAGCCATTAAAGCATGCTCCTTAGACAGAGATTTGGACATTTTCACTGAAGGTGACATGACTGTTGTTGGTGAAAAGGGTCTTCAATTATCTGGTGGTATGAAAGCTAGAGTTGCATTAGCTAGAGCTGTTTATTCCAGATCAGACGTCTACTTACTTGATGATCCGTTATCTGCTGTTGATGAACATGTTGCCAAGCACTTGCTGAAACATGTTTTAGGCCCTACTGGGTTATTGAAGACAAAGTGTAGAATTTTGGCTACTAACAAAATTACTTCTTTGAATATTTCTGATTCAGTTACCTTTTTGGAAAATGGTAAAATTGTTGAAAGTGGTCATTTTAATGAATTAATTAAATTAGGAGATTCTAGTAAATTAAGTAAGTTGATTAATGAATTTGGTAAGAAGAATAGTGCAACTGAAGAACAAAAGCCAAAAGAAGTTGAAGAACTTATAGACCAAAAGCTTTCTGATGAAACTACTTCTTTATCTTCATCAAATTCTAATGAATTGGTCACATATGAAAACTCTTTAGAAAACAGAAGTTTAAGAAGAGCTAGTGATGCTACTTTGAGATCGATTGGTTTCTTTGAAGGCCATGATGGTACTGGAAATGAAGAATCCAAGGAGAAAAGAGAGGTTGGTAAAGTCAGATGGGATATTTACCTTGAATATGCCAAGGCATGTAACCCTCAATTTGTTTTAGTTTGTATTGGTTGTATCATTTTAAGTATGTTGCTATCTGTATTTGGTAATGTTTGGTTGAAGTATTGGAGTGAAAAGAACACTGAAGCAGGATTTAATCCAGATTTCAAGTTCTATTCGTTTGTGTACTTAGGCTTTGGTGTTGGATCCGCCTTTGCTACTTTGGTAAGTGTTGTAATTCTTTGGGTATTCTGTACTATTAAGGGTTCTCAAAAGCTACATGATAATATGATCAGCACCATTTTGAAGGCTCCTATGAATTTCTTTGAAACAACCCATACTGGTAGAATTTTGAACAGATTTACCAATGATATTTACAAGATTGATGAAATGCTAGGTAGAACTTTTATGCAATTCTTCAATAATGTTATTAAGGTTACTTTCACAATCATTGTTATTTCATTCACCACATGGCAATTTGTCTTTTTGATAGCTCCATTAATGATTGTTTATTCTTACTATCAACAATACTACATGAGATCATCAAGAGAATTAAGAAGATTAGATTCAACTACAAGATCTCCTATTTACTCTCACATGCAAGAATCTTTAGGTGGTTTGTCTACTATTAGGGCATACAATCATGCTAATAGATTTATTCATTTGAATCAATGTAAAGTTGATAACAACATGTGTGCTTACTATCCAAGTGTTAATGCCAACAGATGGTTAGCTTGTAGAATTGAAAGTTTAAGTTCTTTGATCATTTTTGCTACTGGGTCTTTGTGTATGTATAGATTAAGCAACGGTAAACTAACAGCAGGTGCTATTGGTTTAGCTTTGAGTTATTGTTTGCAAATTACCCAATCTTTGAATTGGATTGTTAGAATGACTGTTGAAGTTGAAACAAATATTGTTTCTGTTGAAAGAGTAAAAGAATACAGCGAATTAACAGAAGAAGCTGCTTTCTACATTCCTGAAAAGAAACCTGCTGACAGTTGGCCATCAACTAAGGGAGGAATTGAGTTTAATGACTTCTGCATGAGATATAGAGAAGGATTACCTTTAGCTTTGAAACATATCAATCTGTCTATAAAGGCTGGAGAAAAAATTGGTATTGTAGGTAGAACTGGATGTGGTAAATCAAGTTTGATTTCTTCCTTATTTAGAATAGTAGAAGCCGCTAGTGGTGCTATTGTGATTGATGGTGTTGATGTTAGCACCATTGGTTTACATGACTTAAGATCTAAGATCTCTATCATTCCCCAAGACTCTCAAATATTCAAGGGTACCATTAGAGACAATATTGATCCAACAAGACAGTTCACTAATGATCAAATATGGAAGGCTTTAGAGTTATCACATTTGAAAGATTATGTGATCAATGATTTAGGTGGAAACTTGGAATCTGAAATATCGGAAGGTGGTAGTAACTTAAGTAGTGGATATGCTCAATTGTTGAACTTAGCCAGAGCCTTGTTAATCAGCACAAAAACATCTATTTTGGTTTTGGATGAAGCTACAGCTCAAGTTGATGTAGAAACCGATAAGATCATTCAAGAAACTATCCAAACAGCTTTCCAAGATAAAATTATCATTAGTATTGCTCATAGAATACATACTATCTTAAGCTTTGATAAAATTATTGCTTTGGATGCAGGAGAGGTTATGGAGTTTGATACGCCAAGTAACTTGATAGCCCAAAAGGAGGGTATTTTCTACAGCCTGTGCCAGGAAGCTGGCTTAGCCGAGTAAGTATAGCCAAGAAAAAAGGTAAGTACTACGTTTAGAAAAAGAAGCTGCCTATTCCCGGTAGCTTCAGCACTATATATTATACTCTATAGAGCAAATTTGCTAAAACACAAGAAAAAAAAATATTAACCCGTATACACTACAGCTTTAACGTTTTACTAGTCACTGAAGTTGTATTAATCAAAAAAAAAAAACATGAAATCAATGATTTTCACCCAAGATTTATATTATTTTGTGAATTAAATTGTTATGAAACAGTGCTTCAGATAATATATTTTCCCCCTAATCCATATTTTTTTGTTTTGAAACTGTGTTTTCAATATGGCTATATTGATTAAACTGGAAAAAAAACATTAAAACCGTTCCTTATTAATTGGCTCATTTTTTTCCTTCCCGCAGGAGTTTAAGGAGTAAACAAATTGTGTGAGATAATCCAGGTTTTTAACGCGTTGTTTTTTAATCGGCTGCAACGGCTACATCAAAAAATAATTACAACAACATTTACAAACTGTGGAACTAGGTCACCTCTTATCTATGATTACCTCCCTTTTAATTTTTCAAAATTAGTAGCGCATAACTCTAAGTAAATATAATGACTATTCCTTATTTTTTTTAGTCATTTTATGCACTTCAATATGGAGTTTGTTTTTTTCACCGCTTCTTTGTTGGCTCTTTTTTACTTTTTTACTTTCGATATCACATATACAGAACGAGAGTATAAACAATAAAATAACCCGGATGTTTTTTTTTTTTTCACAGTATCAATTCTCACAACTGCAGCAAATCCTTGAAATTATTTAAACTGAGAGTTGAATTATTCAGGTTGCAAGTATTAGATATTTCCAATAATATAAACTTGTTATTGGAGATAAAAACATATACTATAAAACCAAAAAAAACCCCCTACACTCGCTCTAAAAACCTATCCATTCATTTCGCAACATGGTATCTACTACTAAAGCTGCCATTGCTATTACTGCTGCAAGTGCTTCCCTTTTATCTGCCAAAAGCATTGTTCAATTTGACTTACACAAACACCAAGGCTCAATCAATGCCAGATCTGTTGTTTCTAAACAATCTGCCAGAGATTTGTCTTTTGAATTAATCAATCAACAAGGTTTCTTTTCTGTTGATGTTGCCATTGGTACTCCAGTCCAAAACCCAGTTACTTTGTTGATCGATACCGGTTCTTCCGATATGTGGGTCAACGGTGCTTCTGTTTGTTTACCTGGTACTTACTCCAATTCTTCTGCTCCTGCTACCAAGAAAAAGAGATATGCTTCATCTGTTTTGGAAGGATTTGAATTAACTGCCACTTACGCTTCCACTTATTTCGATAAGGTCTCTAGTGACTTTATTGCTCCAGCTCCAACTGGTACCGCTGCCTCTGCATCTGCTGCCACTGGTATCAATTGTGCCCAATACGGTGCTTTCAACCCTGATTTGTCTTCTTCTTGGAAAGAATTAAACTTGGGTGAACCATTCGGTATTGAATATGTTGATACTACCCAAGCCACTGGTGTTTACGGTACTGATTCTTTATCCATCAACGGTGTTTCTGTTCCAAATACCACTTTTGCTGTTGCCAGCTTTTCCAATTCATCTCAAGGTGTTTTAGGTATTTCCTTACCAAGAGATGAATCTTTGTTTGCTGATTTCAACAACGGTACAACCTACAACAACTTACCACAAACTTTAAAGGCTGATGGTTTAATTTCTAAGGTTTCTTACTCCTTATTCTTGAACAGTTTATGTGATCAATCTGGTTCCTTATTGTTCGGTGCTGTTAACCCAGACTGGTACACCGGTGAATTAAACACTGTTCCATTAGTCAACATCTATCCAAACTTCAGTGATGTTCCTATTGAATTTGACATTACCGTCAATGGTGTTGGTATTGCTGACTATCCAACTTTAGGTGACAGAAAGACCGTCACAAAGACCAACTTCCCAGGTGTCTTAGATTCCGGTACCACCTTGATGCAATTACCACCTGATTTAGCCTTTGCTTTAGCCGATGAATTAGACTTTATCTGGAAAGAAGACTTTGGTTACTTCGTTGGTGGTTGTCCAAGTGACGAACAATTAAGAGATTCCTCTATTGTTTTCAACATTGGTGGTATCAACTACTACGCTCCATTAAACAATTTCATCTACACCACTTCTTCTGCTGAAGTTTGTGCCTTTGTTGTTTCCCCATTCGAATCTAATGGTGAATTTGACAGTCCTGATGATTACTCCAAGTACGACAACTATGCTATTTTAGGTGACGTCTTATTAACTTCCTTAGTTGTTGTCTACGATTTAGAATCATATGAAATCAGTTTAGGTGTTGCCAATTATGAAGGTTACGCTTCTGGTTCTGGTAACGTTGAAGAAATTATTTCTACTGTTCCAGGTGCTAAGAAGGCTCCAGGTTATTCCAACACTTGGTCTACTTGGGAATTCATTACTCACTACTCTGGTGATGAATCTGATGGTTTATTCACCAACACTGATGAAGTTAACCCATGGTTATCAACTGCTTCCTTTGGTTGTGGTTTAGACAACAAGGTTACTTCTAGTGCTGCTCCAGGAAACATCACTATTGCTACTTCTGCCGCAGTATCCTCAGCTTCTGCTACATCAGTTGTATCTTCTTCTTCTGCCGCAGTAACTTCAGTTTCTTCTACCTCTGTTGTATCTACTTCTTCTGCTTCCAGTGCCACTATTGCTTCAGTTTCTTCAACTTCTGTTGAATCTTCTTCCGCTGCTACTTCAAGTGTTAGCTCTGCTGCTGCTT
>ERZ794949.48-NODE-48-length-46302-cov-161.672498_pt1 | contig 46302 bp, 28 predicted proteins | sample MGYA00511363_ERZ794949 | MGnify/ENA primary metagenome ERZ794949 (study PRJEB30137, sample SAMN04331402) | food metagenome | isolation source: T1 must sample point D1 replicate B | place: Australia: South Australia ...
ATCATCCTTAAATGTAAACAAATTTCAATATTATTATTAGTTCATATGCAGTATGTAAAATCACTAATAAACAAACTATCTCCGATGTTCCCCCATTAATAAGCCAATAAACTTCTTCTCCCAGCGTCTTTCTTCTAATAATACCTTAACTGGATTTCATTTTCCACTACATAGACTATTTCAAGTCGTTTTCACTACGAATATTACACATACTTTTTGTAGCGTAAACCCAAGTTACAGAACTCCGATTGTGGTCACGCTACAAATTTCTTTTGCTTATGTTGTTTTTTTAAGGGGATAACTTTGAAAAAAAGCAACGACATAAATAACAACGTTACGCTTATGACTTTTTTTTCAATAAGTTACTTTATTTTGAATTGCTCAATCTCCAATTACTCCAGGAAGCACTTGAAATTAACAGTAATTCTAATTGGCAACCAATATCACATATCAGCTTGAATACAATAATAAAAAAAAGCAAGAAATGAATTCGATTAATCAAGATAATCAAACAATTATGACAGCGCAAACTAGTCATACTCAAAACACCGAACAAACTTATTTATCATCTACAACAAATGGAGGAGCAACAATGTCATTGCACACCAACGCTGCAAATGCACAATACAAAGAAGTTTTAAAACAACCGTTATCAATAACCGTTCCTTACAATTTGCAACCTACAGAAATATTAGCACAAAGATTCACTTGTTGGAAAGCCATAATCAAAGCAGTTTTACTTTACTTACAAGAGACTTGTTCTATTCAAGACGAAATTGTTAGACAACAAATAAGACTGTCACACGCTATAAATTTTCCATTTCAAAACTTGCTACCTACTGCTACCGCTTTAAGTGAAAAAAAGGGCAGCGATGCTCATGATATACACAAGCAAAAACCTAAAAGTGTTAATAAAACTGAAAACTTGGTTATGAGTAAGTTATTTGCCCCAGCAGGAAATAACAGTGTAACTGATTTGCCACAAGTTTTGGCTGAATACCATAACTCAATGATCCATGCTGCTCAGCATGCTTCCAGAGAACTAAACAATACAATCATCCCCAGATTAGTTGACTTGAGAAGAGATTTACAAGTCAAAATCAAAGAAATTAAAGAATTGGAATCTGATTTTTCCAATAACCTGGACTCCCAACTAAACAATACTAAAAAAGAATTGCAACAATTTTCACAATCATTGGAACAAGCCAAGTATTCTACCAGTAACAAATTGGATCCATACTTGTGTAAGTTAGCATTGGACAGATCTATCAAAAGACAATTACATGAAGAAAACTTTTTGCATGAGGCTCACTTGAATTTACAAACATCAGGTGGGGAACTTGAAAAAGTCATAATTCATGAAATCCAAAGTGCATTGACACAATATGCAAAACTGATGGGTCAAGAAGCACAGTTGGTATTTGATACACTAATTTCCAAGTTAGATTCTGGATTTTTGAATATTGATCCTACTATGGAATGGTCTTACTATACAGAAGCATCAGTTAACAAGGATTGCTTTATTCCGCTTGATTTACCAATGAGACATTTCAGTAAGATTAGCTATAAAAGTCAATTTGACCCCTTAGCTAATGAATTAATATCTGGATTTTTAGAAAAGAGATCCAAGTTTTTGAAAAGTTATACAAGAGGATTCTATTTATTAACTCCAACTTTCTTACATGAATTTAAAACAGGTGACAGGAAAAAAGATTTAACTCCTATAATGTCTTTACCTCTGAATGACTGTACTGTAGCTGAACACTCCAAGAGAGGTTCTTCCGAATACAAATTTGTTTTACATGCAAAACAAAATGGGCTAATTCACAGAGGTCAAAACTGGGTATTCAGATGCGATAGTTACGATACCATGTTTAAGTGGTTTGATATCATGAAAAAGTTAACTTCCACCACTGATCCTAAACTAAGATCCAAGATCGTTTGCGATTATTTGAACCTAGATCCAGAAACAGGTAAGAGTTTGAATAAAAACTTAAAAAGAGCTGTTTCCCCGCCATTGAGCACTTCACAAAGATCTGTTCTATCCAAGGAATCAAAAGCTGCATCTAAAAGTGCTAAAAATAACCTAAAGATAGCTACAAACCCGGCAGATGTTGCCAAAACCTCTAATTCTGCTATCTTGCCCAATAAACCGATAACTCCAATTCAACAATTCCATAAGATTAGTATAGACGATACAATGATGTCACCAGAGAGACAACCTCAAGAATCTTTGTCTGAATCCTCAGTTAACATGGGAGCTTATGGTGATCATCCGTATGGAGGAAATTCTGAATATGATGATAGCATAGTCATGAATGGATATGGTGACAAATGGGACTAAAGATGTGAGTTTTTCAATATATTCATTTAAAAGAATCTTTATATATGCAAATTTAATAATTAAATCTTTTTTTTTTTCTTTTTTTAATGCCTTTAGCTCAAGTGATGCAATAACTCTTTATTGGCATTCCACATCGGCTTCAGCTCTTTTGGTTTTTGATTTAAGAATGTCATTGACCAAATAATTCAGGACTTTTTCATTGAAGTCTTCATCAAACTTTTCATTCGAGAATTTCTCTAAAACATAGTCGTATCCTTTATTACCTAATTCTTTCCATATATTAGAAGATGAACCTATACTGTCTACAGCTTTGAAAACTTCGTATAATTCAGAATACTTTCCAGCAGTTTCTTCACTATAATCCGGATCAGATGCATCTATAAAAAACAACTTTTTGCTAAATTCTTCAAATTGAGAATTGTTTTTCAAAACAGGACCTAAAATATCCAATAAAGGTCCAGCAGAAGCATGTGCTAATGGAATAGTATTGTTTGCAAAATATTCAACAACAGAAATACCAAAGTGTTCGTTCCACATAGTGTTCAAACCAAATTGAGAGTCTTTTATTTCAGCTAATAGATCTGCATAAGACAAATTCGTTTTAAAAATCAACTTGTCTTCTGGAATTTTCAATGTTTTGTGTGCCCTATACTTTAATTGTCTTAAAAAGACTTCATCTTCTACAGATCTTATTGAACCGACAAAAATCAAATTCAAACTTTTATTTATGTCAGATCCTTCAAAAGTATCTAAATACTTCTTGTATTGATCGATAGCTAACTCGTGTCTCTTTTCAGGTCTGTATTGAGCAACTAAAACACATTGCCATTTCTTCTTGTGGTCATTTGATAAAGGCTTTGTATCCTGAGCTTTCAAACATGGTGGATAAACAATATTATTATCAACCATCTTCCAAATTGAATCCATATGGTTTTTGGTCCAAGTTGAATTTACAATGGAGTAATCAACAGAATAGCCACAGAATTTATACCAAACATATAGGATCATCCAATAAACTCTTTTTATCATTGGTAAGTTGTTCATAGACAGCATATCTCTTTGAATTATAGGATAGTGAGTGTAGGATACAATAGGAACATCGTAGAAAAATTTCATAACAGGGTATACGAAAGGATAACCCATGGTGTCTATAAAGCAATCAGGTGGCAATTTGCTAATAGCATTTTTCAACAAGAAAATAGAGGAAATTGCTTGTAGTAATAAAGTAAAAACAGGCCATGATTTGCCTTCAACTTTGCTTCTTCCTTCAAGGTAAATAAAACATATTTTTTTGATATCCAAGTTAATACCAAATTTGAACTTCACTTTTTCAATTATGTCTTCAGGTTTGATATCAACATCTCCTGTGTAAATGGCAATCTTGAAATTTTTGTTGTTTTCATACTTATCCAAAATAGTCTTACAAAGTTCCCATAAAACTCTTTCACCTCCACCACCTGAGTTACAGAAAGGATGGAAAATACCTATAATAAACTTATCACCGGAATTTTGGTTGCTAACGTTTTCACATAAAGCATCAAAATTTAATCTATCTTTTAAAGAAAGAGTTAAACCATCATTTTTAGCTTTTATTGGAGCAATATTTCTATAGTTTGAATAAGCCAAAGTAGCATATTCATCGTTACTGTTTAATAACAACCATCTTCTGATACATCCATTTTTACCACCAAAGTTGATTCTCACAGTTTTTTTTGTCAATCTTTCTCTGGCCAATGGGCTTGAAACTTCTTCATCTTCAATAATTTTCTTCAAGTTGTCTTTATATCTTTGTAACCAGTTTTTAGGAGGCTTCAACATGAATCTAGGCAAAATATCAGATTTCCTTAGCAAAAAAGTGGTTAACACAACAACTACCATGAAAGCATAGAAGGATTTTGTGTGTGTAGCTCTGTATTTCAAAGATTTTGTAAGAGAAAAAGCATTCTCCTTGGTGAAAACAGAAGGAATATCTAAACCCATAGCTAAGCTGTTCGTAGTCCTCTGTTTTTTTTTTTTTTTTTGGTTTTTATGATTAATTCAAACTTTTGGAGTATTCAAAAGATAGAGATTGTATGCCCGTTTTCATATATATAGCTGTAAACCCCCAAGAAACGTGATATTAGTGAAAAAAATCTTCCTGATATTTCGGGGATTAGCGTTCCTTTAAAATCATGGCGGATTTTTTTTGATTTTTTCGTTTTTTCCAGATCACATCACGTGATATTCTCATACGGTTTGCCATTCATTGCAAAGTAAACGCACATAAAGTGTGTAAATCACATATTAAGCTATAATTCTATTCACAATTAAGTAAAAATTGAGCCCATACTATTGCCAAGTTTTCTCCTATTTCTTGTTCTTGTACTAAATAAAGTGTTTTCCTTGAGACCCGATAAACTCCGAAGTGAATTGCTTGAAAAAAATGTAAGGAAAAAAATTTTCTTCAAGCCAAATAGGAAAAAAAAATGGACCACATCTAGTAGCAACGTGTTTTTCTCGGTTTTGGCTATTTTTGGATTGAATTTGATATAATTTGTAGCAAAAACATCACGTTTGATTTGGTATTTTTACATATAACCAAGCCTAAAAGCATTTATATACACCAAAAAATGAATCAACTAAACGCTATATCACAAGTTTCCGGATTTGTTTCCAACTTATCTTTAGAAAACATAAAAAATGAAGCCTTAAACTTACAATCCAAAGTAAAACAAATAAAACCTCCACAAGAATTCTTCGATGTTAGAAGAATATCCAAACCATTGAACTTCTCTGAAATTCAAACCAGAGTCAGCTACAATTTGAAATACTTCCAAAGCAACTATACTTTAATAGTTTCATGTTTGTTCATATACACCTTATTAACAAATTTATTGTTGTTATTTGTTATTTTGTTTTCTTTCTTTGGTATTATGGGTATTAATAAGTTACAAGGTCAAGATTTAATAACTCCATTTGGTACATATAAGACTTCCCAACTATACACTGGTTTGTTATTGGTTGCAGTTCCATTAGGGTTTTTAGCTTCTCCAATCTCCACAATTTTGTGGTTGATTGGTGCTTCTGCTGTTACTGTTATTGGCCATGCTTCTATTATGGAAAAGCCAATTGAAACCATCTTTGAAGAAACTGTTTAAGTTAATTGTATCAATATTCCAAAATAAATCTTGAAAAAAAAAAAAAAAGTTGTTATTGAATAAGAGTACACGCCATTTGTTCTGCTGTGCCAATAAATGTTATATAATCTCTATTTTTTTTTTTCTAAATTAATATTTTATTTTAAACTAAATTTTTTGCCTTTTAATTATCATCAATTCTATGCTCATCTAGATCGAACGCTTTTCCAATCCTCCATATGTTTATATATAGAAACCTAGAGTGTAAAAATGATTTGTGATTGAATACTTGTTTACTATGTGTCACATGACCACTTTTTAAAAAAAAACATGAAAATCTTATATGAATCCATTTTAGGAAATGCAAGAATAAACAAATGCTCTTGTTTACACCAAAAACTATATCATCGAAATTTCAACATTATAACTAAATTGCTTATTTTTTTTTTTTTAAAAAAAAGGACAAAGAAGATTATTGTGAGTTCATTTAAGCTATTTTGAATCTGACATTCCTGTTATTGAAGTTATTTTATATACCCAAGAAAATAGTAAGAATTTGTTGTTTTTGTTGTTGTTTTTTTTTTTTTTTCAATCAAAAGCTTATTTGTAAGGGAAGTTTTTTTTTAAAATTGAAAGTTTTAAAATACTTAACCAAAAATTAAACATCTATTACCAAAGATAAGACTAAAATAGTTTCTACAATAAGAACTGGCCATTGCTTTTATTATCATTATCATTTTTTTAATATAATTTCGATATCTAATTTCTTCTTTAATGGATCCTCATCAACCTTATTTTGGTGAAGGCGGTAACCAAGCTTACAACTATCAGCATAATGCCGCCAACCAAAGAATCGTACCCGCAAGTGTTCCACCACATTCAATGGCACGGGTCAATTCTCAACCGGATTACATTAACCCAGAAAGCCCATTATATCCACAAGTGCAATACCAAATATCAAATGTACCCAATTATCCACCACCTTTCTTCTGCGAAAACCCAAACATTAACTACCATATGCAAATGCAAGTTCAACACCAAAGAACTACTTTGGAAACAAAGAGCTTCATAAAAAGTATGGAATTCCAAAAAGAACAAGAGATTTCTAAGCAATATGCAATGAAATTGGAGATGTTAAAGCTTTCTATGCAAGCAAACATTCCAGGGAATATGATTCCACAATTATTTCATAATGACCAGAACATTATCCAAGGCGACAGACCTGCCACCCCAGAGCAATATAGCAGAGTATCTTATCAGGATCATAGAATCAAGGAACTACCTCATCCTAACAGTGATGTGGTTTATATAGATCCATCGAGATCTATAAGATTGAGAACATTCTCTGATAACAACGAAACGGAAGACTTTGAAAAAACTCCTGAAAACGTAACTAACAATATTTATGATCAAGCGGAAAATTATAATACTGTACCCCAGTTACACTTTAAAAATCAATCTAAAAGAACCAACTCTCCTTTCAAAATTGGGGAAGCTGGAGTCAAAGCTCTGAATTCTAAAAATATCAATATGAATGAAGCACAAGAAAGAAATGACAGTAGAATAAGCAGCATCAATGAAATATCTGGAAGAAATAGTAGAGTCACCAGCACAAATGAAAACGACCCTATGATGTTCAAACCTAAGATGCATTCTTTTAATACAGGGATCTTAGAGGACAACAGAAGTACAAACTCTTCGACATTGCACTTTAAGGGTGCTTCGGTAAAGCATAGTCCAGATTCTTCACAAACAAAATCCTTTGTAAAGTCTCATAAAAGATACAATTCTATGCCATCAACTTTAAAGCCATCTGCTGATATATCTCCTTTGAAGCAAACAGCGCATAAGAGAACAAGATCAGTGTTCTATGGTCACAACAAATCAGACAGCCAAACATCTGAAGCATTATTGGAGCTATCTCAAAATAATGCCTTCAAAAAGACCACACATAATATGCACAGTAGAAAAAGAAGCTATGATTATGGAACTCATCAAGCCGCCAGTATTGATTTGAATGCCATAAAAAGACAAAAAAGTATTCATACTGAAAATTTAAAAAGCCATGAAGACTTGGAATATACTGTGAACAACAAGTTTCAGTTCGGTAATACAAATGAAAATGAAATTTCTTTGAAAAAGTACGAAATGGAGAATACACCAGAACATGAAACAACCATTGATGAAGAAGACAAAGATGATAACATAGTTATGAAAAAAGTTCAATTCAATGAAGATTTAATTGTAGACACAGATGAAACAGAAAACAATGAAAATAATAATAACGGAAAAAGAAAGAATACTTTGAAGAGTATTTTGAATTAAATATATATAAATGTATTTATATAGATTGAGTAAATTCTTTATATTTAATATCAGCTATGTTTTCAATTTCTTGTATGTTTATTGAATCCCATTCAATGTTATCGCCTTGTTCATTCAATTCACTTTGTATGATCATAAAATCAAAATCTTCCTTTTTGAATGATCTGTTGATAAATGAAATTTTTGAAGCAACATCCTTGAAAAGCTCATCCAAAATATCATCACCTTTGACTACTTCATTATTAACATCATGGAATTCGGTATCACAAAATTTCAATAACCAAGTTATCATATCATCAAGCCAAATTTTATTGTAGATATAGAATGTATCATCAAATCTGAAAAGTTCGTGAATCTTTAATAATATCTTTATAATCAACTTTGAACCACCCAAGAATGTGTAGTTCACATAATCCACAACTTTCAAACTCAATTGAAGATTTCTATGTAGTGGATAACTTAATGATTTCTTAATTGAAATTATTAAAGCTGCTTTAATGATATTTCTTTTATCCTCCAAGTCACTAATCTTTATATCTTTTTGTTCTGGCTCTTCCTCAACAACCTCTTTAATGATAAAATCTTCTTCCATATCAACATCTTTGTTGTCAAGTTTAAATTCCGGTTTCCAATTACAACTTTCCTTAACACCAAATTCATTTAATAGCAGAGTGTTATCCAAATTACTCAATTGTGGTGATAGCTTACCGATCAACCATGATCTTTCTGAGGTTTGTTCTCTTTTGCTAGGTTTGTAAGTTGAACTTGGTACTTTCCCTTCTTGTTCTTCCTTTAAGTTATAATCAAATTCCATAGATTGAAAGAAGTATCCAAATATGGCGTTTATCAAAAAGGTAAAGTTTTGTTTCCAAGATTCATTTAAATCATCAAATTTTATACTTTTTGGTGATTTTGCCAATTGGAGAAATAGTGGTGTTTGTTTGGAAATCAACTTGACATCACCATCATTTGATAATATTTTCTCAAAATCTTCATGTTGAATATTCTTTGGTAACTTTTCTCTCATTTGTTCCTGTTCAAATTCATTGTAGCTGATCAAATCTTTAAATCTAGGTTTATCCGAAGCTTTCAATTTAACCCATTTCAAAAAGTACTTAATTTCTGTAGGAACAAACTTCAAAATTTCCAAAATCCCATTGATATCCAAATCTTCTTTCATGTATTCATTTAATTGACCATATTTAAATGTGATGTAATCATTCATGTAGTAATCAGGATCAAACTTCAAGTTGTCTCTATAATTTCTTAATTGTATAAGTTCACTTTTGAAGTCTTCTGAATCTTTAAGCAAGATAGCTTCAGCAACTTCGTTAATCTCATTGTTGTTGTAAATAGATGGTATTATGGCATCTGCTGTATACTTACTACTAAATCCAATTTTGTTATTCTTTATATCGTTTTCCACATTAACATTTTGTTTAATTTGCCAATCAAAAGTCTCTCCCAACTTAGATAACAAAGGTATATCATTTGTCTCGTCATCAACTTCTTGAATCAATTTATTTTGTCCAGGCTTAGTTTCATTAACAACATTCAACATAGAAGAATTGTTAACTGTTTCTTGTCTGTTTAATAATCTTAAATGGTTATCTAAATCCAAAAAAGTTTGATTTTTATGTTTTTTGAATAACTTAATCTCAATAACGTCTTCTTCGCTCAATAACTTGCATTCAAAAGGCTGTTCCAATTGACTTCCTGGATTTCCTACTTCTTGTATCATATTTTGAGTTATTATGTCTTCTTCACTCATCATATCTTCTCCTTCATTAAAAGTCAATCTCAAGTAATAAGGCAGCAAAGAAAAGTTGACCATGTTATTGTTTATAGTTATGTCTAAGTTGCTTGTACTGAATCTAATATTATTGATATGCACCTTGATAAATATGTGCAAATCATCTTGAGAGATGTCAAATTTAGGGGTTAACATTGCTTGGTGATTTTATTAATGTTCTTTCATGGATTATATAAAAGTAATAAAAAAAAAAAAAAAAAAGAAATTTAAAAAAGAAGCGCAGTTTTTAAAAACAAACTAAGAGGAATACCATCAGCTCGTGTTCAATAAAGAACAAGTATTTTTTAATATTCATTTTTTATGCTAGGTTGACAGTAAAATATAATTATTTTTGAAAAGTCTGAGAAATAACTTGGAGTTTCATATAGTAAACCATATTACCTATAGTTTGTTAAGCCTATGATTTAAACAAATATTCACGTGATCAGCTATTAGAAATGCTTTCTCACGTGACAAACATTCAAGTATTTCCACAAAGTTATATCCGTGAATATTTTTTGTTTATGATCATCCGCAGCTTTCAGTAAACTGAGAAAAACGTTCATCTAAAACAGTTATTTTATATCCGATTTTACCATCATCTAAAACAGTTATTTTACATTCATATTCGGGTAAATCTACAATAAGCTAATGATCGATGACATCATAATCAACACATTGGTGATGAAAACATATTTCACGGACAGAAAAAAAAAAGGCCTCCGGAATATATGTGCGTGGACCTCGTACGCTGCGAAAATTATATGCAGAAGTCATGCTCGGGTGACTGTTTCCACATTTTTTTTGCTAGGCGAAGTACCAACAAAACGATGAAATCATCATCTCTAGTTCTTGTTTTTTTTTTTTTGGGCTGTCGCGGGGGCATAGATTCTATAAAACCAGGCTTCAGGTAATATTACATCACTATGAACTTCAATCCAATATTTCAGTATGATATTGTTGGATATATAAGGAGAATATTGATCTCCAGGAAAGCATCTTCAAGTGAAATATAATTATACTTTGAAAAATAAAAAAATGTCTATGTATACAACCAAAAGCAAAAGCAACTTATCTTTTGATAACACAACTAACGATAAAATTATAGAAAAAAAAATGTCTACTGAACCTGTCTCTGTCCAAACACCAAAACCTTTCTCCCTACATAAATCTTCATCAGTCGAAGAATACTTGAAAAAGAACAAAGAATGGTCAGAATCCATTACCAATGAAGTTCCTAACTTGTTTACTGACTTCAACAGTAAAGGCCAACAACCTCATACTCTTTTTATTGGTTGTGGTGATTCCAGATATAATGAAAACATCTTCAATGTTAAACCTGGTGAAATTTTTGGTTTACAAACTGTTGGTAACAACTTAAACTTAAACGATGAAACCATCATGTCCACTTTGGAATTCACCATCTTGGTCTTAGGTATCAACAAAATCTGTATAGTTGGTCACACTGATTGTGGTGCTGTCAACTCCTGTTGTGATGACTCTGTATACCACTCTCTACCAAAGAACTTAAAGAACTACTTAAAGCCAGTTTACGACAATATACAAAAAATTAAATTTGACCATAAAGACGATATCCCTCCTATTGACAAAAAGCACTTGTCTCTAGAAAACGTCAAAGCTCAAGCTGATAAATTATTGTCTGTTGAATTTATTAAAGAAAAGGTTGAAAACAACACTTTAGAAATTTTACCAATGATCTACAACGTAGAAAATGGTTTAGTTGAAACTATTTAATAATATATATATGAAAACAATAATGTATCCGGAATACTAATAAACGAATTTTATGTTTATTTTAAGAAATTGAATATTTTTAGTTAACACTATTTTGTGGGTGATTTTTTTTTTTTTTCTTCATTTTAATTAATTCCTAATCAGTTCATTTACAAAGCAGGTGATTCTTTAATAGAAGTACTCAAATAAAATTAAAATGCTTGCTCATCATCAACTCTTGTCTAGAAAGCGTTAATCTCCATTTAAGCTGTTATCTTTCCCCACTTATACCGATTTTTTGTCTAAGAAGATTTCCTATTTGGGGAAACTGATTTAATTAATTAAACCTATAAATTTTCATCTTTTTTTCAGCATTTTAAAATAAATCATCAGGGCATCAAGTACCCTCTACATTTACTATTATTTTTAAAAGCAAAAATACCTTTATAATAAGTAATTTACTGGGCTTGTTTTTGCTCTACTTGCCCTTAATTTAATGTCTTATCTGTCTTTTTCCATTTCTTATATAAACAAAGTTCTTCAAAGTTTATTTCTTAAAAAACTTTAAAGGAAGTATGGTAGTTTTATAACTAGTTATAATAGAATGTAAAAGAAAATGACCAAACATTATTAATTATAAACGCAAGGTTCTTCAACTTTTTTTTTTTAGCATAAAGTTAGTCATTGCTTTTTTCTTTTCTGATATCTGCTCATTTGGCAAACATAAAACAAACAGTCTGCATTTTTGTTATTTTCATTTAAACTTTTGATATATTATTTTTGCATATTTTCAACTTAAGGTACGTAAAAAAATTATTATGACTAACACCATTGTAAACCATTTTAACGAAGTTCTATATAAATTACAATTTGATATCAATACGTGTGTAGAGGTTGACAAAGAATACATTATTTTTGATTTAAACAACTTGTTTACTGATTCCAACAAAAACTTTGTTGAATTAAAACAGATTTTATCCAAATACAAAATAATTTTCAACATAAAATGTCTCAGTATTCAATTTACTCCATTTTTTAAATTGATTCAAGAGATTTTAACTTTTAATTATAATCATTTCGTTAACTCTGCTAAGAATAAAACGACTTGTAAAAACGACGACAATCTAAGGGTTCTTTTTATTTTAAATCAGTTTTTTAAACATCCTTTTATTTCAGAAAAATTATTAAACGAATCAGTTATAAATACTAGTTTCTCTTCAATCAGTACTACCACCAAGATATCAAAATTACTGGATTTAAATTATGATCTATTGCCAAAAGATTTTGCTTTATCTTCAAATGAGAGTAACATCAAAAAAATCAGAGGAGGTAAAGTTAAGTATCAAGGTACATGGGTTACATGTAATTTTGGTATTAAATTATTAAAGTTAATTGGTGGTTTTGATGTTTTAAATCAACTACTGACATCTATTTTCAAATTCTTGACTATTGATTTTAAAAGCTCTTTAAGTCAAAGTAACAGAGCTTTAAACAAAATTAATTTTTCATTAAATACAAAATCAATTGTATGGACTCATTTTCCGTGTGATTATATTAAATTGAGAGACTATAAATCAGCGTCAAGAGTTGGTAAGAAAAGAGGTAAATATAACAAAACAAAAAAACATGCGCATACCAAAATAAAACAAATAGCTACTGTACCTTCCACTATTTCCAAAGCAATAAAACCTGCAATTTTTAAAAAAAATTCAATAAAATTGCCACCAATTGTTCTAGACTCATTAAAAATAAATAAAAAAATTAGCTACAGAAGCTTAAGTAACCAGGATTTCCTGAACAAAATAGCAAAAAATCATATCAAAAAGTGCAATTCATTTGCATTTAAGAGCCAACAACACATCAAAAATTTATCTGCCGGATCTGATAACACTATCGTTTCTCAAGTTAGCTTAAGGCATATTGTTTCCCCTTGTTTGCTATCAGCTTGTAATTTGCACTACGAGAAAGACATAAAAAACATTGAAATATTTAGCAAACACACTTGTGATGAAACAGGCAATTATAGCAGCAAAATTAGAACAAATCACTTTGATCAATCAAAAATCTTTGATGATAGTATGTTACTTGTACCACAAAAACCTGTAGCTAAAGAGCTATTGCCACCATTTGAGATTTCATCAAGTAGCATAACTTCATCTCGTAGTGAAAAGCAGCTATTTTATTCAACTTCATATTCTTTGTGTAATGTAGATGAAGACACTTTTACTGAAGCTATAACAACTGATTATAACCTTACACCTAAAACTCATTACAACGAGAACTTAGATATGACAAATAAGACATTGGTAAGCAAATCACCAGACAAGTCAAGTATGATAAACTTTAATAGTTTGAAATTGTTAGAAAAAGTTAACGAACCAATAGAATCTGATTGTTTTTTGTATCAAAAAGCAAACATTCTAGCATATAGTGACTTTGGATATAAAATATCAACCAGGAGCGAAAACAACAGCTATTATCTTCCACTAAATTATGAGAACAGACCAATTACTAAAACATGTCAGAATGAAAATCTTATCACAAATGTACAAAATGAATCTCCTCAAGATGAAATGTTTGATAGTGTACTAAACTACATGGATGACAAAATCTCAAGATCAAGTAAGTATTTATGAAGGCATATATTTCTCTAGCGTCTTTTTGTTGTGATCAATTGATCAAACTTGTAACTATTTTTTTTATTCGCTACCAAGTAAAAATCACTTGACCAAAAACTTGGCATACGTGTGTATGAAAAAAAAAAAAAAAATGAATAATTATAATATATATTGGTTTGTTTATACATTGAACAAAAATACACCAAAATCTAATCACCACTAACTCACCAAGCATGGATTTTATATCTGATTACAATACTTATGAGATTGAAGACTCGCATGCTGAAGATGTAGAGCAAATAAATACAAAGAGTATTAACATGGACTTTTTGAGTAATTATAAAAGTTTGAGCATGAGTAAGTTTTTGAACACAACCAACAATAAAGATTTGAAGCAAGTTGTTGAAGACTATAATAAAGATATAGACAAGGAGAATATAAATAATCAAATTGACGAATTTATCAGCAAAAAGTTAAATTTTGAAGCTAAACCTACCAAGCTCAATAACGAAAATAATAACATCAAAGAGGAACATAAAGATAGGTTAAAAGAGAAAGTTGATTCATTTGTTAAAATTATAGATACATCCGAATCATTGTCAAGGTACAATGAAAACACTGTATTACTAAACACACTTATAAATAGGACCAAAAATGATACATTTGACTTTTATTTTAAGTTTAAAACTGATATTGACTCATTATTGGATTACAAAGAATATAATAAAATATCCAATAAATTAATACAAATTGAGGCTAATAAATTACAAATAGAAGAAATAAACAATTTCATTGGCAGCTACAAGAAGTTGAATGATATATGTATGGATTCAGTCAGTAAAATGAAACCTTATCAGGATTTATCGATATCTTTTGAAGAATATAAGAAAAGTTTGATAAAACAAGATGATTTGAATCAATTTAACGACAAAATTGAGAACATTGAAGCTGACAAATTGGAGCTAAAAGTATTGAAACACTTGCAAAAACTATTCACTTTGAATTTATTAGAGCATAATATATTATACAATGAAGCTAAAATAAGTGATGAATTTTTACAAATTATAGATAAGTTGATAAAGATTAAGCAGAGATGTATTCAACTAGGGCAAAACTGTAATAAGCTTCTAAATAAGATAGAGCTGGATTTGAACTTTGGTTTAAACAAAATATACAACAATCTGATAACTTTGTTGACAAAGAGTAATGAACTAGCTCTCATTAAAGATAATTTTCAGGTCAAACTTCAATACCTATACGAAAATGATTTAACTCTGCATCAAAAGTTTTTGAATAAATTTACAGATATTGAATATAAAAAATGTGTACAAGATTTTTTGAACCAATTCGATATAAATAATCAAAACATGATTATACTGTCTAATAATTCCAGTAGGTACTTGGGTGATGTTTTGGCACACGTTCATTCTATAATTTTAAACGAATATGAATTCATAAACCAACTGGTGAATGAAGAGGAGAACATAATTTTAAACAATGTATTCAATAAGTTTACCAATATGATAAAAATCAGATTAGAGCAAGTCATTAAGTTTGAAAATGATTCCATTCAATTAATTGAATATATTCAAATTCTATCCTTTTACAAGATGATATTTTTGAAGAAAACTAAGTTAAATGATGATAACTTGTTGATCAAATTATTAGATAATCTATTGGTTTACTGTAATGACAGTACTATTTATAACGTTGAAAAATACTTGAATGATGAATTGCAGTACAAAAGCACTAACCTCGCAAATATGAATCTCCAACCGCCAAATTGGCTTTATGAATACTTAAACAAATTAATACTGATAATGTCTAATTTTGATGATTATAAAGTATTGGATATTTTTGATATTAATTTTTTCAAAAAATTTGACAAAATTTTGATAGAGCAACCCTTGATAGATGAATTGAACCATCAATTTGATCACATATATCCGGCAAAGCTATTGAATAAAGATTTAAACTTAAAAATCAGTAGTTTGATTTTAAGGTGTAATTGTTTAGATTTAATCAACTCGAGGTTGTTGTTGCCATTTTCTTACACTTATTTTATAGATGAAACCTCATCAAGAACAGTATTCAAGAAATTGAATCAAGAAGTAGAAAAATGTTTTAATTTATTGGAAGAGATAACCTTAAAGATTTTATTTAAGGACTTGCAAATTTATGATTATTACAATTTGTTGAATATGATTTTCCCAATCTCTAGTGTAAAATCTGAGCTTGATTATCAAATGTATTTTGCAATAAAGGAAAATCCTATAATCAACCTTGATTCAATTGAAAAGAACGTTAAGGTGAATTTTGAAGAACAGTTACCTTTACTGATGACAAATTTGGAATCCAAATTATTGTTGAATTTATTAAATTCTCCTTTGATAATCAATGAGTTATTAAATGATTCTTTCAAAAAATTCTTCAAATTCTATAAAACCTTTCATAATATATTGAAGTTGATATTTGTTAATGACATAGAAAGACTTGATCAAATTTTCAAATATACTGATGATGAGGTTTATACAATTTTGGGTTTAGAGAATTATTTAGATGATGATATTTACATTGAAAAAGAAGAAGAATAGATTATATAACTTAAATTTTCTTTTGTACAAATTCACTGTTGTGTTCAGGTAAATTACCTCTACCATAGCCATTTGTTTCATAGTAATCCATTGGATATACTGCTTTTTCGCTGTTTCTGTCTAATGGTTTTTCTAATCCAAACAAGACATTACATTCATAAGGTGTCAGTAAAGGTTTATTGAATGCATACCCCCAATCAATTGATAATCTTGGGCATGCGACCTGCACAAAACAGTCAATTTCCTCAAATTCAGCTAATTTCAATGGGAAAATTTCACTCAAAATGATTTTATACACTTTATGCCCGTTATTCAATATAAGCTTTTCTAAATTTTCCAAAGTCTTATTATTTCCTTGTCTACCCAAAGCACCTAAAATCAAACCAAAAGTTTTAGCAGATTTAGCTTTATCAATGGCATCTGATCTAATGTCTATCAATTGTCTTTGATCATACTCTTCAATGGTGAATTGTCTATTGTATGGGTCGTATTTGTATGCTAACAAATTAGGATTGTGAATCATCATTGACTCCAAATGGAATCTTCCATCACCTATGTATAAGATTGCATCAACTTTATCATTGAAATTTAATTCAGGCTCCAATTTCTTGGAAGTACATCCTAATATCTCACCTTTACTCAATGGTTTAATTTGAGGAGTTATGATCTCAATTTTATCAGCAAGTTTCTCTTTTATGCTGTGAAGGGTTGGGTTAAATTGAATAGTTGAAACTGTAGCTAACTTGGTACCCACTTCAAAGTTTTTCAAAAGAGTTTTCAATAAATGGGTTTCATCTATGGATATGGTCACAAATACGTACAAAACTTTAATCTTTGTTATATCAATAGGAACTAAACAGGAATGAGCATAATGAATAATTATGTCACAATCCAACGATCTGGCAGTGTAGTCATCTATACAACATGCTCCATAGGATACATCACCCATAACAACTGTTTCCAAACCTTCATAATCCACAAATTGCTGTAAGATATCAGAAATAATAAGAGAATATATCAACAATCCTTCAGGAAATTGCAAAGCTGCTCTTTTGATTTTATATTTGTTTAGGTTATAAATTGTCTTGTGGATTTCAAAATTATAATTAGATGGCAATAGTTTTATAGCATTATTCAAATCTTCATTTTCTAGAATTTCCTTTGGTATCTGGTTCAATAGATGAGTTCCTGGTCTTCTAACTCTGCTTCTTGGTGTGGTCACTGTTAGTGTTTGAGAGCTAATTTCCTCCCCTTCTAAAGTTCCTTCAGTGATTGGCTTTTTAATACCACCAAATCTGCTGGCACGAGTAGGTTTATTATCTGAAACGTCAGCCATTTCCTCTTCAATGTTTATTGGTTTTTAGGTTTTCAAAAGTGATTAAAGACAAATTTGAAAAAAAAAAAAAAAGACGATACATATACATTTTTGGAGCGAAACCCCCAAGTGCTACCAAATTCAGTGTAATTCCGTTAGTATTCTTCAAGTAATATACATAAAATTTGTATCTAGAAATTTCTGTTAAGCTGCAAAAAAGTTATACAATCTGAGAATTATACAATGAATTTTGGACAAGTGTCTTTATTTTACCTATAATCATGCTTAATTATTGAATAGTCGATAAAGCTGCTACAAAAAAAAAGAACTGTAAAACGTTATATTATAAAGTTAAAAATACACTTTAGTATCGTAATTTTTTGTCAAGGATACAAATTTTGAAACAAAAAAACTCTTTTAGATTAGTTTAAAATATTGATAATACAAGTAAATAATGGATTTGTATAAACAAAGACGTTTGTTTACTGTTCAAATCTTTTAATTAAAAGTGAAGTAGTTGTGTGCTTATATCCGACGATGAGTACTCCTGATTGGGACATCATAGAAATCAAAGCTTTTTTAAAAAAAAGAAACTTTTCTTAAATCCGACTCGATGATGTTTTTCTATGAAAAATGGATTCTTAAACAGGTTTAATCAACTCGACTGATGTTGGAAGCAATTTGACTATATGTTGTGGATATTTGAAAACAACAAAACCACAAGAGCTTTAAACAATATTAATAAATTTTTTTTTACTTTTAATTATATATATCAACTTTATGAGTGCAAATTGTCTTTATTACAAAACATCGAACTATGCACATCACTTGTTAGAAATACTAGTCAGCGTATCTTCACTTCCATTTGAAGAAATATACAGAGAAGTATTAGCAAGTTTTTTTTTATTAGAAACTAAACTATCTGTTGATTCAGAAGTTTTTATTTGTACCTGATCGACCTTTTCTTTTACCTTTTCCTCCTCTTCTTCCTCATCATCAGATCTACTATCAACAATATCGTTTTCAACCTCTTTCTTTTGTATAGTTCTAATTTTCTTATTGACAACTCTGTAGACCAATTTCAAAATTACAACAAACCAAATAATTTGCAAAGACTGCAAACAAAGAAGCAAAACAACTAATGCAGTAACCCATATCAAGTGTTTATTTCCATATCCCAATACTTCACTTACGTTTTGATTCAATTGTGTATGCATTTCTGGGATTAATCTTTTGAAACAATTGTAAACAACAACATTATACAAAAAATGTCTTCCTAAAACCCAACTGACTACAAATCCTATCAAAAAGACACCATCGCAAGCATTAGAAACAACATTCTTGATTATAGTACTATGTGTTTCTTTAATTCGCAGTTCCTTGAATGGTAGCACTACCAAATAATTTAGAATTTTTGACAATGACAAAAACAAATCGGTGGTGTCTGTCGTCATCATTATCATGTGTCCCACATATTTTAAATTTTCTATGCCGTAATCAACACCGTCTTTTTTTTGTACAGTAAAGTTGTTTAAGGAACAAGTATATGATCCAACTGTTAAAACCAGAGTAACAATATGATGAACAATCATTTGTGTGTGATCTTTTCTCTTAGTTTCCAAGTTTAACAATATGTAAATAAGTTGATACAAATATGCTGATATTTGAACCAAATAATAGAAATTAAGTATGATGGAATTATAATTAGCAAATGTCATAGCCGAATGAGTAGCAATTGGTGAGTTAATGGAATGCGGAATAAATATCTTTCTTAGCTCAATCCATATTTCATTAATGTTCAAATTATTTTTCAAAACAAAACTTTGATAAAATATGTAATATCCAAATATTGTCATTACAGTAAAGTAAATGAAGTAATAAATTTGCTCGACTAGTGATTTCAATTTTTTGTATTTGATGATTTTGTCATCAAACTTGTTTATAATGTTATAAATAGAAAGCAACGATACATTAATTACAACTGCTCTTATAATCAAGTGTAGCAAAGTAAACAACATGATTAAAGTCAAATCATTCATCCATAACAACAAAATATTTTTGTTAGTGATGTTTGCAACAAAGTCTTGTTTAGTATAGTAAACGAAACAAAATAATAGCACTGTTGTAAAGCTAGACCACTTCAAAATTTTAGAGTTCAAATCATAATAAGTTTTGAGATCTTTGAAGTAAGAATCATTAATAAATTCATTATTATTGCAAAACACGTTTTTCATTGAATTTAACGTAGAATGGTTTAACTGCACCTATTTTTTTTTTTTTGTTTTTTTTACTACCTTTTGAAACAGAATAAATACTGATTTAAACCTTGAAAACTCATTCATCACATCATTCTATTTATACAATCAGCAACCCTTTAACATTCTTTAAACGACATATTTCACTGCTTAATTAATCAAAGTTGTTCCTAAAATAACCCACAAGCATCTTTTTAAATCAATTCCACTATGAATTTTTATAAACGGAACTTTGATTATCCCGTTTTTCTTACTCACCCGGTATATGTTAACTTTTGAACTCCTATATAATGTACAGTTAATAGGTTTAAATAATCGTATATAAGCTGTAAGTGCCGTATGAATACTAGCCTCAACCTAACGATACTACTTGGCTTCTTTTTTTTTTTTTTATTATTCATTATTTTTATTTCACATGCTATAAGCTAAGCTTTTGTTTGATAAACTCTATATAGTAAAAATCTAATCCATTCTTCATTGTATTTATTTTTCTGTAGTTTATCAAATTTAGTACTTTGCCCAACTACAGAAAACCCAGTCCAGAACTGATATAAAATCATAATTTCTTTGAAGCAGTCTTCTATATCTTGCATATTAATCAATGAAAAGGCTACAAATTCATTAAGTTTTGCAGTCTTTTTATGGATCAATTCCTTTTCTATTAAATTTTGTTTCAATTCTTCTTTCAAACCTTGATATTGAAAATTACCTTCTTCAAGCTCAGTAGTCTCAGAATTAGAGTTTATGTTAGGAGACATGGGATCCTTAGTCAATGTTTTGTTTTGTATGTTATTGTCTCCACTCAAACCTAAATTCATCAGCATCTCATCGTATTCCTCATTTGGTATAATGAATTCCTTGGTTTCGCTACTATGCATATTTGTTGTATTATTTACAGAATTATTTGTACTGCCTACGTCCGAACTGACTGTTTTGTTATTTATTGGAGCTTTATTGTTGCTCTTTTCTACATTCTTTTTGTTTTCTATATCTTTTATAATCTTGGTTGTTTTTTCAATTTTTTGATCTAATTGCTCTCCCTTCAAAACAATTGATAGCAATAGACTGGTGATAGCTATCACATGTGGATGGAATAATAAATGTGAATCTGTAACATATGAGTCATTTATTATAGCCCAGGTATCTTGTAGGTATTCGTAGTTTAACAGATAGTCTTCTATGTTATCAAGGTTCTCTTTTTCCAAATTCTCTTTAACATACTCTGTGAAACTTTGCAAGATCTTTTTTAAAGAGTCATATGGATGGTATACAATCATATAAGATTCTAATTCTTCAATCAAGTAAAACTCGAATTCAGTAATTTTGGTGCAATCAGAATGAATAAAATCAGGCCAGTAAGATTTGGCTATTAAATTCAACGATTTTATATGAATAGGACACTCTTCAACTTTACTTGCCAGATACAAACAAGTCGTTATCAAATAATATACGTTACATTCTTTTATACTACACTTTAGTAAAAACCTTTGTAAATAAATCATAGCAGATGATATAATTACCTGTTTTAATTGAAACTTCTTTCCTAATTTCATCAACTGTAAATATAGGTATATTCTCAAGTTGTAATCTCTATCGTAGTGTAATTCTTTAGCATAAATGGAAATTTGTTTATTACTCCCACTTTCTTGATCTTTGAATTGTAATGGAATAGTCAACCAATAATTTCCGTATTTTTGCAACTCCTTAGTAAACAAACTTAATCTGATATCATTCAATTCTGGTTTAGTATACAAGTTGTTATTATACTGGCTCGAAGTCCAATAGTTAGCGGACATATCCTTGGTATAATGCTTAATTTGGTTTATTTAAGGTTACTTTTTCAAATTTTTTTTGTAAGAAAAGTTGAATATGAAAATATGTGCGGATAAGGGAAAAATTTCATGATCTACCCTCCAAAAACACACACAAATTATATTGAATTAAGACCAAACAAAAATAGCAATTAAACACTGAATGATTAAGGTAACTGGTGGCTTGCTCATTGGTTTAGTTTTACTTATATTTGCTTATTATAGAATTGCTTGTAACACGCCGAAATATCAGTACTTTTACTTCAACACATACCATGCAAAAACAAAAGAATATCAAGAACGATTGATAAAAATAAACAAAAACGGAAAAGAAATCTTGAAAATAGAGATTTACAACAACATATCAATACAGATCTTCAATCATAAAAGTAAGAAAAGCCACAGTATTCTGCTGAAGGACTTGAAGTCGGTGATAATCCTGGAAATACTAAGTGATGATTATAAACTTGTTGCATTACGGAAATGTGACGATGATTCTATTAAGTCTGTGGATATCCTGAACACCAAAGACTTCAAAAAAATGCCTTTGAAGATTGTCATAGATATTTATAACATTTTGATGAATATTATAGAAGAATGACGTCCATCGTCGGACATAAGAATTTGCCGTCTCAGCTTCACCTTGACATTTCATCCGGAACAAAACGTGGATATGCTTTGTTTGTGTGCACGTGCATCCCTAAGCAATTGAAGCATATGGAAAAAATGCAAGCATAAGTATTGGATAGACTGTATACATGTTTGATCAGCAGCAGTGACTCTCTTTTGAAAAAAAAAAAAAAAACTATGGATAATGCCTTCCACAATCAACTTCTCACGTTCATATTTAATCTCCATATAACGAACTTTCTTCACCAAATACTCAATAATATAACAGTGAAAAAAATAACAAGCATCTTGACTTTTCTTTTTTTTTGTTGTTAAAAAAATTGCAACGTATGAATTACTCTTTTGGGACATATATTCAAACCAAGCTGTTTATTCGCTAAGCAAAGAAAAAATTTTCTTATACTTGGGATTTTTCCCTCCTATATAAGTGGGTACGCATCAACCTATTGCTTTTCTTGATACTTAATCTAATGGATACTCTATTTAGTTAGAATACGTATATCAAGAATACGGCTTAAGAAAAAAAAAATGTTAAACCCGAGCAGTATTTGTGGAGAGAATTGTCAATCGAAGCTTGAACATGAACGGTTGATTATTCAATTGTTTTTTTTTATTTTGCTTTGGGTAGAAAGTCTCCGATCCTGATTATTCTTTTATGGAAAACATAACAGAGACTTAAACAATAATATGATAATGCCCATATTCAATTATTTAAACTCTGTTAGGTATACATATAATTTTATGTATATCTTCTTTCCCCCACATAAATACATTTAGTACAACTTGAAATTTATTTTTTTGTTGGAATCATGTTGTTTAGCCGGGGTGTATATTGTTAAATTCATTTTGATAAAGACTTTTTGTTATTTAAAGAGTCAAACCATAGTTATGACAATTAGTATGAGTGTTTTTGGCGTTTTTTTTTTTTTAAAAAGAAGACAAAGAAGATTTAAAACCGCGAGGTTGACCATTACTTAAACCCAATGGAGCTTACTTTTCCTCCACAAAAACTGTTTCCTAACTCACAATCTGTGTCTGGTATATTAACATATAAGCAGGCGTGTATAGTCACATATACCAGATTGATATTATTCAACTTTATTGAAATGATGAAATATTAATGCAAACATAGAGTCAAGCTCTGAGTACCGCTCAAAAAGACGTACAGGGACGAGATCTTGCTTTCTTAACTTCTGATTCAATAATTTTATATAATATTTTCTGTCGTATTTCTTGTCAATCATTGTATAATCGATGTCTTGTTTAAAGAGTGTATGGTTTTCGATTAGCAATTAGCATGTATATTTTTCATCATGCATTTCTAGTCTTTTTTCTTCTTCTCAATTGTTTCTACTAGCTTAGTGATTTTGATTTTCAGCTTTATACAGGCGAATCTCACTACATTTCTTTTTAAACCACTTCATTTATTTGGTCTATACTGCTTGCTTGATTGCTTTAGCCAGGCTTATTAATGCGTTTTAAATGATACAGAAGAAAATAAGACATGAATAGATTTATCTAGCAACACTTTGATACTTCATGTTTAAAACTTCCAGTTATTGATATGAATACTGCAATAAATTCATGGTGCTTAAAAAAATTATATATAAGAAAAAATTGACAATCAGCTCTGTAATTCAAAGAAATAAACAACCAAATAAAACAAAATGTTTACCCAATTCCAAAAAGCCCAATTGTCTACCCATACACCATCTTCAACCACCTGGTCCAATTCGAAATTAGATACACTTATCTTATTGAATACTATCTTCATAATCTTTGGTATGCATTCCTCACCCCAAATACACAACTGATCATCCATACTTTTCAGTAATTCAGTGTTGTCTTTGCAATACTCAAGGGTCAAATTTGTATACATGGCAATCAAAATACATGGAGAATAAACATAAATCAAATCCGTAATTCTATTGACTGATGTTCTATCATTTTGTAGTTTTAAAATTTCTTTCTGTGCTTTTAACTTAGGAGATGCTTCTATAGGTAGACTCTTGATGTCGTTTATACTATCAATGGAAGAAACATTGTCCTTAAGTAATTCATCTATTTCTCTGTCGGTTTCAACATCATGTTTCAAATTGGTTGTTATGGTATTTGTCTTTGCTGGTTTGTTTAAAGTCGGTATGATTCTCGTTGCTGAATAATATACAAGCAATCTGAATGTCAAGTTTGTTGCCACAGTGGTTGTGAAACTTTGTTTGATCATGCTAGAAGATATTTTATAAACAGAAATAATTGACTTTGGTAAAATATTAAATAAAAAGACTGCCACTAAGTCTACAAAGTTTCTTGTATCATCTGATTTATGATAGAACATAACCTTTGATAATATTTTATTTATCAGCTTACCTATGTTGTTGTTATAATTCAAGTCATTTTGATAATATTGGGAAGAAAAAAAGTTTCTTATGTTGTGGTTCAAATTATTTGAGTGTAATAGTGACATTTGTTGTTGCCAAGTTTGATTTAATTTTTCCATTATATCTAACATTGCAGACTCACTTAAAACTGGATTAATTTGATAAATGCATCTTACAAGATAAGCAAATATCAAACTACTTTCAAGTACAGACCCTTTTTTCGACACAATACCATAAATACCTATAATTGAAACAAGTGCAAAGAATATTCCTATCAAGGTGGCTTCTATGGCATTTAAACTGAAGTTAGGCAAAATGTAAATCTTGTACAGATAATAAATCGATAAGGTCAACAAGAATGAAGAAGCGATTAGCCCCAGTATGTTGTATAAAGAAGAATTCTGCTCTTCCTTCTGTATGATAATCGTTTGACCATCCTTATTATTATAATAGTTCAAATCTTGTACAGAGGCAATTGATCTCAAATCATCATCATCTTCATCACTAGACTCATTATCTTGAAGTTCGTTGATGGAGTAAGAATGTTTCATAATATCTGCTGGTGAAACCTTAACTTCCAATGAATTTGTGTGATCATTTGAAATGCTTGAGTTTGTAGATATAGTGTTTTTGGCAAAAGTTGCTGTAGGACTTGATACACTTCTTTGAAGGGTATTACTATTATTTGTGTAAGGTTGTTTTAAAACTTTATAATATTGGCCTACCGTTTGGATAAATAATATAACAAATATACCCTCTAATAAAGTAAAGAAGGGGGTAGAATGAAAAATGATCCATTTCCAAATATTAATTATATGCTTATAGATGGGCCAAATATGATTAATTATTAAATTATGAATAAAATTCAAAGTGGATGACAAAAACAAAATATTGAAATCTGCATTGTCATTATTTTTTATTAAATTATTGTCGAAAAAAGAAAGACATATCATCAATAAAGGTGGAATGTAAAATAGTTGAATGTAGTACATTATTCTTACAAATTTGTTCCCATTATGCTTATTGAAGAATACAAATTTCATTGTTGTGGTGGAAAAGTAAATGATGAATATCGCGAACGTAAAACATAATCCACAATCTGTACCACCTATCTGGAAAGATATGGGAATGGTTATAATGATATTCAATAGATATATTATAGAAAATAAAGTCCTCACAATGTGGTTAAACTTGTTCTCTCTTTTTTTATTTTTTAAATCAGTCATGTATTCATTGTTGTAAAATGGTTTGATATTGAGATCTAAAAGATCTATATCTGAAGGATCTGGTATTAGCTTAGACATATAGTCGTCTGAATCTGCCATATTTGATATAAACTATAAAAACCTATCTTTCAAACACCTATGGTCTAACTATATAAACGTATAATTGTTGGTATAATACTACCTTTAAAGTTTGTTTTTTGTTGTTTCTCTCTCTTTTTAAAAAAAAAAAACGCTTCACTGTTATCTTCGAAATGCCAAAAAAATGTGCTCATAAACTCCTAAACCGAAAGAGGAAATAAGCTGAGCTTGTGGAATCTTGAGCCTCATATTTTTTTTCAGTACCTTAAATTTCCTATTTAGGAAATTGATTATCAAGCCATATCAAACCCTAATAGGCACTCACGTTTTTTTGCTTAAGTCCGAAAGAATTGCTTTTTTTTTTCTTTTTTTGCTATATACATCATTTCAAGCTTTTAAATATCAAGTTGAACAAAATATTTTTTTAAAATATATACCAAACCAATCGTTCATATTTACATCAACTCTAATGGCAAATCATACTTTTAAAAGTGGTAGAAAGGAGCTAAGACACAATATTAAAAAAATAGGTGAAAGAAGGAGCAAAAATGATTACACTTCCAACAATAAAAAACAAAAAATCAATGAGAATGAATATGTCGAAAAAATTATAGAACAAGTCACAGATGAATCAGAGGATTCTGGTGATTCTGATGACGAATACAAGACCAAAGACAAAGTATACAGCTCTTTATTGAAATTAATCAAAAATGATGATGATTTAATGAATGAAGAAGACGATGGAGATGACATTGAAGACGATGAGATGATACTGAAGAACAAACAAAATTTTAAGTCTGAGGAAATATTGAATGAAGAAGATGAAGAAGACATTAATGAAGAACCTGAAGAACAAGATGTTTTTGATTCTGATGACGAGAATGCTAATGTCACAGATTTCTACAAGTTACAATTTGATTCATACAATGAAAGTGCTATCAAAAAGTTGAATGAAATGAAAAACCAAACTAAGTTTAACTTGTGCAAATACCCTATTTTAAACAATGATTTGGGAGTTCAAGAAAATGAGGTATCCAATACCATGGTTTATATGAAACCAAAATTGAATTTTGATGACACTGAAGTTACTAAACCTGAATTGAATCAAACATTAGCTTCTTATCAATACAAGCAAAAACTAAAATTGAATAATTCTGATTTCTTCAAAAAAGATTACAAATTCACCAATCTTCAAAAAAACATTATAGACCCGATCAATCAATATAAAGATTTATTATACACCTATCAAGATTTCAAACACGAATCTGAATATAGGGACATTTACATAATGCACGTATTGAATCACATTTTCAAAACAAGAGATAGAATTTTGAAAAACAACTACAAATTAAGTCAACAAGAAAATACTGATGCCGATGATGATTCTTTTAAGGACCAAGGTTATAACAGAACCAAATGTTTGATAGTTTTACCTACCAGACAAAATTGTTATGATGTGCTTTCAAATTTAATAAAAAAAAGTGGTATTGAGCAAGTAGACAAGATTAATAAATTTAAAGACCAATTCAATATTGATGATGACTCTTCTTTGGACAAACTTTCTATGAAAGACGATGATTTCAAGTATTTGTTTAAAGGTAACACTAATGATTTTTTTATTTTGGGTTGTAAATTCACAAGAAAGACTTTGAAACTTTACTCTGCTCTAGACAGTAGTGACTTAATTTTATGTTCACCTTTAGGTTTGAAACTGTTATTAGAGAGTTATTCCAAACCTAAACCTGATCAAAATAATAACAACGAAGATGATGACGTTAAAAAGATGAACGAACAATTAGGAATCAAATCCAAAAATAGCAAGTTCCAAAGAGGTAGTAGGGGTAAAAAGAACACAGATGATTTCTTAAGTAGTATTGAAATAGCTGTTTTAGATCAATTTCAAACTTTTGAATACCAAAACTCTTCAAATATTATCAACATAATGAAAACTAACTTGAATAATCTACCTAAAGAACAAACCACTGATATGGATTTCGGTAGAATTAAGTACTATTATTTAGATAATATGCAATACTTATTCAGACAAACATTAATATTTACTAAAAATTTAAGTGTCAATAGTAATTTGATCTTCAATAATTACTGTTTCAACAAAAATGGTAAATTTAAGAATCTATTAAGAATAAATGATTTAAAGCAAACTTCTTTGAATTATTTGAAACTATACAATAACATCATTAAGATGAAGTTTCAAAGATTCGAAACATCTAAAGATCCTTCCCAAATGATTGTTTCTGAGCCTGACTATAGATTTAAGTTTTTCATTAATTCCATATTACCTAATCTAATAAAGAATGAAGACAGCGGTGTATTAATCTATATTCCTGAGTACACTGATTTTTTAAGATTAAAAAACTATATTACTAAAAATACATCTTTGTTAGTCGATGACTTGAACGAATACTCTAGTGTTTCTAAAATAACAAAAACCAGAAACTATTTCAGAATGACATCAGAAAAAAACGCTGGTGTAAGAGGTAGTAAAAAAGTCAATGTCTTGCTATACACTGAGAGATTGCATTACTATAGAAAATATGATATCAAAGGTATCAAGAATTTGGTATTTTATAAGCCACCAACAGACTACAAATTTTTCCAAGATTTCCTAAAAATGCTAGTTAAATACAACTTATCACATAATAAAAACTTAAACGATGGTAAAGAATCAGATAGTGACAGCGAAAATGAGGATGATGGTTTAATGATGGAAGACCTAGTAGTCAGGTGTATCTACAGTAAGTTAGACAGCTTATACATGAATAGATTAGTAGGTAATAAAAACTTAGGTGTCCTGATGTCTGGTAGTAATGATGTTTATGAATTTAAGTAAATCAAATATAGACATATGATGAAATATATACAACTTTGCTAATACAAAATACTTGTTTCTCCGATTATTTTATACTGAAACATTAACTTATCAATTGGGAAACTCCAAAGGCGAATAATAAAGCACTCACATAAAAACTAGCTCTTTCACCTATTCTTGCCAGTTTCCAGAATAAACTTAAAATGCTGTTTTTGTTCTTAGCATTAGGGTTTCCTTTATTTGTTATTGGATTATATTTCTCTAGTATTGATGGCCATTGTAGATGTACATAGGTGCATGAACATATTAGAAGAAGTAGTATCTTTGTTAATGAATAAAGACTAAATATAGCGCTCATTATGCGGTCTCTGTAAATATGTGTTCTTAAGTGTTGTTCGCTTCTTTAGGGGTTGCTTGGAGTGTGTTACTAAGTATTCATTATATTTGTAAAATGTAGATGTGGAAGATATTTATCTGGTAGCGAATCTAATGCTCTTTTCGCTAACCAAAAATAAGAAGGAAAAAATTTTTTCGCTAACTCTTCATTTTTTGAAAAAAAGGAAAAAATTTTATACAATATTGGTTAATGTGACAATTTCAATACCAAGGTCAATAGGATATTTGTTAGTTTTGAGAAGAAACCAAAATCTACAGTCAATAATATATAAATCGTATACTTGAAGATACAAAATGTCTAAAAATTGGAAAACTACCAAAAATTTGATTGAAACCACTAGTGAAAAATTATTAGCTAGAGTATATGAAAAAAAACCAGTATGGTATGATTCCATTATGAAATATCCACCTTTGAAGCACACTGTAAAAAACCATACTCTGAATAAGAAGAGCACTTTTACTTCATATGATGCCACTCATGGTAAAAAGACTATCAGTAGTTATGTAGACCCAACCAGTGAAGTAGACTTTGATTACTTAACCAGTTTAAAGACAAAGAGCTTATTGGAAGGTTCATACATAAACAAAAACATAAAAAATTTGAAGAAATTGAAAGTCAGAAAAGGTCTTTATAGTAATACCAAAGCAGACTTTGATGAAACCTTTGCTGGTTTACAATTCTTAGAAGATAAGATTCAAGATAAATTTTACTATCAACATCCTTGGGAATTAGCAGTACCCAAATTATTGATAGAATCACAAAACAAAATTACCAATTTGGATTTGGATTGGTCTGTTATTAACCCAGTTGGTGTACAACTTTCAGGGTACTCTGTTGCCAAGAGAACCATGTATTTGATGAAACAAGACAACCTTTCTTTGTTGGAAGCTTATAACAAGGCTTTACAAGAATTCTACGATATCAGGGTCAATGAAAAAATTGAAGCCAATATTGCCATGGAAGAAAATGAAATGTACGGTGCACTATACAGCAATTACAAGAACGGTATGATAGATCAACAATTCTTGACTGAACAAAAGCATATAACTCAATACAAGGATTCTTTACACTTAGTTATTGATCCAAGTAGTCCTAACTAGATATAATTTTATATATGATGTATTGAACAATGTAGCCACCTGTATATATTAAAACAAAAAGTTATGATAACAATTAATTTTGAGCAAGAGCATCGAATCAGTTTCTTGAACTTGAAACACCAATTCAAGTAATACTTGTAAAAGCATCACGTGATATTGTGTCACGTGTTTTGAAACTATAAAAAAGTAGTGCTTTTGCTGATCAATTTGCGTCGGAATTTTTTCCGACTTATTTTTTTAAAATCGCGACGCAAAAGTCGTACTTATATGAACAAAATTAGAAAACATACCACATTAATGACTACTTATTAGAAGTCACCTTAAAGTGAAATTAACTAGGTGCCGGTTTTTCTACATTTTTTGTTGGTTTTTTTTTTAAAATATTTTATATATAAAAAGTTTCAGACTTTTCATTCAATTTAGCAACTATATAAACTTCATTTTAAAAGTTAAATAGTTTTCAAATAAGAACTTTTCTTGTTAATCAAAACCAAAACAAACAAAAATTCATACATAAATCATGTTTAAACAAAGTCTTAAAATGCTACAAGCTAAAACTATCACTGTTGGTTTGATTCCAGGTGATGGTATCGGTAAAGAAGTTATTCCAGCTGGTGTAGCTGTTTTGAACCATGTTACCAAACTGCCTCAATTCAATAATATCAAATTCAATTATATACCATTAGAAGCAGGTTGGGAAACTTTCACTAAATATGGTGAAGCTTTACCTGACTCCACAGTCAAGTCCTTGAAAGATGATTGTGATTGTGCCTTATTTGGTGCCGTTCAATCTCCTACCACCAAAGTAGCAGGATACAGCTCTCCAATTGTCAAACTAAGAAAAGAAATGGGATTGTATGCTAATATCAGACCAGTCAAGGAGGTTGTTCCAAACGCCAAATTTGGTAAAGTTGATATGTGTATCGTTAGAGAAAACACTGAAGATTTGTATATCAAGAAAGAAACCACTTATACTGATTCAAACGGGAAAAAAGTTGCTGATGCCATCAAGAGAATCACTGAAACTGCTTCTGAAAATATTATGAAGATTTCTATGGAAATTGCATCCCAAAAAGCTGTTACTACTGGTAAAAAACAAAAATTAACAGTTGTTCATAAATCTAATGTTTTATCTCAATCTGATGGTTTATTCAGAGAAACTTGTGCTAATGTTTATAAATCCTCTCCAAAAGAACAACAAGATAATGTTATTTACAATGAACAAATTGTTGACTCTATGGTTTACAAAATGTTTAGAGATCCTTCTGAATTTGATTTTGTTGTTGCTCCTAATCTATATGGTGATATTTTATCCGATGGTGCTGCCGCTTTAGTGGGTTCTTTAGGTTTAGTTCCTTCATGTAATGTTGGTAAGTCCATTTTTATTGGTGAACCATGTCACGGTTCTGCTCCGGATATTGCTGGTCAAGGTATTGCTAACCCAATTGCTACAATCAGATCTACTGCTTTAATGTTAGAATTTATGGGTCATACCGAAATGGCCCAAGTTATCAACGATGCTGTTGATGCTAATGTTATTGAAGGTGCCATCAAGACCCCAGATTTGGGTGGTTCCAATTCTTTAGATGATGTTCTACAAGATATCTTAAAAAGAATTAACTAATTTTTAAATGAATGATATATACGATTATGATCCTTTTTTTTTTTTGCAGTTTTTTTATTTAACAAAAACTAGAATTAAATAATAATCTATTTTTTACCTTTCTTGGTCTTCTTCAATTGTTTTCTTTGGAAACCACAAACGAAAAACCCTATACCACCATCTTCTTCTTTATTTAGTCTTATACATGCATCTTTGACATGCAATAATTCCTTTACAGACATGCCTTTAAGAGTACAGTCTTCACCGTCAATATATTTTTCAAAGGCACTATCTAAACCTCTTCTTTTCCAGGTAGGTATACTTTCACTTTTTGGTATGACTTCCCAATCAGGATGCTTCATTAGTAGATCAATAACAACATCTTCATTTTCAATAGTGTTGACTGAACAAGTACTGTATGTCAACTTTTGTAAAGTTGGTAGTTTCATAGCATGGGAAACCAAAGAAGTTTGGAAAGATGACAACTTGGCCAATCTTTCGCCTTCTTTTTCGGTGTATCTCTCCATATCTACTTTGTTCAAGTTATCTATACTTTGTCTACCATAAATACCAGAACCAGAACAAGATGGATCAAGAATGGCTTTATTGAACTTAAAGAACTTAGACTTGTAAATATCATTATTTCTTTGGTTGTTACACAGAGTAGAAAAATCACCATGGAAAATATCAATTCTTAGAGTATCATCGTTGAAATAGTCTTCGGTTTGTTCTGAAACAGTCAAATCTGGATTGAACTTTCTGGTTTCAAATCCAGCATTTTTCATCATGGTATTCAAAACATCGCTTCTTTTATCGTTCTTTTCGAAAGCAACAACTCTTGGAATAGAATCTTCATCTTCTTCATAGATTGGTTGAGCGTCTTCATCAACGGATTCTAATCTGTCTTTGACATATATGTATCCACCTAACAAACTTGTTTTGTTACCAGGAGCAGCACAACAATCCATTATGTAATCAGTCTTCTTGACGTCTAAAATTTCCAATGGGAAACAAGAACCTCTGTCTTGAATAATAATTTGACCTGACTTGTACCACTTGCATTTACTTATCTTGAAGTCCATTGAAACAGCAAACAAATTTGGAATAAACTCATCTTCGTAAATACAATCTTGGTTTTCTTGTACAGCTTTCCATGAATCAACATTGTGTTTGAAGTTTGCTATAATTTCGTTTTTGACTTGATTGATCTTTTCAAATGTTCTTAGTTTGGCCAAATTTAATCTGAACCATCTAACTGGTGGTTGATCAATTGGCTTATCAGCACCGGTTTTTTTAGCTAAGTATTCGTCGATAGAGTTGACCTTGTTGATCTTTTTGAACATTTCCCATTGTTTATTCAAGTTCTTATTAATAGAATCCATGAACTTCTTCAAATAATGGTTGTTGGGTAACTGAATTCTTTTGTTCTTCGAAAATAATGCATCATTGAACATCAAATATAAAGTCACTTTGTTTGGAACCTTCCCCTTGGTGGCTTCTAATTTTGTTAGTGCAGCTTCCAAAGAACTCATATTTTCATATAAATACTCCAAAACATCCAAATGCTTGTAAGCTTCGATTGTACAAGCAAATACATTCTTCAAATTCTTGTTGTTTAATTTGAATTGTTTATGTTTAGAAATGATGATGTTCTTCAAAGAACCACTCACCAATTTGTTATTTTCTTTTTGTTTGATAAGATCTTCTAGAATCCAAGTACTGTCTCTATATATTTCCATTATGAATATTGATGATATGTGTTGTATTGGTTTGAAAAGACCTTTCAATGTCTCATTAAGTTTTCAAATTTAATTTAAATTTTTTTTTTTTTTTTTAAAAAAAAGAGTGAAAAATTAATCAGATGTAGATTGTTTCCCAAAAGAGTAATTAAAAAAACTTGGTAGCACTGGTTTAAATCTCCCTCAAGAAAAAGAAAAAAGCAGGTTATATAGTACGAATTTTACAAGCAAGCATCACACTGGTGGGGTTTCAATATTTTTTATTTACTATATATTTTTTTTTTTAAAATACTTTGACACTTTTGAAACATTATAATAGTGTAGTTACGACACTATTACAAACACATGCACGTATTAAATAAGTATAAAATAACCCAAAGTGAACTTATCTACTGAAAATGACAACATACGTAGGTGAAAAGCAGAAATCAGAATTATCTCCCAATTCCTTAAGTCCAAAACAAGAAGAATTTGAAGAATTCGGAACTACATACAAAAAACAAAAAACCAATACGAAATCTACAGACCACAATGCATTGAAAACAGGTTATTGCTACGATGTGAAAATGAGATATCATTCTAAGATATATCAATCTTATTATGAATACATCGATCCACATCCTGAAGATCCGAGAAGAATTTCAAAGATTTACAACAAAATCAAAGAAAACGATTTATTAAAAGACATGACTAAAATTGATATAAGACCAGCAACTAATGAAGAAATATCCAAAATCCACACCAATGAGCTATTAACTACCATCATGAGCTTGGAAGACAAAAATCCAAAGCAATTGAAAGAATTGACAAATAAATCCGACTCTATTTATTTCAACTTGGAATCCTTTAAGTCCGCAAAACTAGCTGCTGGGGGAGCCATAGAGGCTTGTAAGGCTGTAATTGAAAATAAATGTTTGAATTCTTTTGCTATCATTAGACCACCAGGTCACCATGCTGAACCTGACAAGCCTTCTGGGTTTTGTTTGTTTAGCAATGCTGCTATAGCTGCTAGACATATTCTAGATAATTATCCAAACAAAGTCAAAAAAATTTTGATTTTGGATTGGGATATTCATCACGGAAATGGTACTCATTTGGCTTTTGAAGATGATCCAAATGTTTTGTACATTTCTTTACATAGATTTGAATTGAGCAAGTTTTACCCAGGTACCAAGTTAGGTGACATTGATCAGGTTGGTAAAAATGAAGGTGAAGGGTTTTCTTGTAACATCACATGGCCAGTCAGCGGTATAAATGATGTTGAATACATGTACGCTTTCAGAAAAATTGTGATGCCAATTTGTGAAGAATTCGATCCTGATTTTGTAATAATTTCATCTGGATTTGATGCTGCCGATGGAGATGTCATTGGACAATGCCATGTTTCTCCGCAATGCTATGGTCAACTAACACACATGGTTAAATCATTAGCTAACGGTAATGTAACAGTTCTACTAGAAGGTGGCTACAACTTAACCAGTATAAGTAACAGTGCTTTGGAAGTAACCAAAGTTCTTATGGGAGAGCCTCCTAAACCTTTTATAAACAAAAAAATATCTACAGGTGAGATTATTTTACCAAAACCGGAAGTTTTGAAAAATTTACAAAGAATAATTGATTTCCAATCTAAATATTGGAAATGCTTAAGAAATGATAATCACACCATCACTGATATCTATAACGATATTGGTACCATTGATACAGTATTAGGTTATAAAAAGAAAATTGATTTTGATGAAAATGGTGATGCCGAAAATAGTGATTATGATCAAGATGACAAAAAGGTTCAGGAAACTAGATTAGTTAATCCATTGGTTACTATGATTCAAGAACAAAGATTTAATAAGTTAAAGCAAAAATACAATGCTGATGATTTCCCATATTTAAATATACCTGTCTTTCATGAACTTAAGGACTTTGTCATGAATCCGTTTATAATTACAGGCAATATTGTTGAAGCTGAAGAATTGGTAATTTTAGTTCATGATGAACCTAATATCTACTTGCCAATGCAATCTACTAATTTAACAAACACACCTTCAAATCTTGTGAATTTGCATAACTCGCAAGTATTTGATCCATCTTTGAAGCTTATAGAATGGTCACATCTTAATGAATACCCAGTCATTGACATCACACTTCCTTTATCTGATAATCCCCAATTGGGCCTAGCAGCTTTGCAATCCTTATGGGAAGATTATCTATCTAATTTTGTTAATCTAAAGAAGTTTGCTTGGGTTTCCATTGGTTATCAAGCTTATCAACAAACTGCTCAACTGGTATCTAATATAGGAACTCCAGAATTCAGAAGTAAATGTAAAAGTATGATATCATTTATTAATCATGAGTCTAGTGTTGTAAACAATTTGAAATCCATTCATCAAAACTTTTCTTCTAATACTGGCGTGAACTTGGTTGATTGGCACTACCAAAATTCTTTATTGCTTTTGGGTAATACTCATCAAATTTTCCAACCTAACGAAAATGTCAATAAGAATAATGAAGTAAATTCCACCGTAGGTTCAAATCATACTGGATCTACACATGGAAATTCTAACAATACAAGTGGAGTTAACATTATATCAGCATGCACAAGCAATACCACAATTAATAATACTCCATCAGGTGAAGAAACTCCTGATAAGCAAATTGTGATTACTAATGACATGAATGACAATACTATTATAAAAAGTGAACATATACAGCTAAACAGAATAGAAAATGAAAACACCACATCAATAAACGGTGTTTCCACTTTTGATCAAACTAACCCAGATAGTAATGTGGTTAGTATTGCCACTGTTAATGACAATAATGTGACAATTGCTCAACCAAAAATCAGAAAGAAATATGGGAGAATTATCAAATGTGATTGTTCAGGGCTAGGAACAGTTGGTTTGTATGATTTGATGGAAGAAAGATGGGATGAGTGTGCCGATTTTATTTTAGACAGCTTTGATGATTAATAACAAATAAAACTATATATCTTATTCTATGTTAGGATACTTTTTATCAAATTTTTCAATGTCAATTTCAATCAATTTTTCTGATCTTAAAGCATTAGGTTTTTTAGGTTTTGGAGGAGCTTGTAGTTCTTTAGGTTTTGATGGTTTGGCAGGAGGGTCACCTTTCTTCAATGCGGAAGGTCTCGGTGGTCTGGCAGGAGCTGCTGGTTTACTTAATCTGCTGGAGATTGATGCAGATTCACTTTTTTTCAAAGGTGTTGAATTATATTTGCCATATCCTGTAGCACTTTTTTCAACCACAACATCAGAATTCATTAAATTCTTCATTCTTTCGCCTATTGAGCCACCAGTTACATCACCTTTAAAAGTTGGTAGAGTACTCGATTTTTTGAATTGTCTGATATGATTAGTAGAGTCACTTGAAACTGGTGGTGTAGTTATTGAAGAACTCTTGTCTCCTGTTTTGTTCGTATCAAAGTTTAAAGTTGATTTGTAAGAATGCTTTTCCAACTTCGCAAGAGTTACCAAATCACTAAAAGGATCAACAATCTCTTCGGATACATCTTTCTGTTTGTCGTTTAATATTTCAGAATCATTGTTTGGATTCTTTTGGTCATAATCAAATACAGTACTTGAAGTCACAGAGGGTAATGATTTTGTCTTGACTAGACTATCTTCAGTAATGGTATTATTAATTGTAGGGGACATAGTTCTTTGGGCATTTTTTTTGGTAATTTCTGCCATGGATTTAGCTTGTTGTTCCTTAAAAGCTTGCAATTGTTTCAATTGTTCTTGATTTAATAATTCTCTTTGAGTTTGATGTTTTTTATGTAGATCTTGTTGAGCCATTGCAAGTCTCTTTTTATAGAAGTTTTCCAAACTTAAAGGTTTATTTTCAAATTTGCACACTTGTTCTAATAATTCACAAATATCAGGTCTTTTTTTAGGATCAACTTGTAAACACCAAGATATTAAAGTTTTCATATTGTTGCTGTATCTAGGAAAATCGGGAAATTTAAGAAGACCAGTTAGAATACCATTATTTCCAGAATTATTGAATTCAAATGGTGTAGTGTAATAACAAAGTTTGTATAAATAAACTCCAAGAGCCCATATGTCTGATTTTTCATCAATTCTGATGTTGATTTGGTTATTAATCGCAACTTGTAAAATTTCAGGTGGTCTATACTGGGCAGTTGTGTTTGAAAGTAGATCATTTTTTGCATAGTTTAATTCTTCAAGATTTTTTGGAGGTCTAATAATTCCGCAAACAGACCCAAAATCACATAACTTGAAATGGAAATCTCTATTGATCAATATGTTTTCAATCTTTATATCTCTGTGAAGAAGAGGAGGTTGCAATCTATGCATGGCATAAATACCTCTACAAGTTTGATCAAATATATTCAAAACTTCATGTTCAGTGAACCTGTTGGTCAGTCTGGTGTTCATATAATCTATCAAAGACCCATTCTCGCATAATTCCATAAGAACCAAGACTTCGTATTGACCGTTGGAGTCAAATCTTGACGCATTTGAGTCTATATATGTCACTATATGGGCGCTGTTGTCTTTTAAAATCTTCATGCAATCAACTTCTGCTCTTAAAATATTCAAAGCTTGCTTGTTTTTTACTATGACTCTTTTCAAACATCCAATTTTTTTCTCAATACCATAGCTCACTTTATAAACTTGTGCAAAACCTCCATTTGAAATATGTTTAACGATCTTTACTCCGCTGGTATTCCCTATAAAGTTGTATATGTATCCTATCGGAACATAATCCACAGTATCACTAGATTCCATTGTATAAATGAACTTATTATTTCAGATCTGTGATGAAACTGGCAATCTTCTTTTTTTATTATTTAATTATCTTTTCTGGGGTTCTCCCTTCTTATATATATATATATGGTCTTAAAGACAACACCGAAAAAATCTTCTTGGGGTGGCTTAATTTTGAAAAACAATCTAAAAAAACGTGAATTAACAAGTTGTGTTTTAAATTCATGAAATTAAAGAACGCTACACAACACTTAAAAAGAAACGAATATTGAAATTTCATGAATTATCTCTTTTTTTTTAAAAAATAAATTATTAAAAAATTGAACATTGATTGGTTTATGTTGAAGAAATAGCATATAGGAGAAGACCGGAAAGTGGTAATAATATCAAAATATGAGTGATTACGGTAGCTACAACATTGTTAGCACACTTGATTTCAATGAAAACGCTTCAAGCGTTTACACCAACAACATAATATCAAATACTTCATCTATCTTTACCAGTACTTCAAATGGAAAAGTATACAGAATTGACTCAGAAGGAAATAAGATTATGGTATTTAATGAGAAAACGAACGAAAATATACAAAATATTAAGACATTGGACGAAAACAACATATGTGTATCATATGACAATGTTATGAAAATATTGGATTTGAGAACAAATACGAATGTATTTGAAAAGAAATTCAAAGAAAGAGTGCATTCCATGGATACTCACTTGTCCAAGTTGGCTCTTGGGTTTGAGCTTACAGGACCAGATGCTCCTATAAGGCTATTTGACATTAGAATGGGGTTGGAAAAGTCGCAAATTGATATCGTTCAATCATCACATCATGATGATATAACTTCACTATACATCCACAGAGGTGATCCAAATATGTTGTTGAGTGGGAGTGTTGATGGGACATGTAACTTATACAATTTGAGCAAATACAACGAAGAGATTTTAGATGAGGAAGTCCTAGAAGAAGTCATTACCTTAGATTCTGTTCATAAGTGTAAGTTCATCAACAAAATCAACAAAAGAATTGGTATTCTAACTCATACTGAACAATTTGGTACCTACAACGTTATGTCCGAGTCAGAAGATAAAATCATGTATGGTGATTTAAGAGAACCAATGGGATGTAAGTATATCATTGACTTTGATGATGATTTCATTTACGGTGGTAACATTGATGAAAGCAAAATGAGCATATATGGCTACACTACAAAAGGTACTTTGAAAAAAAACATAGACATCATGGGCATCCATGGAAACGAAGTCATTAGAGACTTTAAGTTGGTGAACCATGTTTTGTATACTTGCGGTGAGGATGGTAAGGTTAATGTTATCAAAATGAGTGTAGATGAAAAAGAGCCTTTAAAGAAGAGTAAGAAGCTGAAAGGTGGTTTGAGAAGTAAGAAGAAAAGCAAGTCCGATACCAGTAAATACACACCTTTGTAAGTACTAATCTAAGTAGTATAAACCCCGGTATAGTCATGTGACCTGTGTTTTCCCAATAGGGAATAATTTGGCGTGTGTCACGTGTTTTTTACACGACATGGCTGTTTTGCTATAATCATGTTTTTTTAACCTTCTGTATTCGTTTTCTTCACTGTGAGAAATGGAGGGAAAAATTTTCTGTTTTTTTTTTTTTTTAATGTTATTGATATTGGCAATGATTTTAACATTATTCACTGTACTAGAACCAAACAACACCGGATTCAATCACCAGTTACATATATGTATCCATTATGAGTAGTATTATTAATAAGTCTAATACTAGATTCAAACCGAAGTTTGGGAGCAGACCCAACAGCAGAGCGCAATCAAGACCCACAACAAGTAATGAAAACGAAGATAATCAATCAATAGATCCATTGAGCAAATTGTCCGAAAGCATCGAATTACCAGCACAAAGCACTCAATCTGGACCTACTCAAGTTAGCAATGAAGTGCCGTTTTCTCAGCCTAGTTTGGAAAATGTCACAGCCGTTGAGGCTTCTCCTTCAGCATCTTTGAAAAGTAGACGTGCCAGTACAAGATTAGGTTCTATCTCAAACGGTACATTGGACAACAGTGTTTCACGTAGACCATCATTTATGCAATCAAGAAGACCATCTGTGCTTGGTTCAGGACAGCCACAAGTTGTTGCTTCATCATCAAGAGTCAATGATATTCTAACCACAAAGGCCGCCACAAAGTCAGCGAGTTGGAGACAGAACGTTAGCAAGGATTCTGCTTTGTTATCTATGAAAAGAAAAAGAAAAGACAGCATACAAGCGATGAATAAGAGCAACGCAAAACTCAAGACCGTTTCCAAGCTATCCACTGCTCTTGAAGTAAGGAATATAAAGCAGAGAAAATCGTTAGATGATGCTATGGCATCAGAACTGGAAGAAGCTAAAGATATCTTGTCTAATTTTGAAGACGATGTATACAAAATTAAATCCTTGAAGGACATTCCCAAGAGTCTTTCTGAGAACGAATCTGAGCTGTTTAGTTTTGATCATAAGACTTTCACAATGGCTGAGTTGTGTAAACATAATTTACCTATAGGTAAGGTAACTTCCAATTATAATATATCCAAGGAAGCATCAAAGAAGAAAAAGGAAGAAAGAGAAAGAAGAAAGGCTTTGAGGAAACTAGCAAGGGAACATAATAAATCTTTAACTGAATTGACCAAAGAAGAAGATGAAGAAAAGGAAGAAAAAAGAAGAAAAGAGCAAGAAGCTTTGCTATCAATGGATATACCGGAACCTCCTACACATGGAAGTGCAGATTTGCAATTAAAACTGGACAAGGATGGTAACATTATATTAGATGAAAGCTCTGCTGTTATTGACAAGCATGAGCAATTCAGTTTGATCAACAAAACAAAGGAAATCACACAAGAAACAAATTTCACCAATTTGTATAATAACGGATCTTATACAAAACAGCAATATACAGATCCTTGGACTGTTGATGAAGAAATTAAATTTTACAAGTCTCTATCTAAATGGGGGACTGATTTTAATTTCATAGCTCAGTTGTTTCCATACAGAAACCGTAGACAAATCAAATTGAAATTCAGTTCTGAAGAAAAAAAGAACCCTGTACTAATAGAATTGGCTCTTAAGAGAAAATTGCCATTTGACTTTGATATGTTTGTTAAGGAATGTAAAATTGCTAATACCGATAATACACTACCCAAGTCTGATAGAGATGAGAATGACATCAATGATCCTTCCAATACCATCATTGCCAATGGTAGAATGAACATCATAACCTTGGAACAATATGAACAAAAGTTGGCAGAGGTTAGATCAAGACATGAAGAGTCTTTGAAACAAATTCAATTGGGTAAAGAAATGGCTAAAACGGAAGACTTCAGGGTTGTTGAAGAAAAGAATACAACTGATCAACACATTGGAGCTGGTGGTTTGACTCAAAGTGAACTAGGTAAGAGAAGAGCTGGTGAAGTTGTTGTTGGTTATTTTGGTCAAAGAAAGTTAGAAGAAGACGAGTGAGTCTCCATGTAAGCTATCTTAAGTTATCTCAAATTATCTTAAATTATATTAATTTTTCACTTCTTTTTTTTTTTTAATTAAACATATTTCATACTCATTGAGAATTTCTTTTTTTTCCATGTTTTTCCTTTTTTTTGCTTGTCGCATCACATTAAACTAAAGTGAAATAAACAATCTACGAATTTGTCAAGAAATAAGTGAAATTATAGGTAGAATTGTAGTGAAAACCAGTAACAAATTAAAGGTAGTTGACAGCAAAAAATGGCTAAGAAAAATGGAAAAAGAGGAAATCTTAAATCAATGCTGAAACAGCATTCTATAGAAAACAAAAAGTATCAAATGCTTTCTAAGAAAAAAGAAAATATCGCTAACTTAGAAAAGTTAAAAAAGAACAAAATTACAGGTAACAAGAAGAATGTTGCTTCTTTACAAAAGCACAAAGACACAGACTTGATAGTACCTTTTTCCACACCAAATGATGTTTTGTTTTTAGTAGGAGAAGGTGATTTTTCATATACCAGATCTCTTATAGAATCAGGGTACCATAAAGACCCAACAAAAATCATAGCTACTTCCTTTGACAATAGTATTAAAGAATTGAAGTTGAAGTATCCGACTACTTTTGAAGAAAATTACAAATTTTTGACTGATAAAGGTGTCAGAATCATGTTAAGCATTGATGCCACAGATCTTATTAAATCTTTGAAAATTTCCAACAGATCGGGAGTAAACAAAATACTACAGGTCGAAAATATTGATTGTATCATATTCAACTTTCCACATACAGGTGCTGGAGTTAAAGATATGGAAAGAAACATCTTACAGCATCAAAAGCTATTAAATGGCTTTTTTAAATCATCAGCTGAGTTTATAAAGTTATTTGATAAATATAATGCCAACAAATGCACGGATTCATATGCGATGTCGTATAAAAAAGTAGTCGGTAACAATAAAGATGACACATTGAACAAATGCAGACTTGCAGTATCGATATTTAAAGGACTTCCGTATGATAACTGGCAATTGAAAAAATTGGCAAACACTAACGGATGGAAGACCTTAACAACATTCAAATTTGAATGGGACAACTTCAAGGAATACCAACATAGAAGAACTAATTCAGAAATGAGTACAACCAAGGACTTCAAGGAAAGAGATGCTAGAGTCCATTTGTTTGATAGATTGGGACTACCCCAACATCAAAAGAATGATAAAAAAGGAAGCGATGAAGAGAGTGAGTATGAAGAGTAAAGAGATTGTTTACCTACGGTTATTGTATAAATTAGCGCTACCAAATTGTTTTATCCATCACGACTAATTATTGAAATTAAGTATATATATATTTTTAAAAAAAAAAAAAAAGAAAACAAACTCATAACGACATATCACAAACCATACACCACATTACAGATGCTAGCATTGAATAAGCCAGGTAAGGTTTTGAACAATTCAAAGGGTATGTATCAGAAATCCAAAAAGTTTTTCACATTTTCCATCATGTTGCTAATCATTTCAATTCTTATATCAGCATATACTAACAAATACACTGATTATACAATACCTACAATAACTTTGAATAAAGAAAGTTTGAATAAACTATTCATTTCTTCTTTTCCATTGGCTAAATTAGCTTACTCTTCTGGTTTTAAGTTAACTAGCAGTATACAATATACACCAAAAGACAGAACTAAAGACGCAATCTACAAAAAATACATAAAAGATTTGTCTAATTACTCAGAAACAGGTGAAGACAATTACTTCAAGGGTGATACAAGATTTGCTGTTTTTGATGGTGTTGGTGGGTATATTCATCAAGGTTATGACTGTTCTGTAATATCATCCAAGTTTTCCAAGTACATTGGTGAATATAACGACGGTAAGCATTGTTCTTTGTACGATACTTTAAAGTATGCCTATCAGAAAGTTCTTGAAGATCCTGAAGTCAAGGCAGGTGCAACTACCGCTACTGTGTGTCAAATTGATACTCAAAAAGGTATGTTGAATGTTTTAAATTTAGGTGATTCTTGGTTAGGTGTTTTAAGAGGTGACAAAATTGTCTTTGAAACTTTAAAACAAGAATATTATTTTAATGCTCCTTACCAATTAGCTAAGATACCAGGAAACAACAATAAGGGATCGATCAGTAACACACCTGAAGATGCTGTTGAATACGATTATCAGTTAGAAAAAGGTGATTTGGTTATCCTTTCTACAGATGGTATGGTTGATAATTGGGAAAATACAAAGATAGAACAATGGTGGTCTAAAAAATTAGCCACAAATGAAGATTTAAAAGTCTTGAACAAGCAATTTGTTGATGAAGTCACAGCTGATTCCAAAGACCACAGGTTTATGAGTAGTTTTGTTAAAGAATACAATAAACTAAGTGGAACTTCATATGTTGGTGGGAAAGAAGACGACATCACTGTTTTGGTAGTCAAAGTTGAATAATCATAAGATATTTTATATAGAATGTTAATTGCTATGTTGCAATTATGTCTGTTTTCAATTATAAAATTTATAATTAATGACATTATACAAATATGTGTTCATAAAGAAGAAAGATCATCTAGATATATCTTTAACAAAAAAAAAATTATATATATGTTATAATTTATTCTTATTTGCATTAATCTTTTATTTTTTTTTTTTATCTAACAAGAGAATAAAAAGAAGTCAAATACCAATATATGTTTCAAACTTATAATAAGTTGATGAATTCATCAGAAGTTAAAGAACCACCAATATCAGTGGTTAATTTACCAGACTTTAATAAGGATTCAACCTTTTCAGCTAATTCCTTACCCTTTTGTTCATGACCAGATTTGATTAAAATATCGGCAACACTCTTGACTAAGATGTATGGGTTGTAGTCTTCACCTTCCTTGATTAATTCGTTATGGTTGACGGCAGGTTCGTGAATGGTGATATTCTTTAAAGCAACATCATCAGAGTTGAAGGCAACAGCATTGATTAACTTATCGGAACCAACCATAGCAGCACCGATGTTGTTTAAGATGGTACCGTATAAAGAGGTAGTGACCATGTATTCGAATTGTTCAGGCTTACAAACCAATTGCATAGAACAGTTATCGACAATGATGGCATTGGCCTTGTCAGCTAATTCTGGGTACTTCTTAGCAGCAACTTCAGCAAAGGTGTTCTTTAATAAACCATCACCCTTCTTCATGATGTTGGCTTTATGAACAACAGTGATCTTGGAGTCTTTGTAGTTATCTGGTTTTTGGGTCTTGGCGTAGTTGAAAATGAAGTTGTGTAAAGATTCAAAGTTTTGTCTGTTGGAAACCTTTAATAATTCAGTTAACTTATCAGTACCACTAACTAATTCGTGTTCTTGTTGAGAGAATTCGGTTTGGTATGTGTCTTGTAAAATGGTGAAATCTAAGTTTTGGAACTTGTCAGAAGGAATACCCTTGGACTTGAAGAAAGTTAACTTACCGTTTAGCTTTAAGTCTCTGTTAATGGAAATAGATTGGTTGTAGTTTAATGGGGTTAATTTCAAACCAGTCTTGGTTTCCTTTAAGGATTCGATGATTTTTTCGTTGTCGTTTTCAACTAACTTAACGGTTAATGGTAATTGCTTCTTGGAGATCAAAGTGTCTAATTGCTTGGATAGCTTAGAACTTAAAGCAGAGTGATCACCTTTAATAACAGTGATAGGAGTGGAACTGTAGAATCTTTTGAACATTGTTATATGAATTTGATTTAGAATGTAGATATATTTTCAGACTTCGATAAAGAGTGAATGATTTGTGTTTAAGGTGTTAAAACAATGATTTGAAATATCTTGGTTTTGTATGTATCTTTATTCTTGTTTAAAAACACTGATTTGAGTAAAATTATTTATGTTAATGAGATTTAATAACTTATAATATTATAATTTTCTTTTTTCTTTTTCAAATTTTTAAGTTGTTTAATATTTCAATTAGCTTTTTTTTTTTTTTTCCCTTATAGCTAGAGCAAGGTCATAAGTTTTTGTTTGGGATTCAAAAGTTTCAATGGGAACAAGCAAAAAAAAAATGCTACGGACACTCCGAAAATCGCAAATTGGAATTTTGTGATTTGGAGAGTTATATCCGATCATAGCTTACATCCGAACATAGCTTATATCCGATAGTAACTTACATCCGATGTTAGCTTACATCCGA
>ERZ794949.50-NODE-50-length-45540-cov-135.517489_pt1 | contig 45540 bp, 27 predicted proteins | sample MGYA00511363_ERZ794949 | MGnify/ENA primary metagenome ERZ794949 (study PRJEB30137, sample SAMN04331402) | food metagenome | isolation source: T1 must sample point D1 replicate B | place: Australia: South Australia ...
ACCCGTTTTTGATAACACCTCTAGCTAATAATCAGCTGTATAGTAACCCGTTTTTGATCACAACTCTAGCCAAGAATCAGCTATATAGTAACCCGTTTTTGATAACACCTCTAGCTAATAATCAGCTGTATAGTAACCCGTTTTTAATCACAACTCTAGCCAGGAATCAGCTATATAGTAACCCGTTTTTGATAATACCTCTAGCCAGGAATCAACTCTCTTTCACCCCGTTTTTGATAATACCTCTAGCCAGAAACCATCTCTCTCTCTCTCTCCCGTTTTCCTTATCTATACAAACGTCTTTGAACCACTGAGTCAATCAGCATAGTCCCCCCACAAATGTATTAATAAAAATTTTCTATTAATTAAATTTCCCTATTAGGAATAATTAATCCAGTGGTTGTCATATAGGGTCGTGGGAGGGTGAAAAATGGAAAATTTTTTTTTTGCTGTCCTTAGGGCGAAAAACACCTATGTTGGTGTTTTAATATTATCATAGATATGATTATTTGTTTTTTAAATATATACTATTACGTGGATTAAATAATAAGATGAAAAATGAGAGTAAAAACTGACCCAAAAAAAAAAAAAGGAATTTCATATAACATAATAATATCTTATTGATATATTTAAACATATTCTATTTGAATCTTTCATTTCTCTTTTTTTCTCTATAACAATGTCTGAATTTGCTTACAAAACCAACCCAGAAACTTTAGTTTTATTCGATGTCGATGGAACTTTAACCCCAGCTAGATTAGTCATCTCTGACGAAGTCAAGGAAACCTTACAAAACTTAAGAAAGAAGGTTGTCATTGGTTTCGTTGGTGGATCCGATTTAAGCAAACAAGTTGAACAATTAGGTCCAACTGTCTTAGATGACTTTGATTTCTGTTTCTCCGAAAACGGTTTAACTGCTTACAGATTAGGTAAGGAAATGGCCTCCCAATCTTTCATTAACTGGATTGGTGAAGAAAAATACAACAAATTAGCCAAGTTCATTTTGGGTTACTTATCTCAATTAGATTTACCAATTAGAAGAGGTACTTTCATTGAATTCAGAAATGGTATGATCAATGTTTCTCCAATTGGTAGAAATGCTTCTACTCAAGAAAGAATTGACTACGAAATCTTTGACAAGGAACACAAGATCAGAGAAAACATGGTTGCTGCTTTACAAAAAGAATTCCCAGACTATGGTTTAACTTACTCCATTGGTGGTCAAATTTCCTTTGATGTTTTCCCAACTGGTTGGGATAAGACCTACTGTTTACAACACGTTGAAAAAGATAACTTCAAGGAAATTCACTTCTTCGGTGATAAATCTTTCAAGGGTGGTAACGATTACGAAATCTATGAAGATAGCAGAACCATTGGTCATGCTGTTAACTCTCCAGATGACACTGTCAGAATCTTAAAGGAAACTTTCAACATTTAATTTGAAATAGACGATACACCATTTTATATATACATAAAATAAAAAATTAATTAACATTTTTAAAAAAAAAAATTAAAAATAAAACTTTGTTGGCTTTAACTGATTAATCTGAAGAATGCTAAGATGATACCTATAGCAGCAAAAACAATCGTATACATCCATTGAATCAACTGTGTTTTATTGGCTTCTATCTTTGTATTGATGTTGTTTATCTCTTCAGATAATTTTGTATCTATGTCTTTAATTTTCAATTCTTGATTGGAATTAATTTCTTTAATTCGACCCTTTTCCAAAGACAAGTCTAATTTAAAAGCACCATTACATTTTCTGATTTCCATATTAAAGTTTTTTTGAAGTTTTTCAAGATCACTAGTCAATGAGATGATTTCTTGTTTATACTCCTTTATTTTATCTAAATGATCAATAATAATCTCGTTTTCGATTTTATTGAATGAATTAGTTTTTATTTGTATCATTTTTATAATTTCTTCTCTTGTAGCTAAGTTCTCTTTTTCAATTCTCTTTTTGGTTACTGCACCCATGTTCTTTTTGTATACTTTGAATAATCTATCTACTTGTTCTTTAGAAAATATTTGATCTTTTATGAGTTGGTCAGCAATGTACTGCTCATTCATATTGGAACCCTCTAAAAATCCGTTAATGTTGCTGTTTTTGGGCACATCTTGTTGTAAAGAGTATAATCTGTTAATCTTATGTCTATATTTTGGAAGTCTTGCAAGTCTTATCATGGTAATAAGGCTCTTTTATTGGTTTGGTTTAAGATTTGGTGTTTTGTATTTTAAACTAATATATGTTAAAACGGAAAAAATATCATTGCAATAAACAGGGGATCGCAATACCAGCTTATATCCGGTAATATAATTCAATCTTAAATATCACTGAGTAGACACTATTACAATATGAGTATACTGTAATTGGCTAACACCAATCAAATTCAATAAATAAATAAAATTTCACACTTTGTTGTCTTCACAAAAAAAACTGTTTGCTTCAAATACAAAGTTATTTAGTCTGTTTTCTTATAATACTATCAACCTATGAATTCACAACCCACTTTATAGAGCTGAAAATGAACGCTTCACGTGACGCTTTGGTTTGCCAAAAAAAAAAAGAGAGAGAGAAATATATATGGTATGAAAATTTTTAAATATGTTCTTTCAATACATGTTCTTTAAGAAATAGCCTGTAAAGATCAAGTGAAAAGCCACAGAATATAGCCGTTTGACAATGTTGAGGTATAGTTATTGTAAAAAATTAACACCTTTGAGTGTTAATAACTATTCTTTGATAGCAAATAATGCTTTTGGCAAAAGATTCTATTCCAGAAATAATCAAGATGATGACAGTAAAGATTACGAAAAAAATATGAATGAAATGATCAATCAAGTCAATGAAGAATTGATGAGTGAGAGGATGGATGTGAACAACAAGTTTTTACAACAAAAATTGGAAGCTGAAGAAGAATTGAAACAAAAAAAATTGAATACACATAATAGATACACCACTTATAAAGGTACAGAAAACGATTCAAAACCCGATATAGGATCCAAATTTGAACCTGATCGTTCCAAAAGTTATGAATTAAGAAAGAAATTGTTGAACCAATCCATGAACTACAAACTTTGGGTTTTAGCTGGTATTTTGTTGGTAGGTGTTGTAGGAGGTAATGATATTTATAATTACTTTGTTCATCAAGAACAATTTGTAGAAATGGGAGAAAACATCAAAGAAGTTCAAAACAAGAAGATTGCAAAAAAGCAAGATAAGTTGGAAAGAAGACTGAAAAAGTTGAATGAAACTTTAAATTCTGCTGACTCTGGTGTCATTTCTTGGGAAAAGGGTAACTTTTCAGTTATGTTATCTGAATTTGTTAAAAAACAAGGTTTGATAGATGTTGTTGAAGATTCCGTTAATAAAAAATTATTTTTATTAGCTAGAAATGGTGATTTATATGAGTTTTCTAAAGATAGTAAGAACATCAACGTGATATTGAAGGGTTTAAAATTAAATGAATTAAAGTTGTCCAACCAAAAACTGTACATAAAAGATGACAAAAATGAAATTATAGTATTACCTGTAAATAAAGAAACTTTTGAGGAGTTGAGTTTGAAAAGATCTATTTTGAAGCCATGGTTTAAATATACTAATTATGACAATAAGATTAAAAACTCTGAAGGAAAGGTAATGAAGTTTGTAGATTTTGATTTGGGTGAAACAAACTTCGTTGGTCAAACTGAAGATGGTTTGGTTTATTCAGCAACCACTTTATCAAAGCAACAACAATTTAATCAAAACTTCAATAAGGGTCAATTTGGATTACCAGATTATCCACCCTCCAAATTAGTAAAATTTGCACAAGTACAAAAGGCTGATATAGAAGAATATCCATGTGATGATGTAGAAGACTGGGAATTACTACAAGACAATTATGATAATAAGTTGTTAGAAGAAGATTTGCCATACAAAAACGAATTAATAACATCTTCTTACTTTTCAAAATCAAACAAAATTGTGAAGAGAAATATCATGAAGCTATCTAGTGGTAAGAATCATTCATATTTTATTGATTCAAACTCCACCATTTTAGCATATGGAGACAATTCTGTTGGTCAAATCTATTTACAAAAAATAAACACAATGAAGGGTTATCCTGTTGTATTATCAAGATTACCCAATTCTGTTAAGTGTTTAGATGTTTATTGTATAGAAGATAATACTTATTTTGTTGTTGAAGATGTGACATCTAATAACAAAAATCAATTGTTGTTATTGTCTTGTGGTTCAGGAAACATGGGTGAGTTAGCCAATGGTCAATTTAAAATAAACCAAGCCGATGCTACCAAATTTGTCCAAAAGAGTTTAGACAACATTAAGAGCGTCAAGAAGCTAGGTGGTTTGAATGATAAAAGATATGGGATCTTTGAGTTGAACAATGGAGACTATAAACTATGTTTATGGGGTAATAACAACGATGGTAACTTGCCAGGTGTGATGGCAGGAAAGAGATATAACCAAGTACAGGAACCAAACATTTCATTGAAAAAAGACAACAAAGTATTGATCACCGAGAACTTTGGTACTTTAATATATTAATATCAAAACTAAGTTATGTAGTGATGATCACGTGTATTGTGATTTATAATTCATCTGTATTTTTTCGTCTTTTAAAAAAAACTATACCCCGTTGTATGAAGATTTTAGATATGTTTACTTTTCTTTTTTTTGTTCAACCTTAAACATATTATAAGAAACAAGTGCAACCATAACATCTCAACATGAACGCTTTATATAATCATGCTAATAAGCAAAAGCAGCTATTGGTTAAAGATCTAACAAAGCTGGAAGATATACTGAAAAATGAATCGGAAATAGCTACAAAATCAAATATAATATTATCAACACAAGGAGGCATACAAACAACATTAATATCATTAAAGAAGACTATAGAACAATATAAACAACAATATGAAAATATCATAAAAGAAAACGATAACACAGATGAAGGAGAAAATGAGGAAATTTTAAAGATGAAAAATAGATTAGATGTTTTAAAAAAAGAATACGCTTCATTTGATTCAAAATTCAATGATATGAAAAACAAATTTGACACTTTCAAAAAAAAATTGCTGTTTTCAAAAAGTGAGGATGTTAACACCACATTGCTACAAAATAGAAATACAGGTAGAGTAAGCGAGAATCCAGTGCATGGAGAATCCTCTTTCAAAGAAAACATTTTCAATAATAGTTACTATAACGATGAAAAGACAATATTGAATAAGACAAATAAAAGGTTGGATCAGATTTTAGAAATGGGAACAGCTACATTGGATGATATAATGGATCAAAACCAGATATTAACAAGGGTTCAAGGAAAGATGACAAGCACATTGAAGACCTTGGGAGTAAATAACGAGACTATAAATAAAATCAATAAGGTGGTGTTGAAGGATAAGATAAGGTTTTATGTGAGCATGGTGGTATTTATAGTTCTTTGTATATTGACGATAATGTACTTGAGATAGGTTGATTAACGGTGAAGAGTAAATAGTCACGTGCCTGTTTTGCGTTTTTTGCATTTTTTGCATTTTTCTACATAGACGTCACGTGTATATTTTTGCTGCTTTTATGGTCACGTGCCATCTGCTTTCTTTTTTTGGTGTCTACAACCCCAAATTAAAAAAAAAAATAAAGGCTGAACTGTTCTCTTTCCCAAAAGGGAAAAATGATTGGAAATGGAATAACGCGCTTAATTCATTTAAATCCTTTTCTACCCTTTTTTTTTTTGAGGGAAAAATGCCCATATTCTGCTAGATTGTATGAATCAAGCACAAGTCTATTTTTTTTTGGTGATCAAATATCATAGCCATATAGTAGCTTTATCTAGTACATTTGGCGCGTACTCCTTCCTTTTTTTAATGCTGAATTGAACTTAATTAATGTATAGCACATATATATTTTTTTTTTTAAAAAAAATTTAAAATTTTTAAATTTAAAATAACATACAAAATGTTGTATATACCAACAAACTTGAAATAAAATAAGACACACATAGTTTACATTCTACTTTTTTTTTTAACAGAGAATAATAATATTTGTATGAAACCAAAAAGAAAAATATAATATAACATAGACAGAATACCAATATTTGCTTTTACTTTCTTTTTTTACAGTATAAACCGATACATCAATACTTTATTCCTTTTGAAACTTTATATTTATAACATAAACAGCCATGCAACATAATATTCCACCATCCACGCCTGTGAAAGGTACCAAATATCAGAAACTTAATAACAATCATAGATCACAATCTGCACAAACATCGAAATCACATAACAATACTGGCTATTCTATGGGTGTTGTACCCTCAGATAACGGTTTGATAACTCCACAAACAGTTTCAAGATTCAAAAATAATCAAAGTTCTAAAAAGAAAGTCAATTCTCAGCAAACGCCAAAACCAAAGAATTCTGGAAATTCTTTTCTACTGAATACTGCTTCAAAGAGAATGTTGCAAACTCCACAAAATAATGACGAGGATATTAGAGAAAAGCTGCTCACAGATATGTTTATGACCCCTAACCTTTTCCACCCTACTACTCCAATGGTGAAGCTGAAATTTGATTCCGATTCAGATAGCGAACTTCCACATACACCAAAAAACAAAATCATGACCTTTGAGGATGCTGAAAACCTTCATAATAAATCATCAAAGAAGAATGTAACATATAAAAATAAAAAATTGAATAATGCTCGTGATGATGACGATGATGAAATTTATATTAAAAGTGCGGTTTTGAAAAATCCGTTTTTATCGGATGATAGTTCAAGTGACGAAAATAAAGTCAAAAAGAGACTAAATTTTAAATAAAGTATATAAATAGCATTTCAAAAAAAAAAATTATCATTCAAACTTTTTCATAATCAATTCTTTAGAGTAACTGACAATTTCGTTGTGCAATTCCTTGCTTAGGTTAGAAGCAATAACACCCTTTGTTAAGAAGTATCTGCCACCATCGTAAAAGTTTACTGTCTTTGCTTCCAAGGAGTCTGTATGGTTGTAATCTAAGGATTTCAATAAACTGAATCCTGCAGCATGATCCCAAATTTTTTCTTGAAATTTCAATGTGGTTGGCAATCTTAGGTATAAGTTACCCAAATTCAAGGCTAATAAACAATACTTGACTTGTGAGTCCAAATGAAGAGCGTTTTTGATGTTAAACTTGTCCTTGATGTCATTTTGCAAATCATGGGAAGAATGACCTTTTTCAAATCCTTCTAGAGTAACCAAGTTATTTAAATCTACTTTATTATCTTCTTTGGTGATGACATTTAAAAAATCATTTTTAAAAGTCGATTCATCTGGGAACTCAAACTTGATTGAAGGTCCAAAAAATACTTCGTGTTCTTGTGCCTTTGAATAGAAGATGTATCCATCAGATCCACATTCAGAATCTAATTTTTTATAATCATACTTGTGCACACCATGAACTTCAGGTTTGTAATAATTGGTTAATGTCAAATTTGGACATCCGATTATACCTAAAATAACTTCACCTTGTTCGTTTAATAACGATAAACATATAGCGAATTGGTCTCCTCTGATAAATCCTTTGGTACCATCAATAGGATCCAATACCCAATGTCTTTTGTTTACTCCATTAACAGACCCTTTGCTATTACCCAAGTTAATGACCTCGCCCAATTCTTCAACTGTATATTCCTCACTGGTGTATTGGTCAACCAATGTCAAAACATCATTCAAAAACGTTTTGGTTTCTTCAGAAGTATCTTCTTCACCTATAAATGCATCGTTTGGAAAGTGCTTGTGTATATGGTTGAATATCAAAAATTGGGAAGCTAAATCAGATATGGTTACTGGTGATGAATCACTTTTGGTAACAATGTTGTTCTTTGTTAATTCAAATTGTACCCTTGAGGTAACTTCACAAGCTAATTGCACTATTTTCAAAGCTTCATACAATTCTTTTTCTAACATTTTTGCTGATTATCTAAATTATTCTTGGCTCTGGCAACTCCTTCTTACCTTAAAAACATCTAATTCCATTCATATTTACTTCTTGTTAGTGTTTTTAAAGTCATGTTGAAAAAAGCTGGTTAAGGTGATTTTTTTCATGTATACGTGAAAGCAATATACTACTATTTTTTTTTTTTCGACGGTAATTCATAAGTGGAATTGTGGTGTAGTTGAAGATTGAATCCACTCACAGTTTTTTTATTTAAAAAAAAAAAAAAATGCTTATATTCAGTACCTGTTCTAATGATTTAAAAAGAAAATGCTAAATATATTGTAATGTACATAGAAATCACGTTTCAATCAAATCTGTTGAATAAAGCCTTCATCTTTAAATCCAATGCTCTTTCAGCTTTCAATCTTATATCCGAAACTTCACTGCACTTATGGCAACTGAAGTTTACACAGTCGTCAGTTTTGATGCTTTTATCTTGATAATTAAAGGGCAGTATTAATTTCTTTTCAGTTTTTATATTCTTCGGCATGTTTCTCTTCAAATATTCGCTTGATTGCATTTTGTATTTCATGCACGTTTTACAATCACATTCAAAGTTTGTATCTACATTTTGCTTAAGTACCTTCATCTTCCTCATATTTTTACTATCTCTATAGCAAAAGACGCTTATTTTGCATTCACGTCCAAATCTCTCATTACCATCTATTGAATCTGCTTCATCAATGTGTAATTTTATTATCAATTTCTCCATCACTTTAGGTTCATGAGATAATGCCACACTGAATTTTCTATTAATTTTGAATTTTTCAAAATTTTTCGCCACTACGGCCTTTAAGCCTTCTTCATTGAATGAAAGCTTACTCAATGAAAAATCAAAGTTGTTGAATGCTTGTTGCAAATACCCGATCTTTGCATCATCCTCCAGAATTTTAACAGTCTTCTGTTTTTTCACAGGCACTTCGTCTGTGGAACTGAACGTAGTATCCAGGTCCTCACTACTTCTTTTGCTGCTGATCTTCACCAAGTTCATTCCAGAATTTGATTTTTTCAAAATATTAGAATTTTGTTTTTGTTTCTTAATGGCCTTTTCAATAGCAATTTCAGTAGTCAAATAATTGTCACAATGACACAGAAAATTCACATGTGAGGTGTTTCTTGATAATGACCAAACATCATTTGTCTTGTCTCTTTTGAATAATGCTCGTAATTGACATTTTTCATTGAATCCTTGTTTTTTACAGCAACGCACATAGACACTATCAGCCGTGAAATTCCCACCTGCTCTCCCCATCCCCAATTTATAAGTGAATGCTTTATCAACACCGGTGTCCTTTATTGCTTCATTACACATTTCCCTGACAATTCCATGTCCCGCGTTTTTGGAAGCAGTGAAATGAATAACATCAAACAGCTTTTCAAAGTCTAGAGGGATTTTTCGACTCAATTCAGGGGAAGTTTCTGTGTCCTCATCATCAGTCACAGTATCGGTGTCTAATTTTCTTCTTCCATTAGAAGATGATGTGGACTCTGTTTGAGGTGTTTCTCTTCTTCTATTTGATACTCTCAAAACATTGGACAATTTTGTAATCTCGTTGGTTGTCACTTTTGGTTTTTTGACACTTCTATTTGGAACGGTATTGCGGATCATGGTGACATTCTTTAAGTATGTCTTTTTGTCCGTATCTTTTACAAAAATTGGATCTGGAATTCCATCTTTTGATTCGATTTGAGGGTTCTTTCTATCCACTTCCTCCACCTCAGTGACTACGTCCATATGTTTTGCTTGATCTTCTTTTATAGGTGATACATAATCTGCAGGGCATGTGCATAAAAACGATGTATTTTCGCTTCGTTCATACAGCCTATAAATATTATCATCCATATCCAATTTCAAAAATACTTTGAAGTTGCAAACATGGTTTGTTTGATGTGATCTTTCTTGGCATCTCAAATATATCCCACATGAGTTTTTAGTTTTGTTGTGAAGCATGACTTTACCACTAAAGTTTTTGTTTCCGCAACTTGGTGGTAGTTTAGATCGTATTATGTTGACAAGTTCTCTAGTTTTGTATGTGTCACGCACACTAGTAAATGTGACGTGTCTAAATGTATTTTCGTAGTCCAGCATGGTTCTATATATATATATTGATAATAGGTTTGTTTTATGATTTTTCCAATTTATTATTTTTTTTTTTTTCTCTTTGCAGTTTCGCTGTTGTCGTGGTAACCACAATTAATATTAAGATGAGTCAAAAAATAGATATAATATATTTATAAGTACGTACTACCACTGAGCGCTTCTTTTGGATCTTTCCTGGGGTTTTTACCAAGTGGATTCAATGAGTTTGTAGTGACTAGATCAGACAAATTGGATGATCACTACGAATTACTATTTTTTTTTTTTTGCTACAACAACGAAAGGGAAAAAAAGAAAGCAATTTTTTTTTCTCGCTAAGAACGTCACAACGCGTTAGATAATTAATTGGATTAAAAAATTCAAAGAAAAACCAACTTTTGATATTGGCTTTAAACTGTTGGATTGAATATATAAGTAGGTTTAATTTTGATCAATTTTTAAAACTGTCATCTTCAGCTTCTAATACTTCGTATTCAGGCTGGAACTCAGCATACAAAGTTTCAGGGTCAGATGTATTATAAAAAGTATAATGAGCTTCTTCATCACTGATGATTTTTTTTGGTAAGTTAGTTTGTTCTACTAGCAATTGAATTTTGCACGATCTTTCCATCAATCCGAATAAATAAATAGCTTCATCAATAGTCTCACCCACGGTTAAAAGACCGTGATTTTGTAGAATTATAGCTTTGTTTTTGTCTCCTAATTGTTTGGCTAATCTTTCACCTTCTTCTTTTTCTAAAACTACCCCACCAAAGTTTTCGTAAACTGTGTGACAATTGTAGAAAATACAAACATCTTGATTAATCATGTCCAGTGGTAAACCGAAAGTGGACCAAGCTTTACCATAAATGGAGTGGAAGTGAACTGCAGCGTTGACATTTTTTCTGCTTCCATGCAAGGCTGTGTGTATAGTTAAACCAGCGATGTTGGCATTGTGAGTGGTGTTTCCGTCTTGTAAAATTTCACTACCATCTTCTTTGATATGAATCATATCTGATTTTTTCATTTGTGACCAATGAATACCAATGGGAGTGATCCAAATGGTTGAAGGATCAACGGGATCTTTAATGGTCATGTGTCCTGCTGAGCCCTCAATGGCGTTGATCTTGGCTATGTATCTACAGGCAGCTGCCATGTGTATTAGCTGGTGTTCTCGTTCTTCTTCTTTTGTCTTAAAAACAGGTTTTTTGTGTCTGTATTCGTTGTTTCCAACAGCGATGTTGTGAACACCTTGTGTGTTTGTGAATACTTGATAGGTTTCTGATTCTTGTATTTTATTATCTGTTTTTGTTTCTGTTGCTGTACTGGTGGCCATAATTTACTCTATACTGGGTTTTTGGGATATACATATTTTTTCAATTAACTTCCAAATGTAACTGATTGTTAGCATTTCAATCATGATAATTTAAAAAATTGCCTGTTTTTTTTTCATATCAATGTATTTCATATATATATATGTATTCTGCATTTTTCCGCAGTGAGATATACAGAATTAGCGTCGGTAACTTTTTTAGCTTTTTTTGGTGCAATTTACAGCCTATCTATGGGCATTAATGTCCGATTTTTTTTTTAAAAAATACCGATAGATAAATCCGTATAGTCTGAAGGATCTGCAATGGTTTTGGCTGGAGTAACTGGATAGTATGGGAGGGTTTTTTAGTTGCAAAGTATGTATGGATTATTCTAAGAGATGAATAAGAACGTGGTTGAAAACGGTATATCAGTCGTTTTCATCGTGTATGATTCGACTATATATTCATCATTTGATAAAAACGATTTTTCTCATTTTGAACCAAAAAATGTAATGCAACTTTTAAACCCATTGATTACATATAACTAATTAAAAATATAATAAAAAAATTTAATTTAAAATGTTAACTTTTGTACTTGCTTAGGTTTACTTTTAAAATATTAACTTTAAAAACAGTGCTGCTTACATGTAAACATTTTTGCTAAAAAACGTGACTTAGTGTAAACAAATCCTTTAAGTAAGCCAATTTTTCCCCCCCCCATCATGAAAAAAAGTCTAACGTTGAAATATTCATGTCAAGAAAGTTCCACTACATCACCCGGTATAAAACACTAGTCAAATTGAATATTCGTTTAATTGATCTTCATTTTTCCCCCTTACTTTATTTTATAGCCACATGATTTGTTTCATGATCACCCTTGGGCATGGATTTCAAGCATACAGTGAGCTGTATAACTTCATATCTTATGATTCTATCATATATACAGGCAAAAAAAAAAAAAAGGTCCACTTGTAAAGTAGGTGTATGTTCCTTACGTCACGTTTATCATTGATGTACGGTGTGTTAACTCAACTGTTGAGACTACACAGCATGGGGGTTTCAACAGCTTCATCACTATCACGCAAAAGTCTTAAACTTGTTGATAGATTCCAGAATGAAAAAAAAAAAAAAAACTGATATGCTCTTATTTCCTATATTAATTCGATAAGATGCTTTTTTTTCAGGTTTAAACCCAGTGAAATACAAATATGTTGACAAATACGTTTTTAGTATCAAAACAAAAGTTTCGTATATATAAATTAAACTTCAGTCACGTTGACTTCCTCGTCATATTATTTTTACTCTTGTTTGATATGTGCTGATGTACTAATAATAATCACAATTTGTTGAGTATTTTAAATTTCACTCATATCGGTTCTATTAATTTTTTCCCACTACGAGATGAGGTGATTCAACCGCACTCCTTTTTTTTCCTTCTAGTAATATGAAGAAAAAAATACACTACTGGGGTTTAAAAAAACTCATTATAGGAATCAGACATTTCAATATGGATTTGAACCTAAGTATAAAAGATGAAGCTGAAACTTTCAAAATAATGAATGATATGTTGTTTTTAATTCAGCAAATACTAATCTTATTTCTTATAGTTTTTTTTTTATATAACTTCGAATGTCTTTTATTTCAAATAGAGCATTTATCAAACACCAAGCAACCAACAACTCCTAATGATAAGATTAACACCTGCTTTTGCAACTACCACAGCCTCTAATTTAACAGCTAAAAATAATGCTTTAAACAACACCATTTGTGTCAAAAACACACACTACCAAGTAATTCAAGATCTTTACAAATCAAACAATTCTGTTGTAAACAACTCTAATCTGTATCATTTAGCAGAAAACGAATATACCAACCAAAATGTTGTATTTAATAGCCAAAATACTCAAAAACAAGATAAAAATGTCGAGCTTTATAATTACTATGACAACACCGGATACCAATATGGATTAAATTCAAATATCAACAACAACCAATTTTCTACTGAAAAATCAGTAAAATCAGGTGAGGAAACAATGTCTGGAAAAAGTCAGCCGCATGAGAAAAATCAGCACACTTTTAAAAATACGAAGATGCAACCTCATCTAAGCACACATATTCATCACAATCACAACCCGTATCTGACAAATTCTAACAACAAACACAATGCCAATGGCAGCAATATAAATTCTATGAAAAATTTCAAAGCTTCTAATAATAACGGGGCTAATGGCAAAGCTCATAATATTCTAACAAACTCAAAAGTACCAACGCGTTTGGAAACTTACAGTAATTTCAAAAAGTTAAGTAAAAAATGCTTTGAATCTTTAAAAAACAACAATTCTACGGTAAGACACATTTCAGCCATGGATATAAACAACATGATTCAATTCATAGAAATGTATAACACCCTGAAGTCATACAAAGAACCAAATCCTATGAAACAACAAGATATAGTGTATCTTTTGAGGATTGTATTGGAACTCCACAGAAATGTAAGATTCAATTTATTGAAATTGAAGAGAAAACCAGATTATGATGATCAGTCTATTTACAAAAATTTAATTAATTTGTTGTTCCAATTGTTGGAAACAGTCAACAATGACTTAATAGACGGTCAAGTATTCAAAGGTATCAAAATAGACCAATCTATTATAGGTACTTTGATCAATTGTTACAAGGATTTTGAAATGATTGAAAATGCCTTAAAGATTTGGAAATTAGGTGTTTTTGAAAACAACTTACAAGATGGATCTTTTGAATTTAAAAAAGACTTATTCAAAAAATCCGAGATTGAAAACCAAAGAGTATATCTAAACCCCGGAGTCATTGGTTCTATTTTACCAATTTTACAAGAAGTTGGAAAGTTGCCTCTGGACAAAATAACAACAATTTATGAAAAATCTAAAGGTCTTGCTGTTATGAATACAAACAACAAAGGCATGGATACTTTAAACTTAGGAATGATTCAAGTTTATTTGGATAACGATAAGGTTCAAACAGCTCTAGAACTTTATGAAGAAAACTTAAACATATGCTCCAAGGACTCCAATACAAACAATTTCTGGAAAATCAGCATCAGTGAAATTCAATTTATTTCCAAATGTAAAAATATTGAAATAGCTATGAACTTTTTTGAAAAGCTAATTAATCAAAAGCAGTCTGGTAAGAAAAATGAAAGTGGACAAAAAAATAACTTACAAGCTTCTCATGTAAACTTGTTCATGCTGAATATTTGGAATGTTGAAAAAGATTTGGAAAAAGTCACCTATGTATGGAACAAGGTATTATCTTACTATGGTGCTAATGTTTATCCTGGTGTTATTTCATCATTAAACGACACATTTTTCAAAATTTTCTTTGAACACTACTCTTCCTCTACCAACAACGATTTGAGATTACAAGGTTTTATGAAGTTAATTGAGTTGATTAATGAAAACGCAGTTAATATCAAAAATAACAAAATTGAAAATAATGAAGTATTTTTCAACATTTTATTGACTCATTCTTCTAAAACATGGAAAGATTTTAATGTTTATAAGTATTTGATTAAATGTTACCAAACCTATTGCAATTTCCAGTTAATTACTATTGTTCCATATAGAATTTCCTTGAAATCTTTGGGGTACATAAACAATACTCCAATGAAAGTAATCAAAAACACATGGTTACAGTTAGTCAATAAATTAAAAAAGAACGGTAAAATCCAAATGATATCCAACCCTGATTTTGCTGCTTTAAGAGATGCAACTTTGGGTTGGTGTAAAAATGAATGTTTACCTGAAATTGCAAAATTAACCAATAGAATTGAAATTTTAAAAATAGAACTTGAAGCTGAAATAGTACCTAATCCAGATTGCAGATCTAATACTCTATTGCAATTAGATATGGAAGAAGCTTACAATCCTACAATGGAAGCCCTTCAATTCTCAGGAGCCTTTGACATTGAACAAAAATACAATATGCTGTCTGAAGAAGATGATTTCAATTTAAGAGGAAATTCTAGTACTGCTACTTTATCTAGTTTAGTAAGCAGAAACTTCAATAGCGAAGGTTCATTTTTAAGCTCAGGTGAAACTTCAGATCTTGATTGCAAAACTCCTATTTTCTTGAACGGAAACGTATCTGATTATGAATCTTCTCCAAGAAATGTTTACTTAGACAGTAACTTTGAACAAAACTCAGATGGATATATCAATCCAATTGTAGTTGATATCAAAAACTTGGAAGCAAAGATGATCACATTAACGGAAGAAAAAGACAACAGAATTGAATTATATTGGCAACTATACAATGAATATAAACAATACTGTAGAGATCATAAACAACAGTATGATTACTTGGTTCAAAATGTATTGAAAAACTTCAATTGCTTAGAACCTGCTTTGAGTGACTACTACAACGAAAACATTTGCTAAATATTCCTTTATATATAGAAAAATTCCAATAATATAACAACAATAAAAAAGAAGCAAAACTTGATTGATTAAGTAAACCGTAAATAATGGAAAATTGCCCATATTAAGGTTTGCAAGCTAGTCAAAAAATTTATATGCCCAAACCCTTATTTTAGCTCAACATTTAGGAAGAGTAGGTTTATTTGGCATTTGGCTTCAATAATAGACATCTAATCCTTAAAACATCAGCTCTATATTTGTCACTTTTTCAGTTCTCAGTAGTATAAACAATGGTTTCAAGCCATGAATTTTCAATTCTGAAAAGAAATTCACGTGACTATAACTTTGTAAAAGCTAAAACAGAAAAAACCCAGGAAAATCTCGTTGAAGTTTTAATACAATTTTTACCAAAAACAAACGTGAAATATTTCAACATAAGCTGTTGCTATTCAAACCAAAAACCATATCAACATATATCGTATGCATGATGAAGATTTTCTGAACGATAGTTTTGAATTTAAGTTGTTTTTTGATATTATACACGTAGATTTTTTTGAAAATCCCAAAATAAGTCTTTTGAATCAACCAAAAGTATTGTCAGTAGATCTACTAAAAAACTATTTAAACAATGAAACACTAAGCAAGGATATAGAATCTACCTTGTTTTTATCACATAGTAAGGCTCTTTTGAAAATAAATGCAAATTTAAAAAAATTCTTGATAATTGAAAGACATTTGTTTAGCCCGAACAAGCTGCTATTAACAGAGATATTCATCGATGATTATGAATACTTTCTGAGTCTCATACAAATATATGATCCCTATCTAGATAACAAAGATGAAAACTTTGGTATTATAAAAAAATCTGAAAACGTAAATGTTTTGGGATTTTTAGATCAGGTTTGTAAGACTACCAAGGAAGCAATTATGAACATAGATTTTACAGGATGTGATGAAACTTTTGTTATGCAGATGGGATTTTATAAAGACATATCGACTTCAGATAAAAAAAAGACTAGAAAGGAGGAAAACAGAACATTAAAAGAAGTAGATCCAAAAGTATTTTTTATTGATGAATATTATAATTTATTGTACGGAGCATGTTTTTCATTGAAAAATTCAACGATAAATAACAATGAAAAATTGACAAGATTTATTAAAGTACAAGTCAAACATTTGTTATACAAGTATTGTAAGCAAACCATTAATAATAATGTAGCACAAGAAGGTGAAAAAATGAAAACCACAACCAATACTATTTTATACAAAACAGTAATTGAAAACTCAGCAATGTCGGATGCTGATATAGAATTCAAATATAAAACACCAAATTTGATGTACAAAGATAAGCAAAACAAAATATTGAATGAATACGAATACCAATTTGACTTGAAGTACCAAAGAAATGGCTTTATACTAAAAAACTGGAACATATCACTATTAAGCAGTAAAAAAGACCAAAATGGGAACCAACAAGATGAAGAAGTTATTGAAACTTTAAAGAATATATTTAAGATTAGAGAGCTACAGCTCCAGATCATTGTTTACTTGGAACTAATGACATTTACCAACTTAGACTCGAATTTTACTAAATTTGATGAAATCTACAGCAAACCTGAAACAAGAAAAAGGTCTAAAGGGTTGTATGGAAACAAGCCCAAACACAAGAGTAAAACAAAAGAGAATAGTAAAGATATTACAGAGTTAGATTTATGCCAAAAATTAAATATTCTTGTGAACAAGCTATGTGTTGCTGAATCTTTGATATCAAAAAGTTTGATAATTGATGCTCACGAGCAAGAAGTTCAAAACGAATTAAATTTGAATAAACATAATTTCAAGTTGAGTAATAAAAAAAAATTGAGTGAAATTCCTCCAAAGTTGATTATCAATTGGTATTTGAAGAATTGCTTATTCAATGAAAAGAGTGATGAATCTTTATTAGGGTTTTATAATACTTGCATGATTCCAGTATACAAGAAGCGTTTACCTAAATGTTTGAATTTTTTCAAACCTAAATTTGTAGGAACATCTTTTGATAGATCATTGTCTGGGGAAAATGATAGCAGCAATTACGAAATAGGAGGTGATTTGAAGAAGTTGAGGCAAGAACCCAATAAAAACTTGAAAGAGCTTTTAAATTCTGATGTTTCCTTATTACAAAGGCAAGAATCAACTTTTGCATCTACTCAAGAAAGAGTAAAATTGCTAGAAAAGAGAATCACATCTTTGGATAACAAAAGTAAGTCTTATACTCAAAATCAAACTAAAAAGGCCATAAAAAGAAGTCACAGCACATTAATATCTGAGCCATTAATTTCAAAAAACATACTTAATGAAACACCTACAAAGTCTAATATTCAAATGATAGAAATAAACGGAGAAAAGTTTAAGAGAGCTAAATTAAAGACAAATCAAGTATCATTTCTAAGAACTGGTAGTTCTAGAACAGTATCTTTATTAGATAGATTAGCTCAAACTTTCAATGAACCTGGTGAATTTTCACATTCAAGCCTTGATCGAGATCAAAATGGCGTTCAAAGTGTTGAGCAGAAAGGTTTAATGGAAGATTTATTTAATAAATTTTCACAAAGAGCCAATAATAATTTCAACGAATCAGACAACGGGTCTGATATGGCTATACAGGCAACCCCTCAAAAAATGTCAGAAATGATCCAATCACCAATGAAATCTCATATAATGTCCTCTGGTATCAAAAGCTCAGCTTCTAAGGTTAAAAAATCACCTCTTTCCGGAGTTATTCTTTCTAGTGGCGGTAGAGATATAGATAATAGTGGAGTGAATGATGTTATTGAGTCACCAATGATCAAAAATAATTTGAACTATTCAAATGACAATAACATTCTTTCTTCGTCGCCTTGGAAAACCCCAAGGATAGGTGCAATTGAAGAGGAGCATGGCCAGCACATGGACGATACAGAACAAAAAATCAAAGTGAAAAGAAAATTGTTTTCATTTGATGAATAAGTTATTGAAAAAATAAACAAAATTACACACAATTCTTAAATGATTATATAGATCCTAAAAATATACTTTCATATATTTTTCTTTTTCTCTCTGTTTCAGCAGAGTCTATCTTATTAAATACGGAAGAACCAACAACTTTCTTTAACTTTGCCTTTTCATCTTCATTTAATTCTTTGTTAGCATTTTCAATAATCAATTCAGGTAGATCTTTATTCAAAACGTCCAAAAATTCCAATATGACATCAAGCAAAATGGTCTTTTCCTTATCTGTAAATCTTTGAGGTTTGATGGTTTCTTCACCCTCCAGTGATTTATCTTCGTCTTTTGTTTCAGGCAATACAACTTCACACCAGTTGTACAGATTGCCCAAAAACCATCTGATTATTTCTGTATTATTGGATCCCATAATAATCATTATTTTAAAACATCCATAGTAAGTACCCATAGATCTGTTCTTGTCCAAAAATGTTTTCAGGATGGTTCTAATAATTTTTGGTTTTATAGTTTTTTCAATCATATTAGATTTATTTAAGTTCTTATTAGACAGGATATGTGAAAGAACTTGTGATGAAAAGTTTCTTATAGCTAAGGAGTTATCCAATAAAGCATCTTCTTGCTTATCATTTTCTTCAACACCTTCGGAAGTTGTCTCATCTAGTTTACCTATATTTTTGGCTAACAGTAAAGTTAAGATACATGGAATCAACGAGTTGTAGTATGGCTCCAAAGAAAAATCTTTATTGACCAATATGGAAAAGACCATTTCTAACAAAGTTGTCAACTTTTCTAAATTATCCAAATTATAAGTGATTTGTTCATTGATAAAGGCAATGAAATAAGGCAACAATTGATGAATACCCTTGTCTGAACTTAATGATTGTAAAGCAGCTTGCTTAACAGACTCTTTTTGAAAATCAGCCAATTCTTTTGATGGGTCAAGAAGAGATGTGGTAATCTTTTCAAAGTATATCTGCAATTCTTTAGATATAACATGCTTGACTCTTAATTTAATTTCAACATCCTTTCCATCAATTTTAACATTTGAATTGATAGCTTTATGATTTTGGTTAACAGGCTTTCCATCTTTACTACCCTCAATGTTGTTTTCTTTATCAAGTTCGTCTTCATTGTTATCATTATTTGGATCATTGTCCTTTTGTTCATTTTCGTTGGATAACACTAAAGTGTTTTCATTAATACTCGTTACAATACTACCTCTAACTAAAGGACTGTACTTCAATCTAACATCTTCATGTATATTTGGATTTTGAGCAATGTTAGGTTGCACCCCTTCAACAGCTAACCAGTGAGAAGTAAACGTGGTTATTCTAGGAGCTTCAGGCAATGGTTCATTAATTAATTTATCAAAGTCCACTTCTTCTTCATCAATGTAGAAACGATTGTTATACTCTTCAGAGATGTTATTGTTCTTATTTGAGTTGTCGATATTTTCATCCATTTTTTTAAACTTGCTTAATATTTCACTACCAACAACTTGACTGGATTTGTTGTTATAATGACCGTAACCAAAAAGAGGTTCTAAATTTAGTAATTCCATTGATTTTTGGATATCATCGTGTGTCAATTTAGATCTTTTAGAAAACTTCTTTAACTTATTAGCATTTTCTATGACTTCCAGAATTCTATACTCTACATCCATGGCTAATGTCTTCAAAACATCATTTGATACATTTTTCAAACCTAGTTGATCGGATATGTCTTTCACAGTTTGCAATGGTGACCATGCGGTGAAAGAATAATTCAAGTCTTCATTGTTTGAAGACGAGTTATTTGTGTTATTATTGGATGCTTTAGTTCCACCTCTAGCCATTCTATTTCAGTTATTCAATTATATATCCAATTACAAAAAAAAAAAAAAAAGACAGAAAAAGTCGTATTCTTATGATATTCTTAAGGTTTCCTATTTGTTTTTGTTTGCTTTCTTTAATTTAAATTTCATGAAATTGTAGTAAGGATATAATGTGAAGAAAAAATGGTGACTTGAAGAAAAAAAAGAAAACAAGAAAAGGGTTTTCGGAGAAAAAAAGTTGTTAAAATGTAGTTGTCGGATATAAGACACTGAAAACTGCTGTAGGAATAAGAAAGTGCAGCAGAAGTGGCCATTTGTAGTGCCATAGATGTAAAAAAAATAGCTGCTAGCAGTGAGTATACAACATTCAACTATTGGTGTTTTGTTTATTTTTTTGATTTTGAAAAGAGCTTTTATAGCTGGGGTGATACTTCTTGTAGCGTATGCAATTCAAGTTTCTAGCTTAAACAGCAACTGTAATCATATATAGTCATATATAATTACCTCCTCTTTGGAAAAAAAAAGCAAAATCTAAAACCAATCTTTCTTTGTTTTTTACTTGGAAGTACTATTTGCTTGATATAAAACACTAATTGGTTGTCTATATATGACCAAAGTAACTACAAGGATTGTCACAACGCTACCACGTTAGTCACGTGTTTTTATAGCTGCAAAAAAATGAAAAACCAATCCCAATACAAAAAAGCTTAGAAACAAGTAGGTAAGTGCTTGAGAATTAAACACATGTAAATATACAGTTGCAAGCAATTTCCTTTAACTGTGTGAATAACAAACACCTCTCACTTTTTATCAACATATCTCAAATAATAACATGTCCTGGAACTTTTTACCATACAACTAAACACTAAGTTTATATAATGATCCAGCGCTACATAAAACCGCTCCATTTTTTCGGAGATATACAAACAGATAAAAAATCAATAGGTTTTAATCAATTTTGATAAGAGACTTTTATCTTAAAGAGTATATTGGAAAAAAATAAAACAAGGAGGGCATTAAGACATTTTCCCTCTAACATATAAATTTTTATTCACACTGTTGTAAATAATATATACATATATTTCCCCCATAGTATTTAAACAAATAACATATTAATTATCCAATACAACTATCAACAACTGTCATGTGTTCAGTATACATCAAATTTGCAGATTCTAGAAACGTCTCTATTGCAGGGAACTTCAATAATTGGACACCTCAAGTGATGAAATATGAGCCTGTAGGCATGTTTAACTATATAACTATAAAAACAAACATCAAAGATAACAAACAGATTATCTTTAAGTTTGTATATGGAGATAACTGGTTTACGTCCACCACCTACAAAACCAAAAAAGATGATTGCAACAATTTAAACAATTATATAAACGTTGACGATGTTGAAAACCAAGAAAAAAATACTCTTAAAGATTCAAAACAAGAGGATAAGCCACAATTAACAAGTTTTGTCAGCAACAGTAGCATCGAAGCAAGTAGCGACAAAATTGCCAATGCCAGTGATGATTCTGATAGCCTAGATACAACTGAAGATACCCAAGTTGACACCACCAGTCACGGAACAAGTGGCGAAAGCCTTTATTACAAAGTTTGGGTATGGCTAATGGAATTTTTTAACCAACTATTCAAATAATCATTCAATTGGTTGAATCATTATATAATCCCCATAGTATTTTGCTGAGTTATCTTAATATAACAAGCACGCGTCAGTCCTAATCCCCCTTTTCCCAACTCACATATGCTACTCGTTTTTTGCCTAAATAGGAAATACTTAGCCGTAAACTAAATTTTTACTGGTGGAAGGGAAAATTTTTTTTTTCGAGCTTAGGAAAACGTTAGTAGTAAATTGTTTACTATAAGGAAAAAAAATGACAGTGTAGCAGATGAAACGGATGTTTATTATTTGTTTTTTGTTTATTCATCTTAAAAAGTAAATCATGTAGTTTTCTAGTAGTGACTTTATATACAGTTTATATGAAGAAAAAACCAAAAAAAAAAAATAATTATAATATATACATAATCAATAATGACTGGAAAAATTCACGGTGGTAAAGGTGGTAAAGGTAAAAGTAGTGGTGATTCAGGTAAAAAAGTATCATCCACTTCCTCTAAAGTTGGTTTACTTTTCCCTGTCGGAAGAGTTAAAAGATATATGAAAAATAAAGTCACCGGTAAGATCAGGGTAGGTACAAAAGCAGCCATTTATTTAACAGCTGTTCTTGAATATTTATCTGCTGAAGTTGTTGAATTAGCCGGTAATGCTGCCAAACAATTGAGAGCCAAGAGAATTACTCCAAGACATTTACAATTAGCTATCAGAGGTGATGATGAATTAGATACTTTAATTAGAGCTACTATTGCATCTGGTGGTGTTATGCCTCATATCAATAAAGCCTTGTTATTGAAGGTTGAAAAGAAGAAGGCTAAGCAGTAAGTACAAAAAAAAATAATAAAATAAAAACAAAAACAACAGTCATGATTGTTTCTTTTTCTGTCATGATTTGAAATTAATATTTAGGTGCAATTGAAAAAAAAAAAAAACAAAATTAAGAATTAGAGTAATTAATAGTAGATTATATATATATCATGCAATACTTATCACAATGTTCTCTTCTTTTTGTTTATGTTTAATCTTTACAGCTTATGTTTATAATAACTTCGCTTTATATTTTATACTTGTTTATATGTATTTTTTTTTTTTGCTGCCTTAACGCCTAATATACGGTATAAGAAATTTGGGATTATTTCTCATCGATTCATATTTTATGAATTTACAAAATTAATTGATGTTCGATATATTCAGCCTTGGAAGTAGTACAATATACCAAAACAAATTCATAATGAAAGGCTTTTCAAGCTTGTATGCTTTTAATTTGGTCAATTATATCAAACAAATAGACCATACAGTACCATTTGAACAATTTAAATCACAATTCTATCATCACGCTGTAAAAAGAGAGCTTATCTTTAAAATTTTACCATACTTAAGAACAAATAAAATTGAAAGCTTGAATGACAAAGTAACATATTATGATGAACTAACACACGTAGTTAGCCAAAAATATGACCGTGGAATTGACATAGTGGGTGATATTGACAGAACTCATACTTTGTTAGTTCATTGCAAACAGTATTCCGAATCACAAAGCATTAACAAAGCTGATGTTGAGCAAATGGCTGCATTGACTGCTCTTTACAAAACCAGAAATTTTCAAAAAGATAGTTTGTCGATATTAGTATCCCCATATACAATTTCTGATGAAGCTTTGAACAAAATGAATGATATTCCTATGAATATTGCATATGCACAGGTCAATGATCTGCCCATTGATGAAATACCTTTGGTAAATAGTACCAACATCATGGATATAACAAAACTGACGTCAGCAAATGGACAGTTATTAAATTTTATTCCGAATAAATCTTGTACTAAAACGTTTTTAATAAAAGACAAGAAATGAAACATATGCTATTTCCTAAAACCTAATTATAACCATGCTATATATATAAAAGAGATGCTGTTTAAAACACTACCCAGCCCCAAGTCTTAGTTGAAGCATATCTACTTATGTAACACAAAATTCCGGCAACAGCAGACAAAGCACCACAAAAGACAATGTACATTTGATAATTGAAGTATGTTTTTTCACCAATAATTGCACCGGATATAGGAGATGAAATCAAAATACCAAAACTGACGACAAAGTACATTGTAGAGTATCTTTTTCCAAAATCTTTAGTGTCTGAAATTTGCCCTACACAAACAGGCAATAGAGAGTAAATAGAACCGGAACCTAAACCATACAAACATGAAATTGCATACATGGCGTTGATACCGTATTTACCAAAAGGCAACCATGCCACGTATTGAACTAGTGTTAATAGAACCAAACAGAAAATGGCACAGTTGTATCTACCTAATTTATCTGAAAGCAAACCTGGAAGATATCTACCTACAGTTGAAAGAGTGTTTAATACAGTGATTTGAATGGTTGTATCGTTAATACTCAAACCAACATGATTACAATAAGAACCATAAAAAGTTAGAGCAGAGTTGAAACTCATTTCACCAGTTAAAACAGCTAAAACACAGAATAGGTAGTTTAACTCTTTTAAACCCTTGAAATCAATCATTGTAGATAATCTGAATTTGTCATTTGAGTAAAATCTTTCTTTCATTAAGCAAGTGGATAAAATTAACAATGCCAATGATACAAAGGCAACAGTTCTGATACCCCATTTATAATCATTTTTATCGAAAAATGGTCTTAAAATCAAAGGTAAGACAACACCACCAATGGAACCACCTGTTAAAGCCAAAGACATGGCATGTCCTCTTTTTCTTTTGAAATAGTGGGCAGAAACAGAGACCAGCGGAGACATCATGATACCCGAGGCAAACCCATTTAAAATAGAGTAACATAAAATGAATTGCCAGATTTTTGTACAGTCACCCATCAAAAATAAGGATAAAAAGTATAAGATGGTACCACTAATCATTAGATGCTTACAACCATAGTTATCAAAGATAAACCCAGAAAAAATGGAAGTAAAACAGGTCATGAATTGGAAAATCGAGAAAATCCAACCAATAGCTGTAGTTGTTTCGTGTTCCAATTCATGATTTTGCAAATAAGTTTCAATGACTGAAGTCATATTGAAAGCCCCAAAAACTGGAATCAACCCTACAAAAGCACCAAACACAACTGTGTAAGCTTGGAAGCCACCCTCAGGGTAAAATCTGTCATCCGATGTGACAAAGTTGGCCATCATATCCTTGTCATCTTCGTTTTCTTCGTACTTGACTACATTATCTATGTTTTCACGTTCATCAATGGATTCTTCCGATCTGATTGGGTGAAGAATCACCTTATCAAGTTGGATGTCATCTGGGTTTGGCATGTAAAAGTTAGGGTTACCCACGACTATTCTGTCGCTGTTGTTGTTGACATTGTCGTTAATAATTGTATCTTCAATTTCAAAGTTTTCTTGACTTTCCAGAACGTTAAGAGTGTTGTTGGTCATGTGTGAAAAAAAAGTGCTGCTTGATGGTCTTTGAAAGGGATATTTTTGTATAGATTTAAAAATGATACTGTCCTGTATTTATATGGTCTTTTTGTTAGCCGTAAGCAATATATGTGGATTTTTTTTTTTCACCCTATATACAGTAACTAAATCAAAAGAAATTCTAGAATGATTAGTCATAAATTATCGTTAGATCGCTCATTATACTCCTTCGCCGTTTAAAACGAGATGCTAGTAATCGCTTCTTTTTTCACCGCGTAAATGCTGTTGTTCGAGAAAACGGAGAGTACCAGTAGAAAAAAAAAAAAGAAACGTCGGGATTATTGAGTTTCGGCTTTACACTGGGTGAGCATCGTCTTACATACAATTGTCTTCCTCGTTAGTAGGTGACGATGGGACAACATCTAGCAAATTTAAGTGTGTGATAAAAACAAACAAGTGAAATTTGTTTTTTTTTTTAAAGAAAAAGTCAATGCAGACAGCAATTACGAAAATAAAGATCTTGTATTTGACCTTACAGTTAAGGTATTTTTAAACGGCTGATGAAGAGCTAATATCAAAACCTTATTATTGCTTTTTTTTTTTTCCAATTATTTTTTCATAAAGGTTTTCTAAAACATAGTACTAACTTGAGTGAACTCTTTAAATAATTTTAAAAATCAGTTATCAACAAACAGCTCTTACCTCAAATCTACAATTTATATCACGTATCCTAGAGCCCCACATGACATTTTTCATATTATTTCCCTTTTGGGTAAGTGTAGTGTAAACAAATATTTTATTGGATTATTTTCTTGCTTTTTTTTTTTTTTTCCTGTTTGAGCTAGGGGAGCATTCTATGCGTATTCAAGGAGCGTGTATTAATCAAATGTTTATATTTGGGATTTGTTTATGATATGTAAATTGTATAAAATACCAATATAAACTAATATAAACCCATAAAAACAACAACAACGAAACAATGTCTGTAACATTAGACAATAGCATTAATAAAAGATCAAGCTTAAATGGCGATATTTCTTTAATACAAGAAGAAGATAGCCGAGAAATTACTACTCTTTATGATAATGAGCCAGCATGTGATACCGAAAAAGAAGTCATGAGATATAGCTTGATGTTTGACAACAACGAAGAAAATTCTTCTACAGTCAACAGTCCTATGCAATTTAAACCATTTGACAACTTTAAAATATCTTATGCTGACATAGACAACGGTAACACCAATGCTTATAGCAGAACCACATCAGCTAATTCTCAATTTTCAGATAACAGAAAAACCAGTGTTAGTAGTAGCACCAGAAGTTCATATTCTTCCTATAATTATGACATAAATGAAAATGAGAGCAATAAACCATTACAATTACCAAAACTAAGATCTCCTTTCAAAAGCAAAGACAATAGTAACGAAATAGATATCAATGTAGTCAATTCCAAACCATTACAAAAAAAAAGAAATAGAAGTTTGAGGTGGAGTTATCAAGGCCAAATAGATACCATCAATGAAGTACAAAAACAAAAGGCTATTTCAGAAACAGAAAACAAATTATTTGCTAACGAAAATGTCAACCAAAATGAGGGAGAAACTGCTAAGGATGAGCAAACTTTCTTAAAGCCTATACATAAAAGAACTGCCTCTTTACCATATGGAAGCAGCTTGAGGATAGATACATCATCAGATTCTTCAAATTCAAACATGATATCTTTGAAAAGACGTTTATCACCTTCTACTTTCTTTAAGTCTGGCTCTGAAGACAGGGAAGGCAAAATAAAGCAGCAACAAAAAAAGATAAAAGATCTTGAGCTGGAAAATTTGAAGCAATTTAGTCAAATCCAAGAACTCATATCTCAGACCTCATATTGTATAAAGGAAATAGAGCTTTTGAAACATACAGGTAAGCAACAAACCAAAAAAATATTCTCACTTAAAAACATCCTATACTTCCTATTATTTACTGCTCTGCTCAGTATGTTTGTTTATGAAATCACTACAGATACGGCATCTATTTTTAACAATGAAAGCTCTGTTAAACATACATATAGCATACCAAACTTAGATTTTCCCAACGAGAGTCTATGGTATACTTCCAAAAAACAACAAACAACTACATTTTTAGAATTCCTAAATAAAAAATCAAAACATTTATTATCATATATATCCAAGTAATTATACCGTAGTTGAACTAGACTTCTGATCTACAACTGCCTTCTGTTCATCCTGCAAACTCTTTTCTAACCTCAACTTCTTGATTATAGGTTGAAGCTTTGTCATATGCTGCTTCATGTTTGTTAATTGTTGTTGAATCTCAGTTGTCATGCTGTGCTGGTGTTCACCGTACATTGTTTGATATTTAACAAAAATTCCCTTATAATGCTGTTCCAATTGTGGCAGTTGTTCAACTGTTATGCTCGGCTTTCCGCTCGTTCCTGTGACTACAGGTGTTGGTGATCTAAGAGTTTGTCCATTTGGTGACATAAGTCTTTGTGACAAAGGTGTTCCAGCGGAAACAGGAGTTGTTGAGCTCTTTAAGTTGTTTTTATTTTGAACTTGGATTGGCAAGGTATTTCCAGGAGAAGCCAAGTTGTTAACCTTCGGAGACAATTGTTGTTGTTGAATTTGTTGCTGTTGTTGAATAGCTTGTTTTTCCATCGCTTCTCTTTTGCTTTGTTCTTGCATCATCTGGTGTTGTTGGATCAGTTTTACCTTTTTAGCATCATAATTCTCACCAAACAACTTCTCATTTGGAAAGTTGACATCAACTAACCCTACTCTACCGAAAATGGACCCATAAACAGGTGTACTCAATGCTTGAATGCTCTTTTCCTTTGGATTCAAATTATTACTGATAGTATTATTATTCAAACCTGAATACAAAGCTTGCTTAAATCTAAACTTTCTAGTCAGATGTTTTGTTGAGCTAAACTCAAAAGAATCTAAAGGCAAAGGCAAAGATTTAGAGAAACCAGCCATAACCGCTATATTTTCCTCTTCCTTGGTAAATTTCTTGATCTTACCTGATTTTTTCAATTGTTGTCTCAAGAGAACTTGAGCAGTATTTTTGTTACTATTAGCATTCCCAGTGTTGTTGTTTTTGTTATTGGATCTGGTTTCCAAAGTATCTGCATCAATAGACATGTTCTTATGATTTTCTAAAATATTTTCTTCATTTTGTTTTAATTGTCTTTCGTGTTTCTTTAATTGTTGTTGCTTCAGCTTTTCTTCCTGTTTCATTCTTTTTACTATAGCTCTTTCTTCTTGCTTTTTCAATAATTTCTCTTTCTTTTCGTTAAGTTTCTGTTCTTTTAGCAATTCTTTTTGTTCCATTGTTGTTAGTGCATCAGGTACTTCTCCTTTAGATAACTTTTGTTTCATAATCTTCATTTCCTTTTGATAATGATGCAGACATGTTTCATATGATTGGGTTCTTCCTTCAACTTGCTTCTTCAGAGGCAATGAATGTGTTTTACAATTCAAGGGCTTACTACAGTAATAACCGTCTTTATTATTAATAGCAACACCACATTGTCTGTCCAAATCCAATTCATCGTATAGTGCATGGAACAATACCTTTACAGGTTTCTTTTCAGTTTTTAAAGATGACATGTCTGATACTGGTGTTTCATACTTCAATGGCGATGAAATTACATCTCTTTGTTCTTGTTGTTGCTGGAGCAGTTTTCTCTTTTTATAAGGACTCAGTTTTGACATATCTATATCTGAATCAAGCAACGAGGAATCCAGTTTAGCATTTGGCCGTTTTTTCTTTGTTTGTTTTTGGTTAGGATTGTTCTTTTTCACCCACGTTTGCGTATCCTCACAGAATTCTCGATGTTCTTTATAATCCTGTAATTTGAAAGGTTTATGACAGTTTTTACATTGCTTCAAATTTAAATTTAACAAGTTTGATTGTATCGAGTTTTTCATGTAAAAATCATGATTCAAAACATTTTCTTTAATAAGTTCATCTCCGTAGCTATCGGCGCCTGTGCTTTTCTTTGTAGACGAAATATTGGATTGATTTTGAACTGAACTGATAATGTTCATCCATCCTTTATCATTATCAATAGAGTTACTATTGATTGATTTTTTCAGCAAAAAATCGTCTTTAAATTTAAGTTTGTTCATAATTTTTTAAAAAAAAAAAAATAAAAAAAAATGTCAAGGTTGATTGTAAATATTATTCCCTTTAAAGATCCGATATTGATATTATCTTGGTACGTATTATAAGCTTGTTTATGTCTTTATTGTATATAATCAGTTATAATGATTTCAAGTAATAAGTCTTTCTGTGTAAGCTTTGTTTATTAATCTATATTATTCGAAAAATGTTTTCTTTTTTTTTTTTGGGGTTTATTATATATATTTAAGTCTTATCCTGAATAGATGTAATTGAATTTTTTAAAAAAAAAATATGTAAATAAATTTGAGAATAGAGAGTAAACCCAAATGAAAATTTTTTTTTTTTTTTAATATTGCCTTACGGAGATAAAGTAAAACTAAAGGTTGGCACGTGCGTATTAAATACCACCTTTAATTAATTAGTTTTATATACCTGAAATCTTCCTAAATAAGTTCATTACCGAAAACCCCATTATTTCGTATCTAAACCATTTGCTATATAGCATGTATGTGATAAAATTGAAAGTCCAGATTTTTTGGGTAATTTGGAATTTTGTGAAAATCAAGGAGTAGGCACTTTTGTTGAATATATCCTCCTGGATATAAGTTTTATGCATTAAATCAGGGTTATCAGTGCACAGAGCAATTTTCAAAGTGTTGAAACCATCAAAATCAGAAATTTCAGAAATGGAATCTTTTATAAGTTTCAAAGTTTGGTTGATGATGTTTACGTCATTAACAGTCCATAAAGTAATCAAAAATTGGTTGTTTTTGTTGTAGACATCTTTGTTAGCCTTCAAGAATTCAAACAATGGCTTGATATTTGATGCATCCCATGAAGACAAGTAGTGCATTGAACATCCAATAAAACCAAAATCAGGCTCATAAAATTCATTTATGAATTTTGATATGGATAGTGTTATATTGATTTTTTCAAATTTAGTCAAAAAAGAACAATGCTCTTTAATGTAGGCTTTTTGAGAGGGCATCCATAATCCTAGTATAAAGTGTTTTTGTATTTTCAACAAGAAATCTTTGTCTTGGACATGCTCCAATAATTCTTTTTCCAAAAACTGAAGAATTTCTATAGGAACCACAGCCTTTATGTCCAGTATGACTTTCTTATGTCCGCCATATGTGTGTAAATACCAATCCAAAAATTGTTTGAATGTGGGTACCCCATGTTTGATCAGTAAAGATGAATCAGCTTGATCAATAGTGCATCCAATGTCAACATTGTAGCATCTTTGCAAATCATTATCATGGATGATAACAATCTGTTTGTCTTTTGTCAGTCTTAAATCTGTTTCGATATAATCACAAGTTTTTTTCTCAATGAGTGAATAATCAAATCCCTTTAAGGAGTTTTCTCTGATATAAGAGGGGTCGGTGTATTCCAAATCGCAAAATTGTTTGTTGCCTCTATGGCCCATAATTTCGATGTTTAAAGACATTATTGATTTTTTTTTTTTTTTAGATAAGGTTGGGGAATTTTGTCTCTTGGGGTTGCAGAGTAAACAATTCTATGACTGGAGAAACCTTCCTTATAAATCATTATATATGCTTTTTTTTTTCTTTCAAAATATTAATTTTTTTTTTTTGACGTTTATCACTTTATGTTTAAATTTGATGTTCTTTATATAGCTTGAACCTCTATAACCACGTGGATAAAGTCTTGAGAAATATGAAAGAAAACCTGTGATTATTAAGTACCAAATGTGTGTATGAGTACATTCTATTGGTCCAAAAAAATTAGTCTAAATGTACAAGGTAGTTAAAATATGAATATATATTACTCGATTTAGATCCAACAAGCGGAATACGACTTTATTCAAAAATAATAACGCTTAAATAATCAGTTTATACAAAAATAGAACTTAATTTTATTACAAATAAGACTTATGTATACATGAAAAAAAAACTATTAAATCTTGTTGCTACTCTTCAACCCTGTATCATTTCAAATCATATGTGCACTCACCAGATTCTCATTCTTCCTTCTTACAAGTCCACAACCACTGTGCGTTGATTTAACCCTAATTATAATATTCGGTTAAAGATAGGTTTTACCCGCAAATAATAAAAATTTCCTAATTAAAACCGATCGTAATTTGTCCAGTGCAACACGGGTATCGGCATACCTTGTTTTTTAGCTCGTTGCAACAACTGGACAAACTAAGTCCGCGCTACATTCCCGCCAAGTCCCTGAAGCGTAAAATTTTTCTTCGCATTTCTTTTTTTTTGCTAAAGTGTGAAACGACTAAGCACACCTGCTAAGCATACAGTACCCTGTTTTACACTAGGGGGAAAAAATTTGGTCATTTGTTGTTTTGGGAAAAACGGGATTTTCAAGCTTTCCTAAAAAAGTCATTTTTGTACGACTTGTATATATTTTAATTTGAATATCGAGGATAGACAGTGAGGGCAACACCAAAAATATATATATAATTTATATTAAAAAAAATAAATAAATAGTAGTTGTACATTATATCGTTATTTTTGTCGTTGATATTGTTCTATTACTTAACACAACGCACCCAGATAATATAAAGACATCAAATAAAAGTAGTTTTTTTTTTAAAAAAACCTGAATTTTGTTGAATTTAATAGTAAAATAATAATAAAGCTTTTAAGATTATTTGTACACAAACCAAAAATCTAATCATTAAGAGCAAATTAATACACTCTTTTACAACAAGAAACAATACTATTTCACCATTTTATTTTTTATAAAAATTATTAAAATACTATACACAACATGGATTTGAGAGTAGGAAAAAAATTCAGATTGGGCAAAAAAATCGGATCAGGTTCTTTTGGTGATATTTATCATGGTACCAATCTTATCAGTGGTGAGGAAGTTGCGATCAAACTAGAAAATGTCGAATCAAAACACCCCCAACTAGAATATGAATCAAGAGTTTACAAATATTTGTCAGGTGGAATTGGTATTCCATTTATGAGGTGGTATGGTAGAGAAGGAGATTACAACTGTATGGTTATTGATCTTTTAGGTCCTTCTTTGGAAGATCTTTTTAACTACTGTTTAAGACAATTCTCTTTGAAGACCTGTATCATGTTAGCCATTCAAATGATCTCCAGAATTCAATATATTCATTCAAGATCATTTATACACAGAGACATAAAACCAGATAACTTTTTATTAGGTAATGGAAGAAGAGCTTCAACCATTCATGTTATCGATTTTGGATTAAGTAAAAAATATAGGGAATTCCATACTCACAACCATATTCCTTACAGAGAAAATAAGAACTTGACTGGTACCGCCAGATACGCTTCATTGAATACACATTTAGGTATTGAGCAATCTAGAAGAGATGATTTAGAGTCATTAGGTTATGTTTTGATATACTTTGCCAAGGGATCCTTACCATGGCAAGGATTAAAGGCTGATACCAAAAGACAAAAGTACGATAGAATTATGCAAAAGAAAATGGAAATCAACATGGAAACCTTGTGTAATGGTTTGCCTCAAGAGTTCTGTGATTACATGACTTACTGTAGAAACTTGAAGTTTGATGAAAAGCCTGATTATGTTTATTTAGAAAAGATGTTTAAGGAACTTGCAGTTAAATTAGAATACCACAATGATCACCTATTTGATTGGACTTTATTAAGATACACTAAGACTATTCTAGAACAACAACAACAGCAAGTTGAAAATGGTGAAGATAATAACGCTCAAGGCATGGCTCCTCGTGCAACTGTTATTGCAAACACTGCCAACGGAGGTAATACTGGTTCAAGCAATAAAAAAGATGATCAATTTTCCAAAAAAATAAGAGAAACCACTTTGCAGAGATTTGCTGCTCATTTCCATTATTGTGACAATACCTTGAGATATCATCCATCAGTTGAAGAAATCAAAGCCAGAGGTAAGCAAAATGAATCCACCGGAGTTAATAATTCAAGCACACAAAACCTCATCAATCCAGAAGGTAATGGCAACATAGTTAAGCAAAACCAACAAAAACCACCACAACCTGCAAACAACATATGGCTGTAAGCATTATGTATGGGGGATTTTATCAGATTAAGTAGTAAAAACATAAGGCTTTCTTTCTCTTTCTTTAAAACAAGAAAAAATAAAAATGTGTTTATATATTTCACTCTATAATAACATTTAACTTTTTCATCTTATAATCCAGATAACCCTCAGAAACATCTTTAAAAAGTAAACTAAAAAAAAATTATATGCTTTTAATTTAGTGTTGGTCATAAACATTAATTCATGTAGTCATTATATACTATTTTATATAGTTAAAAATAAAATAAAGATATGTTTTTGTTTTTCATTTACATTAATTCATTTGTTCTTCCAAAAGATCTTATAAACCTCTCCAGAACTTTTCTTCTTTAACAGTGAAGTCTTGTAGCAAGTTAGCTTCGTCAGAGGAGCTACCGGCAGCAACGTAGAAATCACCGGCTTCTAAGTGCCAAGAGTCTCTGTATTCGTTGAAGTAGGAAGCGGAGTCCTTCAAAGATAATTCAACAGTAACGGTCTTGGTTTCACCAGGATCCAAACCGATCTTCTTGAAACCTTTCAATTCCTTAACAGCTCTTGGAACAACAGACTTAGATCTTCTACCAATGTAAACTTGTAAGACTTCCTTACCAAATACGTCACCAGTGTTCTTGATGTCAGCAGAAACAATTAAGGAGTCCTTAGCTTCATCAACAGAAACCTTCAAGTTAGATTGTTCAAAGGTGGTGTAAGATAAACCGTAACCAAATGGAATCAAAACTTGCATTTGCTTCTTTTCGTAGTACTTGTAACCAACGTAGATATCTTCACCGTAAACAACTCTACCCATGTGGGATTCAAAGTTCAAGAAGGCTGGGTTATCTTCGTTTCTCTTTGGCCAGGTGATTGAAATTTTACCAGAAGGATTAGTCTTACCAAAGACAACATCAGCAATGGCATTACCTAATTCATTACCACCGTAGAAGGCTTGTAAAACAGCTGGAGCTTCTTTGATCCAGTGCATTTCAACTGGACAACCTGATTGGTTGACAATAACAGTGTTTGGATTAGCTTTTAAGACAGCAACAACTAATTCGTTGGTGGCTCTTGGTAAAGCCATGTCATCTCTATCGTAACCTTCGGATTCGATTTCACCGTTTAAACCAATAACCAAGACAACCTTGTCGTGTTTGGCTGCTAAAGCAGCAGTCTTGGCAATTTCTTCAGCGACATCAATGACTTTGTTAACACCAACTTGAAGACCACCACCACCAATGGAATCAGAGATACTGGAGAAGTAAGCACTTTCGTATTCAATCTTAACATCGTAAGGCTTACCCTTTTCTAAAGTAACAACACCGGTCTTTTCAACAGTACCAGAGGAGAAGAAAGATACACCCTTTTCTTGGTTGTCCTTTTGATTGATTAATAACTTACCGTCTAAGTATAACAAAGCAGTACCTAAGACTTGACAACCAAATTCGTATTCACCTGATTCTTCTGGAGTAAAGGTACCTTCGAAAGTAGCGTAAAAGGCTTTGTCCTTATCTAATTTTTCATGATCAAAATCAAACATTGGAACAAAAGAGGATTCAACCAATTCAGTAACAAATGGTTCTTCACCATCAGCACCCAAGGCTGAATTCAAATATGTCTTTAAGATAACACCATTACCAGAAGAGCCCTTTGGAACACATTGTTCAAATAAGTTTCCTAAAGACTTATGGTTGTCACAACCCTTGGCGTATGGCAATTCCTTGCCAACAGCATTACAAATACCTTCATATGGAGAAACGGTGTAGTAAGACTTCATTGAAGCAGAACCACCACCAGAAGCGTTTTTGGCTTTGGCGTTTGGACCTAAGACAATGATATCATCTTCTGGCTTTAATGGTAATAACTTGTTTTCGTTCTTGAAAAGAACAATAGATTCAGCAGCAATCTTTCTTAATAGAGCAGAGGTTTCTGGGGTGTCATTCTTGTCATTTTCAAAGGTTTCAAATTTAGTGGAGCCGTTAATGTCAACGAAGTATTTAACCAAGTTTAAGATTTTTTCAACTCTAACATCAATGTCGTGTTCAGTGAAAATAGTACCATCAGCAGCTTCAGCTTTACAGAATAGTAATTGTTTGACAAGTTCTTCGGTTCTGAATCTAGCAGGACCTGGGAATTCAATATCTTCACCATTCTTGATACCTTCAACAATGTGGGAGGTACCGTACCAATCAGAAATAACAACAGCTTTGGATTTCCATTCGGTTAATAAGATTTCATCTAATAGTTGTTTGCTTGCGGAACAGTGGTAGCCATTGACCTTGTTGTAACTGGTCATGAATAATAATGGGTCAGCGTACTTAACAGCCAATCTGAAAGGTTCCAAGTAAATTTCTCTTAGAGCTCTTTGAGAAACCTTAACATCATAAGCAAATCTTTCGTGATCCATATCGTTACAAGCATAATGCTTCATGGTAGCACCAACACCATTGTCTTGAATACCCTTGACAATAGAAGCAGAAGCAACACCACTTAAGTATGGATCTTCGGAGTAAGATTCAAAACCTCTACCACCCAAAGGAGATCTTTGTATGTTGGCGGTTGGACCTAAAATGATTTGTGCGGATTTGTGCTTAGCTTCTTTAGCCATCAAAGCACCAGCTTGTTCTAATAATTCAGCATCAAAAGTAGAAGCTAAAGCAGTACCGTTAGGGAAACAAGCGGACTTACAGGCTTCCCAAGGAGTAAATCTAGTACCTCTAATACCATTTGGTCCATCAGAAACTCTGATAGATGGAATGTCCAATCTTTCAATTGGTGTAGTGTGCCAGAAATCAACAGCAGCTAATAAGGAGATTTTTTCATTAACTGTTAATTCAGCTAATAATTTTTTAACGTCAAATTCGTTCATTGTGGGGGGGGGTTAAAGTAAATACTTTGTTGTTCTGGTTTACTTATATATGTTTAATATATAAAAGGCGAAAAAAAAAAAAATAAAAATAAAAACAATAAGATATACAATTACTAAAAAATACAATCCAAAGTAAAGCTAATCATGTTGTTTATATATGATTAAAAAATATAAAAAAATTACTATTAATAAAAAATTATACACCCATAAAGGTATTGGGATCTGTTCACATTAGCATATTTTGACGTTTAGTAAGAAATTGTTTAATTAATAGCATGTGATTTGGGCTAAAGGAAAAAAATATACCGCGTTAACCCACTAAGGGAATTAAGCTGAAATCATGGACATAAGGATTGTTTTAACAGCGTATTTTGCACAATCATTTTGTCAACAAAATGGAAGAATGGGTTCAAATAAGCTTTAGAAGATATTACGTGCGTGCCAAAAATTATAAGCTTTTTTTTTTTTTTTTCCTTTTTTCAAATTAATTGTGGGGTAGTTTATTTTTTTTTTCAAATTTTACTAAATCCAAGTTGACAGTACTACTTGGAGTGATGTAATCTGAAAGCAGTAATAATCCGTGGAGAAATAAAACAGCTCGATTTTTTGGAGCTGTTGTTTTGGACTTTCTTTGGTGTTGTTTTTATGTTCTCGCTTTGATTTTAAGATATCTTGATTTATCAGCTTTAAACAGTAACAAAAATGATGTGCAGTGTTGACAATTTTGTCCTCTTTTGAAGATAAATTATGAACATATGCATGGAAAATGTGTAAACAAATACGATTCAGTCTACCTCATGGAACGAAATTTGAACTACGGAGCTCTGGTTTAAGAGTTTTCGTCTTTAGTCATATGAGTAATTTGTTTACATTATTATAATATTGTACTTTGCTTGTAATGATGTATAGTTGAAAAAAAAATAATTAAAATTCATTTGTAAATATTAAAATTGCACGTGACTATGCTTAAACAAAATTTATATGAAATGAGTATTTGTTGAATTACACAGAGATGATAGTATTTAAACACAAATTTTATCTTGAAGTATGAGATATTTGGAAAAAAAAACAAAATCTGAAGATAAACATCCTTCCAGTTAGTAATGTAAATTGCAGACACTTAGTAGAGTTTCAAGGAAATGGTTACGGTGTAAAGCACACAGTATGCTGGTTATTTAGTTAAAATGTCTTTGCATTGATTTACTAACTGTGTTATACTGTGCAGATTTGCAAAGAGTAAAGTGAAACATTAAATTACGAGTCCTTATCCAAAAAATATCATTTTATTTACTTAAAGAATAAGATCGTTGGTTAATATCACCTAATCAAATCCGTAGCAAGTGTTTCTTCCTGTTTAGTTAATGCTTCTAATTTGATAAAGTTTAAATTTTTATCATTTCATTACAAACCCCTTGATATTAAATTGACTAAACATTTTTCTCTAATTATTGAAAGTTTTAAAAAAGATGCATAACAATACTAAATGCAGTAAATGTTCATCCGCGGCCATTAGGTTTGAGATGAAGCTACGAAAGACTAATAAATATCTGCTATTTGCATTGAATCATTAACAATATGATCACAACTCGCTATTATAACCATGGTATATCGATTATCCAAGCAACAAGTGGATATTGAATAACCTTTGGTAATCACCGTTCTTAAGATTAGGCTTTTTTTTTTTTTCGATCCCTTAAAAAAATTGAAGGCACATATATATTTCCTTTAAAAAAAAAAAACAGTATCATAAGTTGCATGTTTTTGAACTATACTGTATTGATAATCTACTAAATAAGAAATTAAAATAAACAAAAATATATTAATACAACCATACAAAAAAAATATTAATACACTTTAGAACCTTACTATAACATCTTTTTTGAAAAAGCTTTAATTCTTATTTTTTTTTTTCTAAATTACTTACTTTGAAAATTAAACGTACTAACAAGGATGCAACAAAACATGATGTATGATCATAAAGATATCACATTAGATATGTTTTCTCAGCAGCAGCAGCAAGAACATCTACAAAATAATGAGTATTATTTAAAAAAATCACTATTACCTCAAAAATCGACAGTATCTAAAGGTAAATACACCTTACATGATTTTCAAATAATGAGAACTCTAGGTACTGGATCATTTGGTAGAGTACACTTAGTTAAATCTATACACAATAATAGATTTTATGCCATTAAAGTATTGAAAAAATTTAAAATTGTCAAAATGAAGCAAATTGAACATACCTGTGACGAAAGAAGGATGCTAAAATTAGTACAACACCCATTTTTAATCAGAATGTGGGGGACTTTCCAGGATTCTAAAAATTTGTTTTTGGTAATGGACTACATTGAAGGTGGTGAACTGTTCTCTTTGTTAAGAAAGTCACATAGATTTCCTAATCCTGTTGCAAAGTTCTATGCCGCTGAAGTCATATTAGCCATTGAATACCTGCATGCACACAACATAATATACAGAGATTTGAAGCCGGAAAATATTTTGCTGGATAAATACGGACATGTTAAAATTACTGATTTTGGATTTGCTAAAGAGGTTGAAAATGTCACTTCCACATTATGTGGTACTCCTGATTACTTAGCGCCTGAGATTATTCAATCAAAACCATATAATAAATCTGTTGATTGGTGGTCTTTGGGAATCTTGATATATGAAATGCTAGCTGGATATACTCCGTTTTACGATACAACACCAATGAAGACATATGAAAAAATTTTGATTGGAAGGGTCAACTATCCTGATTTTTTTGTTCATGAAGTAATTGATTTACTGAACAGATTGATCACTAGTGATTTATCTAGACGTTTGGGTAATTTACAAAATGGTGCTGAAGACATAAAATCACATCCATGGTTCCAAGAAGTTGTTTGGGAAAAGCTTGTCAATAAGGACATTGAAACACCATATGAACCTCCTATTCAAGGTGGTACTGGTGATTCATCCTTGTTTGATATTTACCCGGAAGAACAACAATTGGATTATGGTATTCAATGTGAAGATCCATATGAGCACTTTTTTGTAGATTTTTAAGAAGATTTTATATCCTATACATATTCTTCAATTATATAAAATTATTAAAAATATTAAGGTAATATTTCATCGTTTCTATATTATAGTATTTAAAGATAGCACTTAAGCCATTACCTATACAACCATTTTTATACTGGATCACGTGTAATGATTACGCTACCAGAAGAAAAATTGCATTTTTAAAATTACAAAAAATTACCCTGCCAATGTTATACAAAAAAAAATTTTCTTATTTCTTTTTTCTCCTTGGTTTAACAAAACTGTACTTCCATAGGCGAAAAGAAAAAAAACGAAAAAATTTTCATCTCTAACTCTTCATATATGTAAATAATATTTCATTAAATGTTTTAATATGAATAGAAAGATGACTATAAATACCCAAAATAAAACGCATATATTCTACAATAATAATAAAAAATGTTTGCCACTCGTCACTTAATCAGAAGATCTCCTATAATCTCTAAAAACATCATATCCAGAGCTCAATCTACCGCTCCAAAGGTTGTTTCTCCAAAGATCAGTGCTATTGTCGATGATATCTCCAAATTAACTTTACTAGAAACCTCAGACCTAATAACTCACTTGAAAGAAAAATTAAACATTCCAGATATGGCTGTTGCCCCAATGCAAATGGCCGCTGCCCCAGCCGCTGCTCCAGCTGCTGCTGCTGAAGAAGCTGAACCAGTTGAAGAAAAGACCTTATTCAATGTTAAATTAGAATCTTTTGATGCCAAGAGTAAAGCTAAAATGATCAAGGAAGTCAAGAACTTGTTAGGTTTATCTTTGGTCGATGCCAAGAAATTCGTTGAATCTGCTCCAAAGGTCTTAAAGGAAAATATGCCAAAGGAAGATGCCGAAAAATTAAAGACTGCTTTAGAAGCTTTAGGTGGTAAGCTAGTCTTAGAATAAATCAATTGAATATAACAGTAACTGAGAATAGAATTATAATTTTTTTTGGTTTTTTTTTCATAAAAAGAGAAATAAACTACAAATTTTATGTAGTGGTGGCTGGTTAATCTATGCCTTTTACTAAGTGAAATGTTAATGAAAGTATATATATTGATGTGTTTGTATGCTGCTAACAGTATGCACCTATTTTAACCAATTTGTACATAGCGAATATGAATTTATTTATTTTTTTATTCTTTGTTAAAGGCGTTCTTATCGGTTCAGGAGCCTCTCTAAGAACTGTCTGTGCTAGAATCTTTAGCACTAGTGCCTTGACTTTTCATGATTTGTATTTCACTTTAAAAAATTAAAGTTACCCGACGTGTAATATACTTTTACCGTTTAAGGCAAATTGGGTGCATTTGTATTTCCATTTTTCCCAGTTTTTTTGTTCCTGAAAAATTTCCCCGAATATGAAGAAAAGCTAAGGTGGTGAATATTTTTTTCATTTCAATATAATCAATGTAAGTAATACTTTTCTTGAATATAAATGAAACTGTATGAAACCTCGTTCTTACCCACTTTAATAAACCTATATTAATCTTAATCTATAAGTTGAATTTTTTTTTTCAAAACTCAAGCTTTCAGCCGATTTCTTTTTTCCAATATAGAAAGTAAATCATCAGTCAACAGATTGAATAATAAACAACATACAAATAGACATTGAATTTTTAAATTTCAAATTTTTTTTTTTTCTCAAACAATTAGAATCAAACAACATATACAAATCATAAAATATAATAAAAAATGACTACATTTAGATTTTGTCAAGACTGTAACAATATGCTTTATCCAAAGGAGGAAAAGTCATTAAAGAAACTACTATATGAATGTAGATCATGCTCATACACTGAAGAAGCAGGCTCTCAAAAAGTATATAGACATGAACTTAAAACTAACATTGGTGAGACAGCAGGTGTTGTGAAAGATATAGGGAATGACCCAACTCTCCCAAGAAGTAATAAATCATGTCCGAAATGTTCATGTACAGAAAATGTTTTTTTCCAATCGCAACAGAGACGTAAGGATACCTCAATGGTTTTATTTTATGTATGTTTGAAATGTTCGAATATTTTCACTTCTGACAGTAAGGATAAAAGAACACAATTTGGTTAGTTATCAATGCCATATATAAAAAGAAGACAAATTTATAAAAAAAAAAAAAAAAACGAGAACAAAAGTAAGGTTTTCTATGAAGTTTCTATATACTCTATTATTATTTTTATATTGTCAATGAAAAAGTTGTCTTCATTATGTAAAAAAACTATAAGAAGAGTTCACTTGAAGTCATGTCAAATAATCTCAAGTCATTCATGTCCTTAGTTATATCATCATTGTTGTTTAAACTATCAATAGCAACATTTTCTGATGAAGATTTTATGACATTGTTATCGACTTTTTTGGAAGGCTTCAAAAACAATTCAGTAAAATCAATTTCATTTATATCCATGTTGAAATCAAACATTTGATTTGGCTTACTTTCTGGTGCTCTTGCAGCTTCCAAACTGTTGAATTCCTTAATAGAAGAATCAACTGTATTATTCTCAGAAGTGACAATTAGCTGCTGTTTTTCCCAATCATTAAAAACACTTGAATTACAGCTCTCCTTTTCAATACTACTATCTCTAGTTAAATTTTCTAATGCGTTACTAGGTATAGTGGAGACACTCTTTGAAGATTGCTTTTTAATTTTGGATATTGGCAGATTTTTATTCAATACTTCTTTAGATAATTTTGGATTATTGTTATTACTTTTCTTTTGAGCAAACTTCTTAAGTGAGCTACTCTGTGGTTTGTTTTGACCAGTGAAACTTGATGGTAAAACCACACCAAAAGATTGAACTTCCTCAGTTAACCCACAGTCACAAGGTATAGTATCAAAGTCTACTGGAATATTTTTTTGAGCTTTATATTCCAATTCATCAAACTTTTTGATAGTTTCTACATCACCTATTTCTCTTAAAGTATCCTTGAACTGTTTATAGTTGAAGCTATCGGGATTAAACTTTAATTGATGGGAATGTGAGTTATTCAAAATGACAACTTCCCATTTTTTTCTTTTTATTTTATAAGCAGCTCTTATTCTGAAAGGACATGTGTTATATTGAGACTTGACTCTTTTCTTCTTTCCACTATCTATATTATTGTCTACTGAATTGTGAACATGGCTATTTTGGTAAACTTCGTCTTTTTTCTTTAAGGCTTTGCATTTATAAGTTATTTTACATTTGTCACTTCTCTCAATAGCTATCTCTATCCCCAATGGGTAAAATATCTTTTGTAACCATATCTTGACATCTTTAGACTCTTGAAAATCCGGTACAGAATCTAAATGAATCAACTTACTTTGGTTTCTTTGTCTTTTCAAAGACTCTATTGCCATTTCAGTCAAATGGTTGTGATAGTTGGAATCATTGTCACCTTTTGGTTGTGTTTTAGCATTGTCCGTGTGCAAAGATTCATTAGGTATGATTTGATTTGGTACAGTGCTATTTTTTAAGTTGGTGTCCATACTATAAACTCGATCATCCGATGCCTGGTCATTCTGATGTGTTAAATTTTGAAGCAATTGATTTAAATCGTTATGCTGAGGATTTAAATGGGCTGTGTTGAAATTATTAGCTGGTTGAATATGAAGTTGGTTATGGTAATTTTCAGGGTTGTTGGAAATTTGACGGTAAAAATCATTTATGTTATCTGTAGCATGTGAGATTTCCATTATGTTTGTTAATTTATACAATTCTTTATCATGATTGTTAAGTTCTATGCCATTGGAAGTATTTGAATATTTCGTTGTTGGCGTTTCAGTAGAAATATCGCCGTTGCTTAGTCGTTTTTTGTAAGTATCGTCGCTTTGATATGTTGTTGACATTTGATCATCAAACTGAGAAGACTTGAGGTGTTCTTGATTTGTATTTCGAGATTGCTGAAAATTAACGTTTGAATTATGAAAGTTGTTCAACTCATTTTCTATATTCGTATTATTTAAAAGATAGGAGAAAATATCATCGAGACGATCATTTTTGTCCATTGCTTTGTAAAATCTGATTTATAGGTTGCTATGCTAAAAGAACTTGGATTTAACTCAAATAAAGGCTAATAGTATCAACAGATGATTCTTTTCAAGATTAGATACAAATCAATGCTCGGTACTTATTATATATATATTTTCTTTCACTTGATATATATTTTTTTTTAAAAAAAAAAAAATTTGACTAGATGAGATATGTCTGGTTATCTAGAGTGAAAAAACTACTGTATATTTTTCTTAACGAATGTAGAATTTAGACTTTTTAGGTGTTTGAAAGATTATCAAAAATCTTTGATATAGTTGGAATAATCTTTGACTTTGGATAGCCTCATCCCAATACAATTTAACCAAAATATCTATATCTTCAAACTCTCCATATATCATATAGATAAAATTAGGTATACAGGCTACAATTTCAGTCTATCAGATTTACACCCCCATTTTATTTACACTAGGTTTTATAACGCAGAGGGAAAAAATACATAGGCAAACAAAGCGGCAAAAAAAACGGATTGAAGCCACTTCACCATATATTCGTTAACGGTGAACATTAACCCACTGTGTTTGTAGTACTCCTATTTGAGCTTTGAAGATTTTTTTTCGGAGGTAAGGTAATATTTAGAATTAATTGCTGGATATAGCTTTCAGTACTAATGTTATCTTCTTAGCGAATTCATTTCTTTTAACCCTTTTGCTTTGGTTTTCACAACTTCAGCACGTGTTTAGGAGTGTTAGAATTGGGCTTTACAGAAAAAAAAGCCACACGTAGCACTTAATGGGAGAAAAAAAATAGTTAACAAAATTGGTAGCACAATCTGGGTTTTATCAAACTTGGTATATATCCTTTATGGTTACATGAAACACTTTATCAAAGCCTTAACAACTTGTATTAAAATAGCTGAGCCATTGGAGTTATTGCTGTTTTGTTGGTGATGATTTTGTTGCTGGTGGTAATTATTTTGTGAATAATTGTTTTGTGAATGATTGTTTTGTGAATAATTGTTTTGTGAATAGTTGTTGTAATGTTGGTTATTGTTATACTGCGGTTGTGCTTGTTGAGTGTAATGGTTTTGAGCTGGTGCGGATGGTGGCTTATGATCAACAAAGTCAACAAAGCTCATGTTACTCCATTCTTGTGGTAAATTTTGCAACTGAACGGTTCTTAAATCAATACACAAAACACCTGAATTTTTACTATCAATGTAATGCGGTAGGTTGTATTGGTTACAAATATTTTCTATTGCTGGCTTTAATTTTGCAACATGGTTTTGAGAATGAAGACCTTTTCCAACAATAACCTTAAGTATAGGTTGTCTTTGACTAACGTACTTGTAAACGGTTTTGGTAACGATCCATTCGGATTCATTGACAAAAAGACCATGTAAATCTAGTTCATCGTGGTCTGAATCAAGGTTGTTTTTTTCAAATACATAATTTGCGGCTTGTTCATTGTACTTACGAGCATCAAAAAGATAACGTTTTGATTGATTGCTATACTCCTTGGCTTCTACTTTATCTCCTTCCTTGTAAGCATTTTGAGACTTTTGAGACAAACTGTTGTATTGTTCCATAGCCTTTTGAGCCTGATCTCTCAGTTCAATGTAAGTTTCATCTGTTGCGTGATTGTAGTCTAGTTGTGGTCTCATTGGGGTTCAATTAGTTCTTGGTTATTGCTTCAAAATGGATTTTCTCGTGACAACATTTACGGCCTTTAGCGTATTATTTTGAAATTTCACGAAAAAAGAAAAAAACAAACAGTGAAATTTTTAAACAAAGGGAAAATTTTTTTCTTCCTCTTTTAAATTTTTTCTTACTGCTGTACAAATGATTTAATGAATTCGTTGTGTAAGAGCCATTGTCAAGTGATTTAGTTGACAATGAATGTATATGAC
>ERZ794949.51-NODE-51-length-45468-cov-170.401845_pt1 | contig 45468 bp, 27 predicted proteins | sample MGYA00511363_ERZ794949 | MGnify/ENA primary metagenome ERZ794949 (study PRJEB30137, sample SAMN04331402) | food metagenome | isolation source: T1 must sample point D1 replicate B | place: Australia: South Australia ...
CAATGATATTTCATTTCAATACCGAGTCCATGAAGGCTTGTCATTCGAATTCAAACATCTACATTGAGGCAATCTCTTTTTTTTTTTCATGAAATCCTCTTGCTGTATGATACATACTTATACATCTTGTAAATTATAAACGTAACAACAATTTAGTTCATTATATAACTTATAAAAGTCTTTGACTATCATGTCCATTATCAATGTTATTGTCTGAAGACACAGTGCTATTATCATTAACAGCTTGTTCGGCATCTGGATCATAACTATCATAAGGCGATTTACCAACACTTTGATTGGAATCTGTGGTATTAGTACTGATAACAGAATTTCTCTTTTGAGATCTGTAATTACCATTTTCATCAAATGTTCTTACATCAGTAGTGCCTGAAAATGAGACTTTTCTGTTGACCAAACTTTCTGAATCACTTAAACTTCCTTTGTCTTGACCATTATATCCTGTCTGAACAGTATTCTCTGCGGAGTCAATCAGATCAACATTGTTATGTAAAGATCCTGTTTGATCATTGTTGTATCTTGATTCAACTTGAACAGTCACATTAGCAACATTTGGAATGGCAGTATCACTTGTCTTGATGGACTTCACAACAGCAGGTTCCGGAATCAATCTTATCAACTCTGCTGTTCTTATCCATCTTCTTCTTCTAGTATATTTACTGTAAGTATCTTCAACAGATGGTTTTTTCCATGTATTGTCATAGTAAACCCAACCTTCATCGGACTTTGGATTGGCTATCGTCTTTTGAACCGTTTTAGGCAAATCAATGGTGTTATCATTACTTAAGTCCAATCTCCAACTCTTATCAACCCATCTCCAGCCCATTGTAGCATTCAATGGAGAGTTACTTGAGTTGTCTGATGAACCTTCAGCAGCCGTTAAAGGTAATTTGAAATTCTCTGTATCAGGTGCTTCATTGAAAAATTCATCCGTCCAAGGTGCTCTTTCATAAGCAAATAAACTGTTAGTCCATCCTTTACCTAACCATCTTCTTTGATTTTCGTACAAAACATAGGTATATCTAATAGGTTTGTTGTTTTTTAACATATCAGACAGGTCTTCTTCACCATCAATTCCGTTTTTCTTAGTCTTCAACAATTTCTTGTGAACAGTGGCAAATAGCGATGATGACTTGGCGTATGAAGAAGCTCTTTTAATACCGTTCATACCATCAATATCCAGTCCGGTGATATAAAACGATATCAATCTGACTATTTTAAATCTCCACAATATGTGTCTAGCCAGTTTACTATATCTAGAGTGATAACTCAAGGCAATTACACCAAGTGTCAATACCAACTTTTCTTTAGGCAAAAAAAAAATAGTAATCACTATGTAGAAAGGTGACAAAAAGACTGTTGTAATAAATAAACGTCTTAAATCATCATTATTCAAAACTGTCACTGGAGAAAATAATAGATCAAATTTAGATGATACTGAAGAAACTGTATACACAATGTCATCTAATGTTGGATATGCCTCCATTTGCTCACCTACATATTTGTCCAAGTTAGAATAAATAAACAACAGTAAAACACAAAGCAAATGGCCAAGGTATGTTATTACCAATTTGTAGTATAAACAAATAGTTATGTACGATAGCACCATGAATATGGAAGACCATATATCATCACAAGTCCAAGTCACCAATGAAAGTATCTTGTCACAAACAATCAAATATGGGTATAGCCTTATCAAAGTCTTTGATACTGACTTTGGTGTAGAAACTAATAACGGGGATGATACAATAATCTCTTCATCTTGATCAAAAGCACTTCCTGTATACGAGGCCTTGTTTTTAAGAACTCCACGTAAAGGTTTATCTTTGATTTTTTTATTTCTATGATTAAATCCTAATCTTTCATCAGACTTAACAGGTCCTGGATTGACCAAAACTGCTCTTTTAACTGTATTAGTGCCCGAAGCTGAGGAAAGATTTGAATCGTAACTTGATCCGCTGTTGATATCATCAATGTTTGTTGAAGCGTTATCTGACTTTGTAATGGTATGATCATTTTGCTGTTTTTTGGAAATAACCTCTGCATTTATGTTGGTGTTAGAAGTCTCGGTTGTAGCCTTCTCAGACTCTTTTGAAGCATTATTGATTGTGCCTAAAGGTTCTGAATTTGTCAAATCTCCCGAACTTTCTGATGGTGATGCTATGGTGATTCTAATATTAGTCTTATCCGACGAGCTATGTCTTGAATGTGTTTTTTCTTTAGTGCTCATTGATCTTCATATACTCGTTCTCAACGATTCTCAATAGCAAATGATATGGCTTGTTTGGGTGTTTGTCAACTCCAATACTTATACTGGTGTTCCTTGTTGTATCTTCCCCGAATCTAAGTTTTTTAATATTTATAAGGATAAGTCCATGTATATTTTTTTTTGGTGGTGTTTTTTGTCATGGTAGCGTATAAGACACTTAACTCCGTATTCCTAAAAATATGAAATATTGTCTCATCGAAGGTGAAAGTATAACACCAAAAGTAGACCACACAACGCCATGTTACCAAGGAAACGAGTAAATAAGCTTAAAATTGTAGATACAGAAGACAACAAAGCTGAAGGAGAAAAAAAAATTAAGAAAAAACTAGATCTTGCTATCAATAAATCGCCAAAGAATGTCAATATAAAGAAACTGGATAATAAAGAAGTGGGTGATGAAAAGAAGATATATATGGACTTTGAACCGCTTCTGTGTAAAGAATACAAGCTGAAAGGTTATTGTGGGTACGGAGATACTTGTAAATTTATTCATTCAAGAGATGATTACATAAACGACAGGAAATTGACGAAAAAACATTGGAAAAACAGTCAACAAGAAGAGAAGAAGGAGAACCCGAAAGCTGTTGTGGTTGTTAAACGTACAGATGCTTGTGGGTTATGTAAAAAGACTTTTAACGAAGATATAAAGAAAAAGGTTATACAACTTGATTGTAAACATGTTTTCTGTAAAGAATGTTTCATGGAACAATTGAAACTAAGCAAAATGGAATGTCCGGAGTGTGGTATAGATTCCAAAGGGTCTATGAAACCATACAAATTCGATGATAAATAGATTATATACAAGAGGTTTTATCTAGAACCTTCTTTTCTTGTTATAGAGATCACATTAACCTTAACAAAGGCGTTAGGACTAACAAAGTCATTATTAATTGTAAAGTAATCACCCTCATTTATTGCCTTCTTTTCTAAACTCAAGTTTTTGTTGTTATCCAGGTGTATTATCAGGTTGTATTTGATAGAAAAGGTGATCAGGTTTTGTACAATTTGCTTAGTTGGAAGATTAGTCAGCTGTTTCAGCATTTTTACTGTGACATATTCATTCTCTGTAAGATGATAAAAAATGATAGTTGAAACAAACGGCATTGACAGGGTATAGACCTTATGGTTGAAAACATGATCAAAGTCGATCTGCCAGTATTGATATAGCCATTTGATGTTTCTTGTATTATAACTCTTTTGATAAAAAGTCTCAAATTTTTTGATATAATCCAACAGAGGACTTGGAATCACAATATTGGACAATTTGTGATTGTCATTATCAACCAAAGCAGTCCAGAAAAATTCATTTAACACTTTTACATCTGAATTGGCACCAGTTGCCAACTCAGCATATTTATCATTGGTCCTTTTGGAACTTAAGTAGTCTTTAATCTTCAAACCCATTCTTGTTATATCTTCTTTGTTTCTACCATGATGAATGTTCATGTTTGTATCCATTATTTTTATAATGTTTTGTTCTAATTCTATGTTGGTACCTTGATTGCTCATCAATCTTTTATTCAGCAAGCTGTCATATTCCAAAATAAACGTTTCATATCTTTCCTCAGAAAGCCCATCAAGTATCTTGACAGTTAGAGTCATATTTTTGTTTTCAATGTTCTTATTTGAAGTTTCTCTATTGGAGATTAAATATAAGTCAATGTACTTGATCAAAATCATAAACCATTGATTTTGCTCAACATTCAAGTTATTGAAGTTATCGTTATTAATGAGGGTATTGCAGAAATCTACCAATACTAACTTTAAACTTCGATTCACAACATTATTTGTGGATTTTAATTTTTCTTCAGCAAATACCAAGTTTTCCTCATACAGTTTCAACAAAATGCTAGTGAGTTTTGATAAAATGTCTGTGTATTCCTTTCTATTCTTGATATTTTGAGTTTCAATTTGAAAAATCTGTGACATTAAAGTTTGGTTCAAATACATTTTGTACAAGTTGTTGATAATTAAGCTATTACCTTCATTGTAAATATAATCAATCAAGTACTTGTTATTGATTTTGAAATCAAATAGCTCTGAAGTCATTGAAACAAATATGGCCTCTGATAATAGCATACTACTGTGCTTTACAATAAACAAGTCGGCAAATAGCTCTAATATAGACTTCATGTATTCTTCTTTTAATCCTAAAGCTTCATTCAAAAAACTGTATTCGTGTTTATACAGCAGCAATACAGTTGAATAATAATTCACAAATCCGTTGTGCTTTACTATACCCTTAGATTCATCTTCATACATGGTCTTAAAGTTCAATACAAGCTGCTGGTATATCATAGAAGGAGTTTGGAGTAAATCTTGCATATTTTCCAAAAAGTTCTTAATATTGCCAACATCCCACGAACTGTTTTCTTTATTTATAAAGCTCTCACGTTGTTCTTTCAATTCCTCAAAGAAAACCTCATAAACTCGGTGTTTCACCGATGGAATATCAACGAACTCTTTCAAAAACGACAAACCATAATCTTTTAAATAAAATCTAGAAGAAGCCTCAAATTCATTCAAAGTTAAAAGCAACCCATTCAGTCTATGAAATTTGTACTTGATGTTCTGACATACCCTATCGAAATCCTCCAATGAATTCAAAGAAGGCTCGAAGGATTGAAAATAGTCTTCTATCACTGGTGTTAAACTCTCACATACATCGTTAGATAAGCCACTCAAGCAGATGTTGTATATTTTATTGTATGCATTTTGATAGTCAAATTTGAAAGCATTCGTATCGTCCAATAAGATATTCCTTACTATATCTTTGATGTATTCAATATCTTCCGCCTCGTTCACTTCAGTTGTTTTCTTCAATCCCAGAAAATCAACCATAAGCGTCAATTTAGTCCTTGGCTGTTGTTGGCTCATGTTGGTTGTGTATTTGGTGTTATGTCTTGGTCATTTTAAAGTCACTTTTTGAACAAAAAAATGAATGTACGCTTAACGTGCACGTTTGTTTGCCAAATAATTTTTCACTTTTTTTTTAAATAATTGAAAACCTAGATTTAGGTACCACTTGAACCACCAAACACAGCTACTAATGTCTGATTTAACAGCTATATTCTATGAACATTGTAATAATGTTAACACTCTAGAGCAGATACCAAAAAAAAATGGATCGAAAAGACGTATTTTAAGTGATACTTTTCAAAACGAATGTGATACCCTTAAATTACATTTAAGTGAGCTAAACACATTGATCTCAGAAGTAAGACCATTGTACTTATCTGAAGACAGAGATCTAATGAATGAAAATGAGATAAAACAATTCAACGAAGATGTGAAAATACAGCTGAAAGATTATACAAACAAGTATAATTTTTTGAATTTATATGAAACCAAAAGAACAGAGAATTTGAAAGCACACAAGTCGAAATTCAGATTGGATTCACTCATAAATAAAGCTAAATACAAGTTCATTAACGACACAGATGAGGCTAATGAGCAAAGTAACAAAAAAAACGGTACATACGATGAACAAGTGTTTTTGTCTGAGTTTAGAAAGGGGTGTTTAGCTTTTATAAGCCTAAAGATTGTAGAGATATCTGAAGTCTTTGCGGATCTACAAAAAGAAAGATTCGTTAAAGACCAGAAGAGTGATGATTTGGACTTTAACGTGATACATGAAAAACTGTTGAACCAGTCTAGTTGGAACAGACTGGAAGAAACAGCAATGGAAAATATAGACCACGTAGCTTACTCCACAGGTTACAGCAACGATGATGAATCGAGACGTAGAGAAGCAATTGAATACGAAGAGGTTGTTCAGCAGCTATCGCAAGAACAAATCCAGGAATTGGAAGTTGAGAACAGCAATATTATTAATGAAAAAGACCATCAATTGAACGAGTTGAATGCAATTACAAGCAGATTATTTGAAATATCGTCATTAACTAATGAATTGAATCTCCAATTAACCCAACAATCACAGAATATAGACATGATTATGGATAACCAAGACTCCGTAAACATAGAGCTAAAGCAAGCAAATAGGCAACTGAACTCCAAATCAGGAAGGATGAATTACAGTGCTGTGATGGTTTCATACATGGCAATCATTTTGGGTATAATTATACTGTTCTTAGATTATATAAACTAGATATGAAATATACTACTAATCAATTCTCTTTTTAATTTCACCAAATGCAATTGTCTTCCCATCCTTTCTAATCATGACTTTGGACAATTGTTTGTTTTGTTTATTAGTGAAAATTGGGATGATATGTTTTTGTAAAATTTCTTCTTCTTTATTCTCTTCTTCTTGTTTAATCGTAGCCTTTTCCTCTTCACCAGAGAATCCCAAGTCTTTGGCCTTGATTGAGTCCATGAACTCTTGTATTTCTATATTCAAAATTGCATTTTTGGTGTTACCTGCTAAATGCTTCATTTTTTTCTTTATAATTTCATCACCATTAGCTATTTCCTTGTACACCTTCACTGATGATACAGTGCATGGAATTTCAACATCATTCATGTATACAACAATAGGAGAACCAGGTAACAAAGGTCTGTCCATTTCAAAGGTATCGACCTTTAGTTGGAACTTGTCACCAGATTCAATTTTTGATGAGTTACTTGATAAAGATATTATATCACCAACAGAAATCATATCGATGTTACAGTTTTTAATTTTTAATGTAACGAATTGATTCTTTATGGCAAATGGTAAATTCTTGTTTGTTGATTCTTTGGTTTCTGTCCAAATATCGTCAATTTCATAGCTCTTAGAAGTCAATCTTGGATGAACTTTGACTTTATCAGACTTTGTAAAAAACCCATTGACTATCTTAACGGTCAAACTAGCATCCTTACCTTTTTGTTTAGTACCGTTATTCTTATTTTGCTGTTGATTATCTAAAACAATAGCCAATGAATCTTTTTGATTGACATATTCAGATGTTATCTCAGGGAAATCCAATTTCAAATGTTCAGAGTTCTTCTGATCCAATATCTCTATAAAAGAAGGACCTTTATACCAAGTAATAGACTCATCCAAAGGTTCAACTACGTTATCTCCTTTAATGGATGAGACAGGAATAAAGTTGATCTTATCAACCACGGTTTGTTCAAGTGCAAGATCAGACAGCATGTGTGTTTTAATCTTTGCTTTGATATCAAGATATCTTTGTTCATTCCAGTCAATACTATCCATTTTATTCATAACAAAGACCAAATCATTAACATCGCCGACAAACTTGCTGGCCAACAATAAATGTTCCTTCAATTGACCTGCAAATGAACTTTCAAATCCACCTGTTGAGCAATCAACGACAATAGTACAAACATTAGATTGTTGGATTGCTATGATTGTAGAACTGATATAGTCAGAATGTCCTGGTGCATCTAATAAAGTATAGTTGTATCCTTGAGGAGATTGGAATCTGGCATACCCAAACTTCTTGGTTATCCCTCTTTCTCTTTCCTCACTATCTGAATCCATCAACCAAGCCAACCAAAATGATTGTTTTCCCAATTCTTTGGATTGTTTTTGCAATGCTGCTACTTGTTGATTTGTAACTGCATGTGTATCCAATAGTAATCTTCCTGTTAAAGTTGATTTTCCTGAATCGATATGTCCTAAAATACATAAAGACAAATGTGGGTTCTTTATGTAGTTATCCTTTATATACTTAATAGCTTGTGAGTCAGTTGCTGAAGGTTTGGATAAATCTACAGTAGCCACAGCTTTATCGTCTAATTTCATATTTTTTAGTGCTTGTGAGTTTATTTCTGCTTGTTTATGTGCTGCAAGTATAATTCCATCAGGTGACAGTTTGCTAAAGTTGTTTATAGCAAGTTTTTGTATGTTAGTAAATGGATAAATTATTCCGTATAAGTTGTCATCAATTTGTTTACAGCTAGGGTCACTACTTTTATCAGTTGTATTAAGTTTTCTTTTCTTCGGCACATTTTCTTCATTAGATGTATATTCATGCTTCAGGACTTCTTTCAAATTCTCAAACCATTTACAGACATTTGAGCTGGAAATTTCCGAATTTTTTGCTTCTATAACTTCTGGTTCGGTTGTATTTGCTTCGACAACCTGTGGTAACAAAATACTCTTTGTATGGTCATCTCTTTCACGTTTCTTCAGCACTAGTTTTTGCTGAAGTGTTAACGTCTTTGGCTCGTCTGACTCTTTCGTTAAGCCTTCTTCTGGCTTAGATAACTGCTTTTTTAGTTTGATTCTTTCAGCAAGACTCAATTTCTGGCCCTTTGGTGCTGATACAACTGGTGATATGTTGCCAGAATTTTCTTTTCTTTGTTTAAGTCTTTCAACTAGACTTAATTTCTCCATAATTTAGCTATAATGTGTGTTGGTTTGTTGTTCTTGTTGTCCAATTCCTATGGCTAGAAGCACTAATTAAACACCGAAACAAACGAAGAAAAAAAGTTCAGTCATTGTAGTAGTTGTCATGGCGGGGCAAGTGATCACGTGTTTTATCTTAATGAATTAAACCAAAATTAAGGCATTTATGGTGCCTGTAATTAGAGTATTCTCAGTGGCTAATAGCATATAATGTGCTAGTTTTTTTGGAGCCTTAAACCACTACAGTATAATGATACTGCCTTTATTTGAAGAAAAAAATGCACTTGCTTTTGCTGATAAAAATAAGTTAGAACCCCTTGTTCCATAAAAAAATTGTTAGTAATTGTTATGATATTTGCTCTTTTATACACTAAACATAATGAAAAAAGACAATTCATAACTTCTCTTATTTGCGTTAATACTATACATACTTTCAGATTGTGGTTTAGGAGCCACCTTCTTCTTTTTCAATTTAAGAGCCTTAATGGTTTCATTAATGGTATCTTTGATGACAAAATCATTAACAAGTAAGTACTTTTTCAAAGACAACAAAATCCCATCAACATCCTTGGTATCAATATTAAAGTTCATCTTGTCTAAATCCCTCAATAACTCTGGAAATACAATACTCATTTCATGATGTTCATCTTCAGTCATGTAGATTTGAAGATCCATATCCGTAGCCAAGGCAAAAATCTCATCTAAATCTCCATTGTTGTCGGAAATATCATTATCGTCATAATCATAATACCCCATTTTTACTGCTTTTTCCAATTTTTTTTTGGTTTATTACTCAATCTTGTTACTGGGGAGTTTCTTATTTCATTAATTTTATGCTTGTAGCTAACACTAAAAGACTGACTATAATAGCGGGAATATAAAAAATGAAGCATAGAAAAAAACCAAATTCATATCACGTGATCAAACCCAAATTGACTCATCGGACATAGTGCTTAACTCCGCAAGAAAATATCGGAGATTGGACGGCGGCTAATAAATAACGTTTATATCGCCCGAACGGGTATATCAGACCAATTAGGAAATTTTTTTTTGTTAAGAGATTTTTTGCTTGGCTCGCCGATATATACTCCCCTCGTTTTTTTTTTTCTTTGGTGGTTTAACATGACGTTATTAAAGTCAGCATTGGAAGCACACCAAGTACAATCAACAACCCAGAAAAACCATAGCTTCATAAATACTTAAGAATATGTCTTTCAAAGGGTTTGGTAAAGCTATTTCAAGAGCACCACAACAACTTAAATACAAGATCAACAAGGGTTATCAAACAGAAGATGCAGTCTACGAAGATTCCGAAAGAAGATTCAAAGAAATTGAAACAGAAACAAAGAAGCTGAATGAAATGTCCAAGAAGTATTCAAATGCAGTAAATGATATGTTGAACCATCAGATTGGGTTTTCAAAAGGTATTGAAGAGATTTTCAAACCTATTTCGGGTAAAATGTCTGATCCTAATTCTACAGTTTCAGAAGATAATCCAGAAGGTATTGATGCTTGTGTTGCATACAGAGAAATTGTGAGTGATTTACAAAGAACTTTAAAACCAGATTTGGATTTAATTGAATTAAAAGTTGTTAGACCAGCACAGGAATTGTTAAAAATTATTAATTATATCAGAAAAATGTTGACTAAAAGACAACACAAGATGATGGATTTGGATAGACATATGAATACTTTACAAAAGTACGAAGTCAAAACTTCAGGTTTGGATGTCAAGCCAAAAGATGAAGAAAAGCTGTACAAGGCACAAGCCGAAGTTGAAATGGCTCAGCAAGAATTTGATTATTATAATGATTTATTGAAGGAACAGTTACCATTGCTATTTGAAATGCAAAATGATTTCTTGAAGCCTATGTTTGTCAGTTTTTACTACATGCAACTGAACATTTTCTACACTTTATACAACATGTTCCAAGATATGAAGATTCCATACTTTGATTTGGAAGGTGATATTTTAGAAACTTTCCAATATAAGAGAGGAAATATTGAAGAACAAACTGATTCTTTATCCATTTGTAACTTCAAGTTAGGTTACAGTAAGGCCAAATTGGAAATGACCAGAAAGAGATTTGGTAGAGATGATGGTTCAAGTAACGGTGCTTTGTCTCCAACTAGCAGTACAGTAGGAGCTAACCAATCCTTTGGAACTAATCCACCTATCTATAATCATCAGCAAGAAACAGATCCATATGTGACACAAGGCTTTGGAAATGAAAAACAAGTTTACCAACCTGCATCAGCTCAAAGTTATGCACCGGCTCCACCCTCATATAATGCAAATGCTGAGTTTTGCACTGCTTTATATGATTACCAAGCCCAACAACCAGGAGATTTGACCATCAGACAAGGAGATAAAATAGAAGTTGTTGATAGAGCCACTGATCCTTCAGGTTGGTGGTTAGGTAGATTGAATGGGGTTGAAGGTAATTTCCCTGCCAACTATGTTCAGCTATGATAGTAAGTATAATTATATATCCAATTTGATTTATTAAACAATTCCACGTTATAAAATATTTTTGTTCATACATTTTTTTTACATTTTACAAATTAACATATTTTATTATAGCAAATTTTAATTGTTAAGGAGTTAGTACATCAAACAACTTTTTTTTTAAAAATATGATTTGTTAACTTAATTGTTTTTGTCATGTGACCAAGCATAAACAATAAAAACGTACGTGGTTAAAATCCGACTGTCACGTGTTGGTGCTTTGCCAGTTCTCAAAATGATTGAATAAGTAGCTAGAACATTAGAAATTCTTCAATGGGCACCATACATTCCTCTGCATAAACTCACACTGATTGTTGTGTTCATGCGCTTATGGCCTTGGGAACTCTTATATCCAAACAACAATATCATTTCTATCATGTATCGCCATCGTCTTGGCAAAATTTGTTATGTCCGAAAGTGTGACCTATAAATAGATTCGACTCCTGTTCAAGGCCAATTTTTCAAAAATTTTAAAATTTTAAAAATAAAAATTATTCTATTTTTGACAATTTTGCTTTATTTCTTCTAAAACTTGTATCTTCCACATTATCTAAGCATAAACAATCAAAAGCCTATAAAAGCCGCTTCTTATTCAAAAACACTTCTCGAGGAAGCCTTCTTTTCGGGTCTTTCTCGACCTATTTCGACGTATCTCTTCCTCTCTGTGTATTTACCCCTTCAACTTTTTTTTTTCCCTTCTCGTTATATCCGTTTTCATTGTCGTTATGTCACAAAGTCAATATATCATAGCCAAAAAAAAAAGGCACTTCAACAAATTCTTAGTATACAGCTTCCAGCAGTTAAGAGTGTACCAAGGCTTTCCCGTGCAACACATTGTCATACAACGCTATACGGTTATATTACTCAATAGAGAAAAAACCCGTGAAATACACATACTACATATTTTTTTTTGCTACCAAAATTGAAGACTACTAAGGAGTGAATATACTAGCCAAAATATTGAGTAAACACAAGATTCTCTCAAGTACATCTATTCAACCGCTTAAAAAAAAAGAACCCCCCCAAAATTTAAAAAAAAACTAAGGGAAGACACATTTTCGTTGTTTTTCATAATATTTCAAATTAGAAGAAACCATCAACCATATCATTGAAACGATGTCAATGAGCAATTCTAATACAGCAGCCGGAAATACGGGGCCAAAATCGCATTTCATGAAGCTTAAGAGGTTATCATCCACGAACAATGCTAGCGAGAAGGAGAACACAAGCACACACACTTCACCTTCGCCAAAAAGACCACCGTTTTTCAAGTCATTCTCTGCTAACTCAACAAATTCATTCAAGTCAAAAACACAGGAAACATCCCCTTTGAAAAAACAAGATTTAAGTAATAATACAAAGTTTTCTAACCAAGAGTTTGAGGAAAATGGTGTTTTCAATACTTCTTTGAAAACATCACTCAAGATAGCATCCGCAGAGGTTGTTTTGCAAAGCAACAACATACATTTTGGAAGAATACCATTGATTATAGCAAAATGTGGTTCCATTTTGAAAAACAATGCCTTGGAAGAACCTGGTATCTTTAGAATAGCAGGAAACTCAAAGAAAATCAAATTACTTCAACAAAAGTTTTCTTCCCCACCCAGGTATGGGCAGGATTGGAAGTTTGAGGAGGATTTGCTACCCAATGGGTTCAAACAATATTCGGTTCATGATGTTTCTGGTATTTTGAGAAGATTTTTGAACAACCTATCAGAACCTTTAATTCCTTTGACCTCTTACAACAAATTCAGATCTGTTTTAAGAGAAAATGAAATCTTGATGAGAACTTTATTAAATAAAAACAATGTCAATGGAGGCACCCCAAAGATTTTCTTCAGCAAAGAAGAAGAGCTTCAAATGAAGGTTGAGTACCTGAATTTGAAGCAATTGTCTGTTGAGGAATTCAATAAAAACTTACAGGAAAACAAAAGAAGAAAAGATGAATTAAGCAACCTAAGACAGCTTATTAAACAAATCAGAGTTTGTTTAAAGAAATTTGAATCTTTTATTAGAGAGGACCTAGAAGACTGTAACAAACAAACTTTAATGTATTTATTAGATTTACTTTTCTTGTTTTCTCAACATAGTGATAAGAATTTGATGACAGCAAAAAATCTAGCAGCTATTTTCCAACCATCCATGATATCCCATCCTGAGCATGACATGAATCCTAAAGAATACGAATTGAGTAGGATTGTTTTAGAGTTTTTGGTAAACTTCTCATACAAACTACTACCAAATGTGTTTGAGATACCAAAGGAAAAGCTTCAAAAGAAGGTCTTAAGAGAGAATGAAATTACCAATAGAATGAATGGTCCACCAAATTTGAATACAGGAAGACGCCATAGCAAGTCATTGTCGATAACAATGAACGATAGAGACAACATGGAACTGTTGAGGGTTGTTAACAAGACTGAGAGTGATTTGGGAGAAGACGATTTGAGTAACCACTTCGAGTTTGAAGCATCTCCTAAAATTGATCAAATATCTGTATTGTCTTATGATGAAGACTTTATAGTTGGCAACAACACCACGATTAATGACGAAGGTTACGACTCTGGTAATCTCACCATATCAGCAGAGCATTAGTCCTTTTTAAAAATGAATAAATAATAATAAAGAAACAAACAATGAAGAAGTGTTGAAGTACTGTATATATAAAAAAAATCCCGTTTAATGTAATTTTATTTCATTTCAATCTGACAAGATTTCAACGTGTGAGTCCTCAACAGGGTTTACTTTTTGTTTCTTGCGGACTGGTTCAAGTTCCTCGTCTGAATCAGTTAAAACAATCTCACCATCCTCATTAACCTTAATATCTTCTTCTTTGGTAGGGGCAGCTGATTCCATTGGAGCAAGAATTCTTTTTGGATCAATTTCTTCTTTTTCGATGACTTTTTCTTTTTTGTATTTTTCCAAGTACGTGATGTTTGTGCTCAATGTAAGTTCTTGAGGAGCTTCTAACCAGTTGATAAGAATTTGGATTGGCTTGCACACGCTCTCATCATCACCATCTTCGTCCAGAATTAATAAGAAGTCAGCATTGTTTGAATCGTTTTTGATTATGTCAGTCAATGGTTTTTCCAAAAAGTCTTCAAAATCAAAGTCATAAATAATAGAGGAGTTGTTTAAGTTCATGATTGTGACATCTTCAGGAAATTGATCATCAAACTTAGTCTTAAAAAACGTTAGAACCTGCTGCAGAGTAATTTCAGACCCAACAGACAAAAGTAAGTTGTTGCTTTTGGAACAAACACTACACTCTGGGTTTGGTTTGTTTAAACGTATCATGTTCATGTATTTCTTATTACTAGTACCTGTGGCCCATGATGTGAAGGTGGATTTCAAACTGGTTATTTCATCACCAAAAGCTAAAAGCTTTAATGAATTAAGAGTAGAGAAACTAGCAATGATGGCATTGGTGGTGGCAATAGCTGGAATAATGTTTCCGGCTATTTGTTTAATGTCAAATACTGTTTTTGTATTAATAGAGAAAATTTCTGATCTTATGTTTGCAGCAGTGGCTAAAAACAATAAAGCATCCAAATCATCTTTATCAAACTCTAAACCTGCATTACCACTGGCTCTTTGCCTTTTGATCAGTGTCTTGGCAGCGACCACAAACTGGTGAATAGTATCATTCAAAGACCATTCCTGGTTCATGTCCAACTTCTCCATTTCAACAATACTAAAGTCAATATTCTTCAAGTCAATAATCTTTGGTGTTGTTCTAGTCTTCCACAAAGTTTCTATGTTCAATAACTTCTTTGTATCTTCAACAAATATTTTTGTAACAATTTTTTCTACAATTTCATCAAGCTTGTTGTTTTCAGTATCCTTAACCAATTCAACCAACTCATTTAATTCATTTTGCTGGTTTTTTATTCTTTGGATCTCCTCTTCATCTTCAGTTCCATAATCTTGTTCCTGTGTTGTGTTTTCTTGAGTTTCGCCTAATAATTCTTGAAACAAAAAACTCTTTGCCCAAACAACACAGTGAACCGGCTGTGAAGGAGTTGATCTAATGGTACAAACAGGATAAGTAACTGGTGTTTCTTTGCTTGTGCAATCAAAACATTCAGTAACTTTACTTAACATTGGCATGGCAAACCCATCAAAACCAGAAGTACCTGTTTCAAAGAGTGGTTTTTTGATGTATTGACATATCTTGTTGACGTATCTTCTTGCCTCCAGATTGTCTAGTGCATTCATAATAACATCAAATTGAGAAAACCACTTGACATCAAACATGCTAAAGTTCATGATATTTTCTGTATACGAAACCAATTTCGTTTCAAAGTTTGTAAACTTGAATTCAGTAACGGCATCACAAGCAACTTCAGACTTGAATTTCTTGATGTCTTTAAAACGAAACAAAAACTGTCTGTTTAAATTTGATAGATCAATTGTGTCCATATCAACAACATGGATTTCTTGGTATCCCAAAAGAACCAAATTTTTCAATAGTTCACAACCAATTCCACCTGAACCTACCATCAACACTTTGGAGTTCCGAAGCTTCGTAGTACCTTCTGTACCAAAAACAGTTTCTAAATCTTTAATCATTCGATAACAATAATCAGAAGAGAAGGGATAGGTGCCTTTTCTATTTTCTTGTTTGGTTTTACCAATGCTTCTTTTAGCAAAGTTTGACCAAGTCAATTTAAACAAGGTGAAAGAAAATTTGAAAAAAAAAAGTATGTAGAAAATTCGCGTATGGTGAAAGAACTCCTTATATATGTATTTTGTTCACCTTTTTTTAAAATAAGGCTGTTTGGCTTTCATATAAATGCTGTTGAAAGCATAATATTCAATGAGAATTCTCTATATTCTTTGACTTATATATAGCAGAAAATCATATGTGGCAATTGGTATGTAAAAAAAACTTAAGGTTTGCTACAAACAGCTCTTCTAAACCACTGTGAAGACCTAAGAACGAAACATTAAAAATGATTAAAGAGGTATAAAATTACTATAGCATTATTCTTTCCTTTCAAAAACATGCCGAATATATAATAAAAATAAAAAATATCATACTCATGAAGACTTAGGGCTGCCTCCAGATATGTTTTTTGCCATTTCAACACCTTTTCCGATAAGTGTATTATTGTCTTGTCCAGCAGGGGTTTTAATACTGACTACATCTTTCAGATTCGGGAGGCTACTGTTTCTAGCATCAAAGTTTTGAAGCATGATGTTTTTCATTTTTGACTCAATAGGTGCTCCATATCCTGTAGTACTTGAAGGTCTCTGCTGGTTTAGATAACGGACATTATTTAAATTAGGTTGGATGACATTACCATACTTGACATCTCTAAATTGAGGTTGTCCTCCAAACCCCATGACCTGATCGGGATAACCCATCTGAGGAATGCTATTTTTGTTGTTTGCTAGACCTGCAGAGCTAACAGAATTCATAGTTGGGTTTTGTGGAGTGTATACAGGCATCATCATTTGTTGTTTGTTCATGTCCTTAATATTTTCTATGTGCATAGGATACATGGCTTGGGAGCTGGACACAGGTGTTTTCAAATTCATTGGTACATTAATTACTTGTTGGACCATTTGTGGTTGATAAGGTATATGATGTACAGGCAGTTGTTCTGGAACGTTTCCTTTGCGTTTCATTACTGGGGTGGTGTTTAATGAAAAGCTTCCATACGGGGTAGCCGGTGTGAAGCTTGGATATTGATTAGGCAATGGCTGTGGGAATACAGGCATGTTGCTAGGACCATATTGCAGGTCAAAGTGTTGCTTTAGCAAAAATTGTTTTTTGTTCAAATCTTGGAATAACTTTCCAAATACTTGTCTGTACATGGCATTTTCATTAGTGCTCAAACCTTCTGGATTGTTTTTCATTTGGTCATGCGAGTACTCCACTAAATCACAAATACTTTGAAGACTGGAATTCATGGCATTCAATTCATCAAGCATACATTGATGCAAATCTTGTGGTTTGCCTTTTTGGCTGCCTTTGTGGGATCTTTGGTCTAATCTCAAAGTTTGGCCGTTGCCCATTGCAGAGTTGATTAAAGTATTTTGTTTTTCAATGGAGTCAGCATCAGATAATTCAATTTGTTGGTGTTTATCATAACTGTTGTAATTGGTGTGTCTGTGGCTAAGTTCCGGGTTAAAATTTTCATTTTGATTGAATGGAATTACATTTGGTAAGCTTGATACTCTGTGTTTTGGTTTTGGTTTCTTTTCTTCGGAAACATCAAAAGATTTTCTCTTCAAAGGCATGGAATCAAAAGAAGCAACCTTGTGTGGTTGAGGTTTCTTGCTACTTATACTGCCAGGTTTTGAAACAGTAGATCGTCTTTTGACTTTGTATAGAGATTCAATGTCATCTTTTTGAAATAACGACTCCGCATGCTTGAACTCCCATATGTTGTTTGTATCCCCCGATATTTTATGGAACGAATACATGTTCAGCTGTCTGACAAAAGACGACGTATTGCAGTGCTTGAAAAATATAGATAATATTTGAATGAATTTTTCATTAGGAATAATAAAAAATGAATCTTTTGTTTCGTCATTCCAATAAATAACATCTTTCAAGTTTTCATCTTGTAACATCACATACAACTTCTGTGTAAAAGTTGATGGATTCAATGAATATGCTGTAACGGACTTTGATACTTCGTTCAGCTGTATTGGTGGGGCTTTTGCATCGGTGGTGTCCGATACATTATCCGACTGGATGCTTGAATTCTCAGAATGGTCTTCGGTAAACATATTATGTGGTTAGAAAGAACAATTCAAATATGCGTTTGTATTAAAACTTTTCCTAAAGATTTGGTTTCAAAAAACAGGAAAAAAAAAAATCAATTCTTTATTTACTTTTCCAATAAACTATGATTAATCTCTTAAAAAGAACAATTCCAGAAACTGTTAATATGTATTAGGTTTGATTAAACTATAGTCTTCAATTATTCGATTTCTTTTTTTAAAAAAAAAAATTATTCAGAATGGAATATAAATTTCAATGTTCGGTGCACTTAAATATCAGTTGCTTTTTTTTTTCTTTCTTTTTTAAAGAGCGAGAAACAGCGTTATTTTCGAAATTTTAGAAGGTGAAATTCTATAAGAGGAATTCAATTAAAGTGTAATTAAGGAATACTACAAGATATTAGGCTTACACTATTTTGGTTACGATACGAATTGAATCTATTAAGAAATTATCAATAATATGTTTTTAAGAACCAGTTGATCTCCCTTTTTTTTTTTTTTTTCACTCTTTCAATACCGATTCTTATATACACGCTAAAGATATTAAATGAATGATTACAACAGCAAGAAAAAAACAAAATAAATGTAATAAATTCGATAAACTATTTATATCTTTACTCTAGAACCCAGCTGAAGGTTAATGAATAACAAGTAGGAAAAACGATATAACGATAATTGAGTAAGGAAAAACAATACTGAGTCGAATACATCAAAACAAGTAATATACACAGCTGTCTACAGTGGAATTGGCAGTGATGACATACACTGTTGAAATTTGACGAATTTATTGTTTTTGAGATATTTTCAAATTTATTGTCAAAGTCAATTTCATTAAAGCTTAATAATAAAACGTAAACAAAAATTTCACATATTTTTTTTTCCCCTTCTGGTTGATGGTTGCAATTTCGAGATCAAGCCATTTGGAGATTATATAACGTATTAATTGAACAACTATTACATTTATTTTGCAGTATAACTAATGAAACGCAGCATTGTGTGTTATTTTATGTAGGGTTAGATAGCATTTTATAAGACGAAACAACGATTTTTTTTGTTTTTGTTTCTATTTATGGCTGCTGATTTGTGTGGATGACTCTTATCTCCGATAACATCAAACAAAATGTTTGCGTGTAAAGGCCAGTTTTTTTGTTCTAGATGTTTTTTTTCAAATTCCGACATAAAAATAAGAATAAAACAGAGATATATGAAACAAAATGACATTGCCTTCGTCCAGTATATTTATTATTAAGCAGAAAAAACACACAATTATGAAACATTTTTGGCTATCCCTACTGCCGCTGTTTTGGTGTATATTTATCAACAAACAAAATACAATAGAAAATATGTCAGTCATTTTTTTTTCTCCACCAGCAAAAGGAAAAAAAAATATCATTCCTATTATGTCATTATCAACTGATTATTTTAGATTACCATTTTTTGAAGAATGTTAACTCTGTAATATGTTTTTTTTTAGGTGAAAAAATACGCACTTATAGTTTAATTAGCTAATGGTGGCATACGGTGTATAATTTAATATATTGTTGATAAACACGGTGTTTCATTCAATATACTTGATTTAGCAGACAGCAAAAGTTTAATTAAAAACAACATTTGCATCTGAAATACCAGCATTTATGGTATTTTATGAACAATTTCTATCTGTCCAATAATGTACTTCTGTACATTCTATGGACGCTTCCAGAAGCCGTTGCTAGTTTTCCATTTTTTTTTTTTTTTGGCCATTGAAATGAAGGAAATGAGGTGACTCTTCCACCTATATCCTCGTCATAATGCTTGTATTTGCGTAGTTTTCAAGCTTTTTTGCTACTTTGCAACTGCTGTATTCAACCATGTAATGATTTCCTCGTCAGAAATCCCCTTACAAGAGTAGCTTTTCTCATCTCTACCAATCACGTTCAACTAATGCTGTATAAATCTTTGATTCGGGTTTTCTCCTCCCCACCTTATTTTACTTCTTTGGGCAATTTATGATTCACGCTTATTTCACTGTAGCAAAAAAAAAAATAAGCCAAAAAAATTACACTGTCTAAAATTCTTGTTCCCTTAAAAAAAAAAAAACCAGTACCGAAATGGATATAATATATGGAATTTAATCATATATAACCAATTGTAGATGAGATACAGTTTATAAAAAGAGGTTAATACAACCATAGTTTCCACAAATATGGCTAAATCTAACGAAATATCTAGTCAAGATATTCAAGATAAACACGATATCCACTACATTGCGACATTTTTCAACAACATCGATTCTTACCTTAACACCGATAAAATTAAAATATACTATAAGCAATATTTTGGCTGGTCTTGGGTTAGTGCGATAGTTTTTTACATTTTGAAATTTTTGGTATTCAATGTAATTATTAGAACGTTGAAGTTTTGGTACAACTCATTGTTTAGAAAGTTTAAATGGGCCAAGCGTATTTCTCTGTTTGTTTATAAAGTGTTTAATTATTTCGTAAAGAAAAACAATAAAGCAGCAGTACCACCTCCTCATTAAAATGTTCTTTTTTTGTAGTTAACCATAGAGAGAGAGAGTGAAACTATTGGTGAAAGCATTTTTGAAATAAGAGGTGAAATGTATGAATTGATTAAATTAGAGGAAACAACTGTCTTTTTTACCCCCCTTTTTTTTGCTTCCGCCCAATAGCAACATAAGAAATATAAGAACTAATAGAAATACTTGCACTTAAAAGTAAACTAAATGAAACAGAAAAAGTAATGTTCTTTATAGTTTTCACTCAAAAAATCATGTTTTTGTTATTGCTGTGTAAAGTTCTTAAGTATATATGAATCTGTATATATGGCCGAGTGAATTCCATTGAACAATTTAAACAAAAAATACATTCCTCAGGACTGAAGGATTTAGTGGAAATACACGTGATTAAAACCAAAACCACGTGATTACAGCAACAAAAACACGTGATTATAAAGTAAACACACGTGACTACACCAACACACACGTGACCGCCTTAGGCCTGCATTCCTTTTTTTTTTCCCACTTTTGCGATTCTCGCATTTTGTTCAACTCACCAAATCATTCATACCAAAATTATTTACTTATTTTTTGCTTCATACTATAAACCTAAATCCAAGTTTTCAATTTTTTTTTTCTCTCTCTCTTCTTTATTGAGAAAGATGTTATATGGATCAACTTAACACATTTAGTGATTAATAATTAATAAACAACCAAGTTAAGTACTTTAAGTTATCAATAGGTCATAAAATACCCATACACATCTTTAGATACATAACATCAATACACATATAAAACACATAATGTTATCCTCAACTTTCAAAAATACTATCTTAAAAAGATCTCAAGCCACATTCACCAAGCCAGTTACTGTTTCTTTAATTGAAGGTGACGGTATTGGTGTAGAAATTACTGCCTCTGTTAAGAAGATTTTTGCCAAGGCTGGTGTACCAATCAAGTGGGAAGACTGTGATGTCGGTCCAGTTATCAAGAACAACAACACCGCCATCCCAGACGATGCTGTTGCCAACATCAAGAAGAATAGAGTTGCCTTAAAGGGTCCATTAGCCACTCCAATCGGTAAGGGTCACAGATCTTTAAACTTGACTTTAAGACAAACTTTCGGTTTATACGCCAACTTAAGACCAGCCCAATCCATCAAGGGTTACGATTTCTTATACAATGACATTGATTTTGTTGTTATTAGAGAAAACACTGAAGGTGAATACTTCGGTGTTGAACACGAAGTTAATGCTGACAATGTTGTTTCCATCAAATTAATCACCAAGGAAGCTTGTGAAAGAGTCATCAAGTTTGCTGTTGACCAAGCTGTTAAGACCAACAGAAAGAAAGTTGTTGTTGTTCATCAAAGCACTGTTCAACCAAAGACCGATGGTTTATTCAAGGAAGTTGGTGAAAGTTTAGTTAACTACAACAAGGATATCGAATTTGAATTTGAATTATTAGAAAGCTATATTTACAGATCCGTCAAGGACCCTAAGATCTACCACGATGCCGTCGTTGTTGCTCCTAACTTATACGGTGATATCATCACTGACTTAAACTCTGGTTTAGCTGTTGGTTCTTTAGGTATGACTCCATCTGCCAACATTGGTACTGAAGTTTCCATCTTCGAAGCCGTTCACGGTTCTGCTCCAGATATTGCCGGTAAGGACTTAGCTAACCCAAGTGCTATGTTATTTGCTGGTTGTATGTTATTAGAACATGTTGGTTTAGGTGAATACTCCGAAAAGATCAAGAAAGCTGCTTTGGCCACTATTGCCGAAGGTATCAAGACCGGTGACTTAAAGGGTAAGTCCACCAACAGTCAATACACCGATGCCATCTGTGCTAAGTTATAAGATGTTTGATACATCATGAAGTATATTATTATGAATATAAATCTCATTTTTTTTTATTATATAAATTCATTTGTTAATTATCAACGATTTTACCCTGAATTTCTTTATATCCGCTTATTTCCAAATTGGGAACTCACCTCTTAATTCCGACTTTCTTGAAAAAAAATTTTTTTTTTTCTTTTTTGGAAGCTTCATCTAACTATTCCTTCGAAATAAGCGTTTATTTTAACTTGGTAATGTGTCATCGTTCCTTACAAAACACTATTAGAAATAACTACATCGTTGTTAACCAATAAATAAACAAAAAACATATCTTTTTTCTTGTCTCAGTATTATGTCTGTTGAAAATAAAGTTGAAGAAGTTCAACAAAAAGTTGAATCTTTAGACATCAAAAACGATCAAAAACAACCGAAACAAGCCAAAAAAGCTAAAGGTGACAAGTCATCCAAATCTTCTGGAGGTTTGTTTGCTGAAACTTATTTATCTCCAGAACCTGAATTTATCGCCAAAAGAGATGCTAAGTTCCAAGAAATTTTGGATAGATACAATGCAGAAATTGCTGCTAAACCAAGACATGCCATCAAAATTGAATTGAAGGATGGTAACTTAATCGATGCAAAGGCTTGGGAAACCACTCCATTTGATATTGCTAAGGAAGTCATTAACCCAACTTTTGCTGAAAAGCAATGTATTTCCAAGGTAAATGGTGAATTATGGGATTTGGAAAGACCATTTGAAGCCGAAAAGGAAGGTGAAACTTTAAAGTTAGAATTCTTTGATTTCAACACCGATGAAGGTAAGAGAGTATTCTGGCATTCTTCTGCACACGTCTTAGGTGAATCTTGTGAATGTCACACTGGTGCTCACATTTCTCACGGTCCTCCAACTGATGATGGTTTCTTCTATGACTTCGCCATTAAGGATTCTTGGGAAACTGAAAACCCAGGTTTGAATGTCTCTCAAAATGATTTCCCAGCTTTAGAAAAAGTCTCTCAAGATGTCATCAAGCAAAAGCAAAAATTCGAAAGATTAGTCATGACAAAGGAAGAATTGTTGGATATGTTCAAATACTCCAAATATAAAACCCATTTCATCTCCACCAAGATTGCTGATGGTGAATCCACCACTGTTTACAAGTGTGGTAAGTTAATTGATTTATGTGTTGGTCCACATATTCCACATACTGGTAAGATTAAAGCCTTCAAGTTATTGAAAAACTCTTCTTGTTACCTATGGGGTGATGCTGCCAATGAATCTTTACAAAGAGTCTATGGTGTTTCTTTCCCAGATAAGAAGTTAATGAAGGAACACTTGAAGTTCTTAGAAGAAGCTGCTTTAAGAGACCACAGAAAGATAGGTAAGGAACAAGAATTATTCATGTTCAATGAAATGTCTCCAGGTTCTGCTTTCTGGTTGCCTCACGGTACCAGAATCTACAACACTTTGACCAAGATGATCAGAGAACAATACAACAAGAGAGGTTACCAAGAAGTCATCACTCCAAACATGTACAACTCCAAGTTATGGGAAACTTCCGGTCACTGGAACCATTACAAGGAAAATATGTTTACCTTCGAAGTTGAAAAGGAATCATTCGGGTTGAAACCAATGAACTGTCCTGGTCATTGTGTCATGTTCAAGTGGAGAGACAGATCTTACAGAGAATTACCATGGAGAGTTGCCGACTTTGGTGTCATCCATAGAAACGAATTCTCCGGTGCCTTAACTGGTTTGACCAGAGTCAGAAGATTCCAACAAGATGATGCTCACATTTTCTGTATGGAATCCCAAATTGAATCTGAAATTGCTGGTATCTTTGACTTCTTATCTTACGTCTATGGTGTCTTTGGCTTTGAATTTAAGATGGAATTGTCTACCAGACCTGAAAAGTATGTTGGTGATTTAGAAACCTGGAATGGTGCTGAAGCCAAATTACAAAGTGCCTTGGAAAAATCCGGTACTGCTTGGGAAATCAACCATGGTGACGGTGCCTTCTACGGTCCAAAGATTGATATTATGATCTCTGATGCTTTGAACAGATGGCATCAATGTGCTACTGTTCAATTAGATTTCCAATTACCTAACAGATTCGATTTGAACTATAAGTCCGATAAGTCTGATGGTTATGAAAGACCAGTTATGATCCACAGAGCCATTTTGGGTTCTGTTGAAAGAATGACTGCTATCTTAACCGAACACTTTGCTGGTAAATGGCCTTTCTGGTTGTCTCCAAGACAAATTTTAATTGTTCCAGTTGGTGTTGGTTTCCAAGATTATGCTAAGGAATTGAACGATAAGTTAATTGGTGAAGGTTTCTACTCAGATGTTGATTTATCTGGTGAAACATTGCCAAAGAAGGTCAGAAATGGTCAATTATTGAAATATAACTTCATCTTCATCGTTGGTCATGCCGAAGCTGAAGAAAAATCCGTCAACATCAGAAATAGAGATGTCATTGAAGAACAAGGTAAGAATGCTACTGTTAAGTTCGACACTGTATTAGAACAAATGAAGAAGTTGAGAGATGATAGAAGAAACGATAACTTATTAGTCTAATTCATTATATAGTATGCTTTTCCCTCCATTGGATCCTCTGTATTTAGTAGTAATCTATAGTCGAGAAACAAGAATCAATTAAGAGTTTTAAGTACTAATTTTCATGTTTTTAATTTTTTTTTCAGTATGCTTAATGAACGTGTATTTACAACGAGTATTTTTTTTTTTTCCAGTGTTTTTCGTTCTTGATCCATATTTTAAAAAGTAGTTTAATTTGAAAGAAATACAAGTAGTATTGGAATAGAAACAACACCATAGAACAGATACCAGAATACATGTCTGAAGAGGCTGGAGATTTGAAGAATAGCGCTAAGGCTAATAAAGCAAAAAGCAATCACCCTGCCTTAGGTACTAAGGTCAGTGATGATATATTAGAAAAGAGAAGGTTAGGGAGAGTGAGAGCAGCTGAAGAGTTTCAAAAAAGAGTCGTTGAAGCGAAGATTGTTAGACATGATGATTTCAAACTGTTTAATTCAAATGCCCAACCAACAAATGTTTTGTCTTTTAAGTATTTTTCGACAGATTTTGCCAAAAAAGATGACCAATTATTCACACAAAGAGAAAAGAAACAATTGATCACAGATATAAAAGAAGGTAAGAACATTGATCTTGATGACAGAGAAAAAGAGAACAATGTCGAAGTTGAAACCATTGTTATTGACTGTGGTTCAAGAGTTATCAAATGTGGGAGACCAGATGACGAAGAGCCTTTGTATATAGCTTCCATGGTTGCTACTTTGAAAAGAGAAGGATCTAACCCAGAAAATGAGGAAGTCGATATTTTAGAGGATTTGATAGATAATGAGGAGTACATACAATCAGACAGTGCAATGAGAACATCTTTGCAGGAAAGAATGAGATACTACAAAAAGAAGTTCAATCCTGTTGAAGGAAGAAAAGAAGTATTAAAGTATAATACCTCTCAACAAAACAAAGTTGAAAAAATTAAATCTGATATTAAAAGACCTAAATGGAAGAATCATTCAGACATATGTGATGTAGCCAATGGATATGATAAGTGCAAATGTTACAATAAGGTCTATTGTGGTAATGATGCTGCCCTTTTGGATACTAAAGAATACAACATAAGATCACCATTTAAGAATTTATTATACAACGTTCTTATTGATGAGTATTACAGTGAGATGTCTGATCAACAAAAACATAGTCTTCAACAGTTATTGAGTGATGATTTATATCATTTGATGAGATACTTACTAAAGAAGACTGAAAAAAACCCAAAAAGTAAAAAAAAAGTCTTGTTGATTATACCTGATCTACATCACAAGGAAACCGTAGAAACTTTAGTTGATTTGATGTTTAAACAACTTGGAGTATTCAAAATAGCATTGATGACACAATCTCAAAGTATAGCCTACGGAACAAGTATATCTCAACCAACAACTTGTGTGGACATAGGACATACTACAACCAAGATTACCACCTTGTTTGAAGGTCTTCCAATAAAGAACAGTAGCATTAATGTTAATTTTGGATCTGAACAAGTGGCCAATTTATTTGCGAATTATATGAAGAATGTGATCAATTTCCCAATTCAAATAGACATGAACTTGAAAATGGATAGATGGTTTGTTCAGCAAATGTGTGAGAAGTATTTGACCTTTGATGAAGGTAATTTGGCAGTGCAACTGTATACCAACTGTATAAAATACGATGACCAGGATGCCTTGATTGCTTATAAGACCGATTTCAAAATATTTGAAGAAGTCTTTTTGGCAGGTATGGGTATGTTTTATGCTGATATTTTCAAAGTATTGGATATTAACAGATATAGTAAGAAACAAGTCAACTTGTTGCTGAACAAAGATAGAGTTGATGAGCATGGGTTGAATAGTATAGCTAATTATACAGCATCAAAAGCCAGCAAAAGATTCAGTGACCAGCAAACAGATGAAGATGTGTTAAAATTGGCCATGGAATTGAAACTTGATGACTTGAAGGAGAAGGTGGAAGAGGATGACGAGGAAGACGAGGACGAGGATGAAGATGAAGAAGACGATGATGATGAAGACGATGAAGATGATGAGGATGATGAAGATGCTGGTAAGAAACACACCAAAGGTAATGATGAAAAGGAACAAAAAGCTGATAAAGAACAGGACAGACCTGAAATTGTCACCAAAGAAGACGTTGAAGATGCCATCAATAACGACATCGAAGAGGAAGTTGAATTAAACTACTGTCCTTTAGACAAGGCCATTGTTCAAAGTATTTTGACATCTGTAGTAACATCAGACTTGCCAATAAAAATTAAAGAGCTGTACAACAACATCATTTTAGTCGGTGGTGGTAGTAACATTCCAAACCTTGATATGCTGTTGATAGACAGACTGACAATGAACAGACCGGGAATTTTCAGTACGAACTACTTATCTGGTATACTAAGCGACATAGAAATACAAAAAGAAAACCAAGATGACGATAGAAGTGTTATTGTGCAAAAAGCCTTAGAAAATTACTACAAACTGCAAGAACAATCCAATAACCTCAGAGACCAGCTTCTCCAACCAAACAAAAAGCAGAAAACATCCAATGCTGATTCTTCCAAGGCCAAAAAAATCGCTACTGATGAGGAATCTGCCTCTGCAATAGTACAGGAAGCCTACACAACTGTGAGAATTATTCCTCTGTTAGAAAACGTCTCTTCAAGTAACGTCTGCTTCAGAGGTGGTTCAATATATGCTTCCATCAAGTTGATAGACGAGATGTATGTTTCCAAAAACGACTGGGACCTAGTCGGACCTAAGGTGTTCAGATACAAGTGTATATTTGATTACTAAATCCGACTGGGAGCTACTCAGACCTACACAGACCTAAGGTGTCCACATACACGTGTATATTTGGTTGCTAAATCCGACTGAGACCTACACAGACCTACTCAGACCTAAGGTGTCCACATACACGTGTATATTTGATTACTAAATCCGACTCTAATTCGCCTACTTAAAACATCATATTTTTGCCCCCCGTTGCAATCCATTATTCGGAAAAGCAGAGTCCGTTTTTAATTCCTTTTTTTTCGCCTCTTCCCATTTTTGGTGTAATAATTTTTTTTTTACCACTACGGCGGTTTGGAGGAAACGCTTATGGGAAGGTAGTAAAAATATGATTGAAAAAAACAGGAATCTACAGAGGAATCGGACGTTATTCAACATGATTCAACCAATTCAATACTCTTCCAGGACGATTTTGAATCAATTACCAAGCCTAACTATATATAGATAAAAATGTTGAGACAAATCTCTCTTATCTCCAAAAGATTCAACTCTGCCACTCCGTATGAACAAACCATCAAGAACTTGAAAGTTCCAAAGGACGCCAAGGTTCTTATCCAAGGTTTCACCGGTAAACAAGCCACTTTCCACTCTGAAATCTCCTTAAAGTACGGTACCAACATTGTTGGTGGTGTCAACCCAAAGAAGGCTGGCCAAGAACACTTAGGTAAGCCTGTTTACGGTTCTTTGGAAGAATACTCTGCCAAGAACAACAACACCAACCCAGATATTGTCGGTGTTTTCACCCCACCACCAGTTGCTGCCTCCAACATCAGAGCCTGTATAGAAAAGGGAGTTCCTTTAGTTGTTTGTATCACTGAAGGAATCCCACAAAAGGATATGTGTGAAATCACCAACTTATTAAAGAACCAAAATAAAACCAGATTAATTGGTGGTAACTGTCCTGGTTTGATCACTCCAAAGGAAAACGTCAGAGTTGGTATTCAACCAGTTTCCATCTTCAAGCCTGGTTTCGTTGGTATCATGTCTAAATCTGGTACCTTAACATACGAAGCTGTTAACCAAACTACACAAATCGGATTCGGTCAAACTAACATTATAGGTATTGGTGGTGATCCATACCAAGGTACCACTTTCTTAGATTGTTTGAAATACTTCGAATTAGATTTGGAAACCAAAGCCTTAGTCTTATTAGGTGAAATCGGTGGTTTAGCTGAAGTTGAAGCTGCTGAATATATCAAGAACTCTGAAAGATTATCCAAGATGCCTATCGTTTCTTTCATTGCTGGTGAAGCTACTGTTCCAGGTAAGAGATTCGGTCACGCTGGTGCTGTTACCAATGCTGCTGATAAGGGTAAAGATACCGCTGCTGCCAAGAAACAAGCTTTAAGAGATGCTGGTGTTTACGTTGTTGATTCTCCAGGTCAAATTGGTGAAGCTTTATTAAAGATCGTTAAACAATAAGTAAAAAGAAAAAAAAAAATAAATTTTATATGTTTTGAAAACAATAGTTATATATAAACACATATTTAAGATCATCATTTATTTATTCATCACTTTTAATAACTTTGATAAATTTTCATAATTCAACTCTATATTGACAATTACATCTTTCACAGAATGTGTATAGCATCCTGATGCACACGAAAATCTGTTACTACTACTTACGAAACCATTGATCATAGATAAGTTGAAATCTCTAACATCCCACTTGTACCCCAGGGTATATTTCAAATGGTTTGCCTCACCAATTGGTAAAATACCAGAGTTCAATAGAACTGGAGACTTTTCATTCAGTTTCCATTCTGTTGGCCAAGTTATGTAGAATCCATCCTTAGGTACTTTGAATACGATGTCAACTTCATTAACGAAAATCATCTTAGGTTGTTTGCTGAAAGATGTATCGTAGTTTAGCCAGGTATGATACAATTGTGAAATATTTTGTATACATTGATCTACTCTACCACCTAAGCCAGAAAAAGCTATGACTCTGAAATCTTTTTTCTGACCCATTAACTCAAAATCTTTGTCATATTGTGAATCAAGCTTATGAATTCCATCGTATAATTCTATACCAAAGTTTTCCTTTTTCGAATCAACATATGTTTGTAAGACATTCAAAAAACTTAACTTGAATATTGAGATCGACTTCTGTAGATCTGATGACATTTGCGTTTCTTGTTTGATTACAATTGTTCCATGTTTTAGATAAAATTCTTTAATTCCTAAATCCAAAGAATCAAAGTCTCCTATCAAATAGTCTGGTATGTACTCCAAACTCATGTCTTTAGACATTTTTGATTTGGTATACTTATAAAGACGTTGGATACCTCCATCACAACAAATGTGAATGTCACTTTGTTTCCAGATTGTATCGAAAACTTGCTCGTTTATTTTTATATCTTGATTCAGTAAAAACAAACCTTGGTAAACGTCTGTTTCTCCTGTTAAAATTGATCGTAAATCAATTGTATTGATGTTGTTTGAAGGCTTATGTAGAACCAACGGATCCTTGTTGGCTAAGTCCAATATATCATGATTTTCGAGTAATTCTGGATTTACAATCACTTTTTGTAAATACTCTTCAACTTCATCTTCCGGCATCTTTGATTCTTCTAAAATTTGGTGCTTCAGCTGTGGTTTTTCTACCTAATAATGATCTCTATATCTCTATGAATTTGAATATTCTCTCTGTTATTCTCACAGTCATATATTTTTTTTGAAGCTTTTTTTTTAAATCCTAAAAATCGTACGTTATTTATTCACTCTTGCTTCGCTGGTATTGTTATCAACGGAAAAATGGACTATCAAATGTTGTGTAGCGGCTATTTTTATAAAATATCTCCGATGCACGGAGTTAAAAGGACATAGAAATTTATAATAGAGAAGACGAAAGTGGTGGTTATACATGTGAGTATACTGTGTCCACTGAGGCGTGGATGCTTGTGGGTTGATGCATATATTACTTGTAACAATGATACAATGGTGTACGGTAATTAAGCTTTTATATTTTAATTTTTTTTTTTACGGACCACGTGATTTTAGCAACATAAGGTCACGTGACGGTAAATACTTACCTTAGTATTTGGCCAAGAAAAATCAAGCGGACATAAAGCAGGCACACGGCAAAAGAATTGAATAGAAAGTTTACTCAAAAGCAGTAATACTAAATATTTATATATAATCTTTATTTAACACGTTAAAATATTACAAAAAATTGGTAAGCTGCTACATTTATTTCTGGGAAGAATCAATATTAAAGCTTTGATGCCTTAACAAGCCTAATGTTCTGTTTTCATATCTCTCTGTTCACGTGATTGTATTCTGCGGATATAAGTTATATCCGAAACATATGAAAGCTTCTGTTTTTTTTTTTTTTCACCCAATTTAATTCAAATATACATAGTTAAACAACATACAAATACCAAGCACCATTCCAAAAGCAATAAACATAACCATGTCTAATATATACTTTGATGTGCCACATCAAGATCCTGTTTACAAATATAGAACAGAAATACAACAGATGATGTTTGTAAGCGGAGAACTACAAAACACATCCATTTTATTGACAAACATGATTGAAGATATGGTTAAACAAGAAGTAATAAAGATTTTATCTGAGGGCTTGAAACTAGCCATAACAAGAAAAAATTATACTTTTGGACATATGGATAATAAAGTATACAAAAATTTTGTTTCTAATGTTAATTCAGCTAGTTTAACTGCATCTGGGTTTACAGGAAGTAATATTAATCTACCCCCAATGATTTTACCAGAAGATATTATCTTTCTTATGAGACATGATAGATCACAAGTATCCAGATTAAGAACATATTTGTTGTGGAAAGATTTAAGAAAAAATAACAAAGACAAAGATAAAGATATAAATCTAGGGCAAAATGATAATGACGGTAGTGGAAACAAAGATGACAAAAAAGACAATAATAAAGAACAAGGTGTGAAACGTACAACTATCAATCTTCCTTGGGAGCTTTTATTCATGTTCACTGAGCAACCATTAAACGATGATGAACAAGATGATGAAAAGATAGACGATTTGGACAGGGAAGAAATATTAAAGTCGCAGAAAAAATTAAAACAGGCTGATGAGAGAACCTTGAAAATGACTCAAAAGGAATACGTTCATTGGTCAGAATGTAGACAAGCAAGTTTTACATTCAGAAAAGCTAAAAGATTTAAAGAGTGGTGTGGCTTTAGTAATATTCAAGAGCAAATGGGGTTTAATCCAAATGGTGCAGGTGGTGGGAAATTAAGTGATGATGTTATTGATATTCTTGGGTTCATAACCTTTGATTTGGTTTGTAACATCACAGAAATAGGTATCAAGTTGATGAAACAAGAAGAACACTACTTGAAGTCTCAAATAGAAACAAGTGATAGAGGTCTTTTTGGTAAAGGAAGTGCACTTATAGAACTAGACTTAAGACCCAAACATATTATTGGTGCTTTAAGACAGTTGAAAAAAACTAGATTTGGTAAGAGTTCAATAAGAAACTTCTCAAGAGGTAGAACTAAATACAAAAAGATGGCTATTTAAACAGCAATAAAATTAAAAAAAAAAAAAAAAAAAAACAACTGTAAAACTATACATAATTATTTAAAACTACAAAAATGAATGAATAACGGCGTTACTGCTCCCAATAAATCCTTGGATCTTGATCAAATATAAGCTGTTTTATTTTCTTTTCTTTAATCAAATATTTTAATCCTTGAATGTTATCTACATTCTCTTCTTTTTTCATACTATCTAATTGACTTTGAATAACTTGTCTATTTGAAATATCTACGGCAAAAAGTGATCTGAAGTATGGATAATGATAACAGAATATGTCATCAGCTTTTGTGAATTCATAATTCAGCCTATTGTCAGTCAAAATGTAGTTTTTGTTGAACATATCTGCAAAGCTAATATTCTTTAATGTGCTATCTTTAGATGTTTCTAAATTGCACAAAAACTCATTGATAGTTGTTCTGGTTGGTTGGAGACGTGCTTTTGGAGTTAAGGTATTACTTTGCATGTATTCAAGCTTCAAGTACAGATTTCTTGCTAATTTTGACTTGTTGGATGCTGCTTGACTTGGTAAAAGTTTTACTATTTCATTCAGATTACCATCTCTGGTCAATGCAATCTTTTTAAGTTCTTTACCAATGTCCAGTTCATATTCTTCTAAAGTATTCCATAAGTTTTCTTCATAGTAGTTTCTTTTACTTGACAAAAGTTTGTTGACATTTCGCAAATTTTGCAAGTTGATTGTACCATTTAATCTCATTTTGACTTCTTTTTTAATCAGATCGTCATAATCTTCTACTGAACTTTCAGAAAATTTCAAATCAATCTTTGTAGGGTTCATGAGGTCATTGTATATCTCATTGTCTATAAAATCTAACACAGAATAATCACAGCTTTTTGTTATATTTGATTTATATTTGGTACCAACTTCTAAAATATCAGAAAGTGACATCAAATCAATGTTTTCAGAAAACTCTGAGAGGCTCTCGCATTGTGATTTCAATCCACTATAGATGCTATTTTCATCTATAAGCTTCGTTTTCTGCTCGATGTAAATTTTTCTGTCTAGTTGTAGTTGTAACAAAGAATGTCTAATATCTTTATTGATGTTGCTGTACTTATCCAAGTTTTCTGGTTTAAGATTAAGACCAAGTTTTAAATTCAAATATGGGATTATTGTATCTGGCATATTAAACATAAAATTGGTTTTTTGATAATCCGTTATTTTTACAAATTGTTCAGGTATATTTTCCAAAGAAGAGCAAGTCAAAATTATTGGTTTCTTGGTGACTTGCAATAATTTAATTATCATTGGGTAGAATAATACATCCGATCTAAACAATATATCTACCTCATCAAATAAGATAACTCCTCCTGACAAATGAGACTTTTTATTTTGGTCATTGTCAAAAGAGTGTTCTTTGCTCAAAAACTTACTAGTACAAGCCTCAAAGCATACATTAAAAATATCCTTTTTACCTCTGTTCATTGAAGTATTAATCTCTAAAATATTATTTACATTGTATCCGCATTTTTCCATTTCTTGTAAAAGTAACTGTAGTGTAGTATTTTTACCAATACCATTCCCATATAGAATAAATAATGGAACGTGATCTAAAGCAATCTCATTACCATCCTCGTCTATTAATTCATCGTCAACTATGAAATCATTATCGTAGCTATCCAAATCTTCATAGTTTTCATTCTCATTCAAAATTTTTCTTTTTTTCATAATGGATTTCCAATTAGGCTCTAGTAGCTGTCTTTCATGATCCGGTCTAGTTTTCAAGAAATTCAATGAGACTTCAAATTGATACCTTAAAGTTTGAAGAGTTTCCAAAGGAATAAGATACTTTAGCTCATCATATGACATTGGTTTTAAAGATTCAGTCCAAAGCTCGGTATCATCTTTAAAAATGCTTTTTGCTTTGCTTTTTCCAGGTACGTCTAAAGTTCTAACAATATTGGTTAAGTTTTCATCTTTAGGATTGTTCATGAATTCGCTTATAAATCCTTGAACATTGTAATTGATATTATCATGCTCTATATTTCTCTTGGGATAAAAATCTTCTATACAACTAACATGTTCTTTCAAATTTTCTTTTTTATCATTTACATAGAGATGTTCTGGAAAGTATGGATTGTTTATATTCTTTTTTGAGGACCAGTCATGAAATCTGTTCAGTTTATTTTCACTAAAAAACTTGTCAGCTGATTGTCGTGTTTCTTTTGATGTATTTCCAACAAGTAATTTCCTCACCAGATTCTTATCACTTTTATTTTCAGTCTTTGACTTTTCTATTACCTCAACTGTTTTCTTTGTCACTGCTGGACTGCTGGTTTTACTTCGTTTGGAAATACTCTTATTATTTTTATCACTTATAGCCAATGTTCTCTTATTCAAAGAACTTTCGGTATTAGATCTACCTGAAAGCAGCTGTTTTAAATCACTTTTCACTCTTTCATCTATTTTCCTATTTAAAGAAATATTCGTTTTGTTTTCCTCAATGATGATTAATGAGTCGTCTTCATTGCTATTTGACGTGTTTGAATCTATATGTTCCATATTCGAATTTTCAGTTGAGAAATTCGATTCATCAATGATGATTGGTTCATCGTTCCCAATGCTGCAATTTTTACGCTTAAAGTAATGATCCATTATATAATGATATTAGTCATCCAATGCCAACTAATATCTTCTAATTTGTGGTGGATTCTGCCAATATATTAAGTGTTGATAATTCATAATAACCTTAGTTTATTTAAATTTTAAAAAAATAATGAAAAAAAAAAATACTACAATTTTTCACTAGCAAAGGATTCTTTACGCGTGCCAAAGGCATTTCTTAGAGTATATATAGCGTATAAATTGAAGCATCGAAAGTATATATCAATGGCACTAACGTCATTTGGTGAACCAAAAAGAGCTGGATTAATCAAAAGAAAGCCCCTGATTAGTTTATTAAAAAAAAAAAATCTGATACAAAAAAACGAAGCTTTGATTTTGTTTCGATTTTAACTCATCGAATGTTGTGATTAAATCAACGTATCTTCTTCTTTCACCTCTTTGTAATTAGCTACAAGAATAACAAAAAAAAACAACATAAAAAGTGAAAAATTTCTTAATTATTATTTAAAAACCTATTTAATATCTTTCTTTTAATCTACTGGCAATAGTTCTCAAGTTACCGTATACTTTACCAGGAGGAGCACCTAAAATCAATGCCATTACAGACTCTCTTGCCATTTTAATGTTGGTATATCCACCTAAAATATGAATTTTAGAATCAGCAATGACTAATCTAGTTCTGGTTGCGTTTTCAATAGAAAATTTAGTTCTACCATCCTTACCAGCTATTCTACCAATGGCTCTTGATAAATGGTCACCATTCAAAGTTTTAACATCCTTGATTTCGAAACTTTCAATGTATAGATCGTCTAATCTCAACAAGGCTATGGCATCATCTAGATCAAAACCTAGAGTGAAAGCTTTTAAAAAATCAGCACCTTTTTGCAAAGCATCTGGATCTTTGGTAAATTTCAAATTGGTTTTCAACTCAACAGTCTTGGTCTTCAAATTCATTCTTACTTGTAACTTCAAATGATCAACTAATGGTGGATATATCTTGCTCCATTGCTGTTTCAAAGGAGCCATTCTATGTGGAGGAACAGGAATCTTTCTCATTTCCGGCTTGACGTTGGTTCCCTTTATAAGTGTTTGCTTGGTGAACTTTGGCTTACCATCAGCATCCAATACAACTTTGTTGGAAAAAGAGCTTTCATCCTCCACTTCCATGTCGGTATTGGTATTTAGTAGAACATCTTCTTGTTCGTTCTTGTTTGTTTCTTCAACTAGGGTGACAACTTGTTTTTTTTTCAAAGCAGTTGGTGCTACCATTCTTCTATATATGTAGGTTATGTGTTATATTTTCTTTGGTCTTAGCATACTTCTTTCATAATCTTTAAATTAAATTAACGATTTGAGAAAAGCGTAGAGAAAAAGACAAGAATTGTAAGAAGCTGTAAATTTCCCTTTTGGGACACAAATACAGAAACGGGGCAAAAAAAAAAAGAAAAGAAAAAAAAAGGTAAAAAATCATCGGATATAAGAGTCGCTTTATATCCGTCAAAATGGCAAATTCCACCTTTTTTTCCTCATTGGGGATATTTCCAGTATTGAGCCTCTCATAGGACTTTTAATTCATATAGAGAAGGATACTGTCCAAGCAACGAATAGTCATATATACACACAAAAAGGACAAAAAAAAAAAACCAACAAAGAAACAGAAAGTATGTTTAATGGATTTAGAAGCTTCAGCAAGTTCAATAAAGGGCTTCCCAGAAACTTGATCAACTTTAAGAGATTTAATTCCAATAACCATCATCAAAAAAACTCCTATTCGAGAAAAACCAAGTTTATTTTTGGATTTTCTTCAATTCTTTTAGGATCTACCATAATAGCATTTAATCATCCTACTCTTTTGCTACAGGCTTTTTTTAAGGCCAACGATGCTTTGGTCAGTGAAGATATCAAACTAAATTTGGTTTACGATTACATGTACAATAATTTAAATTTGAAGAATGTACAAATTGGTTATGCTTGGGAACAAACGGAACAAGTCCATATAGAATACGATTGGTCTAACGGATTTATTCAAATAAATAATATCTCCATAAAGCTTGATAATGACAACATCTTTTTTATCAAAAAGCTAAAGTTCAATATAAGTCTTTATAGATATTTTTTCAAAAATAACAAAGATGATTCTTTGAATCTAATTGATATGATTGAAGTAGACGGAGCCAAGGGTAAAATGAACACTGATACGATGTTAAACTATAATTTTAACATGAACAATAACAACATAAAAGTAAGAAATTGTAAATTAGCTTTGAATCAAAGACATGATTTAGTGATTTTTCAATTAGAGTTAAATAAGTTGAGCAATAAAAGCTTTTTATTGGATTTGATGAATTGTGAGATTTTATCTGGTGAATTTGACAAGTCATTATTTACATTAGTAGAAAAACAGCCTCATATGATAAATGACAAGATTCAAGAACTCAATGATGATTTAAAGAACTCTTGGGAAAAAATTACTAGACTACAATTCAATAAGATTAATATAAACAAGTTAAATTTAAAGGAGTTTGACTGGATCTACGACGGTGATGTTGAATTTGTTTTAGATATGATGATTCCTAAAATGCAGGATAATGCAAAGTCAGAGCAAACAAATCCATATTTGGTCATGGACTTGTCTGTGAAACTTCACAATCCTAAATGTCGTACAAAGACAAACAACAAAGACTCAAAATTATCAGCTGAAGATATAAAGCTGATAGCCGATGCTTTGAACAAAAACTTGCCTCAAAATATGGCTCCTTTGCTTGGTGGGATGCAGATTTATAATGAAACCATAGGAAACCCATCTATTTTGCTGCAAAATAGCAATTCTGCTAATAAAATCAATAAAGATCAAATAACAGAGCACGCCGAAGAAGTTCATGAAGCAGTTGGATATATTGAAAACTACTCTGATATGAACAACACAATCATTAACTCTGATTACACCGTTCCTTTAAATTGTAAGATTCTTATAGACCCAGATAACTTTGTACTACAAAAAGTATTTGAAAATATAACTGATGAATTCTATACTGAGTTACAACGCATAGCTGAGATAGAAAATGCCAATAAAGCAGAACGTAACAAAAAGTGGGAGCTTGTTATGGTGGGGTTGTTAGCACAAGCTTTAATCTTTGGTTTAGGAACTTTTAATTAGTATAACCTGTATATAGTATAAATAATAAATTTAACAACAATTTTTATATTATTTCTTTTGAATTAATTTGATATATATTCCACTTTTTTTAATTCTAATGCTTGATTCTAGGATCATTGATCTTTAAAACTTCATGAACAGGGCCTAGTAATCTCTTGAATTCACTTTTTCCTAAATATACAACTTTACAACCATTTTCAGAAATGACTTTAACAGTGGCAGCTCTTGGAGAGTCTTCCAATAAAGAAAGTTCACCAAAGTAATCATTTTGATGTAATAAGTTGACTTGCTCACCATCTTTTATGACAGCACAGTCACCTTGTTCTATAATATAGAAATTCTCACCGATTTCGCCTTGTCTTATGATAATTTGATCTTTGCTAACAGTTTTACTTTTCAAAACATCGATTAGTTTATTTCTTTCTGAATCAGTAAGGTTTTTCAAAATAGGTAGATTCTTCAAAAACTTTTCAAACAAGGATCTTTGGGAGTAAGAATTGTTTAATAAAATCTTTTTGAAAGTTATTCTATCTAATAAGTACATTTTACAAGGAGTCTTGGAGCGTACTGTGGCTTGTCTAGGAGAATTGTACATCAATGCCAATTCACCAAAAGTGGCACCTCTACCTGCTTCACCTAATTTCTTGCCATTCTTAATAAATTCAACTTCACCTTGTTCAATGATGTAGAAATATTCACCTTCTTCGTCATTTTCTACTATAATATCAGTGTTAGTTGGAAATTCGTCATATTTCAAGTTGTTAATAATCAAATTTTTAGAGTTTGGATCAAGGTTTTTGAATAAAAAGTTGGAATCCAAGCATTTAATCAAACTTTCAGATTCATGATCAGATAAAGCATTGGTGTTGTTACTATTATTAAATGATTCTTTTATCATATGTGAGTCTGGAGAAATAATTTCTGCTGAAACAGATGTTCTTCTGTTGACATTGAAGTTAGGTGGGTGCACATTATCCATCATTACATCACTATCTTGTCTAAAACCTTGATTTGGTTGAGATGAAGCAGCTGGATCAACATCTTCTTCCTTTTTTGAGTTCCAACCAGGTCTGTCCATGTTGTAGTTTATTTTGAAAACACTGCTATTTCTATCTCTAGAGCTAGTTTTTGGTGAATTAAAGCTAGGTGGCTTAGAAACAAAATTGCTCTTAAAAACAGATGTTTGTGGTTCTGAAACAGAGTTTGTTGGGACGTTGTTCGCAACTAGCTGCAATAACTTGTCGTTAAAGTATTTATAACTTTGAATGATAAAAAGATTGTCATTGTTAATGATATGTGGATTGTTACCAATAATTTCTTGGAAAAATGCGTATTCAGACATGTTTATTATATAGTGTTATAACAATTGGTTGTATGAATGCAAACTGAAGAAGATATAGTATATTGATTTTTGGTTGCTGATTTTAAAAAAAAATTAGGATCAAAGATTCACCTAATCAATCGCTCTATATTATCTGTGGCTTAAAAAATAAAATAAGATAGAACGGCAATTTTATCCCTTAAAAACGACAACAAGCAGAGAAAAATTAAAATCAAAAAATAAGGGCAAAAATAAGATAGGCTCAAAACGGAAATTTTTGTTTTGGTTTTTATGACAGGGTAAGTTAAAATTTATTACCTTTTTTGGATGGTTTCTGTTTTAGGTAATAATACGTGACAGCTGGGTAACTTTTACTTTTTTTGAAGAAAAAAAAAAAACGATGTTGTAGCTTAAATCCGTATGAAATGCCAAAAGTGCTGGGGAAAAACAAATAAGCCTTTCTGACATTGAAATAACAATATCACAATACAAACACCATACAATGAAGATCTTATCTTTACAATCCCTTATATCTGTTGAAAACGGTATAAATAATGAAAATAACTCTACAGATAATGATCTGGCTATTTATTGTATGGATTTAAATACAATTAATAATTTATTAGCGGTTGGCTATATCGATGGGTGCATTAAAATATATGACTTGAACAAGCACATTCTTATAGCTAATTTGGATTCACATAACGGTACAGTAACATGCCTAAAATGGTCGAATTGTGGTAATTTTTTGGTTTCTGGGTCCGATGATAAAACCATAATTATATGGAAAAAAGTGAGCATGAAAAATTCACTACATTTCAGTTTGGTGAAGAGATTGATTGGCCATGAGTCTGATATTCAAAACATATCTTTAAACAGTACAGATACTTTGATGATGTCATGTGGATTGGATTGTAAAATTATAATATGGCAATTCACTAAGCAAACACAAACTTTTAATAAGGTCATTGAGTTGGATAATATACACACAAATTTTATTAAAAGTTGTGAGTTTGATCCAACTGGGAAGTTTTTTGCTTCTATATCAGATGACAAAACACTTAAAATTTATAAATACTCCTTTAACACAATTAATAACACATTTAAATTCAATTTAGAAGTTGAAATCAGTGAACCCTTCAAAAATAGTAAAAACTTTAAAATCACTTATTTCAATAAAATGCATTGGTCACCTAATGGGCAGTTTTTGATAATTCCTAATGGGTCGTCCGGTGAGCTAGAAAATTGCTGCATACTTATAGATAGATTGAATCATTGGGATTACTCTTTCAAGTTGATTGGTAATGCATTCCCTATTGAAGTTTGTAAATTTAACCCCTCTGTGTTTATAAAAGAAAAGGAAAACATACCGAATTTTAGTATAAATGAAATAACTGATCAAAATCTGATACTTGCCACTGGTGGTCAAGAAAAATGTTTAGTTCTTTGGTCAACTACGAAGTCAGTGCCTTTAATTATTGTAAAAAATCTATTTAAAAAGCAAATATCTGATCTAGCTTGGAGTAGAGACGGTTCTAATTTATACATATCCTCTTTCGATGGAGACATTAAGGTTTTAAGTTTTGAATCTACTAATGAACTGAATGAATTTGTGAATGTAACTAATGATGATGAAGTCATTCTTAAAGCAATTGATCCTAAGTACAATTACAAATTGTTGCAAACATATGGGGCCACTAGTAAGGACGATAATGCTGATTTTGGCAATGATAATGATGATTGGAAAAATTTGGAAAGCATTGATGATGTGCAAATTTATAAACAAATTCAAAAAGTTTTGCCAAATAAATTTATTCTCAACAAGAATGATACTCTTTTATCATCTTTTGACAATAATGATGTAAATAGCTTGGAAAGTAAAAACGTTGTTGATAACGATAAAACGCAACAGCCAGTTGTGAATATTCTAATACCGAAGAAGAGATCTGTGGAAAAGAATGAAGACGGAACATTAAAAAAAAGAAGGCTTGTATTACAAGCTGTTCCATCAAAAGCAACTAAAAGTGTTGTAGTGCCTCTTGTTAAGGAAAAAGAAAAAGAAAAAGTAGATGTACCGGAAATTAAAGATACTGTAATCTTTGACTTAAAAAATCTTTCTAAACCCAATTTAAAACTTCCTAGACTTGGCTATCAAACTCTGATTCAAGGATTAAAAGAAAGCAATTACCAAACTGATGAACAACAAGCATTGTTCAGTGAGAGCAAATCTATGGAAGAACTTTCATCTTCTTTAGCATTGAATAAAATGACTATGTCGTCAGTAATTCCAGACACAGATTTACATGTTCAAATATTTAAAAATATGAATATGTCTTTTGAAATTAGAAATAATAAAGAACGGAAAATGATTTATGATCCTTATAGTACAGGATCCTTACTGGATACTGATTTAACCAATATTTCAAAGATGGATTGCTATTTGGATGGGAATTTGATGTGGGATTTTTATTGTAAAGAAAATATTACACATTTGCATAACATAAATGAACGCAAATTATTAATAATTTTGGATGATCATCAGGTCATGATATTGTCCAGTGCTTCAGGATTGCCTCTTGTCAACAAAATCTATTTTAATGAACCAATAGTTCAAATAAAAACAGTAATACACGATAAAAATCCTTCTGATTATGATGTGATCTTAATTGGAGTTAAAGGTACGTTATCCATCATAAACGAAACCCAAATACGTGCTAAAGAAATCAGTATTAGTAATTTACTATATGATCCTATCGACTACGACAAAAATATTTCTTTGAAGAAAATCAAATGTTTTAAAAAGTTCCTGTCTGTAGGATTGGACAAGAACACTAAGGAGTTAAGACTAACGTTATTGAATTTTAAAAAACTCTATGATTCAGAGAAGGAAAAATACCTTTCGTCACTGTCTAAAAATCACAGGTCAAACAAAACTTTCAATCTGGATGAAAACTGTATTATAAAGGAGTTAAGAATGAATAATTACAATGCTAGTAAAAGCTCTTCGTTGATAAGTGAAAGTTTTGTTTATAGCTTTAAAATGGGTTGTTGGAAGGTTAATACGCATATTGATTAAACCTCATAGTCATAAAATACCGGCCCGAATGTTTAACGCTTATGTTGAGTAGATTTCGGATTTTAAGCTCCATATGCCGAAATCAACTACTCCCCGGTAACGGCTTGCAAACTTTACTAGGAAAATTTTTTTTCCAGCTTTTAAATTAGTTTTTTAAAACATTATTTTCGCTTTAAGGGTAATATAGTATAAGGAGATATTTTCAAATATGAAGAAGGAGTCATACTGACAAATTTTGTATATAAAGGAAAGATGATCTGAGATTAATTTTAATGGAATGATTCAGATTGAAGAATTTGGGAGAGAAATAAAGAAGTTATGTATAAAACCAAAATCCAATATTAAAACATTATTTATTTTAAACACAATTCGATATGTCTGCTCCTAAGACTCTATATGACAAAGTATTCGCTGACCATGTGGTTCATGAAGATGAATCCGGTTCTTTTTTAATCTACATTGATAGACATTTAGTTCATGAAGTTACCTCACCACAAGCTTTTGAAGGCTTAACAAATGCCAACAGAAAAGTTAGAAGAACAGATTGTACTTTGGCAACAGTAGATCATAATATTCCAACTGTTTCCAGAAAAAATTTCAAGGACTTGGACAGTTTCATTAAACAACAAGATTCCAAATTACAAGTTAAAACTTTAGAAGAAAACGTTAAGAAATTCGACGTTACATACTTTGGAATGACTGATTCCAGACAAGGTATTGTCCACGTCATAGGACCTGAACAAGGTTTCACATTACCTGGTACAACAGTTGTTTGTGGTGATTCCCACACTTCCACTCACGGTGCCTTTGGTGCTTTAGCTTTTGGTATTGGTACTTCAGAAGTTGAACATGTTTTAGCCACTCAAACTCTTATACAATCTAAGTCTAAGAATATGAGAATTTTCATAGATGGTGATTTGGATGAAGGTATTACTTCTAAAGATTTGATTTTACATATTATTGGTGTTATTGGTACTGCCGGTGGTACTGGATGTGTTATCGAATTTGCCGGTAAGGCCATTGAAAATTTATCTATGGAAGCTAGAATGTCTATTTGTAATATGTCTATTGAAGGTGGTGCCAGAGCTGGTATGATCAAGCCTGATGACATAACCTTTGAATACATTAAAGGCAGACCTTTAGCTCCAAAGGGTGAAGAATGGGATAAGGCTGTTAAATACTGGAAAACTTTATACTCCGATGAAGGTGCTCATTTCGATCATGATATCACTATCAAAGCTAAAGACATTGTTCCAACCATCACTTGGGGTACTTCTCCACAAGATGCTTTACCAATCACAGGAAAAGTTCCAGATCCAGAATTAATTGAAGATCCTATCAAAAAATCTGGTATGCAAAGAGCTTTACAATACATGGGATTAACTCCAAATACTCCATTTAAGGAAATTCCTATTGATAAAGTATTTATTGGTTCCTGTACCAATTCTAGAATTGAAGATTTAAGAAATGCTGCCAAAGTAGTAAAGGGCCACAAAAAAGCTGACAATGTCAAGTTAGCTATGATAGTACCTGGTTCTGGTTTAGTCAAGAAACAAGCTGAAAAAGAAGGCTTAGACAAGATCTTTATTGATGCTGGGTTTGAATGGAGAGAAGCTGGTTGTTCTATGTGTTTAGGTATGAATCCAGATATTTTGGACCCTGAAGAGAGATGTGCTTCCACTTCTAACAGAAACTTTGAAGGTAGACAAGGTGCTAAGTCTAGAACTCATTTAATGTCTCCAGTCATGGCTGCAGCCGCTGGTATCAAAGGTAAATTCTTTGATATTAGAGAATTTGAATATAACTCATTTGATGACCATAAACCAGTTGAAATCTCATTTGAAAATGAAGATGAAGCTTTACAACAAGCAGTATACGAAAATGAAAAAGAAATTGTTAGTGAAATTCCTTCCAGTGACAAATTATTAGATATTCCTCAAAAATCATCTGCTTCTGCTGAAGAAACAGTTGATGTTAATGCTCCTGCTGTTCCAAGTGGAATGGATCCATTCACTGTTTTGACTGGTATTGCCGCTCCTTTGGATAAAGCTAATGTTGATACTGATGCTATTATTCCTAAACAATTCTTAAAGACCATTAAGAGAACTGGTTTAAAGTCTGGTTTATTTTATGAATTAAGATTTACTCAAGATGCTGAAGGAAAAGATCAAAAGACAGATTTTGTTTTAAATTGTCCTCCATACGATAAAGCCGAAATTTTAGTTGTTACTGGTGATAACTTTGGTTGCGGTTCTTCTAGAGAACATGCCCCATGGGCTTTGAAAGACTTCGGTATTAAATCTATTATTGCTCCATCATTTGGTGATATTTTCTACAACAACTCTTTTAAAAACGGATTATTACCTATCAGAGTTGATCAAGAAACTATCTTATCAAAGATTTATCCATTGGCCACTTCCGCTAAAGGAATTACTATTGATTTAGCTAAGCAACAAATTTTATCTGCTGAAGACAACTCTGTTCTAGTGGACAACTTTGATGTTGAACCATTTAGAAAACATTGTTTATTAAATGGTTTAGACGATATTGGTATCACATTGCAAAAAGAAGAATTTATTGAAAAATACGAAGCTAACAGAAAAGTTCAATTCTCTTTCTTGGAAGGTGGTAGTAAATTAATCACTCCTGTTAAAGGAACCAAGAAATCTCCATACGGTAACACTGCTGTTGAATGGTAACTGCATTCTTTATTCTACGTAGTTTAACTAACTACTTTTATTTATTAAAATCTAACAAAAAAACAAAGAAAAACTTTAATCTTATTTATTCATATTTGTCTTTTTATTTTCTTTTTGTTCTTGAATTTCTTAAACGTTATATGTATATATCAATCATTAAACCTAAAAACCGAATGGGTTGTTGACTGAGGCGTTATTTAAATTAGCCATATGGCCACCGGTGTGTTGTGGAGCATTGCCAAAACCAAATCCAGTAGGTTGTTGTTGCAACATTTGCGAGTTTTGGTTGTTATAGATGTTGTTTTGCTGAGCCAAATTAGGCATTTGTTGTGGTTGACCAAAAGAGGTTTGTGGCAATGGCGACAAACCTCCAGTCTTTTGCAAAGTCATTCCAAAAGTAGATTGTGGTTGGAATCCACCAGTCATTTGTTGACCAAAAGTGTTTTGTTGCACAGGTAAAGCACTACCAGTCATTTGTTGACCAAAAGTGTTTTGTGGTTGGAATCCACCAGTCATTTGTTGACCAAAAG